>ENA-OUOG01000334-OUOG01000334.1-marine-metagenome-genome-assembly--contig:-NODE-334-length-63289-cov-6.283174_pt1 | contig 63289 bp, 37 predicted proteins | sample MGYA00248635_ERZ508505 | MGnify/ENA primary metagenome ERZ508505 (study PRJEB26176, sample SAMN06267871) | marine metagenome | isolation source: Saanich Inlet, British Columbia, Canada | place: Pacific... | reverse complement strand
GTGCCGCCGTGCATGTCGAGGAGCGACCGCGAAGCGCCCCGGGAGGTTCCGGAGGGGACGGGACTCGAGCCGGACATCGCGCCGAAACGCGAAAACGCGCTCGACGACGACGTCGACGCGCGCGACGGCGAGCGTCGCTTCTCCGACGGCGCGCGCAACAGCGATCGTCGCCTCCCCGCGGACGGCGCTGACGGTGTCCCCGCGCACGCCGCGTCGCCGGACTCCGCCTCGCCGCTCGCCAAGACGTGCACGACGGAGAACGGGTACTCGGTGACGTCTCCGGCGGAGACGTTCCCCGAGACGCGCGCCGCCACCGGCTCGAACGTTTTCCAGCCGAGCGTCCACGCGTCGTTCTTCGCCGACGCGGACGCGACTTTCGCCGGGACAAACACCTCGGCGACGATGGAGTGCACGCCGAACCCGGGCTCGTTCAGCCCCGTCGCGGCGGTCGGCGACGACGCCGCCGCCGACGCGGACATCCACGACTCGAGCACGTCCCACCCGGTCTCCTCGCCCGAGCACGCCGACGCCTCCCCGGCGTCGGCGGCGACTTTTCGCGCACCCGCCGACGTCGCCGAGACGGAGACGTTCGTCGCGACGAACGTCACCGCCTGCATCAGCAGCGTTGAAACGCCGTTCGACGCGCCCTCGCACGTCCAGAACAGAAACGCGGCGCGGTTCGGATCGGCGACGACGCCACCGCGCATCTTCACGAACCCCGCGGGCGAGGGGTCGCCGTTCGCGTCCTTCGCGTCGGCGCCGCCCATCGTCGCGGAGAGGACGCGGAAGATTTCGTCGTTCGCGACGCCGCCGTGCGCCTCCATCTCGTCCAGGCCCGGGACGGCGCCGAGGAGCGCCTCGCCGACGCTCTCGTCCCGCGGGTAGCACCCCACGCACGCCAGCTCAGCCCTGAACGTCTCGACGTCCACGTTCGGCGGGCGGGGCGCGTCGAGGGGCGACGGGTACGGGCAGAAGTGTAGCTCGCCGCTACGCCACTCGCCCCACGTGCCCTCGGGAGAGGTGAGCCGGTAACACCGGCCGTCGCGCGAGCACGAATCGTCATGCGGGTTGAACGGCTCGGAAAACACGCCGCCCCAGCTTGTGCGGTACGCCCCGACGCCGCCGCCGCCGACAAACTCCAGGGGATCGTAGAAACCCTCGACGCCGTGCCAATCGAACTCGTCGACGTGATGGGAGTTGTCCCCGAACGCGACGACGTGGGGTATGTCATCCGTCTTGGACCAGCACTTGTGGTCGGAGTCGCCGCCGTTTGACTTGCACGGGAACAGGTCCAAAGGCGCCTCGTCCACGAGCTCGCCCTGCAAGAACACCTGCACGGATTGCGAGCTTTTCCGGAAGTTGAACTTGATCTCCAGGAGGTACGCCGTGGAGGGTTCCAACAGCGCGTCCGGCCGATCGAGCTCGTAGTTGGACTCCGGGACGGACTCCCCGCACGCGTGCAGCACCACCTTCGATCGGTTGTTGTGTTGCCGCACCGACGAGAACCTCCGGCCGTCGGGAAACACGGGAAACAACGAGACGCACACGCCGCCCTCCTTGAAGACTTTCGTCGATCCATCATTCGACACCGCGACGTCCTGATCGAGACTCATCAGCCGAATCTTCCCCGCCTCGCCCGAACGCGTCGCGTCGGGCGCCTCGATGCGCCACGCCTCGCTCGGCCGGTCGAAGTGCTCGGGCGTCGTGAACCGGAACCGAGCGTACGCAAACGCGTCGCCCCACCAGTCGCCGCCGCTCCCGACGCGCGAGTCGAGCGGCTGCATGCCCAGCCTCCGCAGGTTCACGTGCCCCCCGTCGTAGTTGGCCGTCTCGTCGCCCAGCGGCAGGTTGTTGCGCTGCCACGCCTCGCTCTGCGCCGACGGGACGGCGGCGGAGTACATGGGCGCGGCGCGCGCGTGCGCGACGACTTCGCAATCGTGCTCGCGCGGGTCAAACGCCGCGCGCTTCGTCGTCGCCGCCGCGCCGGGAGGCTCGCCGAGCCAGCCGGGGGGACACCACAGCACGTCCCCGCCGTCGCGCTCGCCCCACTTGTTCCGCGCGCCGCACGCCAGCTCGCCCGCGGGCTCGCCCGGCCGACGCGCCGCGTCGCGCGTCCAGCCGGGCAGGTTCGGGGAAAAGCACCCGCCCGCGTCGAAGGCGTCCACAAACGCCGACGACGACGCGTTGTGGCCTCCCGCGCCGACGGCGAGCGGGCCGGAGGTCAGGAGAGAAGCCACCGAGGACATGTCGACGTTCGAATCCTCGAACACGAGCTGGCCGTCCGCGTAGATGCTGAGCGAAAAAATCGGTGACGAGTGCGGATCGTTCGCATCCGGCGATCCGCGCTCAAACGCGAACTCAACCTTGGTGGCTTCGCCGTTGAGTCCGCCGTTTGTGCGGTTCGTGCTGAGCTCCTCGCCCAGCACGACGTCTTCCGACACCGTGGCGCCTCGCACGCCGAAAAACAGGACACCTTCCGTGGGGTCGGTCCCGTCGCCGGCGACTTTGTACCCGCCGAAGAATCCGCCCTCTCCGCGCTCGCTCGCCGCGTCGCCGCCCAGCACGAACATGGTGTAGTAGGTGGAGTCGTGATTCACGGTTGCGGGATCCGCCGAGGCGCGCGTGGAGAGGTACGCGTCCGGGGTCCGGACGTGAAACCTGGCGTACAGCACGCCTTCCTTGGTGACGTTGACCTCGCCTCCGGTCACGTTGAAGCCGGGCCCCTCGATCCCGAGCGCGACCGGCGCGCACCCGGAGTGGTACCCGGAGTACAGCGCGTAGTCGCCCGCGTAATCGGTCGCGGACGCGCCGGGCAGGGCCGCGAGCGCGAGCGCGGCGAGGACCAGCGCCGCCGCGCGCCCGGCGCCCGCGCGGGACGGGCGGACGTGTCTCGCCATCGCAAACGCGCGGGCCCCGGCGGCGACCCCGATCGTCGGCGCTCGCGGCGTGAGAGCCGGGCGGATCGCGCGTTCGTCCGACTCGACCGACAACGGGAACCCGCGCGCGTGAAAAGCCCGCGGACGCCGGGAACGCCGGAGGCTGCGCGCCGGCGTTGAGCCGCGGAGGGTCGAGTCGCCCGAGGGTGTCGCGAACCCCGTCTCTTGGCGGAGACGGAGCGTGCGCGCGCGAGTGGCGCGGGCGGCGCGGCGCGCGACGCGGACGAGCGCGGGCGGACGAAAAAAGCAGGGGTGACGACCGGCCTTTGTCACGCCCGTCTCACAGTCTGAAAGGTCTTTTGTACAACACCACGACGGGTGTTGTGGTACCATCTTCGGGAGATTTTTCTTGGCTCACGGGAAAATTTTAGACCGTCGTTTCCGGTTCTCACCCCCCGCGTCTTTTACAACAAGCGTGCCCCCAGTGACAACTGTCAGACTGTACTTGCCACCCTTTTTGTGAAGTCATTGATAACGCGATCCTTTTTGTGTGTCAAAATCGCCGCCCAAAAGGAACAACAAGACGCCGTCGTTGCGCACACTTAGAGCCGCGCGCCAGTCACGCACTCTCCGCGCGCTGTCGTGAGGCATCGGCCCGCCGCCCGACCGCGTGCTCGCTTGGCCCACCGCGAGAGCGGCGCGTCGTGCCCCCCCGCGCGACGTCGTCGAGCACGAGTTCTTCGAGGAATTCCAAGTTCTTCGAGGAGTTCGTGACGATCACGCGCGCGCGGCCCTGAACGCTCGCGTTCTCTCGCGCGGCGCGATGACGTCCGCGGACGCGCACGACGCGGAGACGGGCCACGTGCTGCTGGACATGGAGACGTTCGAGTTCGCGATGGACGAGCTGTTGACCCCCGGTCCGCTCGGGTTGTCGCCGTTCCTCGACGTGGCCGGCGGCGACGACGGCTTCGGCGTGCCGGGCGACCCGCCGTCGCCGCTCGCCGGCTCCGCGGCGGACACGAGCAAGGAGCTCTCCGGCGTGGGCGCGGTGAGCGAGGTGCGCGGCGATTTAAACGCCACGGGCTCTGGCCAAAACAAAGCAAACCCCGCGGCGCCCGGGAAGAAGCGGCGCGTGAACGCGAACCAGGCGGAGACGCAGAAGCGGTACCGCGAGCGGAAAAAAACAAAGCTCGCCGAGTTGGAGCGAACGATCGCCGAGCTGCGCGAGCAGGTCCGCTCTCTGCGATCCAAGTCCAAGTCGTCAAACTCGGGGTCGGGGTCACCCCCCAGGAGCGAACCCGGGAGCGAATCGAGAGGGATGGATCCAAAGAAGGAAACCTCCAGCGGGGGCGAGAGCGGCGACGACGTCGTCGCGCTCTTCGCGCCGCACGCGCACTACGAGATGTCGTTCAAGACGGAGCCCGCTTTCGCGCCGGGCGACGAGCCGAGGCCGGCGTCTCCGCGAACCTCCGACCGCGGATCCGCCGAAGATGAATCCGGCTCGCTCATGCGCGACGTGGCCGCCCTCGCCATCTCGAGTCACGAAAAAGAAAAAGTCGCCGGAAAGAACGGGAGCGAGCCGGTCGACGCGTTGAACGCGTGCTTCGCGAAGGCGCTGGAGACGGGCGAGGTGCTTCGGGACGGGCCGGGAGCGAAAGCGCGCGCGCCGGTTTCGTTCCGGTCGTTCGCCGAGGCTGAGCTGTTCTACGCGGACCAGCGCTCGGTGTACGACCTGTCCGTGGAGAAGTTGAAGGGTCTGGTGCAGGTTGGCGCGAGCGACGACGTCGTGCGCGCGGCGGTGCTCGACATCGTCGGCGTGGTGAGCGACGCGCGGCGCCAAAGACCGGACGTCGCGTTTTTCACCACGCAGCAGGCGCAGATCCAGATGTTGGACGACGACTGCGCGCCGCGCGACGCGCCGGATGGCCGAGGCGGGTTCACGCAGCACTGCCCCACGTCGTGCGCGTACATGGTGAAGTCCGTGGTCGACCGCAAGCTCATGAAGGGCGACTGGCCCCGCATCGTGCGGTCCGTGTGCGAGGCGCTCCCCCCGGTGGACGTCGCCGCCGTCTGCGACTGGGGAGACGAGTTCCTTTTGGCGCGGCGCGACGTGCTGCTCGCGCGCGCGGCGACGATCGCCAAACACAGGCCGCTGGGCATGTACGGCAGCTTCGAAGGCGAGCCCACCGTGTTCGGCATGACCGCCGCGGACCTGAAAGCCGACCGCGACACGAAAGATGGCGTGTACCGAACGCTCTTCGAGGGGCTGCGTGAGGAGATGCGCCTGCATCACGAGGGCACCGTGAAACTGTTCAGCGCGCTTCCCCCGCGCAGCGCGGCGGCGATCATCATCCTCACGCATCCCGTCGCGCTGGACACGTTTTCGCTCGCCACGGAGCTCAAGCGCGTGCGCGGAATCGAGCCCAGGAACCTGAACTGGCTCACGGTTGCGGAGATCGAAAAAACGCCCTCCGCGTGACCGTCGCGGGCGAACGCGAAACGGCGGCGACGCCGTTTCTCGCGGCGCGAGCGTATTAAAAAAACGCGGGCGTTTGACGCATAGACGTGACGCGCGTTCATCGCTACCGGTCGTGAGCTCACGGGTGGTGGTGATACCTACCGTCTCAGAGGGTATTCATAGTCTACTAAAACGTAGTACCATTCATTCAGATGCGCATTACATTGTAGACTATTCATGATTGGTCCTACACTACATCGGATACACTCGCCGCGCCGGCGCGACGACGTCGCGGCGCGCGTCTCTATAAAGTTCACGCCGCGACAATCGGGTCTTTCTGGAAGGCGTTTCGCAGTTGCCCGCACGCCGCCGCCGCCTCCAGCCCCCGGGTCTGCCTGATGCTGGCGGGGACGTTCATCTCCTCCAGTATGTCCCGGAACTCATGCACCGCCGCGCGCGTCGGGCGCTGGAACTGCTCGGCGTCGTCCACGGCGTTGTACGGGATGAGGTTGACGTGCGACGCGAGCTTCTTGGTGTAGAGCAGCCTGGCGAGCGCCTCGGCGTGCTCCGGCGAGTCGTTCACGCCCGCCAGCAGGGTGTACTCGAACGTCACGCGGCGCCCCGTCGCGACGAAGTACTGCTCGCAGTCGTCCAGCAGGTCGTTCAGCGGGTACGCCTTGGCGCTCGGGATGAGCGACTCGCGCAAAGGCTGGTCCGGCGCGTGCAGCGAAACCGCCAGCGTGCTCTGCAGCTTCGCGGCGGCGAGCCGCTCCAGACTCCCGCGCACGCCCACGGTGCTTATGGTGATGTGCCTGGCGCCGATACCCACCTCGCGGTTCAGCGCGTCGTGCGCGCGAAGCACGTTCGGTACGTTCAGCAAAGGTTCGCCCATGCCCATGAACACCACGTTCGTGACGCGCGTCCCGAAGTGCTCCTCGAGCGAAACCACCTGATCCACAATCTCGTGCGGCGCCAGGTTCCTGGCGAACCCCCCCTTGCCCGTGGCGCAGAACGTGCAGCGCATGGGGCAGCCCACCTGCGAGGAGACGCACGCGGTGAGCCGGTGCTTGCCGTTCTCCGTGGCGGGGATGCCCACCGTCTCCACCACGCGGTCGTCCGCGAGCCGGAGCAACAGCTTGGCGGTGCCGTCGGCGGCGGCGGCGACGTGGTGCACGACAGACCGACCGATGTCCACGTTCGCCGCCTTCAGCGCCTCTCGCACGCTCTTGGGCAGCGTCGTGAGGTCGTCCACCGTGCGCGCGGGCGTCGCGCCGTACAGGTGGTCGCGCAGCTGCTTCCCCCGGAACGCGGGCAGGCCGTTCTCCTGCGCAAACGTCTTCAGCTCAGCCGTCGTCAACCCCAGCAGGTGGAACTTAGCGGGCGCCAGCGATCTCAGCAGGTCGTCCGCGGAGGGCGTCGTCGCGGAAGGCGCTGCCGCCAAGATGGAGCGCTCGTACGTCGCGCGCGCGTCGCTCTGGGACTCCTCCACCAAACGCGCGTCCAGGTCATTCCACTCGCCGTCCTGCACGCCCTTCGCGCGAGGCACCTGCGTCGGCTCTACCGCCGCCGCGTTTTCCTGCGCGGCGGCGCGACACACGTGCGCGGACGGGGCGGGGCGCGCGGACGGGAGGACGCGCGCGCGAGGCGGCGCACGAGGGCGCCCGCGCGACCCCGCGAAGGTCGTCAAGGAAAGCGCGGTGGCGGCGGCGGCGGACATCGTACGCCTACTTCACCACGGAGCGCTCCGGAAAGTGAATGGCGATAAAGCGCAATTCGCCCCGACACGTTTCGTAAAAAGAGGCCGCGCACTTTGGCACTTCCCCGGGCGCAGTGGGGTCACTGACGTGCACTCTGTCGCGCCCCGGACCCGCGTGCGTCGCACGCGCGCACTCCTGTCCCCGACTCACGCCTCCGCGGCCGCGCGCTAGGAGCCCGCGTCGTCGCGCGCCGTCCCCCGGTCCCGCGCTCGCCGCGCCCGCGGACCCCCCCGCGATGTCGGCTTCCGAAGAAGACGCCCGCCGCGCAGCCGAGGTGTCGCGGCTGTTCCTGGAGTTCGCGCCCAAGTTCCCGGACGCGCCCGAGATCACCGCGGAGGCGCTGCTGCGCGACTTTTCCGCGCGGGACGGCGCGTACGCGCGCGGCTCGAAGCCCGTCGTGGTGGTGGACGTGCGCACGGACGCGGAGACGCGCGTGAGCGTGATCCGGGGCGCGATGACGAAGCGGGCGTTCGAGGAGCGCCTCGACGCGGGCGACTTCGCCGCGCACGCGGTTGTGGCGTACTGCACCATCGGGTACAGGAGCGCGCAGTACGTGGAGAAGCTCCGGAAGGACAGAAACGTGGACGCGTACAACCTGCGGGGCAGCGTCCTGGCCTGGACGCACGCCGGCGGCGAGCTGGAGACGCCCGAAGAGAAAAGAGCGACGACGCGCGTGCACGTCTTCGGAAAGGATTGGGATTTGGCGCCGAGCGCGTTCGACGCCGTGTATTTCCAGGCGCCAGCGCTGAGCTACGTCGCGGGACTCGTGCCGGACGCGCTCAAACCGTGGCGCTGGTTCAAGAAGTAGCCGCGTAATACACGAGTTCGACGTGAGTTCGCGAAATATATAGCACTACTTTCTGTGTCATCGGCGCGCGCGGAGCGCCGAAACCGCGGGATCGACGTCGTCGTTCGCGTTCACAATCCCCGTTCTCCGCGTTATCCGCGTCTCTCCTTCCGCCGCTCAGCAGCCCAGCAGGTCGAGCATGATGGCGTTTTGCGCGTGCATGCGGTTTTCCGCCTCCTGGAACACCAGCGAGTACTCCGCCTCCATGACCTCGTCCGTGCACTCCAGCCCGCGCTCGGCGGGCAGGCAGTGCATGAATTTGCACTGCGGCCCCGCCTTTCGCATCAGCGCGCCGTTAATCTGGAACCCCTCAAACGCGGCGTATCGGGACTCGCCCTCCTCCTTCTGCCCCGCGTTCATGGACGCCCACACGTCCCCGTAGATCACGTCCGCGCCCTGCACAGCCTCGTCGGGGTCGTGCCTGATTTCGATGGTGCTCACCCCCGTGGCTTGCGACCGCGCGACGAGCTCGGCGTCGGGCTCGAAGCCCTTCGGGCAGCAGCACACGAAATGGATGGGATAGACGGCGGCAAACTCCAGCCAGGAGTGCACGATGTTGTTCCCGTCGCCCACGTAGACGACTTTTTTGTTTTTCACCTCCCCGAACGCCTCCTTGATGGTCAGCGCGTCCGCCATGATCTGGCACGGGTGGTTGAAGTCGGTCAGACCGTTCACCACCGGCACGGAACCGTACGCGGCGAGGTCCAGCACATCCTGGTGCGCAAACGTGCGCGCCATGATGATGTCGTTGAATCGAGACAGAACGCGCGCGATGTCCCGCGTCTCCTCGCGGCCGCCGAGGCCGATGTCGTTCGGGCCGAGGTAGATGGCGTGCCCGCCGAGCAGGTGGAAGCCCGTCTCGAAGGACACGCGCGTGCGCAGGGAAGGCTTGGTGAAGATCATGCACAGCGTCTTGCCCTCGAACGGGCGGAAGGACCGATCGCCGGAGGAGAGCTTGGCCTTGACCTCGGACGCGCGATCCAGCAGGTGCTGGACCTTGGCCTCGTCCAGGTCGTCGATGGCGATGAACGAGGGCGCGGGGGGCTCGTCGCCCTGGGGCATGGCCTGCGCGGGACGCGGTGAGGGGTTGGATGGGACGGACGCAGGGTTAGGGTTGGTCGAACGTCCCGGGACAGCGATCGGGCCGGACGCGGGCGAGAGAACGGGGATCGGGGACGCACCTTGCACGCGACCCGACGCGCGGGGAGCGCCGCGGTGCGGCGGACCACCGCGGTGCGGCGAGCCTGGGCCGGCGCCGCGAGGGAGGCGGAAGCGGAGAGCGTGAACATCCCGAACTGTGCTCCGAAATTCTGACGCGAGTGGGACGAGTGGAGTGCTCTCCAACCCACGGAATGACCGTCACTCGTTCCGGACGGAAGATCACGCGGGATCCGCTCGAAAAGAAAAACGCCTTTTTTCGATTTCACGCTTCCGAGCGCGACGCGTCGCCGTTCGGCGCGCGTCTCGCCGGATGATGACACGACAAGCCTCCACTCAGCACCGCGTCTGCTCCGCGCCTTCCTCCTCCGTGCCCTCCTCGTCGTCGTCGCTGTGCAGATTCCCGAACCCCACGCCGTCCACGCCCAGGCTCGCCAGGAGCTGCGACGCCGGCCCCGCCGCGCCCGCCTGCTCGCGGTAGCTCGCCAGCACGTTGGACACGAGGTTCAGGTCGACGTTCAGAGGCTCGCCGTCCGCCTCGCCGTCGCTCTCGTCGCTCTCGGAGGACGAGGAGGACCCCTGCTGAAGGCGCGTGTTGGTGTTTTCGCCTCCGCGCGAGCCCTCGAACCCGCGCGGGAGGACCCCGCGGGAGGACCCCGCGTTTGGTTTTTCCTCGGCGCGCGTCGGCGCGAAGGGCGCCGCCGCCGCGGTGCCTTCCAGCTGTCGCCGCATCGCGCGCTCGTACTCCTCGCTGAACGCCGCGCCCCCCCACTCGCCGCCCTCGTCGTTGTCGTACACGTAGCGCCCCCGTCTATCTATCTTGTCGTCCTCCTCGTCGCCGCCGTCCGAAGAAGAGCCGGATGCCGAGGACAAGTCGTCGTCCGAGGAGAAGTCGTCGTCCGAGTCCGTCACCGTGCCCCCCATCAGCCCGCCGCCGCCGCCGCCGACGCCCAGCGCCGCGCCGAGCTCCGCCATAAACGCTCGCGCGTCCAGGAGAGACTCGTCGTCGTCCGCGGACTCCTCGAGACCGGTTCGGTGGTTTTCGTTTTCGTTGCCCGAAATTGTGTTCGCGTTTTTCGCGAGCGCGTCCTCGACGCCCTCGTGGCCGGAGCGTTCGCCCATGAACGCGCGGAGCCGCTCCGCCATCGCCGCCAGCGGGTCCGCCGACGCGCCGGCGCCGTCGGCGTCGCCGTTTTTTTTCGCGCCGGAAAAGTCGTCTTCGCCTCCGAAACCGCCTCCGGTCGACTCGCGCCGCTCGCGCCGCTCAGCCTCGCGCTTCGCGAGTTCAACCTCCAGCGGGTCGTCCGACTCGCCGGCGTACGCGCGCATCCACGCGTCCGAGTCGCCGTCCTCGAGACGCGCGCACAGACGTCGCGACGCGTCCGCGACGCCTTCGGCATCCGCCGCGGCGAGCGCGGCGGCGGCGCGCGTCGCCGGAGCGGCGCTCGCCGCGCGCGCGCGTTCCGACCACGCCGACTTTTCGTACTGCGCCGCCGCCGCGGCGTGAAGCCTCCTGTGCGCCGCGCTCCCGCGCATCTCGCCGCGGAAGTACCCGTTGCGCTCGAGGCTGGCGAAAAACGCGGCGCGCGTCGGGTCGGAGCCGCCGCCGGCGCCGCCGGCGTCGCGGCGCGCCGCCGCCGCGGCGCCCTCGTCTCCCGCGGTCGCCTTCGCCGGCTCCCGCAGGTCGCAGAGCCCGTCCCTGTTCCACGCCTCCGCGAGGATCTCGAACCCGGCGGCGATCTTCGCGCCGAGCGTCTCGGCGTCCCGCCGCCGCGCGCACGCGCCCGAAACCTCGACGGCGGCGCGCCACGCCCGCGAGGGCTCGAACCTCTGCCTGTCGAGCTGCGCGTACAGACACCGCGTCGTCGTCACGAGCGTCTGCGTCGCGTCGCGCAGCGGGAAAAACGCCGCGCGCGCGGCGGCGTTCAGACCGGCGGGGTCCCGCAGGTAAAACGCCTGCGTGGCAGGCGCGATGAGCTGCGGCTCCCTCGCGAGAAGCGCGGCGAGTCTCGCCGGGAGCACGGCGACGCATCGATGCGTCGACGCGCGCGCGGATTCCGGGAAGGGCGCCAGGCGAGACGATAACGCCGCGTTCGCCGCGCGCATCTTTGTCTCGTGCGCTTCTCGTTTCGCTCTCGCTTTCGCTTTCGCTTCCTCCTCCTCGCCCTCCTCGCCCTCCGCGCACGCCGCCAAGACTTCGCCGTCGCCGCCGCGCGCGAGCCACAGCGCCGCCTCCACGCTCGGGACGGCGAAGGCGCCGGGCGCGGCGGGACCCCGCCGCGCCCACGCGCCGAGGCGCGCATCCGCTTCGGGCGGCACGACGCGCATCTCGCCGCCGCAAAGCCACACGCGGTTGGCCGCGGTCTCGGGCTTGAGCCAGCGCGGGAGGTGGAACGCGGTCTCGATGAGCAGGAACTCGCCGTCGTCGTCCCAGACGCGCGCGACGAGTCCTTTGAACGCGCGCGTGAGTTCGCGGAGCATCCACACGATGAACCACTCGTCCTCGACGTTGTCCCCGAAGCGCGTGACGCCCGCGAGGTGCGCGGGCGTGCCGCTGCGGGACGTCCCCGGGGGGGTCGCGGCCACCACCTCCAGCTGGAACGGGTCCTTCTGCCAGATGTACCCCTCGACGTGGGGCTCCAGGTGCGACATGCACGCCGCGCGCGTCGCCTCCAGCGCCTCCGCGATGGACGCGGCGTCGTCCGGGTCGGCGGCGGAATCGCGCGAAGAGCGTGCGACCGCGTCGGACGGGAGCGTGCCGAAGATCTGGTACCGCGCGCAGTCGGGCTCAGACGCCGAGGCTCGCGATATGGCCTCCATCGCGGCGCCTCGAGTCCGAAGGGGGTTGCGACCCCTCGGAGCCGCGCCGGGAGGAGTGCCGATCTCGTTAACAAGTCAAGAGCGAAAACGTGCGAGAGAGGCGCTTGATCGGTACCCGTACTGACCTCGACCGGAAGCCCTCCGGAAGCAAGTTTCGTGGGAGACGCTTGCCTTTCAAGCCGCTCCGATGAACGCGGAGACGACGCCCCTGACAGTGCCGTGTCACAGGATAGATAACAACCTGTCACGGTAGCTACGCACTCTCGCCTGCGCCATGGCGACGCACCTCCGCGGCGTTCCCGCGCTCGGGCGCGACCCGCGCGCGCTTCAGCCGTGTTTCGCGCGCGCGCCCCGCCCTCACGCGGCCCGTCGCCGGACGCCGCCGGCGTCTTCCCGCCGCCCGCGGGGCGATGACGCGGCAGTTTCATCGGTTTCCGCCCGCGCGACGTCCTCGTCATCCGCCGCGTCGACGTCCGCGCCCGACGGGACGTGCCTGACGGTCACCACGTTCAACGTGCTCGCGCCGTGCTACAAGCGCGTGAAGCAGCCGGACGGCACGACCGCGATGGAGGCGTCGGACCGCGCGACCGCGCTGGACCGCCAGACGCGCGTGCTCGACCTGGTCACCCGGCTCAACTCCACGTGCGTGTGTCTGCAGGAATTTTGGCACGCCGACGCGGCGACGGCGGAGTTGTACGCCACCAGGCTGCGTCGCGCGGGGTACACGTTCCACGTCACGCCGCGCACGGGCAACCGTCCGGACGGGCTTCTGACCGCGGTGCGCGACGACGCGTTCGAGGTGGTGGAGACGCGGGATATCCTCTTCAACGATTGCGGGGACCGCGTGGCGACGCTCATGCACCTTCGCCCGAGTGCGCGCGGCGCAGACGCGTCCTCTTCCGCTCCGCTCGGGGACGTGCTTCTGGTGAACACGCACCTGCTGTTCCCGCACAACAGCAACTCGACGCTCATCCGGCTGCGCGAGTCGTTCAAGATCCTGGAGTACCTGCACGAGTACCAAGAGACGGCGCGCGGCGCGCTGGCGAAGAGTACCTCGGCGCCGACGCGGCGTCTTCCGGTGGTGATGTGCGGCGACTTCAACGGCACGTCGCGCGGCGCGGTCGCGCGGTTCCTCAGCTCGCAGGGGTTCGTGAGCGCGTTCGAAGCGTCCCGTCCCGGCGCGGCCGCGGCGGACGACGCGCCGATCGAGCCGGAGGCGCAGACGGCGGAGGCGACGAAGGATGAAAATCGAAACGCGGCGCGCGACGGGTGGATCTCGCACCTGAACCACCACGGCGAGTGCGTCGGGGTGGACCACGTGTTTGTTTTGAACCCCTCGCGGCAAAGCGCGGGCGCGGACAACAACGCCCCCCCTCCCTCGTGGAAGACGGCGATATACGCCATGATCCAGGCCAAGATGCTCGAGCGCGGTCTGGGGAGCAACGAGCGGGCGTTTGCGTTTTTCGACGTCGACGACGACCGCGGCATCACGAAGGAGGAGTTTTTCGTCGCCGTGCGGATGCTGGACCTCACGGGCGAGGGCACGCCGGGCCTCGTCGAGAGCGAGATGGCTGTGCTGTACGAGGACTGCGACAAGGACGGTGACGGGCGCGTGGACTTCGGCGAGTTCATTCGCAAGCTGGACGTCGAGACGATGGAAGCGGCGTACCGCGCGATCCGAAAAAGCCAGGACATCGAGGAAGGACCGTGGGACGTGGTGGGCGACCTGATGGCCACCGCGGCGTCCCCGACCGTCCTCGCGGGCTTCACCGTGGACGAGGACGAGTTCGAGGAGATGGCGTTCGATGGAAGCGCTGACGAACGCCTCGGCGGCGCGAACGCGACGAGAGCTTCGGAGCGATCCTCCGAGTCCGCGGGGGCGCGAGGCGACCTCGCCGTCGCCTCCGCGACTCTCCCCGAGCCCATGACGCGGGGCGTGTGGCCCGCGCCCGAGGAGTTCGACCTGTCCGACCACGGACCGCTCACCGCGGTGCTCGTGCCCCGAGCGTAGTCGCAGAGCGCGCGTGATCATTAATACGCAGGCGGCGTTTAGTCTACGATATACGGCGAATCTTGACGTTCTTCTTCACTTACTGTATACACCGTACGCGCGAAGCGCGCGTCGCGCGCCGAATCGTCGCTCTCCGTTCCGATCCGCGCGCGTCAGTCGTGTCTGTCGTCTTCGTCTCTTCCGAGCGTCACGACCTGGCCTTCGCGGCATCGTTCCTGTAGTCCACGGGCACGCGCTCCTCCGGCGCGTTGAGCAGCAGCCAGTCCAGCGCGGCCACCTGCCGCGCCTTGTTGAACGCCGTCTGCCCCTCCGCCGCCGCGCCCGCCGTCGCCTCCGCCGTCGCCAAAAGCGCGGCGTCCACATCCGGCGCTTCCCATCCCCACTTGCCCAGGGTGGTCTTGGCCTTCTTCTCGCCCTTCGCGGGGTCCGCCGGGTCCACCGCCTCGGGCGCCTTCTTCACCTCCTCCTTCTTCTTCTTCTCCTGCGCGACGACCACCACGGGCGCGGCGGCGGCGAAGTCGGTCGGCCCCGAGCCGACATCCGGCCAGTCGCCGTCGTCCATCGAGAAGGCGCCGGCGTCGCCGAGGACGTCGCCGAAGTCGGTGTTTCCCCCCTTCCACGCCTGCATGGGGGGCTCGAAACCCTCGCCGTCGCCGCCATCCAGAGAGCTGCCGATGTCCAGGGAGCTGCCGATCGCGCCAGCCTCGACTTTCCCGGGCTTCTGCTTGATCAGGCGCGAGACGTCCCCGGCGATTCGCGGGAGCTCATCCTCGGCGTACTTGGTCTTCTTCGCGCGTTTCGACGCGCCCTTCTTGCCCTTCTTGCCGCCGCCGCCGCCGCCGAACGAACCCGAGCCGGAGCCGGAGCCGTCCGCGGAGCCGAAGTCGTCGTCGTAGTCGTCGTAGTCGTCGTAGTCGTCGTAGTCGTCGTACCCGCCTCCTTTTTTCGCGCGTGCCAGCGCGGATCGGCCGGAAGCGGGGAAGCGCGCGGGCGTCCGCGTCGCCGCGGGAAGCCCGGCGGCCTGCGCCCGGCGCGCGCGCGCGCCAAGCGAGAGCGCGGCGGACCCGAAGGTCGAGGCGAGGGCGGAAACGGACATCGTGGGATCCGTATCACGGCGCGCCTCGCGATGGAGGAGGGCGCGCTCGCCTCGATCGTGTATTTTTATCCGGTGCGGGTGGTTCCCACGCGGTAAAAAAAATGTGTCAGCCTGCTTGGCGATACAGCTGGCTGCTGTTGAGCGATGGCAGCGGAATGAGATAATCCTATGACCTTTTAGTCACGAGAAGTAGGTCTGACGAAACGGCGGTCTGTGAACCCTGATTTTCATCGCTTTGGGCGAAACCGCGAACGAGCGCATTTTTTTTTGCTCGTTGGCGGAAGCGCGGTGCGCGACCGTTTTGTTTCCTTTTCCGAGACGCGCGACCTGCATCTTTCGCGGCGCGAGGAGGCGACGGGCTCGAGGCAGCGCGCGGGACGGAGGTGACCGCGTCGCGAGCGCGTCATGTCCGGCGTGAAGCTGCGGACGGAGAAGGCGGTGAACTCGGTGATGGCGGACCAGACCATCGAGGCTGAGCTCGCGCAGCTGGTCTCGGAGTACCTTCAGCACCACCGATGCGAGCGCGCGTACGAGGTACGACCCCTCGGGACGCGCGCCTTTCCCGAGCGGCGGCAGTCGAGCGCTGGCGCACGTCGAGCGCTCGCACGTCCCGTGTGTCTCGAAGACGCGCGGAGCGGGTGACGGGACCTCGGAGCGCGTCGCGCCGTCTCTCACTCCGCGGCGGGGACTCGCGTTGGCGCGCGCGCGCGCGGGTCGTTGACCGATCGAAGCCGAATCCGAACGCGGTCGTCCCCCGTCGCGCCGCGTGCGGCATCTCCTGACACGTGACCCCCCACCTGTGTGACCCCTGAACCCTCTTCCACCACCCGCTGACAGGCGTTCCAGCGCGAGCGCGAGCGCGCGGAGAAGCCCCGCGACGTCTCCGGCGCGGGCTCGAGGCACAAGCCGAGCGGGGATTTGTTTTTCGAGCTCATGGCGTTTTTCGAGGATGGCGACCGGGTCAACTTCTACCGGCTGTTCGACCGGTGCATCCCCGAGCAGTACCGCCTCACGGACCTGGACGCGCAGAAGGTCGAGTTCTGGCTGCAGATCTACTTCGCCATCTTCCCGGCTCTGCCCGCGGCGGGGGGGAAGAAGGGCGCGCTGCCCGAGCAGGGCGCCAAGAAACTCCCCCGTGGGCAAGAAGAGGGCGTGGACCTTTCCCCCGGGATGGCGCGTCTGCGCGCCTTCATCGAGACTCGGGGCGCGGACGCGGCGCGCACGGAGGAGTTCCTGCCGTACTACGCGCTGCCCTTCGTGCCGCGCCCGCAGAAGCACCCCGCGTTCAAGGCGCTGTTCGAGCCCAAGTGGACCATCGACATGCGGGGCATGCTGGAGCGCTTCGTGGCAAACGCGCCTTCGGAGACGCCGCCCCCGCGCATGCACAGCATCCTGCTGCACTACTACGGCCTCGACGCCCAGGGCGCCGCGCCGTCGCCGCCGCGCAAGGTAGTACTCAAATCCGGGGGACCATCCGGGGGACGGCCGCCCAGCGCGGATCGATCGTTTCCAAGCCGCCCGGGCTCGAGGGGAGGCGACGCGGGTAGGCTCCCCGCGTACCAACGCGCGGCGCCGACGCCGATGACGAGTGCCGGCTTCGGCGGGCCTCTGCCTACGGCGGCGTCGCACGGCCCGCGAGGCATCACGCCTCTGCTCGAGGGACGCATCGAGCTCTCGGCGTTTTACCCCGAGCCGGACTACTCGGACCTCGGCGCGGAGGTGCTCACGCTGGACTCCCTCAAGGCGCAGGTGGAGAGGCTCGAGCCGCCCACGCCCGAGTCGGACTCGCCGCCCGAGAAGCGCGCCGGCGCCGACGACGCCGCCGCCGGCGAGAAGCCCACGCGGGCAGAGGACGCGACGCTCGACGAAGAAGCCCCTTCTCATGTCCGCGAGCGCGTGCGCCGCCCTCGGCCGCGTCCGCCCGCCGCGAGCGCCGGCAGCCGCCCCGCTTCCTCCGCGTCTTCGGAGACGTCCGGTTCGGAGGGTGGCTCGGTGAAGCGCCCGCTGGAGGCGAAGTACCTGGAGGCGCCCGCCGCGCCCGGTCGCGTGATGCCGGCGTACGCCGAGGACCAGACGCTCGTGCGCCTGGACTACCGCGAGGTGATTCTGGAGTTCCGGTCGGGCGTCGAGCGCCTGCTGATGACGGACGCCACCGGCCCGGAGGAGGAAGAGGCGGAGAGCCGTGTGAGCCGTCTGGTGCAGGCGCTCCGCTGGCGCGTTTCGCGCGCGCCGGAGGGCTCCGTGCTGAAAGTGGAGGCTGTGCGCACGATGGTGCGGGGAGACGCGCTGGCTCTGCGGTCCAGACAGGAATCCGAACGCGGCTCTGGGTCGCTCGTGGATGCCATGCTGCTGGGTTGCCGCGGGCGCGTGCGCGCGGAGACCCTCCGGCTGGTCAACGCGCTCGCGGCGACGAAGGACGGTCGGCGGTACCTTCTGTCCCCGGGGAGCCGTGTGGTCGCCGCGCTCGCCTCCGCCGTGGACTTCAACGAGCAGGACACGCGCGCGCGGAGACACCTGCTCGGCGCGCTGCAGAAGTTGTCGTTCCACGCGGTGGCGGCGCGGCGCATGTGCGCGCTCGGCGTGATGGGCTGGGTCACCCGGACGCTGCTGGGGGTGGTCACCACGGGCGAGGTCACCGCGGAGCGAACGCGCAAGTCGCGCGAGGGCCTCATCTCGCACCTCTCGGAGTACGACGCAGAGCACGGCGCCGCTCTGCTCATGAACCTGTCGCTCGTGCCGCAGGGAAAGAGGCTCGCCGCGCGCGCCGCCGCCGCCGCGCGCGCGCGCGCCGCGGAGGACGACGAGGGTCCCTTCGACGCCGAGGGGCACCCCGAGGACGACATCCTGGAGGTGATGCGCATGCTGCTTCAGTCCCCGAGCGAGACTGTGCGCGTGTACGCCAACGGCGCGCTGTACAGCCTTTTGCGCGCGGAGGATTTCCGCGCCGCCGCGCTCGCCGCGGGGTTCGAGAAGCTCCTGGAGGAGCTCAGGGAGCACTCGGATCCGACGTTTTACCGCCAGCTCTCGCACCTGCTGGGCGCGCTCCGCGCGCCCACCGCCGGCGCGCCCTCCGAGCGCGCCGCGCCGGACGACGACCCGAACGCGCCGTTTGAGGGATACGGCGATTCCTCCTCGGAACCCTTCGAGGATGTCACAGCGCTGGACTCCGCCGGCAGCGGAGGCGTCGACGAGGAGGACGAGGAATATTCCTCGGATGTGGATTCCTCCGCGAGTGGCGCGTTCGCCTCGGCGGGCGGCGAGTACGCCTCCGGCGCGTTCGCGCCCGTGGGCGTCGCGGGCGCGGGGTCACGGGTCGGCGACCGGGCTCTCGCGGGCGAGCCCCTGCTGCAGGAGGAGTACGCCGCCGAGGAGGGCGTGGACACCGACTCAGGCGACGAGCCACCGCTCGCGCCAGACGCGAGCCCGTTCGCGGGCGGCGCGCCGTTTTCTGCCGCGCGCGTACGCGGCGCGACCATCCCCGAGGACCCCGAGGCGGAGGACGTCTTCGCGGCGGCGGCGGAGCCTCCGCCGCGCTCCGCCTCGGCGTCCCCCCCCGGCGTCCCGAAGCGTCTGTACCGCGAGCCTGTCCCCGGAGACGAGGCGGAGGCGTCCGGGGAGGAGGATGGGGAGGAAGAGGACGGGGAGGAAGAGGACGAGGAGGTGGACGCCTCGCGGTTCGCGAAAGAGGGAGAGGTGGCCGCGTCCGATGAAGTCTCCGCGGAGCGCGACCCGGACCCGCTCGACGACGCGGAGATCGACGCGGCGCGGTTCGCGTCCGACGCGGAGAGAGGAACCGCGAACCGCGATTTCGGCGACGACGCGAAAGGAGCCGACCCCTCGGCGGTCGACGAGGAGGACGAGCGGGGCTTGTCCGTGGGCGGGGAGACCCTGGAGCGGTCGGGCGGGTTCGGCGCCGAGACGACCGGGCCGGATGACATCGCGGCGGTCGGCGCGGCGGACGCCGACGCCGACGCCGACGCCGACGCCGACGCCGACGCCGACGCCGACGCCGAGTCGGACGAGGAAGGTTCCTCGCGACACGTCGACCGAGGCGACGCGAGTTCTTCCTCTCTGGTGGACTCGTTCGTCCACTCGCGAGACGGTTTCTCGGACGCGCCTCCCGTCGCCGAGAGCGAAAGTGCGGACATCGACGACGAGGCTCCCGCGGCGAGCTCGGCGGAGACGGCGGAAATGGTTTCCGGCGCGGAGGCGAGCGGAGAGACGGAGACGGATCCGGAACCCGTTTCGGCGGACTCCTTCGGCGGCGTTGGGCCCGCCGAGAGCTCCGCGGAGCCCATCAGCTCGGAGATCGAGGATGACATCGTGGCGGCGGCGAGCTCGGAGCTCACCGACGCGATCGACGAGGAGGACGAGGACGAGTTCGACGAGACGTTCGACGACGGCGGCGACTTGCCGGTGAGCGCGGCGAACGAGCCCGAGCCGCCGGACCCGCTGCTCAGCCCGGACGCGGAAGCCGCGGGGGAAGACTCTCCGGACGCGCGGACGACGCCGTGAGCGCGCGGAATTTCGGTGACCGTCGTCGCGATACGTGTGATGATACTCTCTCGATGTTTTCGTCGTGTTTTGCCTCGTAGACTCGACCGCGCCGCGCGTCTCGCCCGTCTCCCGGACTCCCGACGAAATATCCGCGATGTTGGCAAACGCGCGATAACAAGAAAGACGACGCCCGCGCTTTTCGAAGGACCATCACACGATCGCGCGCGCGATGGCGACGGATGACCTGTCGCTGCTGTCCGACCGCGTCCGGCAGGCGCTCTCGGCGGACGAGCAGGTGCTGGCGCAGCTCCGCCGGTTCGATGACGAGTACGCGGACTTACAGCGCGTGGTGCGCGAGTTGCCCGAGAAGACGAGCCACGACATCATGGTGCCCTTCACCGACGTCGCGTTCTTCCCGGGGCGGCTGATACACACGAACGAGCTCACGGTTCTGCTCGGGTCGGACCTGTACGCGGAGCGCTCGGCGTCGCAGACGCTGGAGATCATCGAGCGCCGACGGGAGATGCTGCGCGAGAAGATCCGCGGCGCGGACGCCGGCGTGGACGCCATGGGCGCGCGTCTGGGGGCGCTCGACGCGGTGGCTGCCGCCGACGGCGATGGCGCGTCCACCTCGGGCGGCGGGGCGTTCGCCACCAGGAAAGAGGGCCGCGCGTTCGTGACGAGCAAGCCCGACGGCACCGTGGAAATCACGGAGAGCTACGAGCACGACGAGCCCCTGGACGCGTTCGACGACGGCGCGCGCGGCGGTCCCTCCGCCGGGGTCCGAACCGCCGGGGAGGAATCCCGAGAGCTGGACGATTTCATCGCTCGCCTGGAGGCGCTCGAGGCGGAGGCGGAGGGGGACGACGGAGAGGAGGCTTTGGGAATGTCCGAGCGGGACTCGGACGATGACTCCGAGTACGACGAGCGCGAGGCGCTGGAGACGGACGCCGCGGCGTCCGGCGCGGGCGCGAACCGTCTGGCGCGGTGGAAAGCCGAGCAAGCGGCCATCTTGGCGGCGAAGAGGCGGGAAAAAAACGCCGCCGCCGCGCCCTCCGCGCGCCGCGCGGCGGTGGGGGAGGTGACGGAACGGTTCGGTCGGGATCGGGATTCGGAAACCCCCCCGGAAGAGAACGCGCGTCCGATGTCCAAGTTCAAGATGCGCGCGCTGGGAATAGAACCCGACGAGTGATGAGGAACGGCGGCTTTTTTTGACGCGAGCTAAAAGGACACGCGTTTATTAACTTCAAGGTAAAAAAGAAAACGCGCGTATCAATGAAACGTACCGCGCACCGAATGGTCCCATCCGCGTACGCCGTATCGTTTCCACGAGAGTGCTAACCGCGCATACTCGCCCGCACTCGAGAGCGCGTATAGATACCCAGGAGCGCGTCACGCCTCGACGCGCCACGCGAACGCGTGTTCCTCGGCGTCGTAGAAGACATCCCCCGCGTCGTCGCGAACTCCGCCCGACGAAACACCAAAACCGCCGGTCACGTCCTCCGCCCCGTTGCGTTTTGCCGCCGCGAGCACGACGCCCCTTGTCGCTTCGCCCGCCTCGGCGTGTTTAAGCGCGGCGCGGCGCGTGGCGAGGCACGCTTCGTGTTTAAGAAACGACGCGCACCCGCGAATGTCGTGGCCGGGGACGCTTAAACACACGGGCTCGTGGTTTTCGTCGAGAAGCGCGCCGGCTTCTTTGTCGAATCGTTTTTTGGAAAACGCGCTTTTCTTTTTGGAAAACCCGCCCGTCTCGGCGTCGCGCGCGACTTGCCACCCGTGGCGGTTCCCGTCGCCGATTATACTCGCGGCGAGCCAGCTCTTGTGCTTGGCTCGCGTCCGCCACGAAGCGCGGTTCTCGCGCATCTCCGTCTCCAGCCACGCCTTGTGCTCGGCGTCGAAGAACTCGTCCATGACCGAGTCCCAGGCTTTGCCTCCGCCGCCGCCGTCCGGCCCGCGCGCGAAGCGCACTTTTTTTACCGTAACGGGGTCGGCGAACGCGCACACCGCTCTGTAAAGGCCGTTGAACAAAACGGGCGCCCCTACTAATATCATCCCCGCGAGTCGTTCCGGGTAGCACTTCCCGAATAAACCGAGACACGCGCCCGCGACTTTCGGGGACATGTCTTTGACGCCGAACTTGTGGAAGTCCACCACCCAGACGTACTGGTCGTGCGGGAAAGGCGCAAGGTGCGGCTCGAGGAGCTCCAGCACCTGCGTGCAGTGCTCGGCGTTTGTATCGGCCGACTTGTCCCGCGCCATGCCGATGTCGGAGTACACCAGCGCGCGCCCGAGCCGGTCCCACCCCACGTGCTGCATGTAGTGCGACCGCAGGTCCGAGGACAGGCACGCCGAGCACATCCGGGTCTCCGGCCGTTTCTCCAGGCGCCAACGCAGCGTCTCGTTTAGACGCTTCGTGGCTTTCGCCAGGTTGCCGCGATCGGCGCGCAGGAACCGCTCGACGTTCGCGCGCGTGCACCACGCCCTCAGCGCGTCGTCCGAGTCCACCAGAGGGCGCACCGCCTCGGCCAGCGCGTCCACCGAAGCCGGGTCCAGGTCGGGCATCGCGCGCGTCACCAGGCACGCCGACTCGTCGTGCGCGACCATCGCGCCGATCCCCCCTCGCGAAAGATTGCCGACTCCCGAGGAGACGAGGCGCCGAGAGCGGACGCGGGGAGACGACGCGGCGTCGAGCGCCGGCGGCGACCGCGGGTCGTCGCGATACCGCGACCGCGGTGCCGCGGAGACGCGAGCGCGCGCGCGCGCCTCTGCAGAGAGGAGAGGAGGAACCTCTTCCGCGCCCGGCGGGCCTCGCACTGTCCGACGCTTCGCTCCGCCGACGCCCTTTCTTCGCCTTTTGTTCTCTCGTCGCGCCTTTTCGCCGCGCGCCGAGTCGGCCGAACTTTCCTCTCGAGTCTCGTCTCCCACGTCACGGCAAGGATCGCGCGCCTCATCGAAGTTTGGCTTTTCCAAGTTTTTCAGACTGTTTGATCTCTGTGAAACGCTTCGGAAAATGGAAAATGACACCCTGTCAATCGAGACAAGGGGGCGTGAAGCGACGAGGCGTTGAAAACGCTGAGTTGGCGGTTTTGCTCGCGCGTCTCCGGTTCGCGACACCGCATCGCGACGACGCTGTCGTCACTCTCGCACTCGCACCACACCACCTTCCACACAAAAAGGAACAATGGCTGCTTTCGCTGCTACCACCCCCTCCCTCAAGGTGCGTCTCTTTGACCCCGGTTGAACGCGCGGCGTCGCGCCGGTCCCGGCGCGCCGCGGCCGGTTCCGATTGGCGCAATCGCGCTCCGAAACACGCTCCGAAAAAAAGCCCTATCCGCTCCGATCGCGCCCGGGAACGCGCGCGTGCGGCCGCGGGCGACCCCGCGTCTTGGAAACGAACACCTTAACTCGACCCGCGCTGACCTTTTGTCCCGTTCCCGCGTTCACAGGTTGAGTTCCGCGGCAAGACCGCCGGCCTCAAGCGCGGCAAGGCCGTCAAGGTGCGTCATCATCGCAACCGCATTTCTTCCCACTATCTACCCGACACGAGCGACCCGCGTTCCGGATCGCGCGCGCGCACGCGTCCTCGACGCTGACCGTCCCCCTCGCCCACCTCCAAACGCAGGCCGCCGCCGTCAACACCACCACCGAGGCTGCGGTGAAGGTCGCCATCAACGGTTTCGGCCGCATCGGTACGTCTCCCTCGCGCCATCGACCGGGATGCTCGACAACTCATGTCGCTGCGGCCTCCGGCATAATATCTCTGCGCAAGTCGCGAAACCACTCGCGAAGCGTTCCGTGTGCCCGCGAAAACGGGCTCTTCGTGAAGCGTTTTTTTTCTCATCGTCGTCGCTCGCGCTCAGACGCGAATGTCTCCGCACGGAACTCCTCCTCTGACTCCCCTCTCTTCTCCTCCGCTCCGAAACACAGGCCGCAACTTCGTCCGCTGCTGGATGTCCCGCGGCGCCGACTCTCCCCTCGAGGTTGTGTGCGTGAACCAGTCCGGCGGCGCCAAGCCCGCCGCGCACCTGCTCAAGTACGACTCCATCCTCGGCACGTTCGACGCCGACGTGAAGGTTGTCGACGACGAGACCATCTCCGTGAACGGCAAGACCATCAAGGTTGTGTCCGACCGCGACCCCCTGAACCTCCCCTGGAAGGAGATGGAGATCGACATCGTCATCGAGGGCACCGGCGTGTTCCTCGACGGCCCCGGCGCCGGCAAGCACATCACCGCGGGCGCCAAGAAGGTTGTCATCACCGCGCCCGCCAAGGGCAACGACATCCCCACCTACGTCGTCGGCGTGAACGCGGACGAGTACGACGCCTCCGCCAACATCGTGTCCAACGCGTCCTGCACCACCAACTGCCTCGCGCCCTTCGCCAAGGTGCTCGACGAGAAGTTCGGCATCGTCAAGGGTACCATGACCACCTGCCACTCGTACACCGGTGACCAGCGCATCCTCGACGCGTCCCACCGCGACCTCCGCCGCGCGCGCGCCGCCGCGCTCAACATCGTGCCCACCTCCACCGGTGCGGCCAAGGCGGTTGCCCTCGTGCTCCCCCAGCTCAAGGGCAAGCTCAACGGCATCGCGCTCCGCGTGCCCACCCCCAACGTGTCCATCGTCGACCTCGTCGTCAACGTCGAGAAGAAGGGTGTCACCGCCGAGGAGGTGAACGCCGCGTTCAAGGAGGCGTCCGAGGGCGCCATGAAGGGTGTCCTCGCCATCACCGAGACCCCCCTCGTGTCCGTCGACTTCCGCTGCTCCGACGTGTCCACCACCATCGACGCCGCGCTCACCATGGTGATGGGCGACGACATGGTCAAGGTTGTCGCCTGGTACGACAACGAGTGGGGCTACACCCAGCGCGTCGTCGACCTGACCCACATCGTCGCCGCCGGCCTCATCGAGGGTGGCCAGGCGTCCGCCGACCCCATGGACATCCTCTGCGACGAGGACCCCTCCGCGGACGAGTGCAAGGTGTTCGATTAAGCGTCGTATCAGATGAAGCGGTACACGCCATGTTCATTCGTTCGTGAGTGGTTTTAATATGTCAGCATAGAGACCACTCTCTTCGCGGCGACGCGTTTTGTTTTGTCTCGTTCGCGCGTGCATCCTCTGAAAAACCGTTTCCGAAACGCGATGAATCCCGGCGACGACCGTTTGTTTGTTCGCGCGCGCGCGGTTCGTTGACGACGCGCCGCGCGGCGTCGAATCAGTAGGCGCGAGCGCGGTGTGGATGGGGCGTCGCGCGGAGATGGGGTCGGACGCGCGGGAGGAGGAAGAGACCGAGGGGATGTTCGAGATGTCCACGGATGCCTGGCCGCGACCCGTGGAAGACGCGGAGTCGGACGAGGACGCCGATGACGATGTCAGCGTGTGTCCGCTCTTCACCGCCGATGGCGACGAGACTCTGCCAAAACGGAACTTGCTGTCGTGGTTCTCCGCGGCCCCCACGCTGCCGAAGAAGCGGTCGATGCCGAACATGTCGGTGGACGGAGACGAGTCCGGCGAAGAACCGCGACAGCTTCCGACCGCTCGTTCGGGTCCGGGCGGCGCGACCGCCGCGGAGCTCGCGTGGGAACGCACGGCGCGACGTCTCGGGTCAAGCGATGGCGTCTTCTCGCCCGAGCCGGGGCGCGCGCTCGCGACCCGCGGCGGCGGCTTCGACGAAACCGATTCCGAGTCCGAGTCCGACTTCGAGGATGTCCCTTCTTCGGACGACGAGGACGAGTCGCGCGGGGACCTGGCTGGCTTCGAAGCGGAGACCGGAGGGACGAGCGTCGAGGGACGAGCGTCGAGGGACTCGGACGAAAGCGAAGAGTCGTTTTCGGCGCGCGTCGCCGAGGCGCTGCGCGAGATGCGGTTCCGACGAAACGCCGCGGAGGATGCGTTTTCTGATCCCACAGGGAAGACACCCCCCTCGATCGGCGAGCCGAAAGTGCGGCATTTTCGGCGCGTGCGAACCGCGCGAGCCACTCCGAGCGCGTTGTTCGCGACAAACGCCGCGGCGGCGAGACTCGCGCGGTGACTCCTCCTCGGACGCCCGAGACGCGCCGCGCTTTTCGGCGACGTTCGCGACGCGCTCGTTCGCGCGACGGGACATGAGAGATTGTAATACACGGTATAACACGTACGACTACACGATACACCGCACCGTGTCGTGCTGTTAACACACACGTGCGCGTCCCCTCGCACGGGCGCTTCGAGCCGTTCCCGTTCGACTCGCGAACCTCGCCTCGCTTCGCGTCGTCGTCAAAGCGGTCCGGGGTTAGTTAATTTCTGCGCGAGAAGCGCCTGCGCGGCGCGCGTGCCCTGCTCGGTGCCGAACAGCGTGACGCTCCTGTTCCGCGTGCCCGGGATGAAGTCCCCGCGGTCACTCACCTTGATGCGCACGCCGCTCGCCACCTGGATCTCGGAAATCGTGCGGCCCCCCTTGCCCAGCACGGCGCCGATGTGCTCATCCGGGACCGCCACCGTCACCGTCACCTCGCCCGGCCGCGGCTCGCGCCCGCGCCCGCGCGCGCCGCCGCCCCCGGGCGCCGGCCCCGGCGAGGAGGAGAGGAACGCGGACGGCCTCCTGGCGTGCGGGAGGTACCCCTCGTCCTCGCTGAGCGCGGTGGCGACGTTGGCGATGGCGCGCAGCACGTTTGCGGCGTCGCCCGTGACGGTCAGGACTCGGTCCGTGACTCCGGGCAACATCCGGTCCTGGCTCGACAGCTTGATGTCCGCCCCCGAGTCCTCCTGGAAGTGACGGATGGTGGCGCCCCCCTTGCCGATGACCGCGCCGCACGAGGCGTTCGGCACGACCACGCGCACGCGCGGCTCGCCCTCCACCATGTTCTCGCCGTCCTGAGTCAGTTTCTCGATCATCATGTGCAGCGCGCCGAGGATGGCCTCCACGGGGCCGCCCAGCGAGATGACCCGGTCGGTGGTTCCCGGAAACGTCTCGCCGTTGCGGCTGAGCTGGATGCGCGCGCCGGACGCAACCTGGAACTCGTTTATCGTGGAGCCACCCTTGCCGATGATCGAGCCGGCCGCGGTCGCGGCGATCAGAATCTTCAGCACCATGCTGTCCTCCTCGAAGTCGCCGTGCGAAGACCCGCCGTCGTGCTCATCCTCGGAGGCCATGACGTCGGAGGACGAGGCGAGTAGCGAGTGGAATCCGACGTGGCGACGGGGTCCGCGGGTCGGCGCGTGCGTCGAACGCGGGGGGGAGCGTCGCGAGCTCGCGAGCGCGAGCCGTCCGGAAACGACGGGGGCGACGATGCGTGAGCAGCGCCCGAGGCAACCTGCGCGGGTCAGCGGAGGCGCCGTGCGGATATGGGTGACGAGCGCGTTGGGTTTTCCTGCACTTTCCCCGCGTATCTCGAGTGCGCGCGCTCGACCAGTCCGAGTCATCGGTTTCGCACGCAAACCTCGGGCTCGGAGAGAGGACGCGTCGGCGGTCGTCGCGCGCGTCGCGCCACTTGCACGCGCGCGGCGCGACTCCCGCCGTCGCCGCGAGGGCGCCGGGGCCACCGCAGGCGAGCGGGCACCTGGAGCGCCCCCGGACCCGCCCCCGAACGCGGAGCCGTCGCGATGTCATCTCAGCAAAAGCGCCCAGCGGCGAGGAGGCGTCCGGTCCCCGTCGCGGGCGCGCCGCGCCCCGCGGGCGCGCCCGCCCCCGGCGGCTCTTCGAGCGCCAACCCCCCTCCCCCCCGCCCCGCGGGCGGTGGTCTGCTGAGCTCCATCATCGGCGGCATCAAGCGCGAGGGCGCCGCCGTGAAGGCTGCCGTCGCGGACGGCCGCGCGGTGACCAAGGCGGACGTGGAGACGCGCGAGGAGAAGCTGATGCGCGCGCGCCGCGATTTCGAGAAGACGCACGGGGACCGCATGCGCGCGGAGCTGGTGGAGGGCCCGGATGACCCCGAGGCGTACATCGAGTTCCCCCCGATGCAGAAGGTGTGGCGGAACATCCTGCACGAGCTCGCCGGGGAGCTGCACCTGCACGCCGAGAGCGTCGAGCTGGAAGACCCGACGGCGACTGGGGACAAGTTCGTGGTCGTGTACCGAAAGCCGCCCGTGGTCGAGTTGACGGAGGCGGAGGAGGCGCGCCGTTTGGCCGCCGCGCAGCGCGCCCGCGCGGGCGCGGGCGTGAAGCGCGGCGAGGCGCTCACGGACCAGGCGCCCAGGTTCGCGGAGGGCGACCCCGGCCCGGAGCTCACCGTGGTCGGCACGGTGAAGCGCGACCTGCGCGGCGTCGCCGAGACCATCGGGGACATGCGCAAGCGCAAGCGCGAACAACAAGCGGGAGAGGGAGAGTAGACTACCGTAGATCGCGAGGGCTTTAGTGATAAAAAAATACGTACGGTACTCCCTACCTGTCGAACCTCGCGCGTTTCACAACTCGTCCCTGGGGCTATCACCGTTCGCCGCTGCCTTCTCCGCCGCCTCGCGCGCGGCGCGCTCCTGCGGCGTCTCCGTGCGCGCCTCGCCGTAGATGCGTTTTTCGACGCTGTCGGTGAAGGCGCGCACCTCTTTGTCGAGGCTGGGCCACTCGTGGACGATGCGCGCCGCGCCCAGCAGCTTGGGCTCCTTGGTCATCGGGTTGTTGCACAGGTCGATAGTCTTCGCGGCGGCTTTGGTTTCGTTGCCGCACCACGACTCGCACCACAGCCACGGCTGCGGCAGCGAGTGGATGGGCACCTGGTGCTGCGCGTAGTTGGGCAGGTCCTGGTCCAGGTTCGCCAGCGAGTTGGGATCCTGCGACAGTTGCTCGTAGATCACCCTCAGCTGGTCCCCCGCCGCGGTGCGTCGGAACCGAGCCAGGTCCACGACGTACAGCGCGCTGATGTGGTACGGCTTGCCGTTCAGGTGGTTCTTCCAGAAACCCGACTTCCAGAATCGGTAGCCCTCCATCTCTTTGTTGTTGTCGCAGAAGGGCGTGTACGCGTACGGCGCGCCTCGCAAGTCCATCTCCCACAGCTCGCGCAGGTCCGCGCGCACCACCTGGTCCGCGTCCACGAAGATGATCTTGTCCAGGGTCAGCGGGAACAGCACGTCCAGGAACAGAAGCTTGTACGCCCAGATGATCCGCTGCTTCTCGGTTTGCCGGTTCAGCCACGTCGGCCACTTGTACGTCACCAGCTCGTACTCGAAACCGTACTCCGCCGCGATGTGCGGCAGGAAATCCTTGAACCGCGGGCTGAGCCAGTTCTTGATGAACCAGAACTTCAGCGGGTTGCGCGTGTGCCGCCGCACGGAAAGCATCATGATCTTCAAAAAGCGCTCGTACAGGTGCCCGGACGCCACGGAAAACACGTGGATCGTCTCGAGCGCGTCTTCGGTGTCCGAAGAAGCGGAAGAAGAAGCCGCGTCCGAATCTAAAACGACTTTTGGCGCGTCGGACCGGGCTCCGTCGCGCGCGCCAAAAAAACGAGACGTCACCGCGCCCCACCACCCGGCGAGCCGCTCGCCGGGTCCTCCGGGCCGCCCTTCTTTTTCGTTTCCACGCGACGCCTCCTCCAGCACGTCCTCGTGCTCCATCCCAAACCGCCGCGCCAGAAGCAGGCGTAAAACGCGTCCGTTCCAGCTCGAGACGGTGACCTCCGCGGAGACGTCGTCGTCGTCGGTGGCGATTTTTTCCTCCTTCGCGGAGGAGGACGACGCGTCGTCCTCCTCCGCTCCGAGGACGCTTTTCGCGACGCTCTCGAAAACGCCGTCCAGGTCCGCGGCGGGCGCCGCGATGCGGTACACCTGCTGCGTTCTTCCCGGCCTCAAACGCAGGTCGTGCGCCCCGGGGCGCGCGGGGAGCTGGAAGTACCCCAGGTTGCTCATGACGATGGTCCCGGCGTCGCCGATGCGCAGCTGCGCGCCGCGCGGCGACGGCGGCGGCGCGCGGCGGCGCGCGCGCTCGTCGGCTCCGGTCGGCGCGGGAACCTCGGAGCAGTGCCCCGTGACCAGCAGAGCCTCCAGTCGGTACTCCGCGCGCATGAAGCGCTCGTCTTCAGGCAGGTCCTCGAGCCGGATGTTGTCCAGGTCGTACGCGGCGACCGCGGTGGTCACCAGCCACTGCTCGGGAACGTCCAGGTGCGCGGTGAGCGTCTTGGCCGCCGGCAACGAAGCGAACGACGCCGACGGACGCAGAGACGCGTTTGAGGGGATGTTTTTCTGTGTCGAGTCCTCGCGCGTATCCCGCGGGAACGCGAACGAGGGCGCGGCGTAGCGGTAGAAGGAGGTCAGGGGCAGGTCCTCCAGCTCCGCGCGCGGGTTCAGGATCACGCGCACGGCGACGCGCGGCGCGAGCGCGTCGCGCAGCGCCTTCAAAACCGGCGCCGCGCGCCGCGCCTCCGCGGAGAGCGGGTCCAGCACCGCCTCGAGCGTCACCACCGCGCGGGCGTCCCCCTGCACAAACGAGGCGTGCGGCGTGTCCAGGATGGAAAGGTCCACCACCTGGCCCCGGCTGGTGCGCGCCGCCACCGCCTGGCGACGAGCCACCAGCGAAGAAGCCGTCGCGCACGCGTCGGACGTCTCCGCCGGCGTAGGCGCGCGCGTCGTCGAGGGGGACGACGACGTCCCGGCTCTGGATTTTTTCTTCGCGCGTTTCCCGTCCGCCTCCGCCGCCGCCTGGTCCGGGTCGGCCGCGACGATCGCGGCGAGGACGTCGTCCCCGCGCGCCTCGAGCTCCGCCGAGGCGAGCGCGGCGAAGTCGTCCGCGTCCAGCGCCAGAGAGCCGGGGACCTCCACCACGCGGCCGTTCAAGACAACCACGCCGGCCGCGTCGCTCGCGGCGGAGAACGCGCGCCGGACGCGCCGCGCGCCGAGCGCGGAGGCGGCGAACGAGCCCTGGCGCGCGAGGAGCGCGTCCACGGCGGCATCCTCCGAGTCGCCCTCCTCAGGCGCAGCGGACGCGCCCGCCGAAAGCACAGCCCGCGCCGAGGCGGCGACGCGCGCGCTCGGCGCGTCCCGCGCGAGCCGCGCGAGCGCCCGCGCGCGCGGCGACGGCGCCGCGCCCGGAGGGTGCAGCACCGCGACGCGCGCGCGCGCGCCGGCGTCCGCGGCGCCGTCGTCGGAAAGGGCGGCGGTATCTGTGTCGTCGTCTCTTAAGTCTGCGGCGTCGCCGGACCCCGCAGACGACTCCGGCGACGCCGATCCCGTCCCCTCCACGAACGCGTACGCGGCGGCGATGAGGTTCGCCCCGGCTTCGGTCCCGGCGTCAGCGACGACCCACGCCGTCGCCGGCGCCGCGGCGCTCGGGTCTCTCTGCGCGTACGCCAAGACTCGCGAACCGCCTTTCCGAGACCCCGCACCTTTTTCGCTGTCCTCGTCCCCCTCCTCTGGCTTCATCAGCACGTACGCCGCCTCCTCGCTCGCCGCGAGCTCCAGGACCGCGCTTCGTTTGCGCAGCGCGCCCCTGTGTACCCACCCGTACGCGCCGCGCGCGTCGGCGTCGGCGACGGCGTCGGTGAGCTCGCCCGCGTACACCGCCCGCGCGACGAGGTCCAGCTCGCGCTGCGCGAGATGGAACGCCAGAGAGGACAGGTCCGCGCCCATGTTCCGCGCGTCCTGCAGCGTGAAGTGCAGACCGTTCACCAGACACGAAACACCGGTGACTCCGCGGCGGGCCAGCGACGCGCGCGCCTCGGCCGCGAACGACGCCGCCGCCGATTCGCCGTCGACGCGAAGCGCATCCGCCAACGTCGCGCGAAAGTCGGCGTCGACGTCTTCGTCCGACGGCTCCGGCGACGCGCCACCGTCACCCTTTTCCTTGCTTTCCTTCTTCCTCCGCTTCTTCTCCGCGGCGCGGAACCCGCGCTTGTGCGCGCGCGCGAACGCGCGCTCGGCGTCGCGCCAGGCCGCCGCGCCGAAACGCGCGGGCGGCGCGAACGGGTGCGCGGGCGTCTCCGGCCGCGAAGAAACGACTTCGCGCAGAAACGTCCCCGCGTACCGCCCCCCGAACCGACGCGCCAGCGTCGCGTGCGCGCGGGCCAACGCGTCGGCGATGCCGAGACCGGGGGGAAGGTCAGGGTCGTCTTCGGTGTTTTTATCGTCCGTATCGTCCCCGGTGAGCAGAACGTGCGCGACCCTAAACCCGACCCCTTGCTCGGCGGCTCGGTCGAGCGCGTCCAGCAGCGCCCACGACGCGCGCGACGCGTCGTCGGCGTTTTCTTCGTCGGCGTCGTCTCCCAAGACGACGACCGCGATGAAGTTGAGCAGGTTGCGCCGCACGCGCGGGGGTCCGCCGAGAGGGTCGGGTACGAGAAGACCCGAAAGAGACGGGTCCCATGATTTGAACGCGCGGTCCTTCTCGACGTCGTTCGCGAACCGCGGCGACGCCGGATCGCGCTCCGGGTCGACGACGTCCAGCCTCGGGAAATCGGGCGCGCCGGAGGCGCCGCCGCCGCCGCCGCCCGCCGCGACGCGCATGCGCAGGAGTCTCCGTACCGTGGCGTGCTCCAGCCCCAGGCTCAGGAACACGTCCGCCAGCCTGAGCTCATCCGCGACGCGGTCGAGCAGCGAAAAGACGTTCACCGTCTCCATCTCGAGCGGCTCGCCGTTGAGCGACATCACCAGCGAACCGCCTCCCGAGAGTTTCTGCGCGTTCTCCGCCGCCGCCGCCGCGGTGGCTTCGTCCACGCGCACGGCGGAGAGCTCCGCGGCGATCGCGGGGAAGTCGAAGGACAGGTCCATCATGGTCTGCAGCGGGTCATCCGACCGCACCACGCGCTGCGTGGCTTGCAGGCCCAAGTCGCGGATCTGTTTCAGCTTCAGCTCGGGCGACGCGTCGTTCGCGGCGGCGGACTCGCCGGCGCCGGCGCCGGCGTCCGCGGAGGAGTCATCGTCGATAGCCTTGTACTCCATGTTCTTGATGGCCATCTCCACGCCGTACCCGGCGGCCGTCAGTCGCGCCGGAAAGGGGACGGCGCCGTCGGGACCGGACCCGGAATCCGTTTTGCCGGAGAGCGCGGAGGCGTCTCCGGAAAAAAAGCCCGCCGAGCCCCCCGCGTCTGGCAAAAAGCCAGAGCCGAGCGCGGCGCACCCGTCGCCCTGCAGCGCGCACGCGCCGTCCATGAGCACGGGGCGGTGCACGTACCGCACGGCGCCGCGCTCGGCGGCGTCGCGGAGCGCACCGTGGAAGCTGGCGAAGCAGTCTGACCCGAGTGACGCGTACAGAGTCACCGCCGGCGGCGGCGACGCCGTCGCCGCGCTCGCCCGCGCGTCGTCGCCCTCGTTCGGTCCTCGGTCCCCGGTCCCGCCACCCTTCCGGCTCCCTTCGCCTCCGAGGCTCTCGTCCAGGGCGGGCGCGGGGGCGGGGGCGGGGTAGGCGTGATCGCTCGTGGATGCCCTGGGGATGGAATAGGCCCCGCTCGGGTTGTTTTCCGGGTCGCTTTCCAGGTTAACGAGCATGCGCGTCAGCGTCGCGAGATCCGACGCGACGGCGTCTCCGGCGCGCGCGACGCAACACGCCGGGTCCTTTTCGTCTTTTCGGTTCGTCCGCTCGTCGGCTTCGCTTGGCTCTCTCTTCTCGACGGACGCCGCGTGCTCCTGCGCGACGGCGCGGAACATCTCGAGCCGCGGCGAGTACCGTCGGATCCCCAGCGAGAGCTCCAGTATGCCGAGCCCCGAGTCGGGACCAGCCACCTTCTTCGCGACGTCGCGCACGCGAGACGCGCATCGGGCGAAAAAAGCGTCGGGATCTTCATCCTTCGTCGCTCCGTCGCGAGGACGAGGCTCGGTGCCACCGGCCCATGCCTCCACGAACGACCAGTACGCCTCGTCGCTCTCGTCCGCGAAGAACTCCGCGGTCTCCAGAACCACGGACGTGGCCTGCCGGGGGCGGGGGGTCAGTCGGCAAGTCGCGGAGTCGCGGTCCGGCGCGATCAGGGGAAACGGGATCTCGCGGGCCTTCGGAACCGCTTCGGTGTCGTGAACGACGGACGGGACGTACCGTCCACTCCGTGGTGAGCGTGATGCTCACGCCTTTCTGGCCATCGTCGGTCGCGCCGACGCACGCGAAAGCGCACGCGCACGCGCACGCCAGGATCGCCAGCACGTCGAACGACCGCCGCATGGTCCCGCCGCCGACACCTGCAGCGCGATCGAACAATGAATGGAATACGCGAACGCGCGACGAGACGCGAAGACAACGAACAGGAAATTGTACACGACCAGACGACAGGACAGGCGACTGGAAAAAATGTTGGACTATTCGTCTCCGAGCGCGCTCGCGTCGCGTCGCTAGTCCGCTACTGATTCGGCACGACGTAGCACTCTCCCCTGAGCAACACCTTGGGCACGTCCACCACTGGCCGCCCCGCGTGCGGCGTGCCGTGCGGGAACAGGAACAGCCGACCGCGTTTGGGCTTACACGCCCCGACCGCGAACCGGTCGCTCATCGGATCCTTCGGCTCGCGCACCTTGTCCAGGGTCACAGTCTCGCCCCCCGCGGCGCACGTCGCCAGGTACAGGCAGAACGTGTGCGTGGACCTCTGCCCCGTGGCGGACTCCTCGTCCACCTTGCGCAGGTCCACGTGCGGGTTCAGCCGACCCCCGGGATCGGGGTACCGAAGGAAACGCATCTTGGGAAGCACCACCGCGCGGACGGCGGCGCGACTCCGCGGAAAATTTTCCGCGACGCCGTCGTCGTCGTCGTCGTCGTCGTCGTCGTCGGAGCGGGCTTTCGAGGTCGTCTCGACCTCCCGCCCCGCCCCCCCGTAGATCTCGGCCAGCTTCCCCTTCGTGGCGATCAGGCTCTCGACGATGGACTCTATGGCGCGCGCGAGCTCCGCGCGCACCCATCCCTCGGCGTCGGCGAAGTGCAGCCTCTCGGCGTCCGAGCACGCGCCCGCCGGTCCGAATTTCCCGGACACGACGTCGGCGAGGTCGTCGACGGCGTCGAGGAAGGACCCGTTTTCTCGTTCCGTCTCGTCTCCGTCGCCGCGCGCCGCATTGTCGTCGAAACACCCGTCGCCGTACACCGCCCCCAGCCCTGACGCCACCTCCTCCATCGCGCACGGAGGCACGGGGACGAGCGTCACGCGCGGCGGAGGCGGTCTCGGAAGGTCTCTCGGAGACGAGACGAACCGCCCTTTTTTTTTTTGTTCGCTCGCGTCGCGGCAAACGCCTCCGACGTCGGCGGCGCTCGTCCTCGCCTCCGCCGTCTCGCCTTCGTGACGAAAACCTTCGTCTCCGCTCGTCGTCTCCCCGAGCGCGTCCCGGAGCGCGCGCAGGACGTCCGCGTGGCCGTTCGCGCGCGCGGCGCGCGCGGCGGTCACGCCGCCCGCGACCACCGCGGCGGGGTCCGCGCCGGCGGCGAGCATGGCGCGCGCCGCGCCGAGGCGCCCGCGCCACGCCGCCAGCGCGAGCGGCGTGAACCCGCACTCGTCCGCGCACTCCACGTCGACGCCCGCGTCGACGACGGCGCGGACCGTGGGCGCGTCGCCGGAGGCTGCCGCGGCGAGGAGCGCGCGCGTGCGGTCCTCGCGCGTCGCGTGCTTCGACGCGCGGCGCCGGGCCGCCGCCTTGACGGGCAAAGGCCAAAACGTCACGCGCGCGCCTTTCGCGTCGAAGAAACCGAGCACGGGGTCCGCCCGTCGCGCTTTGCCCAGCCTCGGGAGCTTCTCGCGGCGGATCGTTCTCGGCGAGAGCTCGCCCGGAGGGTCACGCTCGCGGGCGGACGCATCGTCGTCGCGCGTGGTGTCGTCGTCGGCGTTCTCAGCGCACGGTTTGGCGCACGCCGTGACGGCGCACGCCGCGTCCGGCGCTTCCGCCGGCAACGCCAGCCACCGCGCGCGCGACGCGCGCGCGACTGAAAAGTCGTCGGCGACTTTTTCGGTATTTCTCGACTCGGTCTCGTCGCCGCGCGCGTCGCAGACGGGACAGCAGAACCCCTCGCCGTGTTCCAAGGCGACCGCCTCCCACACGCACATCTCGCACGCGACGTGGCGGCACGTCGCGAACGCGAAGGGTCGGACCGGACGCGCCGAGCGGCACGCGCGAAACGCGCAGCGCGAAAGCGGCGGGGTTTCGTTTTCGTTTTCGTTTTCGTTTTTTTTGTCGTCGCCGAGTCGCGCGTTTTCGGCGAGCCTCGCGCCGCCCGCGGCTCTGGCGCGCGCGGCGGCGATGACCAACCACGTCGCGGCTTCGGGGTACCGAGCGTGCAGACGCTTGAACAGAAGCGCGAGCGATCCCGTGCGCGAAACGTCGTACTCGTCGTGTCCGTGCTCGCGAGCGCGAGATGAAGTACCGCGTACTTCATCTCGCGAAGTCGCCGCGACCCGATCGCGTCGCGCGTTCGTCCGCCCCGACGGAAAGGGGCTTCCGGCGCTTCCTACTTCCGGTACCGCGCCCGCGCGCAGGAGGCCGCGCACGATCCACGCGCGTCCCAGCCACGCGGCGTAGGTCAGGAGGGTCATCGGCCCCTCGATGCCCGTGTCGGTGGTGGCGTTCCACGAGTACCCCCGCGCCGCGACGTCGATGGGGTCGTTCACACGGAGCTCCGAGAGCTTCGTCAGCCCGAACGCGTTCGGGTCGTTCTTCTCGATGCTCCACAGAAAGCGCTCCGCCTCATCCGCGGACATCGCGCGGCGGGACGCCGAGCCGGTGTCCACCAGGAACGCCGCCCTTCGGCGGAGCTTGGTGCGCAGGCGCTCGCGCGAGGTGGGCATGTCACGCGGGGACCCTCGGCCCTCGGCCGCCGTAGCGGCGCGCGCCGTGACTGAACCGCAGGGTTTCGAGACGGCGCTTTTTCCATCGTCGACCCGAGCATCACTCGCAAGCGGTTTTTCTCAATAAAAACAAAGCGTGCGGAGTGCGACGAGAGTTCGGCAGAGTTCGGCAGTCGTCTCGAGAGACGTCGTCCGTCACGGCGCCGTTCGTGTGCCGCGCGCGAAACGTACCGCCTTTCGAAAGAGCACACACCCGCGTTCTACGAAACGATGAAACACACGTCGAACATAGGCTACCCGTCCCGCACCACCTCCGCGCCTTCTTTCTTTAACGCCTCCGCGCGCTCGGCGACGCGTCGGTCTAGCGCGCCCGAGCGCGCCAGCCGAAGCGCCTCCGCGGCGACGGCGCTCTCCTCGAGCGCGTCGGCGAGCACTCGGCCGCCGAAGACGTCGCCTCCTTCTGTGTTTGACACCTTGAGGCGACCGACGGATACCGCGGAGAGAGGCATGAAACGCTCCAGACGCTCGGACGTTTCAGGATTCGTTTTCGAAAACGACTCGACGCGCGTCGCGAGACGCGACTCCGCGCGCGGCGTCGCGCCGTTCGCGACGCGCCTTCCCTCTGCCGGACGCTCCGTACGCTCCGACGCGCCTTCCCGCTCTCCGCTCGAGCCCGTCTCTTTGCTCGCTTGCCTCTCCCGCGCGGCGAGCATCTCCCTCCCGACGGTCAGGGGATCGATCCCGCGCCGGATCTCGTTTGTCACGCCGACGAGCTCGGAGACGGAGGTTTTCATCTCGCGATGCAGGTCGTGCACCTTGGCGGTGCGCGCGAGCTTGTCCGCGTTCGCGCTCATCAAACCCACGTAGCCTGCGGGGCAGTCGGAGACGAGGGGAGGGCGGGTCAGAGACAGCGCGGGAGGACGCCGAGAGGGAAGGCGCATCGCGGAGGGTCTCGCGAACGCGACGCGCGAGAGGCGCACGCACCGACGGCTTGGCCCGCCATGCGCCCGAGCCCGCGCGCGATGACGGGAATGTCCTTGGGCCCGAACGCCACGGCCACCACCCCGAGGGTGACCACCACCTCGCCCATGCTGAAACCGAGCGGCATCGCGAGCGCGGGTGTCTCCGCGAGACCCTCGAGCCGCGACCGGCGCACGGAAGCCCCGGGCGAGACCCTGCCGGGAGCCACGAATGCGCCGGAAGCACTGCTGGCAAACATTTTCGACGACGCGACTAAAATCGGCACGCCGTTGACCAGGAAACGAAGACGGGTTGATCTTTCACGGCGACGCGCGACCGCGGACGCGCACAACGCGCCGCGCGTCCCCGAGAGCGCGTCTGGTGTGGTGCGTTCCGTCGGGAGGCCAGGCGCGATGGCGCACGAGATGACCGCCAAGTGGCTCAAGGCGCACTGCAAGGAGAACGGCGGGTACGGCACGCCCGAGCTGAACGACAAGTTGTACTTGCACTTCCAAGGCTTCGATCGGATCCAGAACCTGGAGGCGTACACAGGGCTCAAGTCGCTGTTCCTGGAGGGCAACGGGTTGGAGGACCTGGAGGGTCTGAGCGCGTGCGTCGAGCTGCGTTGCCTGTTCGCGCAGCAGAACATGGTCACGGCCATCCCGGCGTCGCTGCCCGTCTCGCTCAGCACGCTGAACGTCTCCAACAACAACGTGTCTCATCTGCGAAACGTCGCGCGGCTGGCGGAGCTGCAGACCCTGCAGGCCGGCAACTGCAAGCTCAAGACGCTGGAGAGCCTCGAGGAGCTCCGCGAGTGCGCGAACCTCTCGACCGTGGACTTGCAGAACAACGAGATCGACGGCGACCCGGAGGCGATGGTGGCGTTGTTCGCGTCCATGCCGAAACTCGCGTGCCTGTACATGCAAGGCAACCCGGTGGTGTCTCAGCTGCGCCAGTACCGCAAGCGCATGATCGCCTCCATCAAGACGCTGGCGTACCTGGACGACCGGCCCGTGTTCCCGCTCGAGCGGCACTGCGCGGAGGCGTGGGCGGAGGGCGGGCTCGACGCGGAGAAGGCGGCCAGGAAGGCGTTCAAGGACGAGGAGGCGGCGAAGCAGCGACGCGACCACGAGTACCTCACCAACCTGCGCGAACGTTCGCGCGCCAAGCGCGAGGCGCTCGCCGAGAAGGGCAAAAAAGCGCTGGCGGACCTGGGCCTGTCCGACAGCGACGGCGAGTACGAGCCGGAGGAAGAGCCGCCAGAGCTCGTCGCCGCGCGCGCCAAGCTCGCGCAGTACGAGGCGAGGCCCGGCGAGGAGGAGCCGCCCGAGCTCACCGCCGCGCGCGCCGCGGCGAGCGCGGCGGCGGCGGCGGGCGGCGGCGCGCAGACGCAGACGCAGACGCGACCGTGGCAACCGCTCGGCGGGCCCGGGGTTTCGGGCGGCGCGAACGACGGAGGCGATGTCATGACTGACGGAGGCATGACCGCTGAGGCCATCACCGCCCCTGGAGGTCCGGCCGGAGACGCTCCGGAAGAACCGGACGGCGAGGGCCTCGCCGGCTTGCGGGGGATCGTGGAGTTGTCGGGGCGAGGCAACCGGGGCGGCGCGGCGGGACGCGCCGCTGAGTCCGACGAGACGAACGAAAACGTCGAGCCCGTCGCCGCCGCGGCGCCCGCCACGGCGCCCGTCGCGAAAGCGGATCCGTCCGCCGTCGCGGAGGACACCACGTGCCTGGACGAGCTGGACTGACCGCGCGTCGAGCGCGCGAAGCGCGGCGCGTGATAATGTATACGTATAGATTTCATAAATCGCCCATCCTGTGCTCGGCTCGGGCTCGCGCGCGGGCGTCGAAGCGCCTCTTTCTTTTTCCGGCGACCAAAAAGTCTCTCACAGCTTGTCGAGGATGAACTCCTGGACCTGCTTCCTGGTGTCCTCCGGGCTGGTCACGGTGTGTCCGATGGTCCTCGCGGATTCGAAAATCTCGTGGTCGTTCCCGCCCTTGTACGTCTTGTCCCCGAAGAAGTGGATGTCGTCGAAGTCGTCCGTCACGAACTGCAGGCAGTAGGTCTTGTCCCAGCCGCGCGGGAACACGTCGAAGGAGATCTGGCCGCCGACGGAGTACGTCAGGTCGTACTCCGCGAACTGCGTCTGCAGCACCTTGACGAACTTCTCGCGCACGCCCGCGGTCTTGTCGAACTTCTCGAACTCGTCGCGTTCCTCCTGCGAGCAGTTGCGGCCGATGGGCGAGACGTTGAGCATGCCGTTGCGGAACTCGATGAACGTGCCGCGCTTGATCGGGATGTCGAGGTTGGCGATGTAGATGAGGATGAAGTTGAGGAGCTTCTTCAGCTTCTCCTCGCCGAGGTGGTCCTTGAACGACGTCGCCTTCAGCAGCGCGCCCTTCTTGAACGCCATCAGGCCGTTCTCGGAGAACAGGTAGTCGTACTCCTTGTCCGCGTCGTCCCCGAGCTGTTCGCGGATCTTCACCAGGTCCGAGCCGCCCACGATGCCGACGGTGACTTTCTGCGACGGTTCAAAAAGCGGTCGCGGTTTAGGGTGTCGGGGTCAGCGAGGAACCGACGGTGGGTCGAGAGAAAGCGGAAGCGCGCGACAAGAGCTCCGTCGCGTTTGGAAAATCATCCACGAACGAGGTGCCCAAAACCGAACGACGTGGGGGAACGCAGCCTCGATCGGGCCGCGGGGTCGGTCGCGCGTCGCGCGGCGTCGCGGTCCAGCGGCGACGCACCTCCTGCAGTTCCTTCATGAACTTGAGCATCGTCTCGTCGGCCTTCTGCTCGAGCGACGGGAGGTCGGAGAGAGGGGGAGGGGTGGGTCAGGGTCGTCGACGCGCGCGCGCGGCGGAGGGCGATCGCGGCCGATGCGCCAGTCGCGTCGGGGCGTCGTTTCGTGGACGCGCGACAACGCGCCCTCTCGGCGTCCTCGACGCACCTTGCGGGGAACGGTGAGCGTTCCGTCCACATCGAACAGGGCGAGGGTCTTCCCGGTCTTCTGGCGCTTCGCCATGGTGCGTTTCTCACGCGGGCGTGCTGCGGGTGTGACTTCGACGCGACGGATGTGCTTTTTCGTCACCGCCGGAGAAGAAACCGGACGACGCTCCTCAGCGCTTCGCGAGTGCTCACCGCGTCCACCCGCCGGTTATGCTCGCCGACTCGTCGGCCGCTGAGTCGGATGGTGAAACGAGACTAAATACCCATACAAAAAAACAGTCCATTGTGGATCTCTTCGGATAAAAAGGACAAAAAGGTTCAGAGTTTCGTTTGGGCTTTTTCCAGGGCGCGGATCCATACGCCGGCATTGATGATTAGCGCAGTTTGCTTCTCAGCAGCACCGGTCGCTCCTCGGCCCATTACGACTCGTCGCACAAGCCGACGTACCGCACCTATCCGATCCTCCCCGAACGACAACATGAGCATCCAGGAGTACATTGAGGAGCACGCCCTCGGCAAGAAGGTCGAGGACGTGATCAACGCCGCCGTCAAGGCCAAGGCTCCCGAGCCCATCTCCTTCATGGTACGCGCCAACTTCCGGCAATATCTAATCGCGAGGCGCCGAAGCGACGATTAGAGGGCGGCCGTCTCGAGCGGGCGGGGTCCGGGATTCGGGACAGGACTCGCTCGGTTCTTGCCGCCGAACGTTCGGGTCGGTCGACTATCCCTCGAACCCGTCGCGAGACGACCGCCTGGTCGGTCGCGCGCCGCGCCGCGCTCGAACGCCGGACGGACCCGCCGACGATCGGAACTCTTTTCGGCGTCGCGCTTCGCCGAGGCGAAAAGATCGAATCCGAATCGGACTTGCGAAAACGCCGCTAACGCCCTCGCTCCGTCTCCGTCCTCTCCGTCCACCCGCAGGCTGAGTACCTGAAGAAGCAGACGCCCGCCGCCATCACCAAGATCGTCGGCCGCCAGATTTTCGACTCCCGCGGCAACCCCACGGTCGAGGCGGACGTCTACACGCACAAGGGCATGTTCCGCGCTATGACCCCCTCCGGCGCCTCCACGGGCATCCACGAGGCGGTCGAGCTCCGCGACGGCGACAAGGCCAAGTACGTTCCCAGCGCGTTTCTCGCGTGACCGCGCTCTGTCTCGCTTCCGACACGTCCCGAGCACGCGTTCCCGCCCGCGACAGGTCCCCCGGCTCGTCGCGGCGGCCCCGCCGCGCCGGTTCCCGGCGCGATCGATCGTCGTCGGTTCGCTGTCGCACCGCGTTTCTCGCACGCGTTTTTCGGCGAAACCGACGCTCCGGTTTCCGTCTCGCGTTTTCGCGTTTCGCGCGCGTCCGCTCACCGCTCCGCTTCCCTCCACCGATCGCGTCTCGCCTCCCCCCGCAGGTGGATGGGCAAGGGCGTCACGAAGGCTGTCGAGAACGTCAACACCATCATCGCGCCCGCGCTCATCGGCAAGGACCCCACGGACCAGAAGGCCATCGACGACCTCATGATCGAGCTCGACGGCACCAAGAACAAGGGCAAGCTCGGCGCCAACGCGATCCTCGCGGTGTCCATGGCCGTCTCCAAGGCTGGCGCCGCGGAGAAGGGCGTGCCCCTCTACAAGCACATCGCGGACCTCGCCGGCAACGGCAAGCTCGTGCTCCCCGTGCCCGCGTTCAACGTGATCAACGGCGGCTCGCACGCGGGCAACAAGCTCGCCATGCAGGAGTTCATGATCCTCCCCGTCGGCGCGTCCACGTTCGCCGAGGCGATGCGCATGGGCTCCGAGGTGTACCACAACCTGAAGACCGTGATCAAGGCCAAGTACGGCCAGGACGCGTGCAACGTCGGCGACGAGGGCGGCTTCGCGCCCAACATCCAGGAGAACAAGGAGGGCCTCGAGCTGCTCAAGGAGGCGATCGAGAAGGCTGGGTACACCGGCAAGATCAAGATTGGCATGGACGTCGCCGCCGCCGAGTTCTACACCGAGGACAAGATGTACGACCTGGACTTCAAGACGGAGAACAACGACGGCTCCATGAAGAAGACCGGCGAGGAGATGATCGAGATGTACAAGGAGTTCTGCTCCGAGTACCCCATCGTGTCCATCGAGGACCCCTTCGACCAGGATGACTTTGAGAACACCGGCTTGCTCACCGGCTCGGGCGTGTGCCAGGTTGTGGGCGACGACCTGCTCGTGACCAACCCCGAGCGCGTCGCCACCGCCATCGAGGCCAAGGCGTGCAACGCGCTGCTGCTCAAGGTGAACCAGATCGGCTCCATCTCCGAGGCGATCGAGGCGGTGCGCATGTCCAAGAAGGCGGGCTGGGGCGTCATGGCGTCCCACCGCTCGGGCGAAACCGAGGATTCCTACATCGCGGATCTCGCCGTGGGTCTTGCGACTGGCCAGATCAAGACCGGCGCGCCCTGCCGCTCCGAGCGTCTGTCCAAGTACAACCAGCTGCTGCGCATCGAGGAGGAGCTCGGCGCGGACGCCGTGTACGCGGGCGAGACCTACCGCCACATCGGCTGGTAAGCGGCGCGCGGAGGTGACGCGCGACAGAAGACGTTTTGGAACTCGGGGAGCGATGATGAGTCCGCGTAGCAGAGACTGACGGAAAAAAAAAAAATGATGCGGGACGAGAGTGAGCGCCCGCGGTGACGGGCGCGTCGACGCCCGAGGGCGTCGACGCGTCGCGACATTTATATTACGCGAGTCACCTTTTAAAGCATCGTCGCGCGTTTTTTCGCGCGACGGAACGCGTCGGAAGCGCTTTTTGTCGCCGTCCCTTTCTCCGCGTCCCCAGACGCTCGTCCGCGAGACGCGCTCTGACCTTTGGCTGCCTCGCAAAAATCCGCGCGTGCGGTGCAAATCTGATTCGCGCGACTATCCGGAACTCGTGTCTCTCGGACGTCCGCGACAACGAACCGCCACACCGCGTCTCGCGCGTGCCTCGGCCATGTGGCACCGCGACGTCTCCGCGTCTTCGGTGTACCACCGCTCCGCGCACAGACGCGGCCGCGACCCCGTGTGCGTCGTGCGCAGGGTGCCGAACGCGCGACGCGGGGACGAACCCGCGCGCGACGGTTCGCGGGAACGTCAACACATCCATCGTCGTGGTCCCGACGACTCGCCGCGACGCACGGCGAGTCATCATCCTCGGGTGACTCGAGAGACGGACCCTCGCACCACGCCCCCTCACCGCCGCCGGAGCGACGCGCGCGCCGACTCGCCGTCTCCGCGGGACCTCAGGGCGCACGTCGTCTCTCCCGACGACGCGCGCCGCCGCGAGGCGGACGCGGAGACCGCGGCGAGGCGCGAGTGGGACGCGTACTGGGAAGACCTGCACCGCCGTTCCCGAATCGGGCTCCTGCGCTCCGGGAACCTCTCCGGAACGGCCGCGCGGAGACGGTTCGGGCCGCCTATCACTTTGGGCGAGTGGGGACGAGGCTACGCGCGTCTGGACGCGCGGACGCCGCTCGTGCCGGGAACGGGCGCGGCGCGGATGAGCGCATCCGCCGACGCGCTCGCGTCGCTCCGCGAAGAGCCCGGCGGTTTTTTTTCACACGCCGACGACGACGAGAATTTCTTCTCCGGCGACGACTTTTCCGACGACGAGGTACCTCGTCCCGCGGAGCCTATGTCGCCGCAGAGACGCGGCGTGTCCCCCCGGACGCTGCGGCGCATCCCGTCCGTCTCGTACGGCACGCCACCGAACGCGACGTCGGACGAACGAAAAGCAAAAGAAAAAGACGCGACAGAGAGAGAGACTCGCGCGCGACTCGCGCGAGCGCGTTTGTTCGACACGGAGTGCGCGGTGTGTCTTTGCGAGTACGCACAGGGAGAGCCGCTCGTTTCCTTGCCCGCGTGCGGGCACCTGTTCCACCGCGCGTGCGTCGAGCGGTGGCTAAACACGAGCCGCGAGTGTCCGAAGTGCCGCGCCGCGGTTTTGAGCGTCGGGGAGAAGGAAGGAGACAAGGAAGAAGACGCGGAAGGAGACGACGCCAAGACGGGCGAGGGGACCATCGTCGTGGCGTGCTCGCCCGAGCGGTTTTCGTCGCTCATGCTGTGATTTCGCGCGTGTGGGTTTTTAGTCACAGGTTGTGAAGCGAAGAATTTTAAGCGAGCGTTTTTCTGGGTCGCAGCCGGTCGGCCGAGGCGTTCGCGTCCGTTTCCCGCCACCTCGCGCGCGCATATCAGTCTCCCAAAACTGTCTGCGAAAAACCCGCGAAAAGACGGACTGAAAGGACGAAGAGGGAAGACGAGGGGTCGCGTTCTGGGAGCACCCGAAAGGGCGTCATCGCCGCGCGCGCCACACCGCCACGCGCGGCGCGCGCGTCTTCGAACCCGCGGCGTCACGCTCGAGGACCGCGGCTCGAGCCGCGCCCGTCGCGAACCGCGCGGCCCGCGACGCGCGCCGGCGTCTCGCGACGGTCTCTCGCGCGCGCTCGAAAGGTCACTTCACAATGTGCGCGGACGCGTCCGAAGGCGGACGGACGGGTTCGCCGCGCGTCTCGGACGCGGGGCGCACGCCCGGCGGCGAGGCGCGCGACGACGTCGTGCGCGCCGACGAGACGCTCGCGGCATCCTCCGGGACCTCACCTCTTCAGGCTGAGTCCGCGTCGCGACGCGGGACGCGCGACGCCGCGCTTCGTCTGCAGGCGGAGGTTGTTCGGGCGTGGCGCGCCTGGGAGACGACTCGCGGGAAGCGCCATCTTCCGCGGTGGAAGATGGCCCTTCCCGAACTGTACCTCGCGTACATCGCGCACACCGGCGAGGAGCTTCGGGACGCGTTGCTCCGCGTCACCAACGAGCCGCGCTCGAACCCGAATCGCAGGAAGGTGCACGACATGCTCGCGGAGCATCTCGGCGGCGTCGCCGCGGTGACGGCTGGCGCGGAGGGACGCTTCGGCGAAAATATTTTTCACGTGCACTTTTTCAGCCAAGACGACAAGATGAACGTCGCGCCGAAGCCGACGCCGGGGCTTCACGCGTCATCCCCGCGTCCGCGCGAGGGACACACCCGAGCCTCCGAGTCCACGTGCGACGTGACGGAGACGACGGAGACGACGGAGAAAATACTCTGGTCCCCCGAGCCCAAAAGGCCGCGCGCGCCGCTCGCGCCCGTCGCCGCCGCGAAGCGGCGACTCTCCCTCTCCGCGCTCGCCGCCGCGCGCCGCGACTTTTGACGGTCCGCGTCGAGCCGCCTTCGAGCGTCCGAGCGCGCGAGAGAACGAAAGCGTCGCGGGAGGGGAAGACGACGGGTCTCTAAGGGACGCCCGTGTCGCGAAAAACGCGAAAAGCGCGCCTCGCCGCGAGGCGCGCGACGCCGCGCGAGGGGCCTCGCGCTTGTGCAGTGTAAAAAGAAGGAACAAAACGCGAAAAAATCCCAAAAGGTGCTTTGTCAAAAAATCTTGCCACAGAAAAACGCCTGCCGCATTCGCATATAATAACGCGATCGAGCGCGCCGTTCGGGGCGCGCGCCCGGGTCATGAACCCAGGTTTCGCGCCGTGTCGGTCGCGTGTGTCGGTCGCGTGTCGAATAACGCGCGACGAGACAGTAGACGACAACGACGAATTCGTGACACCGTCACCCCATAGACGAACGCGCGCGCTCGGTGCAGACGCGCTCGGTGCGGACGCGCTCGCGGCAAGCGCGATGGGTGCCACGAAAGAGGCGCCCGTCGTGGTGGAGGTTTCCGACGTCTCGCTCGAGCGCGGACCGGACGGCGAGCCCGCGAGCGCGTCGGGCCAGAGCCATCTGGCTTTTCGCGACGTCAGCTTCGAGGTCACCGTGCGCAATGGCCGGACGGGGGAGAAGGAGAGGAAGTTGATCCTGTCCCCGATCAGCGGCGTGTTTGCCTCCGGGAGCATGGTCGCGCTCATTGGCCCGAGCGGGTGCGGCAAGACCACGCTCCTGGACATCGTCGCCGGGAAAAAAACCGCCCCGTACGATGGGGAGGTTTTTCTGAACGGACGCCCCCGGAACCGACAGTACTCGCGCATCACGTCGTATGTCCCACAGCAGGATGTGATGCCCTCGTACTGCACGGTCTCCGAGGTGGTGGAGTTTAACCACAGGCTGCGGGTCGATTTATCCAACCTGGGACCCGAGGAGTCCGCCGAGCGTCGACGCATCTGCGACGAGGTCCTGACGAATTTCGGTCTGTTCGGGGTGAAGGACCAGATCATCGGCGACGCGTACGTACGCGGCATAAGCGGGGGCCAGAAGCGACGCACGACGTTGGCCCGAGGATTCGTGGGCGGGGCGCAGATCGTGTTCGCGGACGAGCCCACGAGCGGTTTGTCCGCCACGGACGCTGAGCTGTGCGTGCGCGCAATGCGCTCGGCGAGCGAGGGGAAGGGTGTGACGTTCGTGGTGGTGATTCACCAGCCCCGCGTGGAGGTGTGCGCCATGTTCGACCACCTCGTGCTGATGACCTCCAATCCCGGGCGCGCGGTGTACAACGGCCCGTTTAAAGACGCGTCTAAGTACTTCGCGGACGCGGGGCACCCTGTCCCCCCGGTGGGCAACCCCACGGACTTCTACCTGGACATCATCACGCCGGGCATCCCGGGGAATAACGCGGATTTCTTCGCCGAGCTGTACCAGGAAACGCAGGCCAAAACCGTGTCTCGCGCGGTGGACGCCTGCGTGGCCGCGGGCGGCGAGGATCCGACGCAGACGCTCAAGGTGGCGGCAATGCGCGCGGGCGCGACGAGTTTCAGCGCCGAACGGCACAAGGGGGTCCACTCCGTGAGCATCGGCACGCAGATTGCGACGTTGTTCAAGCGGCGCGTGACGCTGACGCTGCGCGATAAACGGCAGCTCAAGACGCGGTACGGCATGGCCAGTCTGCAGGGTCTGATCATCGGGCTGGCGTTTCTGGACATCGGCAACAAGCTGCCGGTGCAGCAGCTCTCGTTTCTGTTCATGCTCCTGCAGATCGGCGCGTTGTCCAACATGTCCGTGATGCCCGAGATGATCGCGCAACGGTTGGTGTTCAAGTTCGAGCACTCCGACGGGCTGTACAGCACGGCGGCGTCGTTCATCGTGGACACCGCCGTGAACAACACGCTGGCTGTGTGCGGCAACTTCCTGACGACGTGTATCATGTACGCGCTGAGCGGGCTGAAGTGGTCCAACTTCGGGCAGCTGTACTTCTGGTCCATCATCTGCTTCGTGGTGATGGTGAACTTCTTCAAGATCATCGCCGCGGTGGCGCCGAGCCACGCCGAGTCGCTGCAGGTGGCGATGCCCGGCCTCATGATGTTCATCCTGTTCAACAACTTCTTCGTCAACCAAGCCACCGCTCCGGCGTTCATGCGCTGGGCGCTGTACGTCTCGCCCATGGCGTGGGCGATCGAGCAGATCATCACCGGGTTGTACCCGGCGGACGAAAACCTCAAGACGCTGTACGGGTACGACGACAGCGACGCGCAGAGCGTAAGAGCGTTCATCGTTCTGCTGGTCGAGGCCATCGCGTTCCAGTTCATCGCCCTCGTGTGTCTGGCGAAGCTGAACAACATACAGAGGTAACACATGATACGCGGGCAGAGGACGCGCTCAGAAGGTGTCCGGAGAAGACGCCCACGACGAAACGCGCGGCGCGCGCGGAACGCGCGCGGAAGGACAGACTACGGGCGAGACACGCGCTCGTCGTTACGTCGCTCTGGAAGTAGCACTACATGTAGTATATACCAATCTAATAGCCGTCGTCTTCTTCCGCCACCTCTTGTCGTTCGCCCGCGTCTCGCGTCTCACGCGCCACCGCACATCTCGCGCTCGTGTTACCGAAGAAGAGGAAAGCGTCACGACGCCTTGCGTTTCACGCCCGTCGTCTTCGCGGCGGCGGTTTTCGGCTTTTTGGTTTTCGCGGCCTCGGCGAAAATCGCGCGCTCCACCTCGCGCGGCGTCATACCGACTCGCTTCGCCTTTAAACGCGTCGCCTCCACGAGCGCCTGGAGCCTGGGCATGGAGTACATCTGCGACGACGTCGCGTTCGGGAGCGCCACGGCGATGAGCTCATCGGACATCATGGGGATAAACGGAGTGGCCGCCGCGAGCACCGCGCTCGCCGTCGCCGGGCCGATCCCTTTCAAGTCGACTAACGGCGCTAAACACGCGGCGAGCCAGTTTTTGTTTTTGTTCCGATCATCGCCGTTCGAGGAGGACCCGAATCGTTTAAGCGCCTCGCCCGTCGCCTCCCCGGCGGTCGCCTCGGTGTGCGCGCGCGCGAACTTCACAAGGTTCGGACGGAACTTGCCCCGCGCGAGTTTCCACTCCACCACGCGGACCAGCTCCGGGGCGGTGAGGCGGTTCGGGTCGCGCGCGCGAACGGCGTCGCCGAGCGATCCCCAGAACCACGCGTCGAGTTCTTGGAGTTTGGGATCGTTCAGAGCCGCGAGCCGGTCGGGGTACGCGTCCAGAGCCTTTCTCCACTCCGCCGGGTCGTCGCTCTTCCACAGCCGCGTCGTGTCGGCCGTCGCCGCGGGAGGCATGTCGCCGTCGCTCGTCGATAGCGATTCCTCGCGCCTCCCCTACTGCGCGGCGGTGTATTGGCTCCGCTGCAAAAACTTCGCCACTTCGCCGCGGACCATGTCAACCTTGTCCGGTTGCACGAGCAGGTGCGTGTCGTCCAGGTCCTGGATCACGAACCGCTCGGAGGGGAGCTGCTCGTCGTTCAGGTGGAGGATGAACACCTTCGTGGGGATGTCGCACTCGAGAAGCGTGCCGTGCACCGCGCTCACCATCCGCGCGACGCGAACAATGCCGGGGCGAGATCGTCCGCGTTTTTAGCCACGACGAAGCGCGGTCGAAACGAAAGTTCGACCGCGAAATCGAAAAAATTTTGCAGCCGTCGAGCGCCTGACAGCGCTCGCCATTCGAGGGTGCGCGTCCGCAGGAGCGCAGGTCGAGGTCTCGGGTGCGCCATGGCGCGGCGCGGCGAGACGGGTGACGACCCCGCGAGCACGATGTCCGCCGGAGGGTCGCACGGCGAGTCCAACGGCGCGACCGGGCTGTACAACGTGAGCAACACGTGTTACTTGAACTCGGTGCTGCAGGCTTTGAGCCACGTGAGGGAGTTCCGCGAGTGCTTGCTGAGCGACGAGGCGGGGGTGAGCCTGTACGCCGCGGGCCCGGGACGCGGGCGCTCGCCCGGGCGCACGCCCGTCCCGACGCCCGCGGAGGAGATCTTGTCCTTCCCCGGATTCAAGAAGAAGCGCAAACGCAAGAAGGGAGACGACGGAGACGAAGAAGAGGAGACCACGGTGGTCCCCGTGTGTACGTGCCACCCTCCCGCATCCCGCCGCTCGCTGTCCGCGGACTTTGGCGCGGGAGACCGCGACGTGACACCGAGACGCGTCGATCGATGCGCCGCGCCGCGCGCTTTTCCACGCGACCGCGACGAAGAGCCTCGGCGCGCGCGCGACCGCGCGCGGCCTCGCGCGCCGGCTCAGCCTTCGCGCTTCCCTTCGAGCGCGCGCCACCACGCGATTGTGTGACATGGTTTTATATTTTCTCCTGCCCTTTCGCGACTGACCGACGCCACCCCCCCGACGCAGTGCGACCGCCCGCGATGACCCGAACGGGCAGGGCGAACATCGCGGACGCCGACCACGCGAGCCTCGGAGGTCTGTATTCCCTCGATCTCTCCCCCGATAGCGGCGGCGCGTCGCCTCCGTCGCCGCCACGCGCGAGGACACCGAGCGAGGTCTTTGTCCGAACTCGCACCGCGCGCGCGTTCCCGCGCCGAAAACCGCCGCCCAAGCACCGAGCCTCGCCGTTTTACTGACGCTCCCGAAAACCTCGACCTCGTCCAATCGGACGCGCAGGCGAGCTTCGCGCGGTGCTTCGCACGCTCTGGTCGGGCGAATACGCGGCGTTCCCGGTACGTCCGCCGAGCCGTCTGCTTGACCCCGCGCCCGCGAGCCGGTCCCGCGCGCCCCGTCGGCCGCGCCGCGCGCGGATCTCGCGCCTCCGTCGCGTCTCGCCGCCGACTTTTCGGCGTTTCAACCGGCGGCGGCATCGTCGATCGCGATCGAAAAACGCGAACTTTGTTTTCTTCCCGGTCGATCGCCGCGCGCCCTCCGCGCGATTCCCTCCCAACTCGAACGCTCACCGCTTCCCTATTTCAACGACGCCGACACCGCGAACACCCACCGACGACTCGTACGACGACATTCTCGACGCTCCGTTCCGAACAAAAGCCGTATCAACTTCTTCGCGCGGTGTGGACGTTGGTGCCCTCGTTCGCGGGGAACCAGCAGCAGGACGCGCACGAGTTCACGCGGTTCCTGCTCGAGCGGCTGCGTTCGGAGTTCGTGCGCGGCGACGCGCTCGCCGAGAAGGCGCGGCGCGCGGCGAGCCTGAGCCTGAGCGCGGGCGCGAAGGACCCGCTCCGCCGGCACGTCACGCCGCGCGGCCGCGAGCACGGGGAGGAGGGCGGCGTGATGCTCGAGCTGGGCATCCCGAATCCCATCCGGCGGTCGCGCAGCCTGCGCGCCGGCCAGCGCACGGGCGGGAAGTGGACGGACTCGCCGGGCTCCATCTCGCCCAGCGGCGCGTCCGGGGACGCGTCCCCGGGCGCGCATGGCGCGGGGACGCCCCGCGGGGCGGCGTCCCCGACGGCCATCGCCGCGGGGCTCACCGCGGCGGCGATGCGAGGCGCGACGCGCGACACGGAGGGCGACGAGGGCGGGTTCATGATTGTCTCGCGCTGGGGCGCGGTGCAGCACAAGCTCGGGTGCCCATGCCGCCCCTGCAAGTCGCGGCGCAAGGCGGAGGGGGACGATGCCGCCGGGGCGGGCGCGGACGCGCTGCCCGGCATCCCCGTGGACGGGGGCGGGTTCCCGGGCGTCGCCTTGCCCCGCGCAAAGGCGGAGGCGCTCCTGGCGGCGGCGACGAGCCCGCGCGCGGAAAAGCCCGTTTCTTTCGTCGCCGAACGCGACGCCGGTTTCGAGTCCACTCAGCTCGAATCCACGACGCCGACCGGCGCGCCCTCGCGCCTAGCCGCGGCGCGTGACGAGACGGAAGCCTCAGACGCGAACGCGAACGACGCCACCCCGCGTTTGTCCGAGCGTTTGTCCGACGGGCTGGACGGCGCCGGGCTTCCTACCGACCCGGTGTGGCGCCTTTTCGGCGGTATGGCGCTGAGCCGCATCTGCTGCACGCGGTGCGGGCACGCCAGCACGCGGCGCGAGCCGTTCCTGGACATATCCCTGCCCATCCCCCCGGTGTGCGCGTCCCCGCTCTCGTCCCCGCCCGCCGGCGACGTGCGATCGGCGGGCTCGCCCCGCGCCGAGCGCGGCCACGGGCCCGGCGGGTGCGTCACTCTGCAGCAGTGCCTCGCCGCGCACACGCGCGACGAGACGCTCGCCGGCCCGGGTCGGTTCTACTGCGAGCGGTGCGGGGACGTGGGGGGCGCGACGAAGCAGAACAAGCTGCAGACGCTTCCGCCCGTGCTCTGCCTGCACCTCAAGCGGTTCACCTGGCGCGGCACGGGCGCGCGCTCCAAGCTGGACGCGCACGTGGACTTCCCGTTGCACTCGCTGGACCTGTCGCCGTACATGGAGACGGCGGACGGCTCGGAGGGTTTAGAAAAGGCCGCCGCGGAGACCGCGGCGGCGGCCGCGGAGGCGGCCGCGGAGATGGCGGACATGGCCTCGGAGATGGCGGAGGGTGCCATGAAGCGCCCCCGGCGCGCGAGCGCCGGCTCGTCCTTCGGGGAGGCGGCGGCGGCGAAGGCTGCGGCGGCGGAGCGCGCGGCGGCGCAGGCGCGCGAGGCGGCGGCGATGGCCATGGCGAGCTGGATCGACGCCGACCTTCCGCGCGGTGAGGCGAACGAGAGCCACATGTACGACCTCGCGGCCGCCGTCGTGCACCACGGCGCCAGCGCCGGCTCGGGGCACTACACCGTTTTCGCGCGCGAAGACGAAACCGCGAGCGACGGCGTCTGGGCGCAGTTCAACGACGACAAAGTCATCGCCGCCGACCCGGAGGACGTCAAAGCCTCCGGCGGGTACCTGTTCTTCTACACGCGCCGCGAGAACACCCGCGACAGCGGAGAGCGGAGCGCGCGGAGCGCGGGGGCGGGGGCGGGGGCTCCCAAGCAGGGGGCGAAGGGGAAGGGGGGAAGGGGGAAGCGGTAGGCGGAGACGAAAGCGCGCGCTCGAAACGCGGCGCGCGTCGGCTTTCCGACATTTCTGCAGACATCTCAGGTTCACGTCATGCTGACGTCTCTGCAACTCACAACGAAAAAGTTTACGCTGCCGCTCGCGGTTCGTTCTCCTCTTCGCTCACGAACGCGACACGTCACTCCTCGACCGCGCCACCACGCGTCGTGAGGATGGCGTCGCTCGCCGCGCGCGTGGCGCCCGCGCCCCCCGCGGACGGTCGCGGTCGGACGCGCGTCGCGTCGCGGGGCGGCGCGACGTGCCGCGGCGTCGCCGTCACCGCGCGCGCGTCGACGTCGGGGCAATCTCCCGAACCGACGACGCCCGGGGCCGTCGTCCGCGCGGTGCTGGGCGCTGACGAGAAGGCGTGGACGCACATCGTGAGCTCACCCGAGGGCCGAGAGATGGTGGAGATGAGTCCGCGCGCGCTGACGATGCGCCTGCTCGCGCTTCGCGACGCGCTCGGCTCCGTCTCACGGACGCACGACCTCGACGTCGCGGGCATGGTGATGGAGCAGCCTTCGCTCGCCACGCTCCCCGGGGACGCCGACGACTCCGTGCGGCGCGCGTGGCGCGTCCTCGAGGCCACCTTTCCGGACGTGGACCTGGCCGAGCGCGCGCAGGCGTGCCCCTGCGCGTTCGCGCACGTCCTCCGGCGGAGCATCGACCTCGTGAGTACGCTCGAGGGCGAAGACGACGCCGCCGACGACGTAAACGCCGCCGACGACGTAAACGCCGCCGACGACGAAAACGTCGCCGCCGCGTTTGTCGAGAAACGGCTCGGTTTGACGCTGCGCGGATGGCTCCGCGGCGACGCGTGGTTCGGCGTCTTCTCCTCGTGCGTCGGCAGCGAGTGGGGCTACCTGCGCACGATGTCCGCGTACGCCACGAAGTCCGTCGAGGGGACCACGCTCGAGTCCTTCCGCAAGGGCAGCGCGTACAAGGCGAAGAACAAGCAGCTGCGGCCGCTGACGAGCCACATCCGCGAGCCCGTGCGCGCGCCGGCGCCGGCGCCAAAGAGCGCTCATTAGGAGTAGCACTCATCGTCTCTAGAGCGTTGACGTAGTCTATAGCTAGCTTAGTCACGGCGCGCCGTCGTAGTCGGCGTCGTCGTCTCACCGTAACAACCGCCGTCTACCGCCTTCGCTCCCGTACGCGATACCAAGAGCTCCGCCTCACGCGTCCGCCTCGAGGTCCGCGCCGGAGCTCTTGATGGCGCGCGCCAGCCTTCCCTGCGCGATGATCACGAGCCCGGTTTTGCGAAACTTGCGCGCGCGCACGTACGCCTTGATGGACTCGAGCGTCTCCGGCAGCTCCGCGGTGGAGGCCTCCGTAGCGCACCACGTGTCTGTAAGCGCCTCGGCGACCGAGATGCGCTTCAAGAGGTCGGGCTCCATGAGCGCCTTGATCAGGGCTTTGGCTTCGTCGGAGACTTTTTTCCAGCACGGCTGGTCGAAGGACCAGTCGTTCATCATGATGTGATCAAACAGCCGGCGCTGGTTGTCGTCGTACCGCCAGAACGGCGGGTACCCGCCCAGCAGCACGTACAGGTTGCACCCCAGGCTCCACGCGTCCGCCTTGACGGCGTCGTACGAGCCGCCCGACGAGAGGGTCTTCAAAATCTCCGGCGCGACGTAACTCGGCGTGCCGCACACGGTTTTCTCGCCATCCTCGCTCTGGTCCAAAATCTTGGACAAGCCGTAATCGCACAGCTTGGCCACCGCGTCGGGCTTCTTGCTGCTCAGCATGAAGTTCTCGGGCTTCAGGTCGCGGTGAGCGATGCCCTTTTCGTGGAGGTACGCCAAACCGGACGCGAGCTCGACGAACGCCCTGCGTCCGCGTTCCTCGTCCATGCGCCCGGCGTCCACGATGCGGTCGAACAAAGTGCCGCCGTCCACGTACTCGAGGACTAACAACACGCGCTTGGGCTCGTCGAACCACTCCTTGAGCCCGACGCAGTTCACGTGGTCCACGCGGCACAGAATGTCAATCTCCGTGCGCAGCGCGTGGTCCCCGGGGTCGATCTTGTGCTTCTCGATAATCTTCACCGCCCACTTGGTGTTCTCCGCGCGGTGCGTCACCAGGCGCACCGTGCCGAACGCCCCCTCGCCAATCACCGTTCCCACCTTGTATATTTCCCTGAACGGGGCGGACCGATTGAGCTTCGCGGGGCCGAACTCGCCGCCGCCGCCGGCGGGGTCGAGCACGAGGGACGTGCGGGACATGATCGTCGACGCGCAGCGACTCGAACGACCTCGATCGAGGCAATCCGGGCGTGCGCGTGGTGCGAATGCGCGACGGCCCGATTCCGCAGGCGTGTGACAAATTTCACAAACCTCCGAAGCGCGTTCGAAACGACGCTTTCGATTTCGTCGGACAACGAAAAGTGGCGCTCGAAGGACCGACGCGCGCGCGCTCTGGCGGATACGTCTCGAATTAAAAACACGCCTCTCAATCGACGTCCGGGGTCATGAGCGGCCTCGGCCCTCCCTGAATTTCCTCCACCTCGTCCTCCCCCTCGTCCACCACCTCCACGCGGCGCAGTCCGTCCTTGGGTTGCATCTCCGCCGGGACCATCCCGAACCGAAGGAACTTCTCCGCCGCCGTCTCCATCGCCTCGATCGTCTCGCCGTGGTCCTCGTCCTCGTACCCGAGGCGCATCAGCCTCGGCGCGTCGCACTGCACCAGCGCCGCCCTGCCGCTCTCGCAGTCCGCGAGGCACCCCACCGCCTCCGCGCAGCTCTGCCGCACGGCATCGCAACGCTCCTTCCCGACCCCGGTGCCGTCTCGCCCGCCGCTCACAGGCGCGAGCAGCGCGCGAACGACTTCCAGGCCCCCCTCGGTGGCGCCGGACGCGCCCACGTTCGCGAAGCCGGCGACGGACGCCTCCGCCGCCACCGCGGCGGCGTTCCCCGAGCCGACCGTCTTCAACAAGCTCTCGCAGCTGGGTGTGTCCGCGCAGCAGTTGCGCAGCGCGGCGGCGACGCCGACGCGCCGCGTCTCGGACGCCGAAGGCGCCAGCGATTGGAGCGTCGCGCGCACGAGCTTTCGGGACGGCTCGAGAAAGTTGCGTCGGCCGGCGGGGTGGCGACACACGTTCGTCAACACGGAGGCTGCCCTGTCGAATTTTTCTTTCGGCGAGCCTTCGGCGAGCATCTGCACGAGCTTCGCCACGAAGAAACCCTCCAGGCTCTTGCCCTCCTGCGCGAAGACGTGCACGCCGCCCTCGGTGTTGGTGACGTTGACGAGCACGCCGAGGAGCAGATCCGCGGGGCATCCTTTGTTTTCCTCCCCGCCGGCGCCCCGCAGGAACTGCATGGCGCGCTCCACCGCGCCCTTCTCCACCGCGAGCGTCGCCACATCGGAAGCGCCGGTCAGGTTCACGAGCGCCGTCGTCGCGGGGCGGGACTCAGCCGCGGGCGCGCCCATCAGGTGCAGGAGCTTGGGGATGAGCGTCTCAGCCTTAGACGCGAGCTGCGCGATGCCGTCGTCCGAGCCGGTCAAGCCCTGCACGATCTCGGCGGCTTGCGCGCGCGCGTCCGCGCGCGACGCGCCGAGGAATTGGATGAGTTCATCTAATTCATCGGCCATGGTCGCTGGGCGCGCAAGTCGACAGACCGGCGCGTCTCGAAGTGGCGGCGGTGCTTGGCGGCGGTGCGCGATTTTTCTCGGCCGAGTTCACGCCACCTCCGATCGAGGACGCCATTCCTCGCTCGGCGCTGAGTTGGCGGTGTGCCCACCCTCTTCTGGCTTCGGATCGCCGACGCGACATCAACACAACCAGCCTCGCGGGGGGATCCCCCGGTCACTTCGCGGCCATGGCGCACTGCGTGGCTTTCGCGGGCATCGTCCGCGGCGTCCCCGGCGTCCCCGCCCCCCCGCGCGCGGCGCGGGGGGGCGGGGAGTCCCGCACGGCGCGGATTTCGGTTCGCGCAGGGAACAATCCGTTCGACGCGACGAGCGGCGCGGCGAAGCGCGCAGCGGACACCGTCTCTGACAAGGCCAAGAGCTTCTGGAACGACGAGGTGCTCGGCGCGAAGAAGGCCATGGAGAGGGACGCGTCCAAGAAGCCGGGCGCGGACGTGCGTGCGACGGTGGACGTCACGCTGGAGCAGAGCGTCCTCGGCGCGGAGGTGCCTCTGACGTACTCGCGGCGATGCGTCTGCCCCACCTGCGGAGGCGCCGGTCGGTTGCCGCAGACGTTCATCGACTGCGACACGTGCGAGGGGAACGTAGGTTTGGTCTCCGAGGACGTCTCCGTGACGGTTTCCGTCCCGAAGGGCGTCTCGAACGGCGCGACGCTGCGTCTGCGCGACCAGGGAGACGAGGGATCTCCGCCCGGGCAGCTATACGTCACCGTTCGCGCCGCGGCGATGAGCGCGGGCGCCGCCGTCGCGCGAGACGGGAACGATTTGATCTCCCGGGACATCGTGGCTCGGTTCCCGAAGGCGGGCGAGCCGACGTCCGTGCGCGTGCGCACCATCGAGGGCGAGTGGGGCAACCTGACTGTCCCCAAAGACGCCAAGGTGGGCCAGGCGCTGCGCATCAAAGGCCGCGGAGCGCCCGTGAAGCCCGGCGCGGACGAGCGCGGGGACCACCTCTTCGTCATCGGCAAGATCGTGGTTCAGGAGCCGAACGAGGGGGTGGAAGAGGACGCCTGAAAGAGGCGTGAAAGGAAAGGCGTGTTTCACCACGCGGTTCCCTGTCTGTGTCGGATGTGACATGATACGTCTCGGTAGTGTGGACTACCGCGCTCTACCTCTACTAACTACTACCCGACGCGGTAAGGTCCCCGTCGCTCACGTCCTCGTCGCCGTCCCCGCCGGCGACGGCGACGAGCGCGGCGCGCTCGTCGTCCCCGTCCCCGTCCCCTTCCCTGGCGTCCCCCCCCCCGAGCGCGGCGTTTGCCCTCGCAGCGCGCGCCTCCGCTTGCCAGTCCATCAGGGCCTGCGCCCTGCCCAGCCAGACGGCGCCGCCGGAAACGCCGAGCGCCAGGCCGATCCAGAGGCCCACGACGCCGGCGCCGAGCGCGAACGTGCACAACGCCCCGACGGTGACCCCCCCTCCCCACAGCGCCACCACGTTCACGACGGCGAGCTCACTCTGCTTCCCGGCTGCGCGAAGCACGCCGTTGGCGGTGCCCAACACGCCGTCGGCCACCTGGAAGACTGCGGCGTACGGCGCGATGCGCGCGACCGTGGCGACCACCTCTCGGTCGCCGGTGCCCACAAACACCTCGCCGACGGTGTCCCCGCCCGCGACGATGGCGATCGCGCACGCCGCCATCCAGGTGACGCCGATGGCCACCGCCACCGCGGCGGCGAGCTTGGCGCGCGCGGCGTCGCCGCTGCCCAGCAGGTTGCCCACCCGGACGTTGGCGGCGATGCCGAACGCCATCGGCCCGGTCATGAACGTCAGCGCGCACACGTTCATCATCGCCATGTGCGCGTCCAGCGCCACCTGGCTCAGCTGCGAGGCGAAGACCACCGTCACGTCGAACGAGGAGGCCTCCGCGGCGACCATCACGGCGCCCCGCCAGCCCAGCTTGGTCATCTCCGCGACCATGCGCGCGTCCACGCCCGCGCGAGCGTCCAAACACGCCGCGGCGAAGGAGGACGCGCCGGATCCTCTACGCGTATTTTGTCGCCGCTCCGGCGCGCGCGTCGTATCTACGTCGTCCGCGAACGCCGCCGGCGCCTCCTCGAAACTCAGCCTCTCGGTGAGCGCGCCGAGCGTGTCTTCGCTGTCCACCCTACTCGTATGCCTCGCGATAGAAGAGCCGCCTCGGCGGTCCGGATCGAGCAGTGCCTCGTACTCCTTCGGGGTCCTCCGCACGTACTCGAAAAGCAACGCGAGGTTCACAAAGCGCGACGCGGTGGTGGCGAGCGCGCTGCCCGCCGTGCCCAACCCGCACGTCTTGATGAAGAACCAGTTGGCTCCGACGTTGATTCCGAACGTAATAAGACTCGTCGCCGCGACCGGCACGACGACGTTGCGCACCTGCAGGTACTTCTGGAGCACCAGTGTGAGCGCCGCGGGCCACAGCCCGAGCAACAGCACGGCGCAGAACGTGCCCACCGCATCCGCGGTGGCGGCGTCCTGCGACAAAACCCACGAGGCGAGGAATTTGCCGCACAGCAACACCGCCGCCGCGGGGACGCAACACGCGCTGAGGGACGCGGCGGCGAGCGCGGCCCAGTTCCGCACGGCCAGCGCATCGCCCGCGCCGTGCGCCTGCGACCCCAGGGTGTCGAACGCGGTGCCGAACCCCGCGATGCCGAACCAAAGCAGGTTGAACAGCGTCGACGCGAGCGTGCCCACCGCGAGGGGGAATCGGCCCAGTCTGCCGAGGAAGATGAGGTCCGTCGTGACCATCAGCTGCTGGCTCCCCATCTGCACGCAGATGGGCACGACCAGGCGCATCAGCGCACGCGCCTCCACGCGCCAAGACGGGCCATCTTGTGACCCGGGCATCCCTCCGTCGCGCGCCCGGCTGTGAACCCCGAGTAGGGATTAGTGTTGAGTGTTGACCTCGCAAAATTTTTCTCGACTGCCAAAAAGTGCGTGATGATGAGTTGGCACCTGGTGACTCAGCACAACGCTGGACGCGTCCGAGGCGCGCGGGACGACTCCTCGAGCCGGCCACGCGCGTCGCATCACATCGCTCGATGTCGTGCGCGGCGCGAGCGGCGTCTTCGTCGTTTTCGGCCGGCCGATCCCTCGGTCGCTCGCGAGGTGGCGTGCGCGCGCGCCCCCGATCGGGGCCACGTGTACCCCGGTCGGCCGAATCCTACGAGAACGACAGCAGCCTCGCGCTGGTCCTGTCCCCCGAGGCCAAGGAGTACTACCGCGAGGTCTCCACCGATTCCGAAGACGACGCGCGGTTCCTGGACGCCGCGCCGTGCGACTTCTTCGAGCTCCTGGGGGTGGAGACGGACGCCGACGGCGCGGATGTTAAATCCGCCTTCAGAAAACTCCAGCGCGTCGTTCACCCCGACGTCGCCGGCGCGTCCGCCGAGCCTCTCGCCGTGCTTCTGAACGCCGCGTACGCCACGCTGCTGGATGATGCGGTGCGCGCGGCGTACCGCGAGACCGTCGAGGCGTCGCGGCGCGCGTTCCTCGGAGGACACCGCTTCGACGGCAAACCGGTTTCCCGATGGAACGGCGCCGAGAGCGAGCGGCGCGCGGTGTTTGTGGACGAGAGCGCGTGTATCGGGTGCAAGTCGTGCGTGTTGTACGCGCCGAACACGTTCGAGATGGTGGAGGACTTCAACGCCGGGCGCGCGCGGTGCACGACGCAGTGGGGGGACGATCTCGAGACCACGCAGATCGCCATCGAGCTGTGCCCCGTGGACTGCATCTACTGGGTCAACCGTTCGCAGCTGCCTCTGCTCGAGTACGCGATGCGCGGTTGCAAGCGCGAGGACATCGCCATCATGGCGCGCCGGCGGAGCGGGAACATGGGATCGCCGCCCTCGGGCACGAACCCGTTCGCCAACGCGGAGAAAATCGTGAAGCTGAGGAGGGAGGGGAAGGCGTACGTCGACGAGGTCGGGGGCGCGGGCGGCGCGCCGTACCGAGGGCACGACGAAAAGTTATCGGGCGCCATCGCGTCCGCCTGGCTGGCGTTGCCGCGGGGCGCGCGGGAGAAGGGATGGCCGGCGTGGAACGCCGCCGGGGACGAGAGACCGCTCGCCGAGCCGGGCGCGGGGTCGCGATAGACGTCGACTGCGCGATTGTAGTCCTAGCTACGTATCGCGTAGATGGATAACGACGCGAAAACTGGAGAAAAAACGACGCCTCAGACGACGGAACGCGCTTTTCGTCTTCCCAGAGATTCAGTGCGTGCATGCGCCCGGCGCTGGCGCGACGAGCGAGCGCGGCGATGCACGCGATGGCATCTGCCCACGCCGCCCCCGCACACGTGGTCGCGCGCGCGTCGCGCGCGGACCACGGCGCGGGCGCTTTCACGCGGCCCAGCTCGAGCGTGAGGCCGTTCGTTCGGTGGTTGCGCGCGCCATCCACCGCCGCCGCCGCTTCTCCCCGCGCCGCGTCCTCCTCCTCCTCCGCGCCGCCGCTCGCGGTGGGTGACGAGGTGGAGGTGGCGTGCACGGCTCTCGCGTTCGGGGGTCGGGGTGTGTGTCGCCTCGAGTCCGGGTTCGTGCTGCTGTGCGACCGAGCCACGCCCGGGGAGACCGTCGTGGCGCGCGTGACGGGCGTCAAGAAGGGGGGCCGCTTCGCGGAAGCCGCCAAGGTCCGGACCTCGGTCCCGTCGCCGCACGCGGTGGAGTCTCCGTGCCCGCACTTCGAAAAGTGCGGCGGGTGCACGTGGCAGGACGTCTCGTACGCTAAACAGCTCGACATGAAACGCGAGCAGGTGCTGGACGTGCTGCGCCGAACCGCGAAGGTTTCGCCGCGCGACGTCGTGTCGCCGTCGGCGCCGAAAAACGAAAGCGAAAGCGTTTCATCCTCGGACCGCGAGAGGTCTCGCGCTCCGCTCGACTCGTCCCTGCTCGACGCGCTCGTCCCGCCGACGCTCCCCGCGCCGTCCACGGTGAGGTACAGGAACAAGATGGAGTTCGCGTTCGCGCCGAGTTCAAAGAAGAACGAAAACGGAGATCCCGCGCCGCGTCTCGGCTTGCGCCCGCCGGGCGACCACTCCGCCGTCGTCGAGGTCACCTCCTTCGACGCCGCCGAGCCGGGATGCCTCCTGCAGCACCCTTTGGCGAACGCCGTTGTGGCGAGCGTCCAGGCGCACCTAAAGACGCACGAGGGCGCGGCCGCGGCGCTCCCGGCGTTCGACCGGAAAACAGGCGTGGGCGTGCTGCGGAGCGTCACCGTGCGCGTCTCGAGTGTAGAAGTTTCAGAAACCGCTCTCGAGGAGGACGGGACCGCCGCGAATGTTTTCGTCCACCCCGAAGTTCGATCGGTCCCGGCGATTGCGGCGGTGAACGTCGCGGCGTGCGTTTCCTCGGACCCCGAGGGCGCGACGGCGGCGCTGCTCGCGCTCGCGGAGAGCATCGCGCGCGTGCCCGGCGTGCGCTCGGTCACGCACACGGCGGTCGCCGCCGAGCCCGAGCTCAGGCTCGCCGAGGGGCGGAGCCAGGGCTGGGTGCGCGGCGGGCGCGGCGAGCGCGGCGGGAAGAAGGGTAACAAAAACGCCTCCGGCGCGAAGCGGTCGGCGGGTTTCGCGGCGGGTGGTATCGCCGCGGACGACGAGGAATCCTCGGAATGCGGCGACGTGACCGTGCTTCACGGCGCCTCGACGCTGCGTATGAAACTCCGGGGCTTGACGTTCGACCTCTCGCCGCGCTCGTTCTTCCAGACCAACTCCGCGCAGGCGGAGCGTCTGGTGGACGCCGTCGAGGCGGCGTGCGGCTTCGAGGAGCGCGAAAACGAAAAGGTCGTCCTCGACTTGTTCTGCGGCGTGGGCGCGCTCGGGCTGAGCGTCGCGCACAGGGCGAAGCGCGTCGTGGGATGGGAGGTGGTTCCCGAGGCGGTGAGAGACGCCACCGCGAACGCCGCCAAAAACGGCATCGAGAACGCCGTCTTCCGCGTCGGCGACTTGACCAAGCTCGAGCGCCTCGCGAGCGCCGAGGGGGGAGGCTCGACGAAAAGAAAGAAAAAAGGAAACGACGTCGAAGCGCTCTTCGACGGCGGCGCCGCGCCCGACGTGGTCATCTGCGACCCCGCGCGCGCGGGTATGAGCGGCGAGCTCGTGCGCGCGCTGCGCAAGATCGGCCCCGAGCGGATCGTGTACGTGAGCTGTAACCCGGCGACGCAGGCGCGCGACTTGGCGAGGTTCTTCGACGACGGCGGCGGCGGAGACGATGACGCCTCCGTCGCCGGACGCCGGTACCGGCTGCGCTCGATCGAGCCGGTGGACATGTTCCCCAACACGCCGCACGTCGAGACGGTCGCCGTGCTGCTGCGCGCGGACGACGAGTGACGCGATGCCGAGGCGAGGCGAGGCGAGGCGAGACGTCGACCCGTCCGAAACGGAACCGAAGAGCGACTGTGATACAAAGAAAAAGAGCGCTTTTTCCGTCTGCGCGTCGCCACAAAAAAAAACGCGCGAAAATCGGCACTCATGATCGGGCCGCGGCGCTTTTATCGTGTACAAAACGCGTCGTAACAACAACCCTCGTCGAGATGCCGCGTTCTCGTCAGACGCGCAGGCGCGGTAGACATGATGGCGGTGGAGGAACCCCTGCACGCGGAGCTCCGCGAGCCCGTGGACGCGCCCGAGGACGCGCCCGCGGGCTGGTTCAGCGAGAACAGCGGCTCGGGCCGGCTGGTGCGCGCTGTCTCTGGCCTCGGCGGTTGGTTCTCGGGCGCCTCGGGGGACGACGACGCCGCGTCCCAGGCTCGGCTCGAGGCGCATTTGGCGACGGTCGAGGCTCTGCAGGAGCGGTTCGGGAGCGAGGAGGGCGTGACGCGCGACTCCCTGGCTCGTTTCGCCGCCGCGCGAGGCGACAAGCTGGATGCCGCCGCGGCGATGGTGGAGAAACACCTCGCGTGGCGCGCGGAGACGTTCCCCATCGACCCCGATGCCGAGCCGGGCGTCGCCGGCGCCGTCGCGGCGAAGATCTTCACGCGCGCGGGCGTGGACAACGACGGGCGCCCCGTGCTTGTGTTCGCCGCCAGCAAACACAGGGCGAGCGACGAGCGTGAGACGCGCGACGTGATACGAGCGATGACGCTCGTCATGGAGGCGGCCGTGCGCGAGGCGCAGGCGGTGTCTTTACACCGCGATTCTTCCGCGAAAAAAACAAAAACGCGCGACGACGAAGATCAGGGCGACGAAGACTCGGAGGGCGAAGACGACGACGCGAGCTTCGCGTCGGCGGAATCCGCGAACCCGTCGTTCTCTCCTCCTCCCGACGCTTCAGCCTTAACCCACCACCCGCGCGACGATTGTTTGCGCGGCCGTTTTTCTTTGATTTTGTACGCGCCGCAAGGCACCGAGCTTGACCTGCGTCTGGTCGCCGCGCTCGCGTCGACGTTCCAGGACAACTACCCGGAACGGTTACA
>ENA-OUOG01000332-OUOG01000332.1-marine-metagenome-genome-assembly--contig:-NODE-332-length-63343-cov-4.661888_pt1 | contig 63343 bp, 57 predicted proteins | sample MGYA00248635_ERZ508505 | MGnify/ENA primary metagenome ERZ508505 (study PRJEB26176, sample SAMN06267871) | marine metagenome | isolation source: Saanich Inlet, British Columbia, Canada | place: Pacific... | reverse complement strand
ACAACCTAGTGGCGATGCATACCCTGATGTACCTGGTTCAGATCTTGGAGTTCCTGACAGAACATACCCTGATCCTGGTGGTGATGTTTACCCCGATGTACCTGGCAGTGACCTCGGAGTGCCCGACAGAGCATACACAGACCCAGGTGGCGATGTATATCCGGATGTACCTGGGAATGATCTTGGAGTTCCTGACAGAACATATCCAGATCCTGGTGGTGATGTTTATGATTCTGTCCCCGGTAGTGACCTTGGAGTACCTGATCGTAGCTATTCACCTCAACTAAATGACGATGTTTACAACACAGATAATTTTTCACCGGGTAATCTAGATAGAGACAAGGTTTATGATGAGCCTAGTATTGTTTCCTCAAGGGGGGAACTCAGATCTCCCGATAATAATTTTTCACAACCTCCCGGAACTGTTTATTCAGATAGAAGAAGCACTCCACCTGCAGGAAATATAGGTAATGTTTATCCAGTAACAAATGGTGACTTTATAATAGATCCTCCTTTAAATTTGGGGAACTCAAAGCCTTCTGATAAATATAACGTTAGTCTCGGTGATTATAACCCTGACGAATATGAAGAGCAATAAAGAACAAATAGATGCCGTATACTCCCCCTAAAATATATCTTGGTGAAATTGTTGATATAGCGGATCCTGAAAAAAAGGGACGTGCTAAGGTCAGGGTCTTTGGACTTTTTGACGACCTCGAAACAGAGGATATTCCTTGGGCAAGCCAGGTAAATGCTATATCTTTTGGTGGAGATGGTAATGGTAGGTTATCAATCCCCAGACTAGGATCTGTAGTAGCTGTTGAATTTGATGGTCAGAATTATTACCGAATGGTTTATTATGGTGAGTGGGACAGCTCTCCTGAAATGTTGGAAGAAATATCAGATTCGTATGAGGGAGCTCATTCCATTGTTTATGACACTGGTGCAGAACCTGGACCACTGAAAATATTCTATACCAAAAAGAAAGGACTTAACTTAATATTAGGAGAAGCTAAGGTTCAGCTGGATACGCAGGATGGGGGTCAATTACGTATAGTTATCGAAATGGGAGACGATCAGATTAGGATGGAAAATAACAAGGTTATAGTCAATTCTAATAATATAGAGCTTGGGGAGGCAGCAATAGAATCTGTTATAAAGGGAAATACTTTTCAGACGTATTTTAATTCACATACGCACATAGGAAACTTGGGAGCTCCAACATCACCGCCAGTAATACCGTCAGATCCATCTCATTTATCTAACGTCTCAAAAACAAAGTAACATATGGCGGCTTTACCTGATAAAATATTGGCTGATGAAGAAATTGGTGCATTCATAGATAGGGTTAATACAACTGCCGACGAAATTATCGGTGACAGTAAATTTGAAATACCAAATCAAAATTTATTTGGACTTGGACTCTTGATGAAACTACAGATTGGTATATTTGAGAAAAGCATTGCCTCCTCTTTTGCACCAATTTTTCTAGGTAAGAAAGCACTAAGTGGCGGACTAAAAGAACTAAAAGATGCGGTTAACTCCATAAAAACTCTTATCCAAAATCCCTTACAGTTCGTAATTGACGAGGGTGTTAATAAACCTCTAGAGGACTTCCCATTCCCTGTATACCTTAGTTTAGAAGGTACCCAAGGAAGTGTGGGCGCTCTGAAGTCCCTTATAGCTTCTGCAGGTCCTGATTCTATTGAAAATGACCTCGAAAAATATAATTATAAGCTTGGTTTCTCTAGCGCTAGTGTCCCTTCCGATGGTGAAATCTTAACTTCAAGTAGCTCTTTAGGTGACATTAGGAATATAAGGGTTAGCACAATTACAGATAACAGTGAAACAAACAATATTCTTCGACTTGTTACCAGTGGAGATAATATAGAGTTAAGTGACGGAACTAATTATGGGTCTTTTAGAATCGTAACCTCTTCGGTAGTTTCCAACAGCGATTCTTCTTATTATAATTTGGAACTCCAGAAGATATCTGTTAACGAAGAGCAGAATCCACAGAACAGTGAAATTTCTATACCCGGATTTAGCAATGCTGAGCTTAGATCTTCACGAAGGATAAATCTGAGAGATTATATAAGAGATGGGGTTTTATCTATCCCCTTCGCTGCCCTTGGATTGAATGTACCTCTCCTGGATAAAATAAATCTTGTTATTGGTGATTTTTCCAAGGTCTCTTCTGATTCACCGACTGCAAAATACTTAGAAGATCTTTCAGTCCGTAGTGGATTAGAATTTGGCGATGTGGTTGCTGGCGTAATGGAGGGGAAATTTCCTAATATAGACTTTGGGAAACTCCAGGAGACTACTGCTAACGGTAACCCTGATTTAAAAGAGAGCAGCAGAGAGGATCTAGTAGCATTTTCTAGGATGATCCAAATTGGTGCTGACAATCCTTTCTTTCTTATCAAAATACTGTTAAATTACCTCAAGCTTATTTTGCTACCTATAAAGGTCGTGGTCGGTGTATTGAAGGGGCTTGCTTCTAAAATTACAAATCCGGTATCCCTTATAAGAACCGTTATCAAGGGATTAACAGATCCATTAGGCCTTATATGTGATCTTATATCCGAAGCATTCCTTACTTTCCTAGAGCCATATATTTCTCCATATGTTACTGTTGTTATGCCGTACCAGGATGCTAAAGTAGATCCTAGGGATTCTTCGAGAGGCCTTAGACCTCTAATTAGCGATATGGTGTGTGGATCTTTTAGTAAGGGACTTGCAGACTATAGACCAAATAAGGATTTCTTTGATGAGGTTAGAAGAAATTTAGACGATGAGCTTGAGGTTGATGAGAGTGAGATTGATCTAACATTTAATTACAATTTTAGTGGGGTATTAACAATTCCGGAGGAAGGTCAAATAACAGCTAATTCTAGAAACCTTATGGACGTTAATGTTATAAGGGTCTCATCAATAAGCGGTGACGTACAGAATGCTTTAGGACCACTTGTTAATGTTCAGCCAGGAAGCTTTATAAATCTATCAGTTGATAACGACTTCAAAAAATTTAGAGTTTCATACAGAAACGTGAAAGCAAATTATATCGAATATGGGGTTTCCAAACCAACCACTATCGAGTATGAAAATCTTAGTGATGTAGAAAAAGTAATAAGCGGCATTAATGAAAATTCGTTTGCTGCTCAACTAACAGTAGATAATCCGAATAAGACCCTTCTGTATATTATTGAAAAATACCTACCGCTGAAGCTTATAGCAATATGGGAATCTATAAAGGGAATAATAGCAATATTTGCTTCTCTCGCCGCGGAGGTACCCTCGCTGTTACCTGCTATAATTAGAAGCCTGTTTAATCTAAATGGCGGAATTTCCCTACAGGAGAGGGTGAATAGGATAGAGTCCGGCTATGAATCACCAAACACTACAATATCAGCAATAGTTGACGTATTGGATCTTTTGACACTTAGTGAATTCAGTTCCTTATTATATAAGGGCACTGGCGAAAGAAGGTGGGATAACACTGCTATAACAACCGCATCCAGTCTTATTTTTGGCAGTAGCCCAGAAGATTCGATCGAGACTTACTTTTATGATCTCCAGAATCAATTAGATTCTCTTGACCTGGATAAAAGTGCTAAGAGAAGTAAACTCTCGACTTCATTGAGTGTTACTCCGTCTAATCTAGGAAAATCTAGTTACTATAACACTGCAAGATCCAATAATAAATATGAGTACCCTACCTCTATGCCAAGCAGAAATAATTTTTATTATGGAGAGTATTCAGTGAATGATATCGGAAAAAGTGTTAAAGTATTAATGGCTGTTTTATACAACCTAAGGAGGATAAATTATTTTGAAAATAACAGGATCAATCTTACAAAAAGGAATATCACTGTAAAAATTAGCAGGCCAGACGGAAGCGGGGAGGATGTCGTTGCTACTACACTTAGAAATGCTATAGTAGGGTATAAGGTTACTAATACTAATGTCGACGAGGTTATTCGGGTAAAAAATATTCGTGCTCTAGTGAACCGGGAGTTATGGTTTATAGCTAACTACCTCCTACCATCTTTGGAGGATTAATATCACAACTAGTTAATTTTTTGAGTGTGATATATAGGGTAATAACCTTTTTAATTATAAAATAAATGAATAACCTAGAAAACGCTGAAATTTATAAAGATTTAGCAGAAAATTTTAATTGGGACATCCCAAATAAGAGAAACGTTAACCCAAACGTTAAGGTTTCTGATGGGTCCAAGGTGTATTGCCAAGAGGACTATGCACAGGAACTTTATTATAAAATGGAAGCTAGTCTTGACGGAGTATCAAGTTCTAAAGATTTAAAAAGCGGGGTTGCTTACAACTGTACAGTTACTAATATTAGTGAAAACAGTGCACTGGCACAAACCTATGAGGGACAAACAATTTACATAGACCTTGACAAAGAAAGAAAGGATGCTGAGAGATTAAATATCGATGGTATTTCTTTTAGTATTGGATCTGAAATTCAGACTATAGTAAGAAACGTAATGGGCACATATTATGGATCGGTTGTTGACTGTTTCATAGAAAATACTAAACATGAGTTCTTTGAGCAAATTACTAAGGAGACCCTAGCATATGAAGCAAGAGTTGAATCTATTAATAATGGTGGGTATATCGTTGATGTACAAGGAATTAAATGTTTTCTCCCTGGATCACTTGCAGCTGCTAATAAGATATCAGATTTCGAATCGTACCTTGGTAAAATCATCTATGTTATGATAGACGGATACGTGCAGAAGAAGGATATTTTTGTTGTTTCCTATAAGAAGTATCTCCATAATATAATGGACCAAAAAATCCAGGAGCTTGATCTTACTAAAAAGTACACTGGACACGTTACAGGAACCTCTAACTTTGGTATATTCGTAGAATGGGAAGATATCTATACTGGACTTATTCACAAAACTGAATTTGATAACAATAAGGTTGAAGGATTTGTAGCTGGAGATGAGGTTGAATTCTACGTAAAAGAAGTTAAAGATGATAATCGATTAACACTTACTTTCGGAGAGCCTATAGATAAAACTGTAAAAATTTACGATCTTAAGAAAGAGATTGAGGATGGGCAATCACCAGTGTTTGGCGCAAGGGTTAAGCACAAGAGAAAAAATGGTGCATTGGTTGAAATTCCAGAACTTGGTCTTATGGCTATGATACCTCAAGGAAGATTAGACAGAAGTCATAAAGGACTTAGAAACGGTGATACCCTTAGTGTCTCTGTGTATGAAGTCGACCCAGTAATGGGAAAAATATTTGTTGAACCAATAAATGAGTAATATCTCACACTTCGATAAAAGTCAATTGCTTTCCTCTGCCGTGCTCGGTTTTGAGTTCGAATTCTATTCCGAAATGGTAAGGGGAAGGATAGTTGATTCCCTTTCGAAGCTGTTGGGAAAAAAGATCATCTTATCTAATAGATATCACTCCAAAGTGCCTGTATCTCGTGATGTTTTTAAACTTGAACCTGATTATTCAGGAGGCAGTAAAATGAATGAGCTTATTACCGGTCCTTTACCTTATAGTGAGGCTATGCCGGTCTTGATTAAGGTTTTAAAGTGGATAGACGAAAATGGCTGGACTACCGACGAATGTGCTTTCCAATTTTCGCTAAGCTTTGATAAGGCTGACAGAACTTTATCTAAGATGGAGGAACTTGACAAGCTCCAGTTTATACTTGGTATAGATGAGGGACTAATTTATTCTAAGTTTGGTAATAGAAGAAATAATGTATATTCAAGGTCTATTAAAAAGGTTGTACCTAGGAACAGGTTTTCTATACTCGAGAATGTTTCACATATCGATCCTAAGCTTTTTAAAATACCTGACGAGAAGTACTACGGTGCTAATTTCACGAAAGTACCTCAGGGATATTTAGAAATTAGATATCTGGGAGGAAGAGATTATCAGAAGAAGATATCAGCAATAAGAGAGGTAATAGATTATGTCCTTTTGTATACGAGTGACATATTGTCTGGACGAAGAAGATACAGTAAGACTGATTTGGAAAATCTAAAAACTATGATGAAGGAATATTCTAAGGTTGTTAGAAGCTTTTCTAATCCGGAGTCATTCTTTATGAATTTTCCTGATTTCCACCTGCTGGTTGATTTGAAGGGCTACGAGGAGAATATAAAAACCTATTTCCCCACTATTAGAGAAAAGGTGTTTAATATTATAGTAGAGGGTAACGTAAAGAATGGATTCTTCAATTATGATACTACTAATGGTAGATTTCAGCTGAAGGATGCTAAAATTAAGAGTGCCTCTATATTAGATGATTTAGATCTAATAAACTGTAAAGTAAGATCCTCTAAATTAAATAACTGTAGAATTTACGGATGTGATATTAAAAACACCGAAATTTACAACTCTGAAATAGTTAATGCTAACAAACTATCTAACTGTAAATTAAAGGATACAAGTGCATCTTACGGAAACAGTATAGACAGTTCTTATATAGATTCACCACAGAAAATGATAGATTGTACTGTAAAAGGAGGTGTGTTAAGAAAGGGTGATCTCGGTAGAAATGCAGAGGTTAGCAAAGAAACTGAGAGAGTAAAGGACTTTAATGATATCAGGAAGGGTAGATTTATTGCAGACTCTAGACTTAAAAACCTTAATGATAACATTAACAAGACAAGGTTTAAAAATCAGAATTATTAAGATGACTCAAGAAGAATTAGTACAGGAAATAAAAGATGATCTCTCTGCAAGTTGTTCGTTACCTTATAACTTGAATGATGATGAGATTGATAGAATAATTAAGCGTGCTAAAGCATATATGTATGATAATTACCAATATGCTGCTGAGGAAAGAGTATTTGTGCTTGCTAACAATATGTTCGGCCACGCTGAATTTAGGAGGACTAGACAGATAAAGCTTCCTGAGAAGATCGTTAGTGTATACGACGTAAGAGAAGTTAATGGTATGGGTATTGCTGGAACCCCAGATAGGGATTTTGGTGACTCTAAGCTTTTGGGATCTGAGTTACTTATGTCGCCATTTACTGGTGACAACCTTGTTTATCGTACAGTAATGTATTCCTACTTTGACCTTGCACAAGCATATTTACTTTCTACTTTTGCATTTAAATTCAATAAGAATAATAAAAAGCTAACTATTCTGGGTAGAGACCCAAATAGATCTGGCTCTGGAGGTGTTGGTACTGGATATAATCAGAATGGTATGGACGTTGCTGTTAGGTGCTTTATAGCTATTGATGATGAGGATCTATATGATGATGAATTATTCGTTAGATATTGTCTAGCGAGAGCTAAGATATCATTATCCAGAGTACTTAGTGCTTTCGATTATAATCTGCCAGGTGGAGTTCGTGTTAACACGTCCGAATTGAAATCTGAGGGGGAAAGGGAACTTCAGGAGGTTATGGATATGATTAACGGCGAAAACACTCCTTCTTATTTCTTGCAGTGGAATTAACAAATTGATAATTCCTAGATACCTACTTAATTTTCATTCACTTTAATTTCTTGATATATAGAGGGAATTAAGTTTCCCTATGGTAGAGATTTACAACAGAGATCCTTCAGATCTAAATTACAAAGAGAACATAATCGAGATAACACAACCTGTCGAGATATGTCTTGGTCAACTAAAAACGCTTCTGTTAACAAACAAGGGTGAAGTTCTAGGTGATCCCAAATTTGGTATTAATTTGGAAGAATTGGTTTTTAGTATGGAGCTTTCTGAAAAAACCCTTAGAGACGAAATTCAAGACTCATTAAGAGTTTATGTACCTCTTTTCGACCAGCTGGGTGGATATTTTGAATTGAAGTTTTATCAAGGAACCGAAAGGGATATAGCATTATTGGATTTTTATATCTCACAGTCAGGTAACGAAAGTCCAGTAATAACAATGAAAGTAAGTTAAGAAGATGGCTAACAATATTTTTAAGAAAAACAATATACTGATTAAGGGTCTTTTGAGTGACTCCTTTGAGTTCTTACAGAGGACATACAATCAGTCAAGAAATGTTTTTACAGTTGCCTCTGCATGGGGGCAAATACTTTTTGTACTTGAGAATTTATCTCAACTTATCCTCTATTTTATTGAGGATTCTATAACCGAGCTTAACATGGAGGAAGCTACTAGGAGCTATTCAATTAGAAGTTTGGCGAGAATTTCTGGGTATGACCCTTTGAGAGGTATGGCTGCTCAAGGGGAAGCTTCTATTTCTTGGAACCTAAAGGAAGCTGATGTTGGCGGTGGAGCTATATTGTTAAGAGATAACCCCAAAGTACAGTGTATACAGAATGGATTACCTTACACACTCGTGTTGAATTCACCATCAGTAAAAGTGCCTCTTTCTAGAGGACCTGCATTTAACTTTAAGATAGTTCAAGGATCATTTTCTAAATCAACCTTTACTGGTACTGGGTTTGCATTACAAAGCTTTAATCTACCATCTAAAGCGGGTGCATACATCGACCAATTTTATGTAAATGTTTACGTAAACGGAAACCTTTGGGAAAGATACGAATCCCTGTATGATATACCATATAACAGTGAAGGGTTCTTAGTAAAAAGTGGTATTGCTGAAGGTATTGATATTTATTTTGGTAACTCTAACTTTGGTAAAATACCTCAGGCGGGAAGCATTATTACAGTAGAGTATTTGCAGACATCTGGATCCAGCGGAAATTTACAGTCCAGAAGTGATAGCACTATAACTTATAGATTCTTAGATAGCGGAGTCGATCTATTTGGTAACTCTGTGAATCTAAATAATTACCTAAATGTTAATGGTATACTTGATCCTAGTTTTGGAGCAAATCCAGAGCCGGTCGAATTGACCAGAATAGTTGCACCAAAAACAAGTAGATCCTATGTTTTTGCAAATGCTGAGAATTACGAGATTTTCTTGCAGAAGTTTAATATATTTTCACAAATACAGGCATTTTCAACATTTGATGATGAATACCTAGATGACGATAATGTTATCTATATTTTCTTGGTTCCTGATGTTACGATTTCACTAACATCAAACCAGGATTACTTTGATATCCCACAGGATGAATTCCTACTAACGAATTCACAAAAGCTTTCAATATTAAATCTTATAGAAGATTCAGGTAGAATGATCGCAACTACAGTGGTTAAAATATTGGACGCTGAGATAAAAAGATTTGTTGGTAACGTTTCGATGTCTATCTTTGAAGGATATGACCCCGAGATATTGAAAGATAAAATAAGAAGGACAATCGCTGAATACCTACTTAATCTGAAAAGAAGGGATAGGATACCAAAGTCTGATATAATTGCTTTGATTGAATCCATTGATGGTGTAGATTCGGTTTCTTTCTACTTTGTAGGGGAAGAAAATGAAAGGTATCACGAAAGTCTAGATGGATTAGCTAATGCTTCAGCAGATCAATTAAATAGACAGATTGGTATAGATCAATATGGAGACATAATTATCGGGAGTGGCGAACTTATTTTGATGCGAGGTGGATGGAACGATAGATATGGTATTGCTTATGAGGAAGGAATAGTTTCCGGTAAACCTTCGGCATTAAATATTTCAATTACATCTGTTAATCCGAGGGATTTCTTAAATAAACTTAATTCCAGAACAAAGGCAAGATTGGTTGAAGAAAATAGATAATATGGCAAAGAGAAACTACACTCCGTTTTTACCAGAGGTTGAATCCTCTTATACCGTAAAGGGCTTAAAGTTTAGAACATCAACTTCAAATTTTGAGGCTGCTGAAGATCTGTACAAGAGTATTACTAGAGCAGAGGAAAGAGCCTATAATATAGGGTGTGAAGGATATAGAAAGGTTAAAACTGATGCTACTGGAAAGGAACTGTACGGTCCTTGTAGTTCTTTAGATGTCTATGTGGAGATCACCAAGCAAATTAAGCCTGGGTCCACTCCTAGAAGGTATTATAAATTTGACCAGACTGATAACCTTTATGACATAAAAAATTCTTTGAATGACGATGTAAAGGAAGGATTTGACTATAAGGAGAGGATCTTTGAAAAAACTATGTCTAATGTAATGTTTAGAGACCCTAAGAAAAATGAAATTCTTGGATATTTACAAAGAGTAGTTTTTGGTATGATTGAATCTGTCAAGCAAATAAGGAACTTTGTTAATTACACTGTTCCATTTAATAACAAAAGGGTATTTTAAGGGATGGCAGATCAGCATTTAAGATTTTTTGATAAGAAGGGAGAACCATTAAATTTTCCTTATATTGGAGCGGAAGTTGAATCTCCACTAACATATACATTCAATTACGAAACAAATTCGAGTAATAGTACACCAACATCGGGTAGGGTTTCGTTTTTTGATCTTTCTAGTAATGTAGTTTATCTTAATGTAATTGATTCTAATGGATTTGATATATCGGAATGGGCTAACGAAGCCAACTCTAAGGTCCAAGCTGGTGCTAAAGTAACCTTAAGATTAAACATAAATCCCGCTATAGTCCTTGATGTAAACATTTCCAGTACTACTATTTCATCTGGTATAGTTACTCTGAATTTGAATAACTTTATTGGACCTACTGCAATATCAAATAGCAACACAGTTTATTGTGAAACCCTAGCCCAGAATTTGCCTGGTGGCTATTACGAAGGTAGTATTTATTTTGATCCGGTTTCTGCTGGTCTTTATGAGAATGAGCAGATCTTTATTATACAGGAATTCAAAGATTCTGTTAGCGGGTCTAATTTCATCGGTTTCCCACACACAGGAAGCACTGGGTCATCTTCTTTACCAAAATGGAGAACGAGATGGGAGAGTGATTCCTATGGTGACGTTGATGTTTCGAATATACTATTTACGTATCAGATAACAGAAAATGATCCTGACATAGGAGGAGATCCTGCTATTATAAATTATCAGAATATAGTAACCCCAGTTATAAAGAATACCAGTGATGTTTACCTGGACGGATATATCTCTACACCAGAGACAAGCACTCCATCAAAAGCACTTCAAGTAAATATAGCACTTAATGCTCCCGAACAAGCAGCAGAGGTGTACGAGAGGAAATTGATAATAGAGGACATTACAGGTGAATCCCCAAGTAAGGTTGCGGAAATTAATTTCTATGGTGAGGTTGTTGGGTCTGATGAAAGACTTGACGTTTTAACCAGAAACCTAGGACGTGCATTTACCAGCACAGATTCTACCATTCTTAGAAACCATGATGCAAACGAACCTCTTCCTGATTACATTGAGATAAATGAGAAAAGGAAGGAGCTAATGGTTGCGGGTGAAGAAATATTCCCTTTCATTGGTAGTTACAAAGGATTGATCGGAGCCCTTAAGTTTTTTGGCTATCAGGACCTTAGAATAAAGGAATATTGGTTAAACCTTAATTACAAGCAAATAAACCTTACCCCACTCCAAGAGAATAAGGTTTTCTTAGATAAGTACACTAACACAAAAACACCTAATCAGACGGTTCTTATAGATGATGTTCTAGATAATGAAAATACGGGTAAGTATAGGCTAGAACAAACATACGGTCCCAATTCTGCGGGTGAGTATGTGCTTGACGTATCCTCAGAAAATACATTAATACCTTCTAAAACCTATAAGAAGACTTCTTTATTTGGACTTTATTATGATATAAATACAACATCTTCCCTGGTTGATCCATACGGATATCCAGTAACACCAGAGGCTTTTACGTTTACTCAGGAAGATGTATTACTTAAACTCTTTGCATTAAAAGAAAGGTTGAAGAAAACATATCTTCCCTTAAATGCAAGAATCATAGATATTACTGGTGAAGGTGTATATTACAACGTTTATAACACTAAGGCTTGGACAGATACTCTGGAAAGAGACGAAATAGACTCTGGTAATAACATCAACTTTATCAGCAATCCTGATTTTGGATTTATTGAGGATCTTAGAGCATTCGGTGTTAGAACCAGTGCTACCTCGATACAAGCACCTATGAACTATAATAATGTTATTGACATAGATGTTTCTGTAGTTGGTCCTTCCGGTGATGCATTTAGATTTTCCACTAATAGCGGGCTTAATCCAACATTAGAAATAGAGAGGGGAAAGAGATACAACTTTAGTCTTATCTCTGGCGGATATGACTTTTATATAACAACACAATCCAACTTATCCCAGATAGACCCCGTAGGTATATCAAATAATGGTGCAACCGCTGGGGTAATGCAACTTGACGTTAGCCCACAGGCTACCGGACCTTATTATTATTACAGTACAGTAAATCCATCTAAGTTAGCTGGGAGTATTACGATAACTGACTCCTCCGTTTCGGATCTAGGTAACACCGTTGTACCCCTTTATAATTCACAGAGGTATACTGTTCAACAGAATTCAGAAATGCTAACTGCCATTTCAAATTATTATGACTTGAAGATGAATGGGCAGATAAAGTCTTTGGTGGATAATATAAACACGTCTATTTATAACCAGGAGGACGAAACGGACATACCTATCGGAATGCCAGTTGTGTTAGAACTAGAAGTTGATACATGGGATTGGGATGAAATGAGTATGTCTTGGAATTCCTTGAATTTACCAACAATCCCAAATCAAAACAATGCTCTTACGTGGGGATCTATAGATTTCTCCGCATACAATGAGATTGAGTGGGTAATTGAAAAATCACAGAATCAAACTGGATCCGGGTATAGTTTTTCACACAGAGGACATGTAATGGATTTCTATAAGCTAGCACACTTCCTACCTTATAATGGTGAATACGATGTTACCTGCTACCTTTATGATTCTTTTAACTTTAAGAATAGAAAAATTAGCAAATCCTCTATAACGGTTTCGCCTCGAACCATCAATATGGATGCTTGGACTAGGTACAGAGAAAACGAAAAATATTCATGGGACCTAACTATTAGAGATTGGGATAGCTATGATTCAATGTGGGAGTATCCAGCTGAGGGTAAAACAAGGAATGAATTAAATAAAGAAATTCCAACTGAGATACTAGATTTTGCTGTCTATGGGAACAATGCAATAGATGGGCAGATATTTAAGGTTGGTAAGAACGTACCCGCTGTCGGTGCTTCTGGTTATTTCGGAGTAACACAGGATTTCTTAGATATTGAGAAAGCCTATTCACTATTAATCTCAGGTAACCAGTATGGGTATACAAATATATTTACCAGTCAGCCGCATAATTTTACCGACGGATCTCAAGTTTTCATAGGTGGATCTATAGATGATCTTAACAAATCTTGGAAAATATCGATTCCTCCCGGAGCTACTGGGTATTCTTTTACCGTACCATATGTTATTAGTCCACAGGCAGGAGTTGGTGCTACCTCAGGACCTTCCTCCATTGCGGGTGGAACTGCTTACTATGTACTCAATTCAACATATCCAAACCAAAATATAACTGGAGGCGGAAGCATATCTGTTTCTGTAAACGGTAGAGTTGTTGGAGCAACTGCATCTGGATCTAATTTACAGGCAACTGCGAATTCCATAATAGAGGAGATAAATTCTGTTGTTACTCAACCTGATTATTTTGCACAAACCTTTGAACCCACTGCTGATCCTGTTTTAATTAATGTTGTTGCTGGAGGTAGTGGCAATATAGGAAATGGTGACCAGCTTACTGTCACACTAACTGGATCTTTAAGCCTTAGCTCGATTGATACCCAATTATCTGGTGGTGTTACCGGTGGATTTGCTTATGTTGATTGGGATGCTTCCACTGACGAAATCCCAGTGGAAAACTTAAAATATTTTGGTACTAAGCACCTTAAATGGCAAACATTTACCGGATCTTCTTGGGACAATGCTTATGCTCACACTTGGGATGATTTCGAGTTTGAGAATGGCTGGCTTGGTGGATATGAAATACATAGCGCCAAAGTTGGTGATAATATAAAGGTAAGTACTGGAAGTCAAACATTTCCATTTCCTGTCGGCGTGACTTTTGGTCCAACTGGATCCGGTACAGGTCCTTCAGCCCATATGACTCTCGGATCTGCTGCAAGTCAGCTTAATTCTTCTAGTGATCCTAATATAACTAATTTTTATTACCGTGTAATACCATCTACTGCAAGTTCAACATTAACGACTGCTGGTCCAACTTCTATATCAATATTACCATTTGCAGCAACAGGAGGATCCTCGCCAGCTCCATTCTCTGTTCCCGGCGGATCTACCCCACTGGTTGTTTCATTTACAGTAGCAACAGGACCATAAAAAATAACATTATATGGCATCAACTATACAAATATATGCGACACAGTCTGTAATTTTTACTGACACTACTTCTGGGGGTTTGCAGCCTTATTCTCAGTCATGGACATTTTCAGGCGGAAATATCTCTAGCGCTACTGGAGCTACCGCACTAGTAGTTTATCAAAACCCAGGTAATTATACTGCAAGCCTTAGTGTAACCGATTCTAATAATATTACAAATATTTTCTCGAGCACTAATGGTATACAAGTTCTTGCGCCTTCCCTTAATGCCTCTTTTAATCCTAACTCAGCATCATCTTTGATGTCTTCCAACATTTCATTTTCCGACACAAGCACAGGAGCACCACAGAATGCCACATCATGGAATTGGATAGTCGATTCGTCGTCTATTTCTACTACGAGTGGAGCTAGTCTTTCGTATAATAATTGGAGCGATGTCCCAGGTGCAAGCTTAGGTGATTCTCCAGGGGCATTACAGAATGTCTCAGTAAGACTTGATGTTAGTAACTCTTTTACTAGTGATAGCGTAATAAACACTGTTTCCTTTAAAAAAATTGGTGCGGAGGAAACAGATCTTCTAAATCGAGATGGAGCAGGTCAACCGTATGTCCAACAGGTTGCTGTTAATAATACCGGGATATATGCCGATTCGCTCTCGTATCCAACACACTCATATATTATAGAATTTAATTACAATATACCCGGGTCAGGCCAGACTATAGATAATTTCCATTCTACTGACGAGATAACAAGAATTATTTTAACCGGGCTAAGTGGTCGCCCTGAATTTTTTACTGGAGGGGTTGGCGTTATTGGTGGATATATTGTGGTTGAAGATTCACTTTATGGAACGGGAGATCCAGAGATCGTTACCGGGAAATACATTACCCCGGCTTTACCAACTCCCCCCAGGAAGCTTTATTTTGCTGACGATGGAACTACTGGTAACATTACTAGTTTAATAGATGACTTTAATTATACTGAAGGTCTGGTTGATGAAATATTGCGTAATACATACCCGCAACTTAATTCAGCTCAGAGTTCCCCATATGCTCCGGTTCTTCCAGCAACGTCGGTTTCTTCTGGAGAGAATCCGGTTGTGTATTCTGATGACTACTTTGCTAATAGGGGATTCCCGGGAACAGTATACGAGGTTACTCTGGAAATTTACCATGGCGGCACTCCTTATAATGTAGTCTGTGAAATTGCTTACTCTGGAGGCCAGGGGAATGAGCCGGGTGGGAATAATGAGTTCTTTGTTATGCAGGACGTTGGATCTGATCGAGGTGTTGCTTTTCTGCTGAATCAAGCAATTGACTCGTCTTCTGTTCCCGGAGGCGTTGGTTCTGTTGAATTTACTGCAGATTCTATATATAATATAAATACTAATTCGGATCCTTTAAATTACGACGGATTAAAAATGGAGATTAAATCTACTGATATCGAGAGAGTTGAAATATTTGATAATTCAGCCGATATATTAGCAACAACCGGACTAACGGTATTTCCATTTGCATACCAATATAGTGGAGGATCTAGTGGGGTTAAAACATGTACAGGAATACCCAGTTTGTTAGATTTGTCTGCATCTTTTGATTACCTTACTGAAGGTAAAAGGATAATCTACGGTAGTTCGATTTTTTAAAAAGTAAATAAATAAAATAATGCCAACAACTTTTCTTTATATAAATACAGCATCCTTGGATTCGCATGGTGATGTTTGGGCTGTAGGTAGGGACTTAACTAAATATGATGGTGAAAATTGGAGTTATTACGATGGTAATAATTCGGTAGTTCCTTCTAATAGTCCATATTTTTTAGATACCAGATCCATCTCAATTGATAACGAAAACAGTAAATGGGTTGGATGTGCAGTTACTACTTCTCTTTCACAGGATCTTGTTTTTGTAGCTTCTGGAGATCAAGCAGCTACCGGGGAAAGCTGGACGCTAAGTCAATTTGGGGATTACTCTTCGGAATCTCCGAACTGGGAGGTTCCCACAATTTATGCTAGCCCATACACAGAAGAGGTATTGGCATTCATATCACCACTTAATGGAGGATATGGAACTGGTGGAACTGCAAATGTTGGTGTTACCGGTGGGTACCTTTGGAGATATGATAAAAAATCTGAGGAGTGGAGCGAGGTGTCCCCTGGTTATTCGTGGCCACATATCTATGAAATTACAGCAAATGGCAAAAATGGTAATTCATTTGAATATTACCTTTCTACCGATGACGGTCTTCAAGTTATACCTCCAGGGAATCTTGATAATTCAGATCTTTCAGGTGGTGTGAAATCTATACCACAGCTTGTTAAGTATAACTCATACACTTCCGGCATCGGAGGAAATACAATATATTCTATTTCTTTTGACGAGAATGGAAACTATTGGGCTGGTACAGAAAATGGTATAACTTACTGGGATGGACTTAAATTTTATAATTGGGATTTCGGATCTGGTAATGGAGTTACTAAGGTTATTGCTAGAAAAAATGGCCATGTCTTCTTTAGAGTAGGTAGTCCAATTGATTTACCTGCTACTACAAGCGGATTATATCATTTTAATGGTGATACGTTTACCAACTTTACAACATCAAACTCAAACCTCCCTGACAATAGGGTTATAGAAATGCTTCTCGTCGATGAAAAATCAAATGCAGGAACAACAAAAATCTATGAGAATGACCTTTGGGTCGTTACTGGTAACTATATCTGTCTTTTTGATTATGTTTTACCTCATGTTTACGGTACTTCCAAACATAATGGAACTACTGGCTGGAACTTTGTTGATTATATGCACACAGAAGCCGGAGGGACAACCGATACCGCACGCTTACCAAAATCTGATAGGTATACATGGGAATATCCAACATGGAGAGGCTACGACAGCGAATATTTGAAAAATCAACACCCTGGATTGGATCCAAGAAATCTTTTCCTCGAAACCGATTTTAAGGACATCGCAAACGGAAAGGCAGGTGAACAAGAGTATTGGAACAACAGCGAAGTGGTACCTGTTGACGAGTCTGCTATACAGAAACTAATTCCTGATTATGAGTGGCTGGTTCCAACCGGTAGTTTTAACGTTACCTCTGCTGGTAGATATAAAAACTATAATGTTGTTACCGGATACTCATCAGAAAATAGTATAGATTTTGGTGAATTGAATAACACATCGCCGTCATACACAGTAACCAACCCAAACCCTACAGATTCTTCTGGGGTAACGGGTGATGTTGGATTTGTTGCACTGTACACTGACGGAGGACAGGTTAAGAGCGTTATACCTTTTAGAGGATTTTCCACCAAGGTGTATAAAGCTGTACCCTCGGAAGATGATTCAACCATGTTTGTACTTGGTACCTTTAATAAGTATATTGAATCGGGAGAGCTCGTTTATGCTTCTAAGTACCCCGGAGCAAATCTTATGAATGTAACAGGTGTAACTGGACCAACTGGTGGACCTGTTGGATTCTCTAATATAGCATCTCCTGGTTTAACTGCATCTGGAGACTATCCTTGGATCTTAAATGGCCCTACCGGAGCTACTAGTGGAATATTTTTACCTGACACTTCATTCTTCGAGAATCGAGAATCTATATTTATTGCAGAGATCGATATTGACCTTGGTAACAAGACAAGCTATGGTGACATAGAATTCTCTGATGTTAATGCAATATCTTCTCAATACTGTCTTAAGAACTTTAGATATTTCCCAGGTGCTAGCGGTGAGTTTGATCCTAATGGAGTTATTAATGCATCTTCTCCAACACCCCTTACTATAGAAAACCTAGATCTCGAGGTATCCAACGGATCTGTAAGAATAATAAGTAATTATAAGGGTGGAATATCAACATTAAAAAATGAGTGGTTCGATTATACTGACCTACCAGGATCTCCTGATTTCTTATTCTCTTCTCAGATTTTGCCTTCCACCTATGACGAAAGCGGATCTGTAATAGATATGAATAGCTCATTAGCTATACGTGATGGGTTTACTGTAGGTCTAACTGGAGGCGGAGGGTCTTATCTTAATGATATAACTTCTCTTAAAAATGGCTCAACTTACCTACTTTCTGGGACTTCAACCTATGATGTTGTCTCGAGAGGGATAACATTGACCCATCCAAATCCAGGATACTCTTACCCTTATTTTATATTAAATGGATTTAACAATGTCGGCGTTACCGGGGCATTTATAAAAAATAGCGGAGGTACTGGATCTTCCTATTCTACCTGGACAAATACTATCTCTGGTTTTAAATCTGAAAATCAATATTATGTAAATGCTCTTTATACTGAGACCGGTTCTATTATACCTTCACCTAACTTATCTGACGGCTCTCTAAATGGTTCTACCGGAGGTGTCAGTATTGCAACTATATCGATTAAGCCTGGTGGTTCTTTCGGATATATTTCCGATTATGAATTTCTTAGCTCTTCTTACGGAAGCCCAACATTGGTTTCAATAAGTGATCAAAGTGATGTTGTTTCTGAAGGTGATCAATACATTTCACTGTATTATCAGAAAACCCCAGGTGTAACTGGAAGTGGGCATGACATATTAAAGAGAAACGTTTCAGGAACATACATAGATACATTCTCGACCTTTTCGCCAGGTAATACAGGGGACCAGGGACAGCTTAAATTTAATGTAGCTGAAGACCTAGATGTTTTCGTAGCTGGTACAAATTCGGGTTCAACCGGACCAGACGGTTTACCCTATTCACCTTCGACAGGATCTTTCGTTTCACTTCTTGAAAGCTATAAACCTAAGACTGGTATAGAATTGGGTAATATTATATCTAGAGCTGGTACACCAGCATGGAATTGGGTTGATGTACATAATTCTAATTCTGATTTATTTGTCCCCTTATTGTCTACTGTTTTTATGAATAATTACGACTCTAAGATTTTTGGGAAAAAGAATAATAGATGGAGATTAACTAATGCAAAAACCAATGAGGTTTTATTGGATGTAATAAACGTACCCTATTTCATTTATACATTTTCACAGTCTGGATATTATTCAATAGAAAATAGCGTTGAAGATAGTGAGGGTAATGTTTATGAAATAAGTAAACCAGCTTTTGTGAAAGTTGTGGATCAGACTATACCTCAGGCAGACGATCCAAATCCAGAATATGTTAATTCTGCAGACTATGGGTATAGTTTACCTTCAAACACAGCAGAGTCTGAATATATTAACCTAGGTAAAGATCTAAGTGAGCAACAAAAAGAAATCCTAATTTCCAATTCTATACCTTTTGGGTCAGCATTGATTATACAGGATAACCCTGATGCTACTTTCGATACTTTCTAATTGTAAGTGTATAGAAGCCTTAGTACTTCTTCCAGTGATTCGTGTCTGTGGTTGTCTTTTAATGCCACAGTTAAAACATATTTAGAATCCTTTAGCTTTGGTACTTCATGAATTGCTGAGTCGTTGGCGAATTTAAGATCTATTTGTTGGCCATCGCCACAAAGGATCATTTTGGAGTTTCTTCCTAGTCTTCCTAATACCATACCGAGTTGCTGCTTGGTTAAATTCTGAAACTCGTCAACTATTACTGTTGCGTTTTCGAAGGTTCTCCCCCTAAAATGGGTTAAAGAAACGAGCTCTATTGTTTCCTCTTTTTCCAATTTTTCTAGTTGCGCAGCCTTGTTATAAACCTTTCTCATGTTAGATCTAATTGGAACTAACCATGGCTCCATTTTTTCTTCTAGCGATCCTGGAAGAAATCCATTATCCTCGTTAGATACGGTAGGCCTTGTGATCACTATCTTTGAACACTCTCTTTTAAAAAGTCTATCCAATGCTATCTGTACTGCTAGTAGTGTTTTACCGCTACCTGCCTTTCCTGTAACAAAGTTAAACGGATGGGATAGAATTTCAGATTTTGCTTTCTTTTGCTCTTCTGAAAGTGAGATTGAGAATTTTGCTTTTTCCACGTGGTTTATTTTATTTTATTTTTATTGTATGTTATTTTCCATCCATAGTTTTCGACCAGATCTTTTACCATTGGACTTTTAAGGTGCTTTACTTTGTCGAATAGATTGTGTTCATCACTTCCATTTATAAAATTAGCAGAGCTTTTTCTAAGAATATATCCCTTGTAGTGGTTTGCATAGAAAGAAAGCCAAAGATCTTCTATGAACCAGTATTTCTGTGGACATTCAAAAAGAGCATCCTCTTTAAATATATCTAAATCACAAACCATTCCTCCGGTACCGCAATAGTCAACAGTTTCACCCCCATTGACATTTATACGATTGTCAGCTCCATAATATTCTAATGACCTTAGCTTCCATGCCCATTGGGATGATATCTCTCGTTTATTTGCTTCTTTTATGAAAATTGATAATGAATCCTTTCCGAAAGTCTGGTCGTCGTCTATAAAAACACAAAACCCCTTGAATTTTTCTCTTTGTAAATGTCTAGCCAAATAGAATCTACCAAATCCACCTATATTTTTTTTGCTATTGTAGATCGTTGCATTGAATTTGGATTTTTCCCTCAGAGTACTTTCAAAAAATTCATTTTTTTCTGGGTTGTTATTCCATACGAAAAGATGAAAATCCTGAAAATCCTGGATGTTCAGCTGCTCGACTACACTTTGAAATCCCTCTTCCCTTTGCCACGTACACATGATAATTGGTAAGATGCCACTGGTCTTGGGTGAATTTCCTTGATTTATGTGAATTAGCTCGCTATCTACTATTGTCATGTTTGGGTGTTTAAAAATAGTTTGATATATATTCAAAACTACAGAAATCAAAATAATTACAACAAATGGCTACAGTAAACACTACTTCCATTCTTGGATCTGATTCTATCTCTGCTTCTAGGCAAACAATTAATTCAAATTTTCTAACTTTAGAAAACTGGGTTAACAATTACAACACTGTATTTGGTCTGGATACTGTAAATGGAATTATTAATTTAACCGGTGCTTCCACTGGTCGAATATCTGCTAAGACTGGTAAGTTCGATTCAATCGTTGTCCCGAGCGGAGGTACAGCGCTAGCACAGATTAATTCATCTGGTGCTGGGACATTCACATCATTAGCATCCACCAACCTAACTGGTAGTGGTACAATAAGCTTCGGCGCAGGAAGTACATTAACTCAAAGTGGTACCTCAACATTCTCCGGCTCTACAACATTAAGCGGTGCAACAACACTTAATGCAACCATGACATTAGGACCTCAAGGTAACTTTGCCAGTGGGAACAGTGTAGGAGCTAGTGGAGCAACTGCAGGTACAGTATTTCCTCTTTCCACTTCAGGTGGTGGTGGCGGTAGAGCGACAACTTTAGGAAGTCCTTATATTGTTACCGGCTTGGAGGATGTTATTTATGCTCAATGTTCTTCTGGTTTTTATCTGAGCGTTGGTACTGATGGTACTACCGGAGCTAATATTCCAGCAGGACTTAGAATTACCATTGTTAATACTGAGACCTCAGCAGGTTCGATAAAAACTGGAGTTCAAGGATCCTATTATACTGGATTCAATACTTCAGCCGGATATGGACAATTCCCTTCCGCTGGTATAACAGCTGACGCTAATAGACCATATCAATCGTCGGTACAACTTCAATGGGAACCAAGAATAGCAAAGAATACCGGTGGACAAGAAGGATCATGGGTAGTTTTAGGTTCTAGTAATATGACTTGGTCTTAATAAAAAATATAAGATTCGATGGCAAAAACACCATTTATAAGACCTCTTCAGGTACAGGGCGGTACATTCTACGCTTTTTCGTCTGCTGCTGAAGACCTGTCTTTCACATTCAATAATTCGGTAAACAAATTTAAATTTTCAAAGTTTGCCCTGTTAAATATACCAGATATAAATTCTGGAGATCCATTAGGAAATAGTATAAAGCTAAATGCACCTGATAGTGCATTTCTTGATAGAGCTACTAGTGCTGGTAATATCATAACAGGAGATGCAAACATTGATTTCTCTCAGAGCTTCCAAAGCTATTGTCTAAATGTCGAGTCAACTATTCTTAGTTCTGACACCTATGACTCGGATGCAAAGCAGAATGTCTCCGAAAGAATTTTCTTTAAATGGTTAAAAGAAGTTGGAGCCATTAGATATCAACCTGCAACATCTGATCAAGTTGTTTCAACCCTTGATCAGAATACTGTTATCACAGTTGATGGTTTACCGTCAACCCAGAAGAGATATACCGAGGGTGACCCGTCGGGAGGAACAGGATCCTTTGGATTGGCTGGATCTACCTATAATAGAGTAGTCCAATACATCGGTAATCTTGATATCGTAAATTCTGTTAAAAATAACAATAATACATATTCGGAAGTCTATGTACATGTTCCTACAAAGGATGGTAACACACCAACTGTAATGTTTAAGAACGTTGTTGATAGCAATTATTACGAGGACTTTCAATGGACAAATAATCCTGCTGATCCTTTAGATAAAGAATACTTAACAGGTAGATCCTATGACGAGTTAAATCCAAGTGGATTGACTAACTTGGCTATTTTTGATGATGATGTTCTTGGATCACCTACTGTGTCATATAGTGACACGACTAACGGTACTACTGGTTCTGGTAATTGGTACACTCCAAGGGATACAGCTAATACATATTTTAGTGATTCAACTTTCACTGATCCCACATCACTTATACTTTCCAAATCTTACTCAGGAGCAACCGGTGGTGCTGGATTTCAGAAGTACGTTAGAACAAAACTTGACTCTGTTGGTATTGACTTTGATCCTGATTCGTATAAGGAGATAGTTGATGATGCTAGCATTTCTACATTAGAGGAATTTAACTCAACTGCAGCTTCTCAAGATTTTGATTTCAATTGCGTGTTAGTCTATTATGATGTTTACGATCCTGCTAATACGAGTGATTCTGCTACTAATCTTTACGGTGTACTCTTTCTAGACGATGTTCAAACAACAGGGACTGATATTTACTCTATTCCTAGGTTCAAAAAGTATAAACCGAATATAGTAACCAAACTTAACGGTAACGCATATGGGCTTAAGCTTAACATCAAATTTGATGTTGACGTGGACCAAACAGGGGTCGAACAAGCTATCAATGATTATTCGCCATTCTCGTTAACCATGTTTATGGATGCTGTAAATGTTTTACAGGATGCATCAAGCACTATAAATAATAATGCTGCTAGCTACATAGACCTTGAAAGAAGAGTTGCAGCAATGGAAAACCTTATGTTAACCGGGGATACATCAGCAACTTTGGACAGGAGAATAATGTCTATCGAAAATTCACTTGCTGCGAATCAAGCTCTTTTTAATAATACACAGTCAGTAATGGGTCTTATTAACCAGAATTACGAATTGATAAGAGCGGTGGTTAACAATGAAACATCTGTTGAGATATCTTATAACCTTGATACTATTAAACAAGGAACAGGCGTAATTGTAGATAGATCAATACCAGATCAGGTAACGATAAATAACAATAACCAAGAATTCAACATAGGTGATAATCTAGGAACGGTAACACTTCAGAATAATTCTCAGAATGCGATAGCTCTTAGAAACTTCGGTAATTATAGTAAACATGTTAATAACGGTACTCCGATAAACCTGACTTCCGATCTCGTAATTAGATTGGATAATTCAGTAGTTCAATGGAAAAAGGGACAAAGTTATAGATTTAGCTTTGGTGATCAGATTATCCCTGGAGACTTTAACATCACTTTCCTTACAAATGCTGTTGGTAAATATCCTATTAATAACCCAACTGGAGTACCATATTCTACATTGGTAATCTCCTTGGTTGATTCTGATATATCATCATATGATTACATGCCAGTTATAGAAATGGTGTGTATAGATAACGAGAACCTAATTTTCCAGGTAGAAATAGTTGGTAAAAGTTTAACAAATAATGGCTAAAATTTTAAGACAATAAAATGGCATCTACACAAAATTCAATAAGCTCCTTAGTAGCTCAATTTCTAAGACTCCAAAAAAATTCGCTGGAGATTATAAATGGTCTTAACGAGGTTGCTACTTCAACTAACGAAAACGTACAGATAGAGCTACTTGATGAGAGCGGCTTACCCTCTCTTGCTAGTATACCTGCTTATGGCTACCTTAGAAGTGAGATAGAAAGACTGGATTCTAACATACAGTCTTTATCCGGACTTGGTGATAATTTTGCAACTGTAAGAAATCCGGATGGTACATATAGCCAGATCTATAAGTCTGAGCCTATCAAGGATCCTACACCATTACAAAATCTTCAAGTACCAAGTACATTCTCAACAAGAGATAACTGGTTTTTTGAAAGCTTCTTAAGTCCACTTCTTTATGTTACTATTGATGTTACTGGCCAAGTTGCTGATGACGCTGATAGAGTAAGAACAAAAAGAATTATTGCAAACACCAATACTGACGAAAAGAAGGCATATTTCGATGACAACTTGAAAGGTAGAAATGACCTGACTGAACAAGGCTTTATTAGTGAACTTGTAGATGGTGGAATTGATTACTTTGTAGATGAGGATAATCTTGATCTCCCATTGAGAACTATTAGAAACCGAGGTAATTTTGGGGTAATCTCATTCTATGACGATGTTGTTACAATAACAGATTCTAACGGAAATCAAGTAAATGAAACTAGAAGGAACTATAAATTAAATAGCCTAAATTATACGGATACAACTTCTGATGTACAAAATGGGAGAACACTTGCTGTTGGTGATACTTTATTAACTACTGATGGTACAAGGTACCAAATTACTACTATTAATCTGGAAGAAAGCTCGGTACAACTTAAAAGAACCTCTGGTTACCAACCAGTTGAAATTGGAACGGATGTTCTTACACTTCTTTCAGGTCAACTTAGCCCTAGAGTTATACAAGTAAATGTTGGTTTTGATGAGAGACAAGGAGTATTCTTTAAACAAATTGACGACAACTATAATATTGTTGGCTCTACTTGGTCAACAGGTATAGTATTCTTTAGTAATGAATTGAATATTAATACTGATAGCGGAGTCCAATCACTGGAGCAGTTTTATTTAACATCCGTTGCTGATATAGGTCAAATTTTCCTTGGTATGGCCAAGGAAAAAAAGATTAATTCTATTAGTGGATTAACTCCCGATGTACCCGCTATAGCTACTACTAACTTTAGAGTAGTTCAGGTTAACAAGCAACTTACCACAGGTACTGATGTACAGACGCTTAACGAAAAAGTTTCTTTAAAATCATCTCTACAGTCTGAGCTTCAACAGCTGGATAATTCTATATCCAAAGCAAGAACTGACTTAAACTCAGCATCATCAACTAACGTTTTAGCTAATGATGCTGTAAGTAATGTAAATGCAATCTCTGCTTCTTCGAATTCACAATCTACAAATTCTATACAGGCATCATTAAATTCCCTTACCACTCAGAGAGTTCAGAAGCAGCAGCTCTTAACTTCGGTTGTGAATGACATCACAACTATTTCCGAAAATAACCCACAGTTAAAGGTTGAGCCTAAATATAGGGTTAGAGGGTTTTGGCCGATCCCACCTGCTAAAGATAGCCAGCTTACCGGTCCACAGAGTGTTATACAGTTTATTATACAATATAGGTACCTATCCGAATCTGGCGCTGCACCTGCAGTTGAACAGATTAACTATGTTGATGTAAACGGACAAGAAAAAACTGGGGCCTTTTCTAACTGGAATGAGATTAAATCTGAGATTAGAAAAAAGACTTATGATCAGGATACAGGAACTTATATCTGGGCTTCTGAAGATACCGATAATGCGGACGCAACCAATATAAATCAGCTTGATATACCAATTACAAAAGGCGAACGAGTTGAGATTAGAATAAAATCGGTATCCGAAGCTGGCTGGCCAGATAACCCGTTAACTTCTAGCTACTCTGAACCTGTTGTTGTAGAATTCCCTGCTGACGAGACAACCCAGAGTACAACTGAGAGTGTTTCTAGCAACCTTAGGGACGAAGCAGTTCTAGCAATACAAGAGGATCTTACTGCAAAGGGCATTGATGGTTTGCTTTCCCAACAAGTAGCAACCGGTGATAAAACCTATTACCTCTCATCTAGCTCTATATTAAGTGGGTATTTTGATGCCCTTGGTAACCCATTGGATCTTTTCCAAAAAATAACTGAGCTACAGGATCAGCTTAATTCGATGAAAGCAACAATCGAAAGCTCTTCTGGTACATTAGAAGTTTACATAACAAATGGAACAAATTCCCAGCTGGTAACAAATGGATCTACTATTAACCTTAATGCTGGTTATTATAACCAAATATTTGAGAATGCTTTGACAACAGATGCTGGTAAGATAGCTTCTTCCGTGTATGAAATAAAGATAAGTAATACTTCTGCTGGATTATTAGAACTTTCATCTATTCTTCCGGGAGGACTTAGTACCCTTGCAGGTACAAGCTCAAGCTACTCTTTACCTGCCGGATATACATCCAATCTTAGATACGGTGAAACACCAATTTCAATTACGTCGCTAACATCTTCTGATATTATACCTTTAGGGTCTACCGGCGGAGCCAATATAGAATCTTTCAAAGAATATAGACAAGCACCACCTTATGCTTCTGGTAATTCTAATAGTCAATTTGTTTATCCGAGATGGAAATCTGTTGGATTCGACTCTAACCTTTACCTTTTACCTTCTGCATATTCTGCATCCTATGTCTACGATGGTGATTCTGCTTCTTTACCTAGAAATGGTAGTCAGTTATTACCTTTTGATCCTTCAAATTCATCTGTACCTACGGCTTCAGGTACTGATTCGAACGTTTGGGACGGTAACATAAGTGGATCCACTGGTAGTTACACTGGTGACGGAAACGGTACACTTAGTGAATTCTGTATACATAAGGATCACCCGTCATTGTCGACAGGGTTTGATTTTACAGCTCTTGTTAAGCCTGATTTTTCCGGAGGTGTGGTAGTATATCCACATTTTAGACATTCTGACTATTTCTATACAGATACTACTGTTTTAAATAACCAACAACAGCTTGGTTATCAACAAGTACAGGTAGACTTTGTTCAGGGTGCTACTGCAGCAAGAGAAGATGCAATGTACCCTAATAAGCTAGGATTTACCGCAAATGATGAATATTTGATTGGAAGATATACATGTGGTGCATATCTATTCTTAGGACCTCCTACTGCATCTAGTATACAGGTTGAAGGATCCACTCAATTAGCTTCAAAATTTGTTAAGGGTGGTGACGCAAACTCAATAAACATTCCTCTCGTTTTCCAATTCAGAGCAAACGATAAGCTTGGCTATATTGGTGGATTTAGAGCAGATGGTAACCCAACTAACATTACATATACTAAAAAGGTAGGTGTGGATCTTCAGGTTAGAAACCAAAGCCCATTCTCCTTTGATGTCCAGGTTACTGGTAAATATAAAAACGATACGCTTTCCTCTCCTAATTTTGCTTCTAGCACAATAGGAATAGGATAAAGCTAAATAAAGGACTAAATGAAACTAAATGGCTTCACCTAAATTATTTGATTACAATTCATCTTTTGGTCTTCTTAGAACCAATCCACAATTAACGGGTAACGTAAAAGTTTCTCTTGATTCCTCTGGCGGCGTTTGGCTTAACTCTTTTAATGCCAACCCAACTCTAAGTTCCCAGAAATTCAAAAAGTTCCAAGTAACCGGAAAGGACTCTTATGCGACTGATCTGTACAACTTTTTTGAAAAGGGAACAGTAGCAAACGACCTCATATTTCAGGTTGGTGAATTTACCGACGGTAGCAAAAAAGCAGTAGATAACTTTGAGTCCCAGTATGACTTTTTCTACGGTAGCGGAGCTTCTACCCTTATTGATAAAAATTACGAGGAAAACTTTAGATATGTGCAGCCCCTTTGGCTACGCGACGAGCTTCCCGAATTTTTTGTAATATTTAAGGTTAATGATCCCCTAAGTTATCCATATACACAAAACGTTGATGTCATTGGTAATGCAAAGAGATATAAGGTTATACAGGATCCAGCATCAGAAGAGGCTTTTTCCATTACTTATGGAGATGATGGATTGGGTAACCCTGCTGTATATTCTGCTGGTGAAATATTCACTGGTGATCCACTTAATGAAACCTATTCTGTAACAAGTGGATCTGGGAAGGTAGCTGAAATGAATGAACTTAAATTCGAGTCTGATGTTAATGACGTCGAATCATTTTTCAACTCCAAGATACTTCCGCATGCTACTGTTGTGTCTACGTTTGACCTCAGAGAAGACACCAAAATAGGGAAGTATATAAGAGGTATAGTAAACAATAAGAACTATAGTGAATCTCCTGTTGATTTCTCATTCCAGAATAATACATACACTTATTACAATGGTGCTAGCATCAAGGATGGTGTTTTTACTCAAAAAGGTGAGCTTCTATATGACTATCTAGTAAGTCCTCAAGCTTCGGTACAGTCGGATTTTGAAGAATATGTTACCAGTGGTTTCCAAAGAAATGGGGTTATATGTCCAAACATACTTAATCTTGAATTTCTCTTTAACGACAACGATTCTGACTTATACACAATAAATAGGTATTTTGGGTTCTATGTTTCTAAAAACGACCTGGGTGAATTTCTTTTAAATGGTAATTCGTTCCATGAATTTAAGAATGATGCTGGAAACCTTAATTTACCAAAGCCTGCTAGAAATAATGTTGGGTACTATAACAATAATGTTAATAGTTTTCAGAGTAGCACTGGTGGTGTTAGATTATATTATCAGGAATCTGATGGATGGGTTCCTGGATCTTATGACACAAATGTTCTGGATCCACAGAAGCTTTATTATATCACTGATAAGAATGACAATTTCTATTCACTCAAGAGATTTGAGAATTATGACAAATCTACTAAAACATGGCTAGATAATACTCCTCAGTATGCTCAGTATGGTGCATATGATGGGGAAAACTTCGGCGTTACTGGAAGTACCGGTTTTGCTGAGGGCTCGATAGTTATTGGTAATAAGTCGGTTAATCTCAGTAGGTTTACAGGAATAGGAGAAAAAATAGGATCTATTAAAGGTATATTACCAAATTCAATAGGTAAATCAAACATTGGTATAGAGTTCCTAGATAACCTTTCGTTTAGCAATGAAGTTGTTTTTAAAATATTTTGGCCGAATGGAAGTAGAACCGAATCAGCTGGTAGATACGACCTTATAAAAACTGGTGAATTTGGGGGAACCTTAGTTGGGTGGAAAGAGGGATCCTCATATAATATAGGAAATGAGCATTTTTTCAATGCACTTAAGGGAGATACCTCGGAGATTGCTAAAGCGTTCAGTGAGTGTGTTTATTCTGTTGATTCTGTTGTTTGGGATTCTGCACCTTCTTCGTCTACATCTATTATAAGGGTAAAGGCAGGAGGTAAGAAGCTAAACGACCAATACAGAGTAGTAGTATATGAAGACTATGAGGGATTTAAGGCATCGTATGTCGGTGTTTGGGATTTAACCCTTTATTATAACTTAGGAGATGTCGTTGATTACAATGGGGGTTATTATAAAGCTAAAACAAATATACCTGCATCCGCTTCTGGCAACTTAACCCCTGATTCAGACCTAGCAAACTGGGAAATTTATAACACTTTTAATTCACCCGGATATGTAAAAATACTCGGAAGAGACGCATCATCAATTAGCGGATCAGTTCCTTTTGTTGGTGGTACAGATTATAGATTATCTCGTGTTTCTTTTGACATAAAAGAAATAGATAAGGTCGTTACTGGATCTTGGATAGAAGTTACAAGTGGTAGTGGAGTAACTGGTGGATCATCCAGAGTTGATAGCATTACTCCATATGTAGAAGATCCCGTACTTGACAATTCAGGTAGGGTAAAATCATTTAGAGGATACAGCGAATTATTGGTAGCTAATTTAGCTGATGAGAAGGCTGTTATAAACCTAGGAACATCTGATTCGTTTAATCTTTACGACATGCCTAAAGTTAAAAGTGGTGTATTTTCATTCTTTGATATTAAGGATTTCGATTTCGATTTCTGGTCTTCTAATTACGGAGAAACCCCAACTGGTGAATTCCACAGGTACTTTCAGCTAATCCCTGAAAGAAGGGGTCAAATAAAAGATGGTGTCAAATATTACGTTAGGTCCGGAGAAGTAGTGGTTGATCTTGGAACTGGTTCAGAAAGAACTATTTCTGCAGGGGGCACTTTCATTGGTTCAGCGGTTGATTTCTTCAACGATAATGGATTTTCCGTAAACGGAGAGACGTCTATAGTAGTCCCTGCCATTTTTACCAGGATTGGCTGGAAAGACACCACGTACTCATACTCTACCTCGATAGAGGCCGAGCAAAATTTAAACTCTTTTGATGGATTCTATGGTATACAGTCGATCAGCGAGACAAGTTCAGTGACTAGCAAAAATACTAAGGAGTATATTTTTAACTATGGTAAGCTTGACTCCGAATATGAATATCTGGATGAGAATTTTACCGTGCCCAGAGCAAATAGATCTAAGATAGTTCCTTATATAAATAAGTGGGGTTTCTTAGGTGGAACTGACGCAAGGGGAAATAAGTATAGATTAAATGTCTCTCCTGCCTTCAGTCCCACTAACTTTTCTCCTAGTTTCGAAAAGGATACCCCTGATCCAATGTACCTTACCCATGAGTGGATGCTTTTGGAAGGTGTACCTGATGGGTATCCAACTGATAAAATACAGGGACAGAATAATTATCTGCCAACCCATATAGACCTGGATAAAATAAGAAGCGCTAATCCTGACGATAGCTTATATTTTTCTTCTTTCTTTACTGTAGATCCTTCTGATTATTCAAGCCCCTATAATATAGAGTCCAATACTACAAAAGAGTTATTTACTCCTCTTAGATATAATAGGTCTACTGGATTTTATGATACTGTTTCAAGGGGTGTGAAGATATCATTGCGTAGAAGGAGTGAAATCCAAAACCCTCAGGGCGATCTTGAAAAGTATGTGCCTAACTTTAGAGGATTTGAGGATTATAAATTTGCTGCTGTACTAAAGGTAATACCAGAGGACAATGATACAATCCAATCTCCTGTTTCGTATGAAGTTATAGAAAATGTTCAGCAAAAAAGTGTGCTGTTCGTTTGTAATGTTGTAATTAAAGATTATCGTGCACTTCCTCTTGGGTACACTGGGGGAACCGGTGGAAGTCCAACTTTGGATTACCTTTTGATGTATAGCTTAAGCGACAAGAAAAAGGATGCAGGTGTGGGAGCAACAGGATTTACTGGAGCAACTGGATCACCTCTCTATGAGATTGACGACATTAAGCTTAGTGCTGCTTTGGATCTTTCGATAGCTTCTCAAAGCTCAGTAACTACCCTTACTAACCCTGGACTTATCTATACCATAGAAAACCCTAATTTTGATACTGACTTAAGAGAGGAAATCAATTTAATCTACCCAGTTGGCGGTACTGCATCCCTACCATTAACAGGAAGGGGTAGCTTTTCCGTACCCTCCGTATCATTAACGTACCCTTGGCCAATTGGGAGATCCAGAAATTTAGCTTCATTTGGACCTGTAGGCTCCAATTATACGTTCGATATACCTTTTGCATTTGGCTCGCCAGTAACAGTGCCAATAGGATCTAGAAGTATCTATGAAAACAATCCGGTCTTTCAAATAGGAGGAGGCGAGAAATACTTCGATTTTATAATGAAAAGGATTTCTATAGCTCAGATCTCCGATAGAGTTAATAACGAAAGCCCTTATATTTCGTACAAGACTTATTTATGGAATGCTGATACACAAAGTACTGAAATGAGAGAGAACTACTTTCAGCTTCATATGCAGCCACCTACTGCACTATATAGAGCAAATGGTACTTACCCTGTTGCTGATTATTCTGGACCACAAACACTTGGACAGAACGAACCATCTGGATACCAAATTAACGTTGGTGGCCAGTCTTACGCATCAGATATTCTAAGGTATGCAGGTAAATATGAGCCACTATTCAAGAAGGTTGTACGATTTAAAGATGATAAGACCGATACTATTTCTGGCTACAGTACTGCAGATTTAAGCTACAGGAACTGTACCTTTGCTCCTGGTAAAAAGGAATTCGGACTTGCTAAAAATTTAAATTATACTAAGGTTTCCATTGGATCTGATATTCTGGAAGATTCGAGAAATATACCAAGCGGTCCTGTTTATCCTCTTATTGGACAAACCCCAATAGCAAGAAAAGACCTTTCTCTCTTCTTGTCAAGCTGGGATCCTGGGTATTACAACCTTTATAGCTCTGCTACAGATAACGTTGGTGTTGCAGGAACTAGAACTATGAGGGAAAATAAATCATTCTTTGGGTCAAAGATGATGCAAACCCCATATACTGTCTCAAACTTTACCTTTATTACACTTGAGTTATCTAGGGATTCAGGAGAGACTGATATACAGAAAATAAACACAGAGGCTAATTTAGCATTAAAATCTATTCAGGAGATAACTCCTGCTACCTCTAATACTGGGATAGGTCAGCTTGGTACCGTACTCTCTAATGTAGATCTTGCATCATTTGATGAGGGGATCTACCCAGACGTGGAGGTATTTTGGCAAAAGAACAATAGAACTAATACACTAAACGGGTCTATAAGATTGGATAGGATATTAAGAAGGTATCTTTTAAATTCTGGAATAAGTAAAGTGTTTGTTGATAATATAATAAGTGAGTTTGGGGTAGGAAATCCAGAAAATATAAACGACGACATAAAATCTTATATAGATCAAAACGTAGCACCAATTTACGAGGGAATTACATTTGACTTATTTGTTAAAAAAAGCGGGACTGAATTATCATCGACTGAATTATTATTAAGAGGTGATCTAGTAAACCCTGATAGAATTAGGTATTCATATTACCCTGAACCCAATTATCAATTAACCCGACGAAATGCGTTGTCTTACACTTTCCAACTCCCACTTGAGTCTGGTAAGAACTACTCGACAACATTTTCTTTCCAGATTCAAAAAATATAAGGTCTGTGAAGTTAGAATATATAAATAAACATTAAGAAAAAATGCCAAATCTCAATATACAAAGCTTAAATCTTGGAGATAGTCAAGAGGACATCAGAGAAAAGGTGAATTCCAATTTTGACTCTGTAGTATCTGCTGGTGGAGGTCCACAAGGAATAACTGGTAAAGATGGAGATCAAGGAGCAATTGGTCCGGCTGGACCTAAGGGAGATCCTGGTCAGGAAGGTATAAGAGGTACTAAATGGTTTGTACAGGGAGCTGAGCCTCTTGGAGGTTCATCTGATCCTATATTGCAAGGTGATTACTGGGTTGATACTGCGCTAAATAATTCAATTTACCAATACTCCTCTAGCGGATGGGTAGATACCGGGAATAATCTGAGTGCTACTGACGTCTTTGAAACTCTGTCGGGTATAGCTGGTCCTACTGGAGGAAAGAATGCTATTGTGATGAGTAGCCCGTTACCTGGGATTAATACTTTCGTAATTAGTGATTCGATTGCTTCTACTGCAACTGTTAATCCAACATATGCTAAGTTTTTGATTTCGACAAACGGTAACAACGATTACCCGATAATGGAATTTTCTAAAACAAATGCTTCTGGTATAGGTACTCCTGCAGATTATAATAGACACCCGCAATTTAGGTGGCTGGATCCTTCAGGTAACAATTACGATTTACTGTTCTCCGTTCCTCAGGATGATTTAGAAATAAGGTCTGGTGGTGCTATGACATTGCAATCATCAACTTCTACCTTAAGTCTTATTGGGAATAGCGGATTGAGTTTAACATCGGGATCACAGTTTTCTTTTACCTCTGCTGGTACTATGTCCTTTTCTTCAGGTTCTTCTCTGATGACATTTGCTTCTCAGAAGTTCAATTTAAGCTCAACCTCATTAGCAATAAGCGTACCCCTTTCTGTAACGGGAACTAGTTCACAGTCTCCTCTACTTAATTTAATAAATACTGGATCTGGCGATACCCTTAAGATAACTTCAACAAGCTCTTCTAATTCAAGTTATTTGATGAGGCTTATAAGCGTATCTACCGAAAGGTTTAGTGTAAGGAATGATGGGAAGGTTAAATTCCAGAGACAGGTAAATGCTACAAACGATGCTACAAGTTCTACTGCTAGCCTCTCTGTTAATATTTCAGGCGTTGGTACTTTTGATAGTTGGTTCTATGGTCCAGTGGCTGGAAACACTTCACAGGGAGTTTCAACTTCTGTTTTTGGCCCAGGTAACATCATGTATGCAGATTGGACAACCTCGAATAATAGAATTATAGGAATCCCGAATCCCGGTGGTTCTACCACAACATCGTGGAGAGAGTATCTTTCCAGTAACGAGTCAATTGTCCTTCATTATTATGCAGCATCAGGTAAAGAATTTGATGGTATTACTAAAGTTGAATCCTCTGGTCCGCCTACTAGCTTTGGTGCATATGAAATGTTTTCAACTGCTGCTAGTTATGTCCAGGTAACAATAATAAAATTTACTACAACTGCAAAATGCTATTATTCTACGTGTGCTGGAGAATGTGGAGTATTATTTTAAATCCTATAGATATTAAAAATGGCTAATTTCAACGTAAAATACATATTACCCGGAGACAACAAGGATAAAATCATAGAGAAAATAAATGGTAATTTCTACGAGGTTTTTTTCAATGGTGTTGGAGAGGATGGACCTAAAGGTTCAGTTGGTGCTACTGGCATCAGGGGACAAGTAGGTAGGGAAGGTGATATCGGAATAACCGGAGAAAGAGCCGCTAAGTGGTTTTTTGGTACCTCTGAACCACTGGCTTCGGAATCGCAGGAAGAAGATGTTTGGGTTAACATAGGACCAACTGGTAACCAGGAGGTTTATTTTTATCTTTCTGGCTCCTGGGTCGACAGCGGAGAAACAATAGTTCCTGATAATGAATTTGTAATATTGCCGGGAGCATCTGGTCCTGCTGGATCTACAGAAAACAGTGCAATAAATATAAACGGTGATCCTGGAGACAAGACCTTCGTATTTTCCGATGCACTTCCAGCAACGGGTTCGATGAATCCCAATTTTTCGAAAGTTATGGTGTCAACAGATGCTTCTGTTACTAGTGATTTCCCAATCCTTGCTTTTGCTAAGACATTCTTACCGCAATCCACTGGAAATATATTTTCTATGAATTGGAGTTCTGGCGGAACTGGATATGATTCAACTATACTATTCCCTGGCGTTGCTAGATTGCAAAGTGGATTAAGTTCAGTATATTCAGCTACTGGCGGTATATCTCTTTCTACACTAACCAGCAATATAATTGGTAATTCATCGTCAACTGCAACTTTTACTGGAGCAACCGGTGTTAGTGGTGCTTTTTCCTTCAGTACACCGGGTGTCATTAACCTTTCATCGAGTAATTTCTCTTTGAATAGCGGGGAAATGAGCGTTACCATACCAGGAGCTGGCGGAACAGGGTATATTGAGGCCAATTCTTCAACGCAACTTGTTGATGTTAATACATCTTTTAATGGAATTAATCTCGAAGCAACGGTTTCAAATAGTTCCAATACAAACAAGCTTCTAAGAATTGATGATTCTAATGGTAATCAACTTTTGGAAGGATGGAGGGAGAATAAATTTTTGTTAGGTACTGCTGGTGCTACAGGACTGAAAGTAGTTAAGGGAATAACGCTAACTTCCTACAGAGATGGTACATTCCTTAGTGATGGAGTAGATAAATATTTAAATTCGGGATCACCAACCAATGACGTTTCGGTTATATTCCCACCATTGCTAGCATTTCCTGCACCTGTTGCTGATGGCAGAACAAATAGATTTATGCTTTCCCTCGGTAATAATTTTTCATGGGCTACTGGACTACTAGGTACTGGAGAAAGTAGGACTTTCGACTTCTTTTTAGATAGCTCCTCTTATGCCTTTGCTGGTATAAGAGTTTCTCCCGAGGTTTTTGGTAGTACTCAAAGAGTTTATATAGATGATGCTGGGGGAAGTGCAATTTCTTCTTGTCAACATATAAGAATAACATTTATAAAAGGTGAGGATAAATTGCATTACCAAGGATTTTCTAATGATAACTATAAATGCGGATGGATAACTTATACTGTAAGCTTAGAGGAGGAGATCGGAGATCCAGGAGGAGGTGCAGCAGCGAGTGGTGGTTTAGTCGGACCTTAAGTAATTTTTAATTAAACAATATAAACTAGTTGAGATAAATATAATCACAATGGATCTAACACAAAAAGAAAAAACAAAAGCTAATGCACTAAAAGAACAATTTTCTTTGGTAAGAGCTGAGATAGAATCTGTACAGATACAAATGGAAAATCTTAATTCTAAGGCAGGTACTCTAGTAAGAGAGCTTGAAAAATTAAGAGACGAAGAAAGCTCCTTTATATCAGGACTAAAAGAAAAATACGGCGATGGACAACTTGATCCTTTTAAATTAATTTATATGAAATGATTTCAATATTGGGAAGTGTAAAGGGAATATTGGGTAATAGAATTACCCCCATAATAGCTATTGCAGCTATGGCATTTTTGTTATTTAGACAGTGCGGAATTTCAAAGGATGCCAAAAGAGAAGCTGAGAGAAATATGAATAATATGCTGGCTCAGCAGGATAGTGTAAGAGAGGTATCATCCAAACTTGGTAATGTACTTGCTGAAAAATCAGCCTTTCAGTTAAAATATAGTGAACTATCCGAAGAGCAAGAATCCCTAATTAAACAGCTTGAACTTGCAAAAAATAAAAGACCTGGGGTTGTTATAGAAACTCAGGTAGTTTATAGAGACACGTCCATAGTGGCTCCAGTTACCAATGAAATAGGAAGGGATAGCAGTTTTCTATCTTTTGAATATAATCCAAATTTGCCTGGTACTAATAGACTTTTTATTGGTGGTAAATTAGCTTATAAGATTGGAAATGACACTATAGAGGGTGGAGTACTTAAACCATGGGTAAATCCAGGTAACGTCTCTATGACCATTGAGCAGAAGATAGATCTAGTAACAGGTTTGTATAGAGATCCTAAGACAGATAGACTTTTTGTTAGAGCATCTACATCATTCCCAGGTATATCATTTAGCGAGATCCAAGCACTTGATATGGTAGATGATCCAGGAACACGAAAAGCTCTTAGAGGGGCTAGAAAACCTTTTAGTTTAGGTTTAAATGTAGGATATGGTATGGTAATAACTAATAGTGGATATACAGCTGGACCCCTTATAGGAGTTGGCCTTACATATTCACCCAAATTCTTACAGTTTGGTAAATAAAGAAATAAAGAATGACATTTTCAACAACATCTAAATTTGTACAACTTTCTCCATACTTAGTTATGGAATACAGGTACGCTGACCAACCCAATCCGGAAACATATTTTGTAAATACTGGATCACCAACTGTTGGGTATAATAAATTGGTTAACGGTGTGTTGGAGGATTCCAATGGACAACCTTCGAATGATATCCAAATATTTAACCTTGATGAGAATGCAAGTGTAACCCAAAACACGAGTAACAATAGTGTGGTTCAGGTAAACCAGAATTCTTTTGTTACCTTAAATCCAAATTTGGTTGTACCATACAATGATTTTAATAGTGATCTTACAAGCACAGTAGATCTTCCAATAACATTTCCATCTAATATTACAGTAATTTATGATTCTATAAGATATCATATCCTTGCTGGTTATAATCTCGATAACGTCGATGGGGTTATTTTGCAGGTCCAATATCCTGACGTTGATGGCTCATTCGTTACGTTTTCACAAATTAGATTAGCTAAAGGTAGTTCTCAGACTTATACATTAAACCCTAATCCGGTAACAATAGGTTCTAATATATTTGATAAGTACTACGAGGTGAAAATCCCAAGTCTTGTTGATATGAATAATCAATATGGTGCTGTCTCGGGTCCGAATAAGCAAAATACCTTAGCAGGAAAGACCAGCAAAAGCGGAAATGGGTTTTTAACCGCTGCTCCGATTCGAATAAAGGCATACGAGATTCTAAATACTACAAGCTCAAATGGATATGACACCTACGGTGCTGATCTACTAGCATCTTTATCGCTAGAATCCACTGATCCATTTAAAAATATTGGAGCTTACATATCTCCATCAGACCAGGGTGATTTCTTTGAGTATTTTGCAACTGATAATGGAGGATTTCCTGAGGATTTTATACTTTTTCAGAATTCGATAGGAAACAGTTATTACATTCAGCATTCTGTTGAAGTTCTTGAGCAAGTTGGAGGTGCACTATTAAATACTTCAAACTTTACCTCTATACAAACAACCGCATATGACATTCCAAATCTTTTTAGGCCAATTGTAAGGTATACTGCATCTGCTGTATCATTTACACTTAGATATACGATGACGCTGGTTAATAATAAGGACCAATCTAGACTAATTAGACTTGCGACTTATAATTCAACTAACGTAGGTAGATACGGAGCGGATATACAGCCCTTACAGTTAGCTGTTTTACCGCAGCAACAAAAGATTTATAATAAGGTTGCTGGAGATTTGAATATATCAGTACCTTCCAATAACGTTTCCCCTAGGCAGATAACAAAATATGCTAATGTTTTCGTGGACAGAACACTAGTAAATACATCATTGACAAATCTGACAGTTGAGGGGACAACCATACAGGAGGATTCAACCAATCCAAGCTCGGCTATTTCGTATGGTGTCGGTAAGGCATATATTACGGTATCACCATTTGATAATTATTACAAGTTTACATTCTACCAAAGAGGAGCTGATGGAACGACAAGAGAAATCGATTTGTCTTCCTCTGGTACTTTTACACTAACCTTTATCAATAACAAGAATAATAAAGTTACTGCTCCCTCAATTGCCGACAATAATATAGCTAAGCCTTCAAAAGGAGAATTAGCTTTTAAAGTAGACGAGACCCTGTCTTTACAAATACTCCAATTCACTAATAGAAAATTCTATGTTACTAATAGACCCAAGGAAGAGGAGAAAGCAGAGCTCGTAGAAAAAGGTGTATCCAGAATCAATAAGGTTGCTAGGAGATTATCGTCTAGATCATTTTCCTTGAATGATTCACTAAGCGAATTAAAATCACAGATAGTTAGGGGCGGCGTTGTCGAATCTAATAATAGGAAGGTTAGTTCTTCAGTTGGTGATACTGCAAGGATTTCTGCAAAATCCTCTTCTGTGTTATATTGGGGTAATTGGTTAAAAGAGGGAGAAGACACACCTTCGGTTGAGGCTCCAACAGTAGCATCAGTATCTCCGGTGTTTCAGACTCTAGAACAAGCAAATACCGTAGATTTATCTTCTGTTCAGATTGGACAAAGTTCCTGGCAGAAGTTCGGAACGATAGCTTCAGCATCATCAACAACAAGTTTAGGCGACACCAATACGATATCAACAGTTCAGAGTAGCTCTGGAAATTTAAGTCCAGGACAGCTAAGATCAGCTATTGCCTCTGATGTACAGGGAAAAATTAGCACTGGATGGTCAACTCCTGATATCATATCATATTTCTTGGATCCTTCATCCACAGGATTCCAAGTTTATAGCGGGATAACTAAAGAGATATTTACACTTGCCGTAACAGGTATATTCAGTAATGACGATTTATCTTTAGTATCAGCATATGGCAATACCGGAGGTGGAATCTCAACAGGAGGAAGCGCTTCGAGCATGGGGTCAAATAACAATCAAACCGGTGGTGATAGTGGAAGCCCTAGTTTTAGCGGTAGCGGAGGAAGACCCTCATAATCATGCCTTTACATAGGAGAGGAAATATTAGCACTGAGGTAGTTTTCGAAACCCCAAATCTATCTTTGTTTGAAGCATGGAAATCTGATTTTTTCTCAGAAAACCCAGATCTTCCATATGATGTTTATCTAGTAGGATCCTTATGTAATAACATATATGGCAATGGTAGTAGCAATGCAAATGACATGGATATCTGTCTAATGGGTTCTATCTCTAACAGAAAGGTACTAAAGAATACCTTGGATAGTGCTTTTAAAATCGGTATAAATCATAACATACTTGTCGATGTTGCCTGGAGAAATAAAATAATTACTTCGCTCACCGAAGAAAATGAGTATATGGAGAAGATAACTACCTATGTTGATGTCGAGGACGTTGACGATAAAGGAGTTGGTGTGGTATATAGTATGGACGGAATAATTACACAAATGTTTCCTGGTCTTTACTACTATAGGAATTTTGATTTTAGCGATGCTTTATCTAAAGCCAGAAGTAAGGGGTACGTTGTACCATATAAAAAGATTAATTAAATGAGTATATTAAACGCTAGAGCTAATAGCTTTTATTTTGTATTTCCCAAGGGATTTTTTCCAGATAAGGTACATAAGAAATATGTAGATTATTTAAAGAAACAGCCAACCCCTTATGATACGCTGACCTCTTATATGAACAGCACTATACAATCAGTAACTTTCCCTTCTATGAGTATAGATCAGGTTGAGCAAGTTAGAACGCTAGGGAAAAAGATCAACTACCAAAGCGCAACACCAGTACAAGATCTATTCAATAGGGAATTTCAGATTACTTTCCGTATAGCGGAGGGATTTATAAATTACTTTATTATGTTAGAAACTGTCCTTGAATATCTCAATTTTAAAAATCCAGGAGTTTATATTCAGAATTTGCCACTAAGAACTTTGGATAATGAGGGGAACATTATCTCGACAGTGATGTTTAAAGAGGTGACACTTACCTCTTTTTCTGAGTTAAGCTTGAATTATACACAAAACTCACCAACTGTTTACACATTCGTTGCTGGGTTTAAATGCAACTATCTAGGTCTTGATCTAGAAATTGGCAGAGAGAAGTAAGATATATAAACTACAAAAAATATTTAGACATGAAAAAGTTTTCAGAACTAACTAAGATTAACGAAATGAAATATGGTCAGCCAATGTATGGTGAAGACGATTTGAAGCAACATATGAAAGACCTTTTGGTTGCTGCTTCTGGGAATGACCAAAGAGTATTAAATGATATTGTAAGCTGCCTGACTGACGATCAGATGAAAAAGTGCTACGATAAATTAATTAATGATTACAACTACACCGGAAAAAAAGGTGAGAATGTAAAACCTAATTTATAGTTAAATGGTAGAAACTCATTTTATTATACAAGATATTAGCAACGATCAATATAAATCTTCTACTGGCTGGACTGTAAATAAAACGGATGCTCAGCTTTTATCGACCTCCTCTACATCATCTCTATATTGGAGAACGATTTTAAGTGGATTGTCAGCAGGAAAATACATATTGCATCAAGTTTATGTAGTATCCTAAGGGTATTCTAGAACCTCCCTAAAACCGGGAGGTTTTTTGTGAGATATATAAATCATATTAACTCGCTAAAAAATCAAATTTGAAAACATTAGTAGGAATAGATTTCTCTCTAAATTCTCCAGCTTTCTGTATACTGAGAGATGGTGAATTTACGTGGGGATCATTAACAAGAAGCGAAAGGACACCCGAATCGCTAAAGAAAAATACCAAAAAGCCTTATTATATCCTATCAGAGTCAGGTAATGAAGATTATGTATTAATGTTCATGGACAAATCCAAAATGCCGGAAGAGTATTCGGAGAGGGAAAGGATAAAGATAGATTACTTCCAGGAATTGGTTGACGAATTTTGGAACGAGATTGAGACCATCTGTGGCGGTGACGATATAGTTGTTGCTATGGAGGGACTTAGCTTTGCGTCTAATGGGAACGCACTCATTGATATATCTATGGCAACCGCTCTGCTGAGAAAAAAGATAGTCGATCACACAGGGAGTGATAATTTCTATGTTTATTCACCGACATCGATTAAGAAGTTTGCATTCAAGGGTAACGCAAAAAAGCATGAGCTATATAAGGCACTACTTGAACACGAACTTCCCGAAACTAACTTATCCTCTTTTACTAGTATTCTTGACCAAAATAAGGATGAATGGATAACTCCGAAGGGTAATATAAATAAGCCTCTTGACGATTTGATAGATTCAACCTGGATATGCTTGTTTTTAAATGACTCAATCAAAGAAGATTAACGTATTAATACCTCTTGGAGGTGCTGGAGTAAGATTTTCTAGCGTAGGATATAAAAAACCTAAACCGTTTATAGATGTTGATGGTGAATCCATGATAAGAACCGTGATTTCTAATCTGCGTCACGAAAATTCTCATTTCATATTTGTTATTAATAAGAATATTGTTTCCGTCGAGGATTTTTCCAATCACATATCGGATCTTGGCATTTCTCATGAGATACATTCGACAGATGGTCTAACCGATGGTCCTGCATCGACCGTACTGGTTGCAAAGGATTCAATAGATAATCAAACCCCTCTTATTGTAGTTAACTGTGACCAGGTTATACTTGATTTTGATTTAGATAAGCTTAGTGAATTTGCTTTGGTAAATAACTGTGACGGATTACTTGGGTGCTTCCTATCTTCTTCCAAGAAGAACAGCTACGTTAAACTAGATCCAAATGGGGAAATATGTGAGGTAAAGGAAAAGATTGTTATCTCTAATGTTGCAACCAATGGACTTCATTATTGGAGGGAGGGCAGGTATTTTATTGATTCAGCAAAAGAGATGATAGATTGCAACGACAGGTACAATAACGAGTTTTATGTTGCCCCCTCTTATAACTATTTAATTAAAAATGGGAAACGAATACTTCCTTTCTTCTATAACTTACACTTCCCCATCGGTACACCTGATGATTTGGACTATTATCTGAAAATAAAAGGAAAGAAAAATGAAGGTTTATAAAATAGAAGATATGAAGGATGGTTGGTTTGCTGGTGACTTCAACCCAACTGCTTACCAAACTAAAGATTTTGAAGCTTGTTTTAAAAAACACAGTAAGGGAGAAAAATGGGCATCTCACTATCACAGGGAGGCTGACGAGATAAATTTTTTACGTAAGGGTAAAATGATTATTCAGGGAAAGGAATTAAATTCAGGTGACGTATTTGTCATAAAAAAATTTGAAATAGCAGATCCGGTATTTCTTGAGGACTGTGAAGTATTTATAATTAAGACGCCGTCAGTACCCGGCGATAAATTTATTGTTGAATGATAAACATATTTGAAAAATCAGAGAATATAAATCTCGCCAATTATTTTGTGGTAAGCTATTTTCTGGAAGCTAAAACCTCTCTAAGGGATGCAGCATGGAATCTTGCTATAGGACAAAGCATAGGAAATCCCAATAATAGGAGCATCTGGGAAACAGATCAGATGTTTATGGATCACAGCTGCTTTATCTTAGCTGATGAACAAGAACTAGCTAATGTAAAGGAGGGTAAAATTTCTGTAGCATTCCCGCTTGCTAACCTTCATCTGGAAGAAGATGGGATTTCTCAAATTCTTTGTCATATAGCTGGAGGACAAGTTGACATCGAAGAAATAGTAAAGTGCCATGTCTTAGATATAAAGCTACCCGATCATATAGAGGAAAGCTTCTCTCTCCCACCAGCTTATGGTATAGATGGATTTAGAAAATTCAACGGTGTTTCTGATAAGCCCTTTTTTGGTGGCATTATTAAGCCCAAAGTTGGTATGAGTCCAGAGATTCTTTTGGAAGCTGTGAAGGAGATGGTTTACGGAGGGGTTAATTTTATAAAGGAGGATGAGCTTCTGGGTAATCCTAGTCATTGTCCTTTAGAAGAACGAGTACCTGTAATTACATCTTGGCTAAAGGAGAATGCTCCTGATGTTATCTATTGCTTTTGTATAAATGGTGATAGCCCATATGCTTTAGAGAGAGCAAAATACGTAGCTGATAATGGAGGTAATGGAATCCATATAAATGTGTGGAGTGGTCTAGGTGTTTATAGAGCTATTAGAAAGCAAAATCCAGACCTTTGGATACACTTTCAGAAGAGCGGAGATAAATTCTTTACTGATAAAAGAGCTCCTTTTCATATTTATTGGCCAGTGATATGTAAGATAGCAGGATGGTCAGGAGTTGATTCTATCCATGCTGGTATGATTGGGGGGTATATGAACCAGGATGACCAAGAGATTAAAGATACTCTCGAGGTTCTATGGAATTACAATATAGTTCCTGCTTTAAGTTGCGGAATGCACCCGGGACTTGTTAGCTATATCAACGAATCTATAGATAGTGTGGATTGGATGGCTAACGTAGGAGGTGCAATGCACGGACACCCAATGGGAACTAAGGCTGGTGGATTAGCAATGAAGCAATCTATTAATAATGACTATGAATCAGAGGAGTACCTTTGTGCTATAGAAAAATGGGGAAAGAAAGAATTTTCTAATGATCTAGATTATAGGATATTTTAAAATGAAGTTAATCTCACATAGAGGAAATCTAACAGGACCGAATACAAGGTCTGAGAATAATCCACAGTATATACAAAATGCACTTGACCTTGGATTTGAAGTTGAGGTTGATGTAAGAACGAAGGGGGATTTGATTTTTTTAGGCCATGACTACTATGAATATCCTGTTGATTTTTACTGGATTTTAGCAAGGGCAGACAAACTCTGGATACATTGTAAAAATTTGGATGCTTTTTCATTCTTCTCTGGTAGATCACCCGAAGATAACCCATTTAACTATTTTTGGCACGAGAATGATGCTGTCACGATGACATCAAAAGGTATTCCGTGGGCTTATCCAGGTAAACAACCTATACTGGGAAGCATAGCGGTTTTACCTGAGATTCATAATGACGATCTCTCTCAGTGCTATGGGGTTTGTACGGATTACGTTTATAACTACCAATGAGAGTAGCTCTATTATTACCTGGTCAAATTAGGGAAGCTAAAGAAACCTTTTCCTATCTGAAGGGGAGAATAATAGATCGATTTAATGCCGATGTTTTTATAGCATCTTGGAATCCTTCGGAAGAAATTAAAAGTTCCCATCAAATTGACACTGTGGGTCTTGAGGATTCACTAACAATTGACGAGGTACTAAATCTATTTAAGCCTAAGAGGTTTATAACTGATGCATATGAATCGGAAGGGATCCAGAAAATAATAGATAAAGCTTGGTCTTTTGAAGAGCATACCCCAATGAACGGAGAGATGAGCCCGGTTTCTGTGTTTCTCATGTGGTACAAAATCCACCAATCTTTTTCTATGCTTTCCCAATATGAAGACATGATTGGACAAAAGTATGATTATGTGATAAAGGGGAGGTTTGATATCAAGTTACATAATGAATTGAACCTCGATAAAAATATTGATTCCATATGCATTCCGCCTGGATATGATTGGCGAGGTGGGGTTAATGATATTATTGCTTGGGGTGGAAGAGATTCCATGTCCTATTATTGTAGTATGTACGAAAAAATTTCTGAGTATATCTCAAGCGGGGTATTCTTCCACCCAGAAACATTACTTAGGCATCATTTAAAAGAATCATCTTTTAATTTGGATCGACCTAACTTAAAAGTGTCCTTAAGAGGTAGTAAAATATGGAAAACCGAGGTGGTCGGGGAAAAATTTGATAAAAAAAGTTGCAGATATATAGAACCTAGGGGAAACTTTTGGAGGACTTAGAGATTAAATAAAGGATTTAAAAATTATTAAGAGAATTATGGACAATTTAGACATTTTCAATTTGGATGCGGAAGCATTCGTGACAAAAACAAAAAAGGAGAACTCAGAGGGAACCGAATTTTACAAACCATACCCAGAAAACGGAAAGGATGGGGTTTATAAATCGTTAATCCGTTTTCTTCCAAACCACGTAGATCCTACGAAATCAAAGATCCACAAGTACTATGTGTACTTAAACGATCCAACAACAGGAGACGGATTTCCTGTAGACTGCCCATCAACGGTAGGAAAAAAATCTGTATTGAAAGATATGTTCTGGAAGCTAAAGAATTCACATTCTGCTGCAGATCAAGAACTTTCTAGAGGCTTCTCAAGAAAAGAAGATTACTACTCGTTAATTCAAATAGTTCAGGATAAGAACAACCCAGACCTAGAAGGAAAGATCATGGTATTCAAATTTGGTCGTAAACTAAACGACATGCTGGAAGCACAACTTAAGCCTGAATATGGTGATTCTTGCAACCCTTTCGATTTATTTGAAGGAAAACTTTTCTCTGTACAAACTAGAAAGGTTGGAGAATGGAACAACTACGATCTATGTTCTTTTGTTGGAGATAGAGCACCTATCGAAATCAACGGAAAGAAGATGGAGAAAAACCAGGATGATATGAATGCTATTATGGAGTATTTAAAGACTGGTCCGGATAACCTTTCACAGTTTGAATATAAAGAGTGGGATGAAAATACTACTGAGAGAGTAATGAACATTATTCGTAATACAGTACCAGACGGAAGAATGGTTAACGAGGTAATGTCAGGAGCAAACCAAAATTCAAGTAAGGGTAACGCACCTGCTCAGCCATCTTCGAATGCTATTTACAACGAGGCATCTTCAACAAGCGTAGGTTCTCAACCATCGCAACCTTCAGCACCGTCAGGCATCACTCAGCCACCAGCACCTGAAACATCTTCGTCGTTAGACGACTTATACGCAGATCTCTAAATAATACCTGCGAGGGGGTTAGCAATATAGAATTGCTGCCCCCTTTTTTTGTAAATTGTAATAGTATTAAAGGTATTTATAATGGAGATTTCGAGAGTTCAAGAGTTATTAAGTGGTATATTAAGAAAGGAATTTGCTGGAAATGCTGATAAGCAAATCATTTATCAAGCAGCTAATCGTTTAAATTTTTCTTGCCCTTATTGTGGCGATAGTAGAAGCTCTAGAAAGAAGAGAGGAAATTTCTATTTGGATACACTTACGTATAAATGCTACAACGGGGGATGTGGAATTTTTAAAGATGCATATTCTTTATTCCGAGACTTCCATGTCACCTCTAAACTCGACGGTGACGAAAAGAAGAATATCATTGATGTAATTAAGCAGGGGAAGGAGAAGAGAAAAACACATTACGGTGATGTTGATATTTCTTTGCTGTTTGATACGGATTTCAAAAATGTTGTCGTAAAGAGGGAATATTTTATGGAAAAAATGGGTCTTCAGGAGATCTCTGGTTCCAAGATTGAAACGTATATTAGGAAGAGGAACCAAGTTCCGGATGAAAAATTTGCTTGGGATCCTGTCCGTGAAAAGATTTATCTATTCAACCTTTCTAAGGATCTTGAAATAATGGGGCTCCAATTTAGGAATATGAATTCCCAATATGGATCCAAATACTATACATATAAATTAAGCGCAATATGGGAAAAATTATTGGAGAGCAGAGATAGGGAGCTAATAGAGGAGGCAAAGAAAATCGATCCGATATCTTCTGTATTTAATGTTGGTAACATTTCCTTTGATAGAACCATTACTATCTTTGAAGGTCCTATGGATTCCTGGCTATGGAAAAATTCTGTTGCCCTGTGTTCTATCGAAAATAAGTTCCCCTTTGAGATTGAAAATGTTCAATATTGGTATGACTGGGATAATGCAGGTAGGATAAAACACTCACAGCTTCTTTCCGAGGGAAAAAGAGTCTTTAACTGGAAGAAATTTTTGATTGATCATGACCTACCGATAAATAAGAAGTGGGATCTAAACGATCTTGTTAATTTTCTTCGTGCGAAGAAGATAAAAATAAGAAGGCTGGATAATTACTTTACTGAAGAACTACTAGATTTATCCGACTTCATTTATGCTTGATATGCCAACAATAGATAAAACCCAAGAATGGGAGGAAAGACTAGATAGAGATGAAGGTGACTTAAGGTTTCCAGTAACCTTTCATGACGGTAAACTAATTGGTGATATTGAGATAACTTACTCAAAGGTAGAGGTTGAAAAACCCAGATTAAAGAATTCCCAAGTTAGAGAAATAAAACTGGGTAAAAAGACTAAGAATAATAACAAAGGTAAAGAACTTTTTTAGAGATGTCAGAACAAATTAAAGTAGACTATAGCAAACTTTTTGAACAAGAGAGATTTGAATGGAAGGAGAAGATTCAAGTGGTTGCTCTAAGTCTTAAAAACATTAGAACCGTTGCGGAAGCTCAGGTTGATCTATTTTCAAATAGGCAGATACTTTTAGAATACAGCTATAAATTAGCTCAGATAGTCAGCAAGCTTTCAACAAAGGAAAGAAAAATGCGTGCTTCAAAGTTGAAAGAATATTCAATTAACAGCGATGTTAGATATGGTTCTAATGAAACTAAAGTTCTGATAGAAGGTGATGTTTCCGAGATAGTTGAAAAAATTCAACTTGTAGAAGGGCACAGAAAATTCATAGACCAAACCATACAAACGGTTGACCATATGCTATATGGTATAAAATCCAGGATATCGCTCGAAGAATACTTAAGAGCAAGTACGATAAAATAAATGTAATAGATGTTAAAGTTTAATGTGTCAGAGGATCAGCAGTGGTTAATACTTTCTCAGGCTAGCGATGATGTAGAGAAAAAACAAATCGAGATATCGTTAACCAAAAAGATACACAATTGGTATTTCCACCCACTGGTTAAGAAGAAAATATGGGACGGTAGCATATGTTTCATAGAAAAAAAAGGTGCATTCTGGAAAGTACCGGTTGGTCTTTGGAGAGAAGTTCTACAGATAGGTGAAGAATTTGGAATCACTATTGATATAGAAGGACTCGATAGACTTATATTGAACGAACTCACACTGGAAGAATTTCAATCCTGGGTTGATGAATTTTTTGAAGGTAAGGACATAACACCAAGAGATTATCAGGTTGAAGCAGCCTGGAAGATTGTTAAATATAGATACTCTGTTTCCGAAATAGCTACTTCTTCCGGTAAGACCCTTATCTCTTTTATGATATTTGCATTCCTTAAACAACGAGGAATGATTAGAAAATTTCTAGTAATTGTACCAAATACGAACCTTGTATTCCAAGGTAACGAGGATTTTACTGACTATGGTATAGAAGATCTTGGTGTAAGGATACAACAGATAGGAGGTGGTACTAAACTTAGGGAAGGTTGCGATTTGATAATAGGCACATTTCACTCTTTAGTTAAGAAGGACGATGACTTTTTCGAAGAGGTGGATGCAGTTTTTGTTGATGAGGCACACCACACAAATTCGATGTCGATTAAAAAAATTGTAGCCAAGTGTATGCACTGTAAGTGGAGATTTGGTCTTACAGGGACATTAACTAAAAGAGGATCTGCTGATCATCTGACTATCCAACAATTTCTAGGTCCAGTTATCGTTGAGATATCCCCCGATTTTCTTTTTAAGAATAAGCATGCAACCCCGGTACACATTAAAATTGTTATGATGGATTGGCTTGATCCTGAGATTAAGGAAAAGCTTTCGGATCTAAAAGCAAACTCACAGAATCTTGAAGGCAATGAATTATACAACCTTGAGAAGAAGCTTGTTATAGAGAGCGAAAAAAGGCTAAAGTATGTTGTTGATTTTATCTCAAGAACCTCCAAGAACTCTCTTGTACTCTTCCAGTCTGTAAAAGATGAATATGGTAAGCAGATATGGAACAGACTTCGAGAAACTACTAATGATAAAGAGGTATTCTACGTAGATGGTGATACCGACGAATCACTGAGAGAAGAATATAAAACTAGAATGTCTGATGGCGAGAATAAGGTTCTGGTTGCTACCTATGGTACTTTTTCTACCGGTATATCGATAAATAACCTTCATAATATATTCCTGGTTGAATCTTACAAAAGTGAGGTCCTTATCAAACAGAGTTTAGGTAGGGGAATGAGAAAGATGGAAGGTAAGGAAAAAGTTAATGTAATTGATTTCGTAGATGACTTCTCCTCCCCCAAGTATAAGAACTATCTTATGAAGCATGCTGATGTCAGAATACAAATCTACAGAAACGAAAAGTTTAAGTATAAGATATTTAACGTGAAGCTTTAATCTTCGTATCCGATATATAGGGTAAATAGCTTAAAGTATGGATAATCTAAAATCTTATAATAATTTCATTAACGAGTCCAAGAAAGACCGCTATGAATATGACTATGATGGTGCATCTTCGAGGATTAAGGAAATTAGGAGAAGAATAGAAGCTGAAACCCCAGAGGAAAAAATATATCAAATGGTGTATGACGAGGGCGGAGCAGCAATGAGATTGCTTAAAGGAGTAGCAGCGGGTCTTAATAGGATTGGGCAAGGAATTTCTGATCTATTCGATACTGGAACTGCATCTAGTATGGATTATGACAAACTCGATAAGAACAAGGAATCCGTACTTTCTAAATGGGGAACTAATATAAAGGCCTCTGGTAAAAACAAGGAAAAAGATTACGAGGAATTTTATAGAAACGCAATTCTGAAAGGCAGAACAACATTTGGTAAAGACTTTGACCTTAAAAATCCAAGCGGAAAGGAACAAGAACTTTACAGGGATTACGTTTATGATGCTACAAATTACTTTGATGTTAAATAATGGGACATATACTTAAATATTCTGGCTTCGTATCTATTTTTGAAGGAGGAGCAGCAATAAAACAATCACGCAGAATTAGGGAGAGCGAAGTTGCTAAAACTATGGAATCAATAGAGGAGATCCTATATCCTATTATCGGTAACGGTAAGGTTGGTAAGGAATACCTTATTATAGGCAGCATAGGTAAAAAGAAAAACCCAGAAGATACCTCTGGTGATATAGATCTTGGTATAGATGTAAACTTTATTGCTAGGGAAATGCAAGTACCAAAGGAGAATGTATTAGAAGGTCTATATAAAAAACTAGAATCTGAACTACCTAGAGAATTAGGGTTTGTTCCCGATATGAAGCTCATGAAGGGTATAAATGTTATCTCAATCGGTTGGCCAATCGGTGGTGACGAGGATATGGGAATAGTACAGCTGGATCTTATACCGATAGCTGATATGGATTGGGCTAAATTTATATTCTACTCTCCTGATTATAGAAAAGACGAAAGCAAATATAAATCAGCTCATAGGAATTGGTTGTTCCAGGCTATTCTTTCTGCTATGAAGGAAGTTATTTCTCGTGATGATGACAATGAAATTGAAGAATTCTATTCATATGCTTTAAGACTAAGCGATGGGATATACAAAAACAAAAAGTCATTCAGAGGTGCAACCAAAAGACTGAAAAATCCCAAAACAATTAAGGGCGAGAGTAGTTTAATTACTAGAGATCCCGACGAGTTTGTTAAGATGATGTTTGGTCCCGGGATTAGAAAGGAAGATTTAAAATCCTTTGAAGATGTATGGAAAATAGTATCATCTGATAAATTCATACATTCCGATAAATTCGATTCCATAAGGGAAGATCTTGAAAGGTACCTAAAAAATGGGGACTTTGAAATCCCGACAGAGATTAAATAATGGAATTCACTAGAGAGCATAATGATCTTATTTATGGTGCGCTGGATATTTTTTTAGAAAAAGATTCACCAGCTATTGTTGCCAGAGATAATGATGGGATCTCTTTTTCTACCGTTCTTGGGTCTTCTGGGTCTATAGAAGTTGACAGTAACGGCGATTGGGACATTATACTCGATGGCAATAAATATTACAAGATAGAAAAAGAAGTCTATTCAGTAATAGATTACAGCAAAAAAGCCCCTCCTGTTGAGGATCTTTTGGAGACCCTGTCAGCTCTTTATAAAAAAAAATTGCAGGATAGATCGAAAATTCTAATAGAAATGATCATAAGAGGATTAGCAAAGCTTATAATGGACGATAAAATATCTGTAGACGTTGATGTTCAATTCGGCCACACTTTAATTGCTAAGACCAATAATATAGGAAACGTCAAAATTGTACTTAATTAAAAGATGGCAGGCATAAATCATTTATACGACATATACAACAAAAAAGGATCTGATTTCGTAAATCAGCTTTTTAGTCAATTTGTAACTATTAACGAAAAGATGGATGGATCTGCCTTTTCTTTTGAGAGAGATAGAGAAAGCGGAAAATTTAAGTTTTATCGCAGAGACCAAAGAAATCCAATAACTCTTGTTGATAGGACTTTGATGAAATATTACGAGAAGCCGATCCAATACATCGAATCTCTCCCGCCAAACATATTGGAAAAAATACCAAGGGGAATGAGATTTGGCCTTGAGTATTTTGCTAACAGGAAACCGGTAGAAATAACATACGATAGACTACCTAAGAATAATCTTATACTTTCTTATATTCACAAGATGAAGGAAGGCGGTAAGATCGAATCCACCGTTCAAGATAAGGATAAGCTTGATAACTGGGCGGACATGCTTGGTGTTGAGAGACCTCCTATTATTTTTCAGGGCATATTGAGTGAAGATCAGAAGTCCGAACTTCTCGAGTTTTTAAATACGCCGTTTAAAAATTTGGTTGAAAAATATAAGACACAATCATTTGTTAGGTTTATGCTTTCTACGCTGAATCCGGATTTAAGTAAGACTGCATTAAACGATGACCTCGATAAGGATGTTGAGGGTATAGTTTTCAGATTCGGTGAACCGGATAAAGATAGCGACACTGTTCTTGCTAAAATGGTAGATCCGATTTTTACTGAACTTGCAAAACAGAAATATGCTGAAAGAAAATCTAAGAAGCCTAGTGATTTTTTAGGTATCACTCTACTCGATGTAATGAACTTTATACTTGAAAGAGGACTTTCGGATTTTAGCGTTTCTGGAGAAACTGACGACGAGAGGTATATCTCTTTCATGTCCGACGTTTTTGTTAAATTCCTAGACAAATATGCTGAGAAATATAGAGGCACAGATTTCGAAGAACCTGATTATCTAAAGAAAGATGACTTCAGATTAAATAGAGATAAGATAAAGGACAGAAGAGTTCTTAAATATGTTGAGAAAGATAATTCTTTTGAATCCCTATTTAAGCTCATACTTAATTCGTTTAGAAAAATTAAAACCAGAGCGGGCGGAATAGTTACCTCTGGTATGAAGGATCAATTGAATTTGCTTATTAAGGATATTAAGGATTATATTAAAAAGCCGATTAAAAACGTTAATGAATCTAAATTCATAAGCTTTGATGAATTCAGAAAAGATCTTTCACCTTCTGTAGACTATTTACAGGAAGAGACTGAGGATACTGAGAATTCTGATGACCCATTCTATTCTTATGACGAATTTATTAATAAGCTTGAAACCATAGAAACAGAGGATATTCCGGAGGGGGTTGAAGTAATATCTGAGGAGGTTGAAAAAGACAAAACTCCGGTTAACGTTATCATGGGGAGATTTCAGCCCTTTCACCTTGGACATTTAAATATGGCAAAAGACCTCAAGGATAAGAATGGATTATCTTCTTTCGCTGTTGTTGTTTACCCTGGACATAACAAATCTGGTAAATCACCATTTGACGAGGCTTCTATCGGAAGATATATGGATGCTATCGTTTCTAATAATGATGAAATAGAAGGGTATATGATAGTTCAGAGGGGATTATTAGGATCTGCTGTTGCTAAGCTTATTGATATGGGCTACGACCCCCAGTTAATTGGAGCGGGAGAGGACCGTATGGACGACTATAGCAAACAGATAGACTATATCAAGGTATCCGACATAAAGGACAAAATAAGCGATACCCTTGAGCTTAAGGAAACCCCAAGAACTACTAGTGGAACTGATGCCAGAAAGGCATTGCAGGATGAGGATTTCTCCAAATTTAAAAAGATGGTCCCACAGGAGGTATCGAACCTCTATAATGACTTAATTACAAGTGTAAATAAGTGATATATAAAAAAATTAACTAAGAAAGTGAAAAGAACAATACAAAACTTCTCGGATTTTAACAGACAAAGATCTCTAAACGAGGGTGACGGGTTTGGTACATTCCCATACCTACTCGTAAAAGATGGAGATATATTTAATTATTTTTTCCAGCTTGACCTGGAAAACGGATCACAAATGGGATTCATGCTGGTCATTGGTAAATACTCACAGTATGAAAATATGGAAGGACCTAAAAATTCTTATGCTGTTTTAAATGTAAATCAGATAGGAACTGAGATTATCGAGGATATAGCAATTAAGAAATCTGATGTCCCTTCTCTAAATGATTCAAAATTTAGCTTAAAAGACAATGATCTAAGTAGACTATTGGAACAGATAGCTAAGTGCTTGCAAAGCTATCTGGAAAAAAATCCAAAAGTTATCCGTATATTTGATGAAATGAAGGATAATCTCGATATTGATAACTACGAAGAATTTGTTAAGTCAGTTTTACTCTCATTCCTTGGTCCTGAATGGTCCATGCAAGAGGGATCACATAAGGATACCTTTATTATTAGCAGGTAAGGACGAAACATTTATTTTAACCCCCGATATAAAAAAAGAAAATTAAAATAATAATTATTATGAAATCATTTGATCAAATTAAGGAAGTCATGGAAGGCGTAGAAGCTGATATGGCTAAGTTTGCTGAAAAAGGAAACAAAGCAGCTGGTACCCGTGTACGTCAGGCTATGCAAGAAATCAAAAAATTAGCTCAAGCAGTTAGAGTTGAGGTACAGGAGATGAAAAATTCCTAGTAACTAATTCTAGATTTAAGAAATTTGGGACAGTCTTTATTGACTGTCCTTTTTTGTTGTTCCTAAATGGAATAAAAAATAAAATTGGATATATAAATAACTAAAACAAATAAACAATGGGATATTACGTAGCAAAAGTTAGCTTTGAATCAACTGAAACTAAAAGAAATGGTGATCCGGTTATACACAGGTCTGAATTTTTAATAGCAGCAGAGTCTGTATTAGAGGTTGAAACTAAGATAGCAGAACACCTAGAAGGAACAACAGGGTTTTTCGAAACTACACAGATTACAAAATCCAAAATAGAAGCAGTAATAGACTAATGGCAAAAACTGGCAGTTATATTCCCCCACAGTCACCCATAGCAATACAACCGGGCGATAAGGGATTTGAAATAGTTGGAAAGAGTTATAACAGATGGCTTTGGACTTATCCTGATTGGAAAAAGAAAAAGAAAAAGATTATAAATCCTTCTACTAACTGGGAACTAAATGCCAAGCCTATGTCACAAGCGGAGATCAAAAAGAAAATGAAAGGTCTTTATCTTGAGGATGATTCTAATAAGGGTTCGATTACTAATGAGGCGATACTTCCTGACAGCATAAAATGTGATGGGTGTGGTTGGTCCTGGTTAAAAAAAGACGGCGGTGATGATTTATACATGTGTCATAAATGTGGAATGGATAACTCAGAAACCGAAAGAATTGAGGAGAAAATGAAAAACGTTATCTCTTTCGAAAATTATATTTCTAAATAATGCCTTCAGTAAGTAAAGCGCAACAAGCAATAATGGGTCAAGCATGGGCTTTGCGTCAGGGTGACCTGAAACTTAAAGACCTTAATCCTAAGTGGAAAAAGGAGATCAAGGATATTGCTTATGGATATAAAGACAAGAGCGGTAAATTTATAGCTCCCATGTCTGACAAGGAACTCGAGAAATTTGCCAAGACTAAGTCTAAAAAATTACCAGAGAGAGTCGAAGATGGTAAGGCAATCAACGAGGACGGATCCTCATTGGGTGTCATAGACACAAGCGAGGTTCCAAGTTTTACCCCCCAGATGAATTTTGGAGATGATATAAAGCCTGTTATACCGTACCTGAGACCCGATTCTAAAAAGAAAAAGCCAGGTAAAAAAAATCTCGAAAATCTAAAAGATTATAGGGATTGGATAAAAGAGTCTAAGAAAAAGTGATAATTCTACAGGAATATGATAACTATGATCCTCGTTCAGAATATCTGGAAGACGAGAGAAGAAATATTGACCTTGATAAGATAAGAAAATCTGATGCTTACCAAGACATAATAGATCTTGGGTTTGTTGATGATACATCTGATCAGCAGGAGCTTAACAACACTTTAAAATTCAGAAGAAAGAAGCAACCGGAGGTTAAAGGATATGAGGATGTGTTCTACACCGTACATCCAACTGGGGTGGTAAGAAGATACAATCCTGTCAAGTCCTCTGATATACCAGAGGGTCAAGGTAATTCGATTAGAAACTACCCATCCCCTTTTAAAAATTCAAGAGAATATAAAAAGGCACTGAGGTATCTTTTTAATTATCTTAGGAGAAAGGAATTAAAACAAGATTACAGATAGATAGAATAACTAATAACTAATACTATGGGATGCGGATGTAGCAAAAATAAGGGGCAAGCTATAGAAAGGACTTCTAAACAGAACGACGATCTTACTGGAAAAATGATACTTGACAACAATGATGTACAAATGTTAGTTACTTCCCCTATTTATGACTCTTACAAGGATATAGTAGGATACAGTGCTAAAACCCTTGAAGGTAAGGTAGTTAGAATTTTTGCTAAGAATGTTCAAAAAATATTAGAATAAAATAAATGGAAGGAATGTATTATCCAACAGGAGCGTCAACAAAAGGAAGGACGTTAGTTTGTATGTGCTGTGAAGCAGACGTACCAGTAATGGAAGGTGAGGAATCTCCCGATGTTATAGAGACTAAAATTAAAAATTGGCTGGACGAAAATCAATATTGTGTTGAGAAGTGGCAAATGGATTCGACAATGGAATCTAGTGGTTGCGGAGGATACGAGCTTAGAGAAATGGAAGGTGGAGCACCTGCAGGAGATGGAGGCGGAGGAGCATTTGCTACTCTTGGTACTACTCAGGGTATGGGAAATGTTACTGCTCCAGCAGCAGGAGGTACTAACGCTGATTTTTACGATGGCGCGGTAGGATCTGGTGATAAATTTACTTCACTAACAGTAGGAACCCCAGCAGCTTCAGGTAAAGGTAAAAAGAAGAAGAAGAAGAAAAAGAAAAGAATTGTAAAGGGATTTGATGATTTCTTGGATATGATGAAAACTCTACAAGAATCTTAGACAAAAAGTCATACAGTTTTTAGAAAAGGTGCCAATTAGGCGCCTTTTTTATTGCCTGTAAATAATGGAATAGGATTTGCTTATTTATACCTAAAAATAAAAAGTTATGGATAGAATTACATTCCACAATTCACTCGGTATGGTTGAAAGACTACTGAAAAATACTAATCCAGTCCTGGAGAGCAATGATTATCATGTTTTGGATGGTGATCATGAATTTACTCTGGAGTTACCAGTTGCCGGATTTTCACAAGACGATATCTCGGTTGAAGTAGAAGGGTCATATTTAATTATAGAGGGCTCTGGAAATGATTCGCATTGGGCAAGTGACTTTACCCGAAGGTTTAAGCTTCCAGTTTCCTCTGATGACTCTTCTATTGATGCAAAAATTACAAACGGAGTGCTTGTTATTACTGTACCAAAGAAAAAAGAATCAAAGTCAAGGAAGGTTAAAATCTCATAGGTCGAAATATTTTTCATATTTTCTGTAAAGAGTATTAATAAGTTAAAGTAATATAAATTGAGATTTTTTAATTATGCCTAGAAAATATGAAATATTCGATAAGATGGCAAAGGAATTTGCCTCCGAGTTATTAGAGAAGGAAAACGACCAGGAGTACAAATTCGTATTGGATAGAACTGAGATAGTCAGAAAGCTATCTGTCGTGATGGATCGGGATTATTCTGAAACGTCTACTATGTTCGATTCTAAAGTAAATGAGTACAAGAAGAGGCTTAGATTTTAATATGGAAAGGCTGATACAGGAGGATTACCTAGATAGGCCTTGGAAAATGACTGTTATCTGTATTCTATTGAATCAGACCACGAATCAGCAGGTCAGGAAAATACTTCCTGACCTGTTTAATTTAATTAAATCTCCCTCGCATTGCACTGGTGTAAATCCTGAAGAAATTTACCCTATTATAAGATCTACTGGATTTGGAAATGTCAAGTCAAAAAGGATAGTAGAAATGAGTAAGAAGTGGATGTCAGGTTTTAGTGATGTCGAAGAATTACCTGGTGTAGGTAAATATGCTAAAGAGTCATGGAAAATATTCGTTGAGAATGAGATTGATTTTGTCCCAAGTGACAAAAAGCTTAAAATGTATCTAGAAAGAATTAATAACCTTAATTAAATCTGGGTGAGGATAGCAACTAAGTCTATCCACTCTCACATTCGAATGTGACCATAGCCCCTGACCTCCGTGTAAAGCGGTTTCAGATAATTCGAATCCTGCATATGCACCAAGGGCTTCGATCTCCTTTTTAATACCTCTCTTAATGTTGATTTCAAATTCCTCTCCTAGGTATATGATTAAGTCTCTTAGTGATTCTATTTGTTCATTAGTGTATGCATGAAAGTAAGTAGCTCCCCTAAATGAAGATTCTAAGGTTACCACATCTTTTTTCGGCACCTTGATGTTTGTCTTTGTGTAAAAGTCACCGTTAGCTGTTTTGATTAGTTCCCCATAGTTACATAATTCTATACCTATGCTTTTCTGGTTTAAGAATGTGTTGCTTTTGGATTTTATGAAAAGATGATGTGACCACATTTCCGGATCAAATGCTCTGTAAATCTTACCGTTGAATTTAGCTTCTGGTTTTTTCCCCAGGTTACTACCACCTATGACGAAAGCAGAACCTGATCTTATCTTGTTGGTTGAGTTTTTTCTGTCCCTACCCCATGAATCGATTACCCAATCGGGTCTAAAGTGACCATCGGTGTGTCTGATAAAGATAGCATCTTTTGGATGTGGGTCCTGATAGAATGCTTCTTCAAAAAGTGGGTATTCAATCCATTCCAAAGATTTATCCGGTAATTTTTATTGAGAGGTCTTTGCATTTGCAGAAAGCTCTTCGTGTATTCTTTTCTTTAGGTATTTTATAACATCTGATGGTGCATCACCTTTTTTAAACATTTCGTTAAATTCCTCCTCCTCTGCAAGCGTATCTAAATAGTTGTAAAGATCTGTGCTTTGAAACATCGAATCAACTACTTGGGGCATTTGGCTGTATGCTGGTCTATAATTTCTAGAGTTAACGCTATCTTTGTACCATTCACCAGGTACAACCACACTACCAGGTGCAGAAGAAATATAATATTCATTCAGGAAATTCCCGAAACTTTTAATGTTGCTTTCCATAAGTTATGATGTATATATCTTTTGACTTGTCGTCACTAGTGTAACTATTAAAATTTATTACAATGATTGTTGATATAGAAAACAAAGGCACATATCTAAAAGTCTCCTCATTCTCCGAAGAAGGAGACTTAATTTTTGTCGATGTTCCTGTTGCTGAAGACCAAAGATTCGTTTGGCAAAAGTGTTCTCCCAATGACCATAGGAGAGAAAGGGAATGGCAATCATGGGACGGAGCAGCTGTTATAAAAGTCAAAAGCCAAAAGTATGACAAATACCGGATGGTACAAATACTCGAAGAAGCTGACCCTGAGCTTACTAAACCATTGTGGAATTTTCAAACTCCTAAAAAATACTTTGTTGATATTGAGGTTGAAATGACTGATGAGATGAGAGATTCCCTCGATACTGAATCTGCAAAAAATAAGGTTCTCTCAATTGGTATAGCAACAGACAAATGTAAATCTATAGTACTTGGTCTAGATCCACTTTCACAAAAAGAACAAGAGGACATACACAATAAGACCAACGAGTACCTTAAGCCAATGGGGGATGAATGGAGCTTTAAGTATCACCAGTTTGAATCTGAGTATGATATGCTTTATACATTTTTTAAAAAACTTGCTCCTAAGATGCCTTTGATTACAGGGTGGAACTGGTTTGGTTATGACTGGCCTTATTTAGTAAACAGAGCAAAGAGAATAGGTATTGATCCTAAGATTATTTCACCAGCAAATTGGCTGATTGGTAAGAACAATCTCCCCATGCACTTGTTAATGGTGGATTACCTTGACATCTATAAAAAATGGGATCGTGTAATTAAGATAAAGGAGAGTAATAGATTAGATTATGTTGCAGAGAAGGCTACAGGATTAAAGAAGATCGTATACGAAGGTTCTTTAAGGGACCTTTACCAGTCAGACTTCCCTAAATTCATTCTCTATAACGTAATTGACTGCGCACTTGTCCATTATATAGACGTGAAGTTAAAAACCCTTCTGACCTATTTTAAAATTGCCAACTTGAATAGGGTTGAAATTAGCAGGGCGCTTTCTCCAGTTTGGGCAACAGAGGTCATGATGCTTAAAAAGTTCTTAGGTAGAAATCAAGTCTTCGTCAATGAGAGGAAAGAAGAGAGTCATGTTAAGTTTGTTGGTGGCTATGTGAAGGAACCTATTAAGGGCTTACATGAATGGGTTGCTTGTTACGATTTTGCATCTCTTTATCCTAACGCTATTGTTCAATGGGGAATATCACCAGAGGTTTATAAAGGGAAACTAGGTAAGGATGTATCAGAAGTTAAAGATGGCTGGGTAAGAACCTCCTCTTCTGCATTATTCGGTGGTGACTCAGAGAATCCGATATTAAAGACTATAATTAAGGATTTATATTCACAAAGGAAGACAGCAAAGAAAAGAATGCTTGAATTGCAGATAGAAATAGATCAATTGGAGAAACAATTAAAAAAAATAACGTAGAAAGTTACTAAAACTACCGCACTCGAGGGTCCCTTTTGATATATAGAAAACCTAGAATCGGGATGTGATTTTAAAAACAGTTCAAAAAAAGTAATATGGCAAACATCGACAACAAATGCTCCGACCTACAGATCAAAGATCTCTATCCCGAATCAAAAGATACACTAGGTGACATTTTAAATCTTCAGGCAGAAACCCAAAAAAATGTCTACGGTTACAATTTCGAAGAAATGAACCTAAGACAATTAATGGAATTCTGGCACATGAACAACCACGCAATCATTGACGAGATCCACGAAGCAACAGATGCTTTAGGTGGAATCCAAGACGGTAGTGGAAACGCAATCTGGAAAAAATGGAAATCAGCATATGATTCCTATTCAGATGTTAAATTTTCGGATTTGTCTGAGTCAGATAAAATCGAGTGTAAATTTGAGATAGTGGACATGCTTCACTTTTTTATGAATTACGCAGCCTCAATAGGTATGACCGCTCAAGAGATGTACAACATGTATATGAGTAAAAACGAGGAAAATCGCCGAAGACAGGCAAACAACTATTAAAAAAATAAAACAATAGACTAAAAAGTTATGAAAGAGAACTATTCGCTCCCTGAGCCTATTTTACAAGACAATCCAAACAGATTTGTTATTTTCCCTATCCAACACCATGAAATTTGGGAAAGATATAAGCAACAACAAGCATGTATATGGACAGCAGAAGAGATTGATTTATCTGCTGATATTGATGACTGGAGAAACAAACTTAATGATAACGAAAGACATTTTGTTAAGCACGTATTAGCTTTTTTCGCTGCATCAGATGGTATAGTAAATGAAAACCTTGCAGAAAACTTTGTTAGAGAGGTACAATACTCAGAAGCAAAATTCTTTTATGGTTTCCAAATTATGATGGAGAATATCCACTCTGAAACATATTCATTACTTATTGATACCTACATTACTGATCCTGAGGAAAAGACCAAACTCTTTAATGCAATTGATACAATACCCGCAGTGAAGGATAAAGCTGAATGGGCTTTGAAATGGGTGGAGTCTGAACATTTCCAGGAAAGACTTGTTGCCTTCGCAGCTGTTGAGGGTATATTCTTTTCAGGATCATTCTGTTCGATCTTCTGGTTGAAGAAGCGTGGACTAATGCCAGGTTTAAGTTTCTCTAATGAGCTTATTTCTAGAGACGAAGGAATGCATTGTGATTTTGCTGTTCTTTTGCACAACAATTACCTAGCTAATAAGGTATCGGAGGAGAGGATCAAGGAGATCATCCTAAGTGCACTTGAGATTGAGAAAAAATTCATTACTGAATCTTTACCAGTTAAGTTAATCGGAATGAATTCTGATCTTATGGAGCAATACCTTGAATTTGTAACAGATAGATTACTTATTGATCTTGGATGTTCAAAAGTATTTAATGTTGATAATCCCTTCGACTTCATGGCTAACATCTCATTACAGGGGAAAACAAACTTCTTTGAAAAGAGAGTTGGTGAATACCAGAAAGCTGGTGTAATGAATTCTTCGGACAATGCGTTCGATATGGACATAGACTTTTAAAAAAAATTAACAAAACATGTACGTAACTAAAAGAGACGGATCTAAAGAAGCAGTTAGGTTCGATAAGATATCTAATCGGGTTAGAAAAATGACCTATGGGCTGAATACCGACTTTGTGGATTGGATGGGTATCTCACAAAAGGTAATTGCCGGAATATATGACGGAATAACTAGTGGTGAATTAGACAATTTAGCTGCAGAAACTGCTGCTTCACTCATTCCTAGCCACCCTGATTATTCGATATTAGCATCAAGAATAGCTGTATCGAGATTACATAAAACAACAAAGAAAAAATTCTCGGAAACTGTTGAGGACCTTTATCGTTATATTGATCCCGAAACTGGGAAACCTGCAGGTCTAATTGGCGATGATACCTATGACGTTGTAATGAAGAACAAGAAAAAGTTTGATTCTGCTGTTATTCACGATAGAGATTTCAACTTTGAATATTTTGGGTTTAAAACCCTTGAGAAAAGTTACCTTCTTAAAATGCACGGAACTCCTTCAGAAACACCTCAGCATATGTATATGCGTGTTGCTGTTGGTATTTGGGGTGATGATATAAAGAATGCTTTGAAAACGTATGAGCTTCTTTCAACTCATATGATGACTCATGCAACACCAACATTATTTAATGCAGGTACTAAAAAACCACAATTGTCTTCTTGCTTTTTATTAACAGTAAGCGAGGACTCAATCCCTGGAATATACAAAACTCTTTCCGACGTAGCTATGATTTCTCAGAATGCTGGTGGAATTGGATTGGCAATACATAATGTTAGAGCAACCGGTTCTTACATTAGAGGAACAAACGGCAAGTCAAACGGTATCGTACCGATGCTTAAGGTTTTCAACGAGACTGCAAGATATGTTGATCAAGGTGGAGGTAAAAGAAAAGGATCTTTTGCTATCTATTTGGAACCATGGCACGCAGATGTTGAAGACTTTTTGGACTTGAGAAAGAATACGGGTAAAGAG
>ENA-OUOG01000330-OUOG01000330.1-marine-metagenome-genome-assembly--contig:-NODE-330-length-63645-cov-4.720473_pt1 | contig 63645 bp, 45 predicted proteins | sample MGYA00248635_ERZ508505 | MGnify/ENA primary metagenome ERZ508505 (study PRJEB26176, sample SAMN06267871) | marine metagenome | isolation source: Saanich Inlet, British Columbia, Canada | place: Pacific... | reverse complement strand
GTTGGGCTGTTCGCCCATTAAAGTGGCACGCGAGCTGGGTTCAGAACGTCGTGAGACAGTTCGGTCTCTATCTACTGTGGGCGTTAGAAATTTGAGTGGATCTGACTCTAGTACGAGAGGACCGAGTTGGACGAACCTCTAGTGTACCTGTTGTTACGCCAGTAGCATTGCAGGGTAGCTACGTTCGGAAGGGATAAGCGCTGAAAGCATATAAGCGCGAAACCCACCACAAGATGAGATTTCTTTAAAGGGTCGTGGGAGATGACCACGTTGATAGGCTATAGGTGTAAAGGCAGTAATGTCATAGCCGAGTAGTACTAATAACCCGTAGGCTTATTGTACGCCTGTTTTTTTAAGATTACAACGATTCTAGTCATGTATAATTTTCAATATGTTAAGATATTAGTGTCTAACATTAAACGTTAGACCAACGATTTAAGGTGGTTATAGCGACGGGGCTCACCTCTTACCTTTCCGAACAGAGAAGTTAAGCCCGTTTGCGCCGATGGTACTGCTTACTGTGGAAGAGTAGGTCGCCGCCTTTTTTTGAGAATCCCAATTGCTTTTTGTAATTGGGATTTTTTTTGTTATTTACTAAAAATTATGACTCATTTAAGACTCTTGTTTTTACAAGACTTTCTAAATATCTTTATTAAGTTAGCTTAATGAATAACAAAGAATTAGATATAGCCTGGAACTTTGTAAACAATACCGATAGAAATATATTTCTTACTGGGAAGGCAGGGACAGGTAAAACGACTTTTCTTCATAAATTAAAAGACCAATCATTGAAGCGTTGTGTAATAGTTGCACCAACTGGTGTCGCAGCTATTAATGCAAAAGGCGTTACCATTCATTCTTTTTTTCAATTACCATTTGGACCTATAGTTCCTAATGAAGAATTAAATACTTCAGGGTTCAATAGAAAGTTTAGTAAAACAAAAATCAATATTATAAAATCTCTTGATTTAGTGATTATTGACGAAATTAGTATGGTTAGAGCTGACTTGTTAGATGGAATTGACAAAACACTTAGAAGGTTCAGAGATAAAACTAAAGTCTTTGGAGGCGTTCAAGTTTTAATGATAGGAGATTTACAACAACTCTCACCAGTTGTTAAAGAAAATGAATGGTATATTCTCAAGTCATACTATAATAATGCATTTTTCTTTAGCAGTATTTCATATCAAAAATCTAATCCAATTACAGTTGAACTTAAGCATATTTATAGACAGGATAACCCTAAATTTATTGATATACTCAACGAAATTAGAACAAATAGTCTCAGTCAATCTTCAGCTAACGAATTAAATAAAAGATATAAACCTAATTACACACCTGACAATGGCGAAGGTTATATTTCATTAACGACTCATAACAACCGAGCTGAAAAAACTAATAATTTAGAGCTTGAAAAATTAAAAGGAAAATCTAAAACCTACATAGCAAAAATTCAAGGTAAGTTTCCTGAATTATCATATCCCAATAAAGAAGAATTAGTTCTCAAAGTTGGCGCACAGGTTATGTTTGTTAAGAACGATAGTTCACCAGAAAAGCATTATTTCAATGGAAAAATAGGTAAGGTCATATTGCTGGACAAAGATGAAATAATTGTTAAATGCCCAGATGATGATTTTAATATCACCGTTACTCCCGAAGAATGGCAGAACATCAATTATACTGTCGATAAAGAAACAAAAGCCATTACAGAAAATAAAATAGGGTCCTATACTCAGATGCCATTGCGCTTGGCTTGGTCAATTACAATACACAAAAGTCAAGGATTAACTTTTGAAAAGGCGATTATAGATGCGCAAGCTGCTTTTGCTCACGGACAAACCTATGTAGCTCTAAGTCGTTGTAAAAGTTTAGAAGGATTAGTTTTAAAAAGTAAAATTGATTCCAACCAAATTATAACAGATAGTAACGTCCTTTCGTTCACTAAAAATGCCGAAATAAATCAACCAGATGAGCAAGAGCTTTTAGTGTCTAAATCAGAGTTTCAGCATAATTTGATTTCTGAAATTTTTGATTATTACAAGTTTCTGTATCCTATTAACCGCTTTTTGGATATTTTCTATAAAAACAGAGGCAGCCTAGAAGGAAATATTGAGCAGCCACTATTGACTATTAAAGATAGTGTTACAAACTTTCTCAAAGTAGCAAATGCGTTTAAAGCGCAATTAAAGTCAATTTATACACCAAGTATAACTCCGGAGGAAAATAAAAATGTACAAGAACGTTTTGTAAAAGCTGTATTATACTTTTTAGATAACACAAACACAGGCATTACAGAACCATTTAAAAAACTTGGATTTACAACAGATAATACAACTATAGAAAAGGATTTAATAAAGTATTTAGACCTAATTGAAGAATTAATTTCTGCTAAAACACTTTACTTTTCAAAATTAAAAACAGGTTTTAATGTTTCTCTATTTTTAGAAACTAGAGCAAAAGCTGTGTTTCTTCAAAAAGAGCAACCTAAGAAAGCACGAAAAACAGTTATTGATGGCACCACAAATGTCGTATTATTTGAGTTGCTTCGTGAGTTAAGAAACGAAATTGCCCAAGAAAAAGGGTTAATTCACTATCAAATATTTTCACAAAAGGCACTTTATGAGATGTGTGAAACCTTACCAACGAACAAAAAAGAATTATTAGAAGTCCATGGTTTTGGTAAAACTCGGGTTGAAAAATATGGTAACAACATTTTAAAAATTATTCTTGATTACTGTAATGAAAACGATATTCAAACCTCACAAGAAGTCGAAATCTTTCAACAGGAAAAACCAAAACAAAAAAAAGGTGATACAAAACTTTTGTCTTTGAAGTTGTTTAAATTAGGGAAATCTCCCGAACAAATCGCTTTAGAACGCGAGTTAAATATCAACACTATTGTTGGACATTTGGCAAGCTTTATTCCAACAGGCGAAGTGAAAACATTGGATTTAATTTCAAAAAAACATTATGAAGAATTATTGAAGTTAATTCCGAAGCATGAATTCGAAAACCTATCCGATTTAAAACATCAAATAGATGATAAATATTCTTTCGGAGAATTAAGGTTGGTGGTTAATGCGCTTTCAAACCAATAAAAAAGGCTTCAAAATAATTTGAAACCTTTTTTAAAATATCGTTAACAGAATAAATTATCCTTTAATAACGCCTCTAGAAATTACAATTTTTTGTATTTCAGAAGTACCTTCATAAATCTGAGTAATCTTAGCATCACGCATTAAACGTTCAACGTGGTATTCTTTAACAAACCCGTTTCCACCGTGAATTTGTACTGCTTCAACCGTTTGCTCCATGGCTACTTTACTTGCATAAAGTTTTGCCATAGCACTTGCCATGTCGTAGTTTTCACCTTGGTCTTTTTGCCATGCAGCTTTCATAACTAACATTCGGGCCGCTTCAATTTCCGTATACATATCTGCCAATTTAAAGGCAATTGCTTGGTGATTGCAAATTTCAGTTCCAAAAGCTTTACGCTCTTTAGAATATTTTAAAGCCAATTCATAAGCTCCTGATGCTATACCTAAAGCCTGTGCAGCTATTCCAATACGGCCACCTGACAATGTTTTCATGGCGAATTTAAAACCAAATCCATCTTCACCAATTCTATTTTCTTTAGGAACCTTGACATCATTGAATTGTAATGTGTGTGTATCACTTCCTCTTATTCCTAGCTTATCTTCTTTAGGTCCAATATCGAAGCCTGGCATTCCTTTTTCAACAATAAACGCATTGATACCTTTATGCCCTTTTTCTCTATCTGTTTGCGCAATAACGAGATAGACATCAGAACGCCCTCCATTGGTAATCCAGTTTTTTGTCCCATTGATGACATAATGGTCTCCCATATCTATAGCTGTAGTTTTTTGCGAGGTTGCATCGCTCCCAGCTTCAGGTTCACTTAAACAAAAAGCACCTATACTTTCCCCAGTAGCTAATTTTGTTAAATATTTTTGCTTTTGTTCTTCAGTACCAAAAGCTTCAAGGCCGTAGCATACTAAAGAATTATTCACAGACACCATAACAGATGCTGAAGCATCTATTTTAGACAATTCTTCCATAATTAATACATAAGAAATGGTATCCATACCGCTTCCTCCGTATTTTGGGTCAACCATGATACCCATGAAACCAAGTTCCCCCATCTTGCGAACCAATTCTTGAGGAAAGGTTTGCGCATTATCACGTTCTATTACACCAGGAAGTAATTCGGTTTGTGCAAAATCGCGAGCCGCATCGCGTATCATTAAATGTTCTTCTGTTAAGCTAAAGTCCATATAAATAGTTTTATTGTTGATTTCTTAAAAATGCCATGCAAAGATAGTGGTTTGTTGTGGTATTTTCAATGGATAATCTTAATTTTACATATATGTTAACGAAAAGCTACAATGTTGTTTCTGTGATGTCCGGTACCTCTTTAGACGGTATTGATTTATTATATGCTAATTATAGCTATCAAAACAAATGGAAGTTTGAAATTTTAAATGCTGAAACTGTTTCATATTCTAAAGAATGGACAAAGAAACTTAAACATTTAACAGATTTTTCAAAGCAAGAACTGAAGCCCATAGATGACGATTATTCTTTGTATCTAGCTGAAAAAATTTCAGAATTTATTTTAAATAATGATATTTCAGAAATTGATTTTGTGGCTTCTCACGGTCATACAGCACTTCATAATCCGGATGAAGGTTTTACTTATCAAATAGGGAACCAACAAGTTGTTGCAGATAAAATTCAGCAGCCACTCGTTTGCGATTTTAGAGAGCAAGATGTGCAACTCGGAGGGCAAGGCGCACCTTTGGTTCCAATTGGTGATAAACTATTATTTTCGAACTACGATTATTGCATTAATATTGGTGGTTTTGCCAATATTTCATTTGAAAAAAATGAAGAACGCACTGCTTTTGATATTTGTCCTGTAAATATTGTGCTGAATCATTACGTGGCAAAATTGGGCTTCAGTTTTGATGATAAAGGGGATATCGCTTCAAGCGGAACAGTAAACACCTTACTTTTGGAGGCATTGAATGCGATAAAATTTTATAGTGGAAAACCTCCAAAGTCACTGGGCTTAGAGTGGGTAAGTCAAATTATTTTTCCGTTAATTGAATCCTATAATCTTCAAATTGAAGATGTTTTAAGAACTTTTGTAGAGCATGTCGCTATTCAGATTTCAAAATTTTTAAAAATTGAAAATTCTTCTGCAATAATTACTGGCGGTGGTGTTTATAATTTGTTTCTAATAGATAGAGTTCGGTCGCTTTCAAAATCTAAAATCGTAATTCCATCCAACGAAATTATAGAGTTTAAAGAAGCTCTAATTTTTGGCTTATTAGGCGTGTTAAAATCTCGAAATGAGGTGAATTGCCTTAAGAGCGTTACTGGAGCAGAAAAAGACCATTCGTCGGGGAAGGTATTTATTCCTAAAATTAGGGAATAATTTACATAATGCATTTAGAGTTTTTTATATTTGTTACCCATTAAAATTAACTAATGTCTTTAATTAAAGAATTACTCAATACTTACGAAAATAAATCTCCTGAAATAGTTTTTCACTGGAATGACCCAGAAACAGAAGCTCAGGGCTGGACAGTAATCAATTCTTTGCGTGGAGGAGCTGCCGGTGGTGGTACACGTATGCGAGAAGGCTTAGATATGAATGAAGTCTTGTCACTTGCCAAAACCATGGAGGTTAAATTTACCGTCTCAGGTCCTGCAATTGGAGGCGCCAAATCAGGTATAAATTTTAATCCAAACGACCCACGAAAAAAAGGAGTTCTAGAACGTTGGTATGCTGCCGTTTCACCCTTGCTTAAAAGTTATTATGGGACAGGTGGCGATTTGAATGTTGATGAAATTCATGAGGTGATACCCATTACGGAAGAAAGTGGTGTTTGGCATCCGCAAGAGGGCGTTTTTGAAGGACATTTTAAACCAACTGCAGCAGATAAGATTAATAGAATAGGACAACTGCGTCATGGTGTCATTAAGGTGATTGAAAATCCTAAATATTCTCCAGATGTGTCTAAAAAATATACTGTTGCCGATATGATTACTGGTTTTGGTGTAGCCGAAGCCGCAAAGCATTTTTACGATATCCACGGAGATAGCATAGCAGGCAAACGCGCTATTGTTCAGGGCTTTGGAAATGTTGGCGCTGCAGCAGCATTTTATTTATCAAAAATGGGAGCAAAGATTGTAGGGATTATTGATTGTGTTGGAGGATTGATAAATGAAAACGGATTTTCTTATGAAGAAGTTCGTGAGATGTATTTAAATAAAAATGGAAATACTTTAGGAAACCAAAATCTGATTCCGTTTGATGAAATGAATCAACGTGTATGGTCTTTACAAGCAGAAGTTTTTGCCCCATGTGCTGCATCTCGGTTAATCATACAAAACCAAATAGATCAGTTGATCACCAGTGGTTTAGAGGTTATTTCTTGTGGAGCTAATGTGCCATTTGCAGATAAAGAAATTTTCTTTGGCCCTATAATGGAACATACAGACGATAAAGTAAGCTTAATTCCAGATTTTATCTCAAATTGTGGAATGGCAAGAGTTTTTGCGTATTTTATGGAACGTAAAGTACAAATGACAGATGATGCTATTTTTGAAGATACATCTACTGTTATTAAAAGCGCATTAGAAAACGTATATTCAGAAAATAATAAAAAAACCAAAATAAGTGCAACAGCTTTTGAAATTGCACTCAAACAACTCATATAACTTATGGAAACTATTATAGTACTAGTATTTGTGTTTGGCTATTTAGCCATTACCTTAGAGCATACCATTAAAATTGATAAACTTATACCTGCCTTAGTTATGATGGCTGTAAGTTGGGCATTAATTTCATTGGGTATAGATGCTTTTCCACAATGGTTCGATTCTGCTAAGCACACATTGTTGGAAAATTTTGGTATACTAGGTCATGAAGAGAAAATGCATTTAATGGAGGAGACCTTACTCCATCATCTAGGCAAGACAGCAGAAATATTAGTATTCTTATTAGGTGCAATGACAATTGTGGAAATCATTGATTATTTTGATGGTTTTTCAACTATAAAAGCAGCTGTAAATTTTAAAAGTAGAAAAAAAATATTATGGTTATTTGCAATCTTAGCCTTTATTCTCTCTGCAATTATTGACAATCTTACAGCTACAATTGTTTTGATTTCAATTTTACAGAAGATTGTAAAAGACCGAGATATACGTATTTGGTATGCAGGACTTATTATAATCGCAGCAAATGCAGGCGGGGCATGGTCACCAATTGGAGATGTTACAACAACAATGCTCTGGATAGGTGATAAAGTGTCAACAGGTAAGTTGTTTGCTTATTTATTTGTGCCATCTGTTTTATGTATGGTAGTTCCAACTTTTATAGCTTCTTTTTTAAAGCCATTTAAAGGTGATTTAGAATTACAATCAGACGATGATAAGCCGAGAAATAAGTTTAGTTCTACAATGTTGTTCTTAGGATTAGGTGCTATAGTATCCGTGCCATTTTTTAAGGTAGTCACGCACCTACCTCCTTATGTTGGTATGATGTTGGCTCTTGGTGTTGTTGCCATATTCGCAGAAATTTATACTAGCTCTCGTTTTTCAATGTCTCAAGTAGAGATGGGCGAGGCACTGGGACATGACCAACATAGTCCTGTGCATCGTTCGCTATCAAGGATAGAAATGCCGAGTATCCTATTTTTCTTAGGTATTTTAATGGCCGTAGCAGCCTTGGAGTCTTTAGGTATTTTATTTGGATTTGCAAACACACTTCAAGATACAATGCCAATGTTAGGTACAGAGTTACATGGAGAAGGTGTTTCAGATTTAGTAGTACTGCTTTTAGGAGTAGGCTCAGCAGTTATAGATAATGTGCCTTTAGTTGCCGCTAGTTTAGGAATGTTTTCAGAACCTTTGGATAATGAATTATGGCATTTTATAGCATATTCGGCAGGTACAGGCGGAAGTATGCTTATTATAGGTTCAGCTGCAGGAGTAGTTGCAATGGGAATGGAGAAAATTGACTTTTTCTGGTATTTAAAAAAGATTTCATGGTTAGCCTTAGTAGGTTTTATAGCTGGAGCTGCTGCATTTATGGTGACTAGAACTTTATTCTAAACACACGTAAATCATTTTTTATACGTTATATACCAAATCATACTATAATTTAGACCTTTTATGTTAAACACTATTTTACAAGACACAGACCCTTTAGTTGATGGTGAATCGGTAGAAAAAACACTTTCTATAATTGAGTTAATTACCACAGGAGGAACAGCAGGAATAGTTATTATTTTAATATTAGCACTATTATTTATTGTAGCAATTTATATTTATTTTGAGCGAATTTTTGCCATAAAAGAAGCATCAAAAGTCGATTCTAATTTTATGAATCAGATTAGAGATTATGTAAGTGATGGTAAAATAGATTCTGCTCAAAATTTATGTTCTCAAACTAATTCACCAGTATCACGATTAATTAGTAAAGGTATTTCTAGAATCGGTAAGCCGCTTGACGATATTAATACTGCTATTGAAAACGCAGGAAGACTAGAAATTTATGGCTTAGAAAAGAATGTAAGTGTACTTGCTACAATTTCTGGGGCTGCACCAATGATTGGGTTTTTAGGAACAGTGATAGGAATGATATTATCAATATTTGAAATCGCAAATTCTGGCGGCTCCATTGATATTAAAACTCTTGCTGACGGCTTGTATACGGCAATGACAACCACTGTAGGAGGACTTATAGTTGGTATAGTTGCATATATAGCGTACAACCACTTAGTGGTAAAGACAAACAAAGTTGTGTATAAAATGGAGGCAAATTCACTTGAGTTTTTAGATCTTCTTAACGAACCAATTTAGTATGAATTTACGTGGAAGAAATAAAGTAACCCCAGAATTCAATATGTCCTCAATGACAGATATTGTGTTTTTGTTATTGATATTTTTTATGATTGCTTCAACGCTTGTTTCGGCAGAAGCTATAGATTTATTATTACCAAAATCTAGCAGTAAAACGACGCAAACAAAAAATGTATCGGTGAGTGTAAACAAAGACTTGCAATATTTTGTGGATTTAAAACAAGTTCCAAAGAATCAATTAGAAACAGCTGTACTTGATAAAGTTGGAGCTTCAGACGCACCTACCATCACCATTAGATCTGATCAAGATGTGGATTTAAAACATGTAGTCTTTATTATGGATATTGCCAATCGCAACAAAATAAAGTCAACCTTAGCGGTTAAATCTAATTAAGTAACTAACCTTAAATATTAGCCAAGTATGAAATACCTCGAAACTAAACATGAGCGTAATTCTGCAAAAATAACAGGCTTAGTAATTTTAATAATAGCGTTATTGCTCTTTGTGGTTGGCACTCCCTATAAAGATATTCCAGATGAGTATGGAATAGCGATAAATTTTGGTAAGCCAAGTGAAATAGTTAGTAATCAATCTCTGGAAAATCCTGAACAATTAGAATCTCAAACTGAAAAGGCAAAAGAAGAAGTTACTCCAGAACAGCCAACAAAAGATGTATTGATAGATGAGGCTATAGAAGAAACTTCGGAAAAAGAAATAATAGAACAAAAGGTTGCAAAAAATGCCGTAGAGGAAGCAGAAAAAAAACAAGCTAAAGAAGAATCGGCAATTGAAGAGGCTGCAAAACTTGAAGCCTCTAAACAAGAAGCCGCTAGAGAAGAATTAGCCAGACAGGAAGAAGCAGAGCAACTAATAGCTCAACAGGAAGAAGCATTGCGAATAAAGATAGCTAAAGAAAAAGCCGAAGCAGAACGCCTAGAAGAAGAAAAAAAAGAGAAAATTGAAGCTCAAAGAATTGCAGATGCCAAAGCTAAAAAAGAACAAGAAGCCGAAGCAGAACGAGCATTAGCGCTAAAGAAAGAAGCGGAGCGTATTGCTATAACTAAGGCAGAGAAAGCTGCTAAAGAAAAAGCCCAAAGAGAAGCAGAGGCTAGCGCAGAAAGAGAGCGAATTGCTTTGGCAAATGCTGCACGAGAAGCTAAAGAGAGAGCAGCTAAATCAGCAGCTGCTAAGGCGGCTAAATCGGCGGCTGCTAAGCAAAATAAGAGCGGAGGAAGTGAAGTTGTTGGATTTGCTCTTATAGAAGAAGCGCCTGTATATCCTGGTTGTGAAGGACTTAATAATGATGCTAGGAAGAATTGCATGAGTACAAAACTCAAACAGTTTGTGGCTAATAATTTTGATAGCGAATTAGCCTCTAGTTTAGGTTTGACTGGTAATCAAAAAATTACAATTTATTTCAAAATTAGTGAGACTGGTCGGATTATTGATATAAGTGCTAAAGCAGTAGATCCTAAACTTGAAGAAGAGGCAAAAAGAGTAACAAATCTATTGCCTAGATTTAAGCCAGGTATACAACAGGGAAAACCTGTTATTGTGCCTTATGCATTACCGGTAAGGTTTAAGAGTAGTAAATAATAAATAAACATTCAGTATTTCGAGATTTTAAAGCTTTCTAATGAAATATTTTAAGACCAAACACGAGAAAAATTCAGCTAAAATCACAACGCTCATATTGTTGATTTTAGTCCTTTTGATTTTTGTTGTTGGTCCTAAATACATAGATCCGCCTGAAGAATACGGTGTGGCTGTGAATTTTGGAACCAATAATTCAGGAAGCGGAAATAAGGCATTGAGTAAACCAAAACAAGTAACTATTCCTAAAAAAGTAGAATCTCAAAAGGTAGAAAAGCAAAATACTGAGCCACAAAAATCTACTCCAAAATCTGAAGATGTTCTGACGCAAGAATCTGAAGAAGCTATAGCTTTAAAGAAACAGAAAGAAGCAGAAGCTAGGGCTAAGGCAGAAACTGAACGCACAGAACGACTAAAAAAAGAGGCTGAGGAAAGAAGAAAGGCAGAGGAAGAAGCTAAGAAAAAACAGTTAGATAATCTTATTGGCGGTGTTAAAAACGCTAAGGGAGAAGATGATGGCGGAGAAGGACCAGACACTACCCCAGGTAACAAAGGGCAATTAGACGGTAATCCTTACGCGCCAAGTTACTTTGGTGGCACTGGTCCTGGTAAAGGTGGTGTAGGTTTTGGTTTAGGAGGACGAGGAAAGCCAACGAAGCAAATTTTTAAGCAAGATTGTAATGAATATGGTTTAGTAATAGTCCGTATAGAGGTAGATAGAGATGGTCGTGTAACAAAAGCGACTCCGGGAGCCAAAGGGTCAACCAATACACATCCTTGCTTGTTAGAACCAGCGCGAAGAATTGCTGAATCTCATAAATGGCCATCAGATGCCAATGCACCATCACGTCAAATAGGTTTTGTAAGTATCAATTTTGATATTAGTCAGTAAATGGATTATAATACAACTTTAGATTGGCTATTTAGGCAATTGCCAATGTATCAAAACCAAGGGAAGTCAGCTTATAAAAAGGATTTATCTAATACTTTTTTATTAGCCAATTATTTAGAGAATCCAGAAACTAAATTCAAATCTATTCATGTTGGAGGAACCAATGGTAAAGGGTCTTGCAGCCATATGCTAGCTTCAATATTCCAAGAGGCTGGTTATAAAGTTGGACTTTACACTTCACCACATTTAAAAGACTATCGAGAGCGAATAAAAATTAATGGAAAAGAAATCTCCAAACAGTTTGTGATGGGATTTGTCAAAAAGCATAAAGTTTTTTTTGAACAGCACTCACTTTCATTTTTTGAAATGACAGTCGGTTTGGCGTTCGACTATTTTGCAAAACGAAGCGTAGACATAGCCATTATAGAGGTAGGACTCGGAGGACGTTTAGATTCAACTAATATTATTATACCAGAGCTATCCGTAATTACTAATATTGGCTTTGATCACACGCAATTCTTAGGGAGTACTAGGCAAAAAATCGCATATGAAAAGGCCGGAATTATAAAACCTACTATTCCAGTTGTCATTGGAGAAACTCATACAGATACCAAACCTGTATTTGATAAGAAAGCAAAAGAAACCAACTCAAATATTTTTTACGCAGATCAAGTTGTTAATAATGTTTTAGAATCAGATTTAAAAGGGGATTATCAGCAAAATAATATCAAGACTGTTATGCAGTCTATAAAGGTGTTAAAAGAAAAAGGTTATAAAATTTCTAGTAATAATGTAGAAGCTGGATTAAAGCAGGTTGTTAAAAACACGGGATTAATGGGCAGGTGGCAGATTTTAAATAATTCTCCAAAAATTGTTTGTGACACAGCCCATAATGTTGAAGGCTTAACACTAGTCATGAAACAACTCAGTAGCGAATCATTTGATACATTACATATTGTATTTGGTGTTGTTAATGATAAAGACTTAGACAAGGTCATGAACGTTTTGCCAAAAAATGCATTGTATTATCTATGCAAGCCAAAGATTGAAAGAGGATTAGAGGTCAATGTGTTATTTGAATTATTTAATAGAAGAGGCTTTGAGGCTACAGTCTATGATTCGGTAAACACTGCTTTAGAAAATGCGAAATCTAAAGCCAGTGATGAGGATGTTATATATGTTGGAGGAAGTACATTTGTTGTTGCTGAAATATTGTAAATTTTTTATTGAAATTCTTTTGAGATATTAAAAACTAATCTATATTTGCAATCCAATTATCGGGCGCGTAGCTCAGTTGGTTCAGAGCACTTGGTTTACACCCAAGGGGTCAGGGGTTCGAATCCCTTCGCGCCCACAGAAGTCTACAGAAATGTAGACTTTTTTGGTTTAATATTAGGGTCATTAACTCAGTTGGTTTAGAGTGTTACCTTGACAGGGTAGAAGTCACTGGTTCGAATCCAGTATGACCCACACAATAAAAATCCATATCAATAGATGTTGGTTTTTTGTTTATTATTGAGAGTAATCCTTAGAATGGAACATCCATTTTTAAAGAAGATCTAAAATACGTTCAAGTGCCATTCCACGAGAACCTTTAATGAGAATGGCTGCATTCTTAATTTTTAAATTATGAAATTCCTTTTTAAAGGATTCAAAGGTGGAATATTTAACAGCAGATGCTTTTGTTTGTGTTTTGTAAAAATTTTCACCTACAAGAAAAATAGGGTTATCGAAATTACTTTCCGCATAATCTACAATAGCTTGATGCTCGGCGTCTGCTACTTCACCTAATTCAAACATATCTCCTAAAAATAGATATTTATCTTCAGCGTCAATGTTTTTGAAATTTCTTAAAGCTGCTAACATACTTGTGGGATTGGCATTGTAAGCGTCCAAGATAATTTTATTGCTTTTGGTTTCAATAATTTCAGATCTGTTATTGTCGGGTTCATATGTTTCAACACCTTCTTTAATATTTATAACAGGAATATTGAAATGTTGTCCAATAGCAACGGCGATGGCTATGTTTCCAAAATTATAATCTCCTATTAGTTTACTGTGAATTAGTGCATTGCCGTAATAGAAATTAACAAAAGGATTTGCTGCTTTAAACTTTATAATACAATCATTGTCATCTGAACTGCCAAATGTTATTATTTTAGAATAATTACCAATTTGCCTAACTTGTTTTGGGTCATCAGTATTAATAAATGCCGTTTTTGAATTAGATTTTAAGTAATCATATAATTCAGACTTACCTTTTAGAACACCTTCAACTCCTCCAAATCCTTCGAGATGGGCTTTTCCAAAATTGGTAATCAATCCAAAATCTGGCTCGGCTATTTTGCATAAAAACTCGATTTCTTTTTGGTGATTGGCACCCATTTCTACAATCCCAAAATCTAAATCTTTTGAAAAACTTAAAAGCGTTAATGGAACGCCTATATGGTTATTTAAATTTCCTTCAGTTGCACTAACGCGGTAAGTTGTAGAAAGAATTCGGTTAATAAGCTCTTTTGTGGTTGTTTTGCCATTGCTTCCAGTAAGACCTATTATAGGATATTTAAGTTGCTTTCTGTGGTAGTTTGCTAATTTCTGAAGTGTTTCTAAAACGTCATTTACCAAAATGAACTTATTTGAGTCATTTGAAAGGTTAGCATCATCAATTACGCAAAAACTTGCTCCTGCTTCAATGGCTTTATTGGCGAATTTATTACCATCAAAGTTATCTCCTTTTAATGCAAAATAAATAGCTCCTTTTTTAATTTTTCGGGTATCTGTACATACCGTTTTTTGGCTTTTATACAGACTATATAATGCTTCAATGTTCATAGTATAAAAATAAAAAAGTCCTAACAATTGTTAGGACTTTAAGTTATAATTATTAACTAAAATTAGTTACGTTTCTTTTTATTGGTTTTAGATTTTGAACCTACACGAGATACGGCACATCTAAACCCAATGTAATCGGTGGCCATATCTTGAGGAAAGAAACGGCGTTGTGCTGGGTCTATCCAATAAACACGGTCCTTCCATGAGCCTCCTTTGATAACTCTTGCTTCATCATTAATTAATGATGTTCTTCTTGGAGATTTATCAAAATCTTTTATCATTTTGCCACTTGCAGAATCTATGTCGATTCCATGCTTTGGGGAGTTATACATTTTACGAGTGTCATTCGTTTCTTCTTCAAAATTATCTCTATAGTATTTTGATGATTTTTGGTCACCATCTCTAAAGTTTCTGTTGTCACTTCTATCAAAATTTGTTCTCAAGTAGGTTTCGTTTTCATCAACTTCCACTTTCTTGATTTCACCTTTAAGACTACGAGCAACTATTTTACCGTTACTCAATGTATCGTAAACAGTTTCTTCTACAATCTTAACAGTTCCGTCATCGTTAATGGCGTTTTTATAATAGGTGTTACCTCGGTAATAGTTAAAGTCATTAAACTCATCATCTACTATTGGTCTGTAGACATCAGCAACCCATTCTGCAACATTACCCGCCATATCATATAAGCCATGGTCGTTTGGCGCATAAAACTTTACTTCTTGAGTGATATCTGCTCCATCGTCAGACCATCCAGCAATACCACCATAATCACCATCACTTTGTTTAAAGTTAGCTAATTGGTCTCCTCGTCCAGATCTTTGACCAGAACGTGTGTATTGTCCATCCCAAGGATATTTTTTACGTCCTCTATAGATGTTATAATTTCTTAATTCTGTCATACCAAGTGCAGCGTATTCCCATTCTGCTTCAGTTGGAAGTCTGAATTTTACTGGAATAATACCTGACTCTCGCTTAGCATAGACATTAATGGTATCTCCTTTAGCGTTAACTTGAACACGTTTTCTGGAGCGTATTGGATTAATGATTGAGTCATTACCACCATAGGTTTTAGTTGGTGCGTTGATATAAGTGTCTGTGCTAAATGTGCTTTCAGCTTCTGCTGTATATTGTGAATCTCTTTCTAGATATCCTGCTTCCTGTAAAGACATTTCAGCAACTCTATCGGTTCTCCAATTTGCATATTCAACAGCTTGAATCCAGCTTACCCCAACTACCGGGTAATTTGCATAGGCTGGGTGACGTAAATAATTTTCGGTCATCATTTCATTATAGCCTAATCTGTTTCTCCAAACCAAAGTATCCGGAAGTGCACCTGTATAGATATTTGCATATTCAGGGTCACTTGGTGGATAAACACTCTTTAAATAGTCTAAATACATGAGGTAATTAATATTTGTTACCTCTGCTTCATCCATATAAAAAGATTGCACATGTTGTTGCGATGGTGTGTTATTCCAATCATGCATAGGGTCATCTTGCACTTTACCCATTGTAAAAGTTCCTCCTTCTACAAATACTGTACCTGGAGGTGTTTCTTGCTCTTTAAAGCTAGTGTTGTATTGGAAACCACCTTGCTTGCTGTTTATAGCCCAACCTGTGGCGCTATCTACATTGCTGGAGTTGGATGAACGCTTACAACTAGTAGCAGTAACTATCAGGGCAATGGCTGCTAATAATCTAAAATTCATAACGTATCTCATAACTATCAATTAAGTAAGTTCTATTTATTGGACGTGCAATATAGCAATTAAAGAACAACAAACAACATTTTTTACCGATAAAGTGCAAAAAAATATGCATTTCATCCTATTTTTTTATCGTTACAACGGATTTTTTGTTGATTTAACTGTCTATTTTGAATATCAATAACGAGTGATAAAATAAATTATTGTTGTAATTTTGAAATAAAAATTTCGCACCCATAATAAGATATTGACTTGTGCGTTTACTTAGCATGAAAAACAACATTACTTTACTTATTATTTTTTTATGTTTTTTTTCTTTTAGTCAGCAAAAACAGTTTTCTATTGAATGGGAAGGTCACAGAACTTTAGAAACAGCATTTGCTAAGATTAGTGTGCCTTCTTTTCAAGCAAATCATTTTAGTTATAGTTCTGATGAAGGTCTGGTTTATTTTTCCGAGTGGCAAGAGTCTTCATTTATAGATGAAAATTCTGTTTCCTTGACTGATGTCGTTTTTGAGCAAATGACTAAAACAGATTTAAAAGATTTAGATGCTTCACTAATTTCAACTGATATAGATTTTCAATTAAAAAATGTATCTGCTAGAGGTAAGCGTTCTGTATATTTTGAGTTAAAACCAATAGTAAAAGACGGTAATGGATTTAAAAGAATAGTTAGTTTTACAGTTAATTATTCTAACGGTATAACAAATAGAGTTTCTAATGCTTCTTCATTTTTTACCATAACCAATTCTGTTTTAAATACTGGTGAGTGGTATCGTTTTTACGCAGATACTTCAGGTGTGCATCGCTTGTCTGCTAATTTTTTAAGTCAATTAGGAATTAATCTAAATGCTATAAATCCAAGGTCAATTAAAATTTATGGTAATGGTGGAGAAATGTTACCTTATCTAAATTCTTCAGATGCACCAATTGATTTAACCGAAAATGCTATTGAGGTAGTAGGAGGCGAAGACGGCCGTTTTGATAGTCAAGATTATATTTTATTCTATGCAAAGGGACCGCAAGGATTTAATCAAGAACATAATACAAACCTAAATCTATACACTGATAAAACATATTATTATATCAATATTAGTGGTGGTGATGGTAAGCGTATTTCAAGTATAACCCAACCAGAAGCAATACCAAATCTTATAGTAGATAAGTTTCAGCATTACGATTTTTATGAGGTAGATGATTTTAATTTGGTTAAACTTGGTAGAAGATGGTTTGGGGATAAATTTGATATAGAAACACAGCGAAAATATACATTCGAGATTCCTGACATAGATACTTCAACTCCAGTAAAAGTAAAAATTACTTTTGGTTCTGTTTCAGAATTTGTGTCTTCAATGTCCGTAAATATTAATGGAAACGCGGCTTCAAATGTAAATCTCCCAGCTATTAACCCAGATGCTTTTATTTATGCCACTAATGCTACTTTTATTGATAATACTAATATTTCAAATGATAATTTAGAAATTGATTTAGAATACGATAATGGTGGAAACCCCATTGCTGCGGCCTATTTAGATTATATCAATATAGAGGCCACAAGAGCACTCAACTTTTCTGATGAACAATTGTTTTTTCAGAACAATGCTGTAGCAACTTCTTCAGGGGTTGTCCAGTATAATGTGTCAAACGCTTCAAATATTTCAGAAATTTGGGATGTCACAGATGTTTTTAATGTTCAATCTGTAGTTAATCAAAATCAAAATTCAGAATTTAGTTTCAAGACCAATGCAGGGCAACTAAGAAAGTATGTTGCGTTTTCGGTATCAGACGCCATTACACCCAAGCGAGAAACAAATAGCCAAGTCACTAATCAAAATTTAAAAGGCACCATTTTTTTAGATAGTCAAGGGCTGTTTCAGGATATTGATTATTTGCTAATTACCCCACAATTATTCTTAAATCAAGCTGAACGTTTGGCACAAATTAATAGAAATCAAAATAACTTAAATGTTAAGGTTGTTACCCTTCAGGAAATTTATAATGAGTTTAGTTCTGGGAGTCAGGATATAGCTGGAATAAGAAATTTTGTACGTTATGTTTATAATAATGCAAGTGCTCCAGAAAAGCGCGTAAAGTATTTGGGTTTATTTGGAGATGCTTCTTACGATTATAAGGATAGAGTAAATAACAATACTAATTTTGTGCCTTCATGGTTTTCGCTTAATAGCTTTAGTGTTACAAACTCTCTTATTTCTGATGATTTTTATGGCTTAATGGATGCTAATGAAGGAACGTTATCAACTGCAAATCGTTTGGATATAGCGGTTGGAAGGATGTTGGTTGATAGCCCACAGCGCGCAAAAGATGTGGTAGATAAGATAAAAGCCTATTACGCAGAAGATTCTTATGGTAGTTGGAGGAATAATATTCTATTAGTATCTGATGATGTAGATAAACCATTTGAAAGTATTCTCCAGCAGACTACAGATGATGTGGCTACAGATGTAAAGATGGAAAAACCATTTTTCAATTCAATAAAAATACATTCGGATGCATTTCAACAACAGTCATCTTCAGGTGGGGATCGTTATCCAGAGGTTAATGAAGCTTTTAAAAATGCCATTGATGTGGGGGTACTTTTAGTGAATTACTTTGGTCATGGTGGAGAATTAGGATTAGCTGATGAACGTATTTTTGATATAAATGACTCGCAAACTATAAATAACAATTGTAGATTTAATTGTTTTGTTACCGTTACTTGTGAATATACAAAATATGATAATCCAGATTTACAGACAGCAGGTGAATTTACGTATTGGAACACTAAAGGAGGAGCTGTTGGATTAATTACAACAACACGTCAAATATTTGTAACTGTCGGAACCAATTATAATGAAGTTTTAGAAGATTATCTCTTTGCCTATGGTTCTAATGACTATCCTTCAATGGCTGAGGCTTTACGTTTAGCAAAATTAGATCCACAAATTGCTGGTAGTTCTCAGAAAAGATTAGTGCATTTTATTGGTGATCCTGCAATGAAGTTAGCAATTCCAAGACCGAGTATTCGTTTAACACAGATTAATGACACACCTATTTCCCAAACAACAGATATTTTGCAAGCACTTGGTAGAGTAAAGTTGTCGGGTGAAGTGTTAGATGAAGGTGGTAATCTTTTAAGTAATTATAACGGAATACTTACAGCAACAGTATTTGATAAAGAAACACAGAGAAGTACACTTGCTAATGATAATATTGCTGACTCTAATGGCACAATAATTTTAGATTTTACCACGCTGGGCGAAATTATATTTAAAGGACAAGCAACAATAACCAATGGGGTTTTTGATTTTAACTTTGTAGTTCCCAGAGATATTGGGATTCCTGTAGGATCAGGAAAGGTTAGTTTTTATGCAAAACGAAATAATGCTCTTGAAGACCAAACAGGACATAGTTTTGATATACAAGTAGGTGGTATTAATGAAAATGCAGAAGAAGATAATATAGGTCCGGTCATTAATCTTTTTATGAATGATGAAAATTTTGTTTCTGGAGGAATTACCAATGAATCACCTACATTATTAGCAAAACTGCAAGATGATAATGGAATTAATACCGCTAGTGGTATTGGTCATGATATTACAGCAATATTAGATGGTGACGAGACTAACCCTTTTGTGTTAAACGATTATTACCAAGCCAATGTAGATGATTTTACAAATGGGGTAGTGACTTTTGCTTTTAGGGATTTAGAACCGGGACTACATACATTAACCTTGAAAGCCTGGGATGTTTATAATAATTCTTCGGTGTCAGAAATTCAGTTTGAAGTATTCAACAACAATGAAGTTTTAGTCATTGATAATGTGCTCAACTATCCAAATCCATTTGTAGATTATACAGAATTTTGGTTTAATCATAATAGTAGTGATGTATTAGACATATCTGTTCAAATTTTTACAGTATCAGGTAAATTGGTAAGAACTTTAAATGGTCAAACCAATACCTCAGGAAAATCTACAAGCACACTTTCTAGAGATATAATTTGGGATGGAAGAGACGATTTCGGAGATAAAATTGGAAAAGGTGTGTACATCTATAAACTAAAAGTGAAATCTCAGCGTTTAAATAAACAGATTGAAAAAATCGAAAAACTTGTAATCCTATAATATTAAATTATATTTGTTAACACTTTTTGGCTATATAGCATAGCTAAATAAACCAACTTCAATGAAAAAATTTATTACTCTTATATTAATTATTGGAATTGTAAACGTGTCTTTATCTCAGGAGACAATTGTATTTCCAGATCAATCATCTGTCATAACTACGGGAATACCATTTATGCTTGTAGCACCAGATGCGCGTTCGGCTTCTCTAGGAGATATGGGTGTCGCTACTTCTGTTGATGGATTTTCCCAGCAGTACAATCCTGCAAAATATGCGTTTTCAGAAGCTAAGTCTGGACTTGGTATAAGTTTCACACCTTATTTAACACGCTTAGTCAATGATATTTCAATCAGTTATGCTACCTATTTTAATAGGTTAAACGAATTTAGTGCAGTTTCTGCCAGTGTAAAATATTTTAGTTTAGGTGAAATTGTATTGACACAAGATGCCACCTCTCCAGGTGTCCCGGTGAAACCAAATGAATATGCAATAGATGTTGCTTATTCTTTGAAATTAGCAGACCAGTTTTCTATGGCTGTTGGTTTAAGGTATTTTCGATCTGCATTGCGTATTGGTCAGGTAGATCCAAACGCAAACCCAGGAAGTTCTTTTGGAGCAGATATTACAGGGTATTACCAAAGTGAAGAGAATGCATATAACGACTTTAATGGCCGTTGGAGAATGGGCTTTGCTATTCAGAATTTAGGACCTAAATTTAGTTACGATGATGGTGGGCAGGATGTGTTTCAGCCAACAAACTTAAGACTTGGAGGAGGTTTTGATTTCATTTTTGATCAAAACAGCAAATTAGCGTTAACAGCTGAGGTTGCTAAGTTATTGGTGCCAACACCTCCAGAATTTGGATTTGTAGACACAGATGGTGATGGTGAGCAAGACAGTGACGAGCCAACAATTATTACTGCTGGTCAAAGCAATGATGTGAGTTTTCTTTCTGGAGTTTTCCAGTCATTTGGTGATGCACCAGGCGGATTTAGTGAAGAGTTAAAGGAATTTACATGGTCTTTGGGAGCAGAGTATACTTATAATAATTCATTTGCGCTACGCGCAGGATATTTTAACGAATCTGAAGAAAAAGGAGCTCGAAAGTTTTTTGCGCTTGGGGCTGGTTTCAAATACACTACAATTAACTTAGATTTATCATACTTATTCTCTGCATCTAGAGTTCAAAGTCCACTAGAGAATACACTTCGTTTCTCTTTGACTTTCAATTTTGGAGATGGTGAGTATACCGAATATTAATTGTAAATTGTACAAACAAACATTTAAACTATTGTCTTAACGCAATAGTTTTTTTGTCTAATGACATTTGGTATGAAAGAAGTAAAAATTGAATCTGTCCTAGAAGTTTATAATTCACTCGAAGAATTACCATTAGACATTCAGGAGTTGATGCAATCTGCAATAAAAGTTAGGAATCAAGCTTACTCGCCCTATTCAAAATTCAATGTTGGTGCTTCTATTTTATTGGATAATGGAGAGATAATTTCAGGAAGCAATCAAGAAAATGCATCTTATCCATCAGGGTTATGTGCAGAGCGTACAGCAATTTTTTATGCAGGTGCAAAATATCCAAACGCAAAAATGCTTAAAATGGCTTTAACGGCTTCTTCTCAAAACCAAGTTACAGACAAACCCATTCCTCCATGTGGTGCATGCAGACAATCTATTGCAGAATACGAGATAAAGCAAAATTCGCCTATAGAAATATACTTTATGGGAGCCGTAGGAAAGGTTGTGAAATCAAAATCTTTGGCCAATCTGTTACCTTTAATTTTTGAAAGTTCTGTTCTGTAACGTTTTCGTAATTTTTTAACCATATAAACTGTATTTTTTACCGCATACTCTTTTTTGGTTATCTCTTAATATATTATTTTTGTTATTCGTCTTTAAACTGAAGAAAAGACGATTATTATGTATAAATCAAATAAATGGAAAAAGTAACTAAGGAAGTTTACCTAAAATGGTATGAAGACATGTTGTTCTGGCGTAAGTTTGAAGACAAGCTTGCGGCAGTATATATTCAACAAAAAGTAAGAGGTTTTCTTCATTTATATAACGGACAGGAAGCAGTTCTTGCAGGAGCATTACATGCTATGGATTTAAATAAGGATAAAATGATTACAGCTTATCGTAATCACGTCCAACCGATTGGTATGGGTGTAGATCCTAAACGCGTAATGGCAGAACTTTATGGAAAAGCAGCAGGAACATCCCAAGGATTAGGAGGTTCTATGCATATTTTTTCTAAAGAGCACCGTTTTTATGGCGGACATGGTATTGTTGGAGGTCAAATTCCTTTAGGAGCTGGAATTGCATTTGGTGATAAATACCATGACAGTGATGCTGTTACTATTTGCTGCTTCGGTGATGGTGCTGCAAGACAAGGCTCACTTCACGAAACATTTAACTTAGCCATGTTATGGAATTTACCAGTAGTTTTTGTCTGTGAAAACAATGGTTATGCGATGGGAACTTCTGTAGAACGAACAGCGAATCATACAGATATATGGAAATTAGGTCTAGGTTATGAAATGCCATGCGGACCAGTTGATGGTATGAATCCTGTGAAAGTAGCAGAAGCTTTTGATGAAGCTATCCAACGTGCGCGTAAAGGTGGAGGGCCAACATTTTTAGAAGTGAAAACATACCGTTACAGAGGACATTCTATGTCTGATGCGCAACATTACAGGACTAAGGATGAGGTAGAAGAGTACAAAAAGATTGACCCAATAAAGCAAGTTAAAGATATCATTTTAGAAAATAAATATGCATCTGAAGAGGATATTAAAGCAATAGATAAACGTGTTAAGAGTAAAGTTTCTGAATGCGAAAAATTTGCTGAAGAGTCACCATACCCAGAAAAAAGTGTGATGTACGATTCAGTTTATGAACAAGAAGATTATCCATTTATACAACATAAATTATAAGCTATGGCAGAAGTAATTAATATGCCAAGACTTAGCGATACCATGGAGGAAGGTACCGTTGCAACATGGTTAAAACAAGTAGGAGATAAAGTTGAAGAAGGAGATATTCTAGCAGAAATTGAAACTGATAAAGCCACTATGGAGTTTGAATCCTTCAATGAAGGAACACTTTTACATATAGGTATCCAAGAAGGAGAAAGTGCAAAAGTAGATACACTTTTAGCTATTATTGGAGACGAAGGTGAAGATATTTCTGGACTACTTAATGGAGAAAGTACGGAAGCAAAACAAGAAGATAAAAAAGAAGAGGATACCCAAAAAGGTTCAGATTCTGGTAATGATTCTTCAAGTAGTGAAGAGTTGCCAGAGGGCGTTATAGTCGTTACCATGCCACGTCTTAGTGATACTATGGAAGAAGGTACTGTGGCGACATGGTTAAAACAAGTGGGTGACGAGATTGAGGAAGGCGATATTTTAGCCGAAATTGAAACGGATAAAGCTACCATGGAATTTGAATCTTTTAATTCTGGTACTTTATTACATGTTGGCCTACAAGAAGGCGATTCTGCAAAAGTTGATGCCCTTTTGGCAATTATTGGTCCTGCAGGAACAGATGTTTCAGCAGTGGCTAAAAATTTTAAAGCTGGTGGTGAAACAAAATCGGAACCTATAAAAGAAGAAAAAAAGCCTGATGTAAAATCTGATGCACAAGCACCAAAGACTAACACATCCAAAAAAGAAACTCCACAAACTTCCACGTCAGTTACCGATTCAAATTCAAATGGACGCATATTTGTTTCGCCTTTAGCTAAGAAAATGGCAGAAGAAAAAGGAATCAATTTAAACCAAGTAAATGGTTCTGGTGAAAACGGGAGAATTGTAAAGAGAGATATAGAAAACTTTACACCAACAGCTGCGACATCATCTGCTCCTGTAGCTAAGTTTGTGCCAACGGGTCAAGAAGATTTTGATGAGGTTTCAAATAGCAACATGCGTAAAGCGATTGCTAAGAATTTAGCAAAATCTAAATTTACTGCGCCACATTACTATCTTAATGTAGAGTTTGATATGGATAATGCTATCGCATTCCGTACACAATATAATTCTATGCCTGACACAAAAATATCATTCAATGACATGATAGTTAAAGCTTGTGCTTTAGCTTTACGCCTGCATCCGCAAGTCAATTCGGAATGGTTTGATGATAAAATGAGAATGAACAATCATGTTCATATTGGTGTGGCAGTTGCTGTTCCAGACGGATTAGTAGTTCCTGTTGTGCGTTTTGCAAATGAGCAAAGTTTACCACAGATAGGAGCGGCTGTTAAGGATTATGCAGTAAGAGCACGAAACAAGAAATTGACATTAGATGAGATGGAAGGCAGTACCTTCACTATCTCTAACTTAGGAATGTTTGGTATTGAGAGTTTTACTTCAATTATCAATCAGCCTAACTCGGCCATTTTATCTGTTGGCGCTATTATTCAAAAGCCTGTAGTCAAAAATGGTGTAGTTGTTCCAGGTAATACCATGAAACTAACTTTAGCATGTGATCATAGAACAGTAGATGGTGCAACTGGTGCTCAGTTCCTTCAAACTTTAAAAGGATATATCGAGAATCCAGTAACAATGTTGGTATAATTATAAGTACCTCATTTAAAATATAAACCTGATTTGAACTTATTTCAAATCAGGTTTTTTTATCTTTAAAACTTAAACTAAAAAATATGAAAAAAATAAGTATACTATTACTCATAGCATTAGTCACATTTAGTTGTAATGCTCAAAAGGAGGAGACAATCACCATTACAACCGAAGAGGTTAAGGACATAGTAACCTACCTTGCTTCTGACGAGTTAAAAGGTAGAAATACCGGTACCGACGGCATAGATAAAGCTGCAAACTACATACAGAAACAATTAAAGTCATACGGCGTTCAGCCTTATTTTGACGATTTTAATGACAAATTTAAATTTGCAAACAGAAAGGGTGATAGTATAATAGGTTATAATGTAGTTGGATATTTAGAAGGTACAGATAAGAGCCTTAAGGATGAATATATTGTTATAGGTGCACATTATGATCATGTTGGTTTTGGTAAAGCTGTAGAAAATGATTCTATAGCCAATGGGGCAAATGATAATGCAACAGGAACATCCGCAGTAATGACCATTGCAAAATATTTTGCTTCTAAAAAAAACAATAAAAGAAGTATAATTTTTGCTTTGTTCTCTGCCGAAGAAATGGGGCTTCGTGGTTCGGCTCATTTAGCAAAGCGTCTTAAATCTCAAAATATCGATTTGTATAACATGATTAATTTTGAAATGTTAGGAGTTCCTTTTAAAGATAGAGATTACGAGGTGTTTTTGACAGGTTTTGAAAAATCTAATTTTGCATCCAAATTTAATGAATACCAGAAATCGAATCTCCTAGGGTTTTCAGAAGTTTCAAAAAAGTACAGTTTATTTAAACGTTCCGATAACTATGCTTTTTTTCAAGAGTTTAATGTGCCAAGTCATACTATTTCATCGTGTGATTTAACAAATTTTGACCACTACCACCAAGTCGGAGATGAAGCCAAAGAAATGGATTTTGACTTTATGAGTGCCATTATAAATAAAATGATTCCCGGGTTAGAAATACTCATGAATACACCAACAAAAGAAATTGTTTTAAATGAAGAGTAAAAACATTATAATTACCGGTACAAGTCGTGGTATAGGCTTTGAACTCGTTAAACTATTTTCTAATCAGGGACATAAGGTTTTGGCATTATCAAGAAACAGTGTGCCGATTTCCAATTTAAATCTGCAAAACGTAACGTCGTCTACTTTTGATTTGACTAGTGAAGACGATTATCTCAAAATTGAAAGTTTTATTAAACATCAATGGAAAAAAGTAGATATACTCATAAATAACGCAGGAGTTTTGCTTAATAAACCATTTTCTGAAACCACTTTTAAAGATTTTGCAAAGGTATATGAAACTAATGTTTTTGGAGTCTCAGAAATGACAAGAATAGTATTACCTTTTATGAAAAACACTAGCCATGTCGTTACCATTAGTTCTATGGGAGGTATTCAGGGAATTATGAAGTTTCCGGGTTTAGCTGCATATAGTTCCAGTAAAGGGGCTGTAATTACTTTGACTGAATTATTAGCTGAAGAGTATAAAGCATCAGGACCTCAATTTAATGTCTTAGCATTGGGAGCAGTACAAACGGAAATGTTGGAAGAAGCTTTTCCTGGCTATCAAGCTCCAACAACAGCTTTAGAAATGGCAGAATATATTTTTGATTTCTCATTGACCGGGAACAAATATTATAATGGTAAAGTGCTACAAGTTTCTAATTCTACACCTTAATCTGCGGAATATCTTTTTTATAATTTAGGTGTTAATAGAACACCTAAATTAACAATTATTTAAGAGTAATTTTTATATTAGCAAAAATTGTCTCTATGAGAGAAAAATTACTCAAAACCTACTTACTGATTATTTTTGTTTTTGCTTCTGCTTTACAAGAATCTAACGCTCAAAGTTTTAATCGGGTTGAAGATGTCGTTGGGTTGGGTATTTTAGAAGATAATAATGGTGTTGCTGTAGCCGATTATGATGGTGATAATGACTTGGATATCTTCGTAGTTGCAAAAGCAGCTGATGACATAAATTCTCCCAAAACATTAAGCCGATTATTCAGAAATAATAATGATGGTTCATTTACTGATGTTACTGAACTAGCAGGATTCTCAAATTTATTGCTGCCCGATGAGGTGAATTCTAATTTTGATGGATTAGATGGCCCAAAAAGTGGCGCTTCTTGGGGTGATTATAATAATGATGGTTTTCCAGATTTATTTCTTACCTATTCTTTTAAAGTTCAATTATGGAGAAATCTGGGAAATGGAACTTTTACAAACCTAACTTCAATAGCAGGTTTTGATGACCTCAATAATTGCAGAAATATGGGAGCTACTTGGTTTGATTATGATAACGATGGCTTCTTAGATATTTACATTAACGATTGGAATACTTGCGGGAGTAATCAATTGTATAAAAACAATGGTGATAATACCTTTACAAATGTTACGCAGTCAACTGGTGTGGAAAATTCTTCAGATTTAGCAAGCTATACAGCCATGCCTTTTGATTTTAATACAGATGGTGATATGGATTTACTTGCGCCACATCATCTCATGCAAACAAATGACCTCTTTATTAATACAGGTGGAGTATTTTCAAACCAAGCTTCGGTGTACGGTGTAAATACGTCTACTGGTGAAACAGGTGTTACTATTGGTGATTATAATGGTGACAGCTTTTTTGACATATTTGTTACAGGAGTTGATGTGAATGTCTTATATACTAATGACGGCGATAATACTTTTACTGAAAATGCAACGACCTTTGGTTTAAATGATACACAATGGTCAAAGGGAGTACGTTTTGCTGATTTTGATTTGGATGGAGATGAAGATTTATTTATTGTCAATGGTTTTGAAACTGTTGGACGGGGAGTGGAGCCAAATTTTTATTATAGAAATTTGAACGCACAAGGGAGCAATACATTTGAAGATATGTCAGCGACCTTAGGATTAAATGAGCAAACCATAAGTGTTGAGGCTATTGATTTTGATTATGATAATGATGGTGATATTGATTTATTTGTGACTAACAGCAATGGAAAATCATTTTTGTATGAAAACACGCTTCTTAATTTTGATGATGTAGTAGAGGTTAAAAATTACTTTAAACTACAACTAGAAGGCACCACCTCTAACCGTGATGCTATTGGTACAGTTGTAAAATTATCAACTCCAACAAAAACTATTGTGAAATATCTATCAGGAGTTGGATTTTTAGGACAAAGTATTCAAGCACTTCATTTTGGCTTAGAGGATGAAACATCAATTACATCGGTTGAGATGACTTGGCCTTCAGGATTAGTAGAAACTTATAATAGTGCAAGCAATACACTAACAATTAATTCTACATTCTTAGCTGTAGAGGGAACTTCTATCACAAATTTAAATATTATACCAAGTCAAAAAGTTTACGGTTGTACAGATTCAATGTCTTGTAATTATAATCCAGCAGCAACATTAGATGATGGTTCATGTTCTTACTTACCAGCACAGTCAATAATTGGAAATTCAGATGTTTCTTATTATAGTGTAGAAACATATTCTTATGCAATTGCAGCAGGGTCAACTGCTACATGGCACGTTGAAGGAGGAGAATTATTGACTGGTCAAGGAACTGATACAATTACTGTGTTATGGGAAGTTGAACCTATCGGCAATATTTCTGTAACAGAAAGTGATAGTATTTGCTCAAGTTTGACCCAATCCATAAATATTACACTTTCAGCTAATAATCTACCAGAAAATATTTCAATAGCGAGACTTTGGAATGAAGTTCTGCTAAGTGCTATTAGAGGCGATTTTGCACGACCTACTATTCATGCAAGGAATTTGTTTCATAGTAGTGTTGCCATGTTCGATATTTGGGCTATTTATAATAGTGACAAAGCAACACCTTATTTAATAGGAAAAACCGTAAATGGTTTTACCAGTGTTTTAGATGATTTCACACCTTTAGAATCTAATGAAGAATCCATAAAAAAAGCAATAAGTTATGCTATTTATAGGTTATTGTCTTACCGTTTTCAAAATTCTCCTGGTGCACAATCTACACAAGATAAGATAGATTTATTAATGAGTAGTCTAGGTTATGATACAACGATAAGTTCTTTAAATTATACCTCTGGTGATGCTGCTGAATTTGGAAATTATGTCGCGCAAACCATCATTGATTATGGTCTGCAAGATGGTTCGCGTGAATTAACAGGTTATGATAATGCTTATTATGAACCTATTAACCAACCTTATGGTCTTGAAATAGCAGATAATCCACCTATGGTTGATCCAAATAGATGGCAACCTTTAGGGTTAGATATTTTTATTGATCAAGGGGGGAATGTTGTAGATGGCAACGTCCCTGAATTTTTAAGTCCAGAATGGGGTAATGTCAAAGGATTCGCCTTAAAAGATGAGGATGTTACCTTATACAATAGAAATGGAAATAACTATAGAGTATTCCATGATCCTCAAGCTCCACCAATGCTAAATACTACTGTTGAAGATGTGGAAAGTGAACAGTATAAGTGGGGATTTTCTATGGTTTCCGTATGGCAATCACATATGGATCCTTCAGATGGTATTATGATTGATATTTCTCCAGGTGCTATCGGTAATATAGATATAACAAACTTTCCAACGGATGCTGCTGATTATCCTTCTTTTTACAACTTTTTTAATGGTGGAGATATAGGTGTAGGTCATTCAATTAATCCAGTTACTTCAGCGTCTTATTCAGCTAACATAGTTCCTAGGGCAGATTATGCAAGAGTTTTAGCAGAATTCTGGGCTGATGGTCCAGATTCAGAAACACCACCTGGGCACTGGTTTACTATTCTGAATTACGTCAATGACCACCCATTATTTGTAAAACGTTTTGAAGGCCAAGGAGATGTTTTAGATGCTTTGGAATGGGATGTTAAAGCCTATTTTATTTTAGGAGGAGCAATGCATGATTCAGCAATATCGGCATGGAGTGTTAAGGGCTGGTATGATTATGTTAGACCAATTTCTGCAATTAGGTATATGGGAGATGAGCAAGCTGGGAATCCTATTACGGGTTTTGATTTAATACCTGGTTATATAGAAGAGGTTCAATCTGGAGATCCATTAGCAGGATTTTTTGGACAAAATGTAGGTAAAATTAAATTGTATACTTGGAAAGGTCATGATTTTATAAATGACCCAAGCGAAGACACTGCTGGAGTTGGTTGGATTTTAGCTGAAGATTGGTATCCCTACCAGAGACCGACTTTTGTGACGCCTCCTTTTGCAGGTTATGTTTCTGGGCACTCTACTTTTTCTAGAGCAGCATCTGAAATATTAACTAAATTAACAGGTGATCCTTTTTTTCCAGGTGGTGTTGGAGAATTTGTAGCGAAAAAGGATGAGTTTTTAGTATTTGAAAAAGGCCCTTCCCAAGATGTGGTGCTTCAATGGGCAACTTACAGAGATGCTTCAGATCAAACAAGTTTATCTCGCATTTGGGGTGGAATACACCCACCAGCAGATGATATTCCTGGTCGTCTCATAGGTCAAAAGGTTGCTGATGACACATTTGCATTTGCTTTGCCTTATTTTCAAGCAAATCTTGATATTGAGCAAATAGATTATACAGAACAAAAAGTTTATCCAAACCCGTCATTGAATCAAGAATTTTTTATTACCAATACTAATTTTATAGACAACATTGAGGTTTTTGATATTAGTGGAAGAATAATAGAAATTTCTGAACGTAACTATGATACGAATAATGGCACTACTAGAATTAAATTAAGAAATGTTGTAACGGGATTTTACATTCTTAGAATTAATGGTAACTCTACTATGATAGGAGTTAATAACTAATCTTTATAATTTAGTTTTGGAATTATGCAAAATACAATCATAAATCATATTCCAATTAATTCATATTCATTTGTTCAACAACTTATAGAGTCTGAAAATTTGGTTATAAAGGTAAAGTCTGAACGAAAAACAAGACATGGAGATTACAAAATGCTTACTAATGGAGGGCATCAGATTACTATAAATTCAAATTTGAACCAATACCGTTTTTTAATTACTCTTATTCATGAAGTTGCTCATTTAAAGGCTTATAAAGATTTTGGGCGTTTCATTAAGCCACATGGAAAAGAGTGGAAGTATACGTTTCAGCATTTAATGTTACCTTTCTTAAATCCTGATATTTTTCCTAATGAACTATTGCCAATTTTGGCATATCATTTTAAAAATCCAAAAGCTTCTAGCGATACAGATTTGCAACTCGCCTTAGCTTTAAAGTCATACGACCAACAAAACGGAAAAAATTATGTTTTTGAAGTACCTTTGGGACATTCTTTTAAACTTTATAATGGCAGAGTTTTTAAAAAAGGAAAAAAAAGAACAAAGCGGTACGAATGTGTTGAGGTAAAAACGGGTAAATTATATCTTTTTAATCCTAATGCAGAAATCGAAAGACTAGATTAAATTAACTTCTATGAAAATTAAAAATAAAAATTATTATGCTATTCTAATGGCAGGAGGTGTTGGATCTCGTTTTTGGCCAGTGAGCACTCAGGATTTCCCTAAACAGTTTCATGACATGCTAGGAACGGGTGATACTTTAATTCAAAAAACATTCAACCGTCTGGCTAAGCTAATACCTCAAGAGAATATTTTTATTCTAACGAATGAACGTTACAATGATTTAGTTTTTGAACAATTACCAGGAGTTACCAAAAGACAGGTCGTTTTAGAACCGGCTATGCGAAACACAGCACCTTGTATTTTATATGCGTCACTCAAAATCCAGAAAGAAAACCCCAATGCAGTTATGATTGTAGCTCCCAGTGATCATTGGATTGAGGACGAAATAGCATTTACATCAAATGTAAAAACAGCTTTTGATTATTGTGAAAGTAATGATGCATTAATGACATTGGGCATAACGCCCACATTTCCTAATACAGGTTATGGGTATATAGAATATGAAAAATCATCTACAACAGAAGTTAAATCTGTAAATCAGTTTAGAGAAAAACCAGATTATGAAACAGCTAGGAGTTTTTTAAATCAAGGTAATTTTTTATGGAATGCAGGTATATTTATGTGGAGTGTTAAGACTGTTATCGCTACATTTCAGAACAATCAACCTGAATTATTTGAATTATTTCAAAAAGGGATTGAAGTATATAATACGGAGTCAGAGGATAAATTTATATTAGAAAATTATCCAAAAGCAGAAAATATTTCTGTGGATTATGCGATTATGGAAAAGAGTGATAATGTTTATGTTATTCCAGCTACGTTTGACTGGAATGATTTAGGCACTTGGGGAAGTTTATATGATAAGTTAAATAAAGATGAAGATTCAAATGCTGTAGTAAATGCTAAGACTTTATCAGTTGACGCCTCTGGGAATATGATACGTACAAAGAAGGATAAAGTTGTTGTGGTTGATGGTTTAGAGGATTATATCATTGTGGATAAAGATGAAGTTTTACTTATCTTTCCCAAAGCAAAAGAACAAGATATTAAAAAAGTACTCCAAAATGTGAAAGATAAGTTTGGAGAGCAATACGGTTAAACATGAGCGAAGAACATAAATTTAACTTCTCCGAAGAGGAACAAAAAATTGATAAGGACAAAATCGTCGAAGAAAAAAAAGAAGCTGTAAAGAAAGATACTAAAGGGCTTTTAGTGAGCGTAAAAACATTTTTTAAAGAACTTCTAGACTTTAGAGAAGATACGGATAGAGATGCTACAATAGACGCTATAAAAAATGATAATTCATTTAAAGGCGCAACTGCATGGATTCTTATTTGCTCTATTTTCGTAGCTTCTGTTGGTCTTAACGCTGATTCCACTGCGGTTGTTATCGGTGCCATGTTAATTTCGCCTTTAATGGGTCCAATATTAGGAGTGGGTATGGCCATTGCTATTAATGATATCGATACTTTAAAGCGTTCCTTGATTAATTTGGCAACTATGATTGTGTTAAGTTTAATCACAGCGTTTTTATTCTTTTATTTATTTCCTTTAAGTGAAGATACTTCAGAATTACTTGGTAGAACTAGTCCAGATATTCGGGATGTATTAATAGCATTTTTTGGTGGACTTGCTCTTATAATAGCCCGTACTAAAAAAGGTACCATTGCCTCGGTAATTTTTGGAGTAGCCATAGCAACAGCCTTGATGCCCCCTTTATGTACTGCGGGATATGGTTTGGCAAAAGCTTTAAGTGGTGAGACCGCCGTTAATTTGCAAGGAGAGGTTGTAACTGGTTTTGATTATGCTATGGGAGCAATGTATTTATTTACTATAAATACTATTTTCATTGCTTTGGCAACTTTTATGGTTTTAAAAGTATTGCGTTTTCCGATGCTTAAATATGCGAATTCTGCGAAACGCAAGCGTATTGCGAGGATAGCTTCGGTTTTAGCGATAATTGTAATGATTCCAGCATCTTTTACATTTGTAGACGTACTTAATGAAAGTAGATTTGAATCTGCGGCAAAAGCTTTTATTAATAACGAATTAGAAACACTTCCTAATAAAAACTATATTAAGAATAATGCAATTCCTATTTACGATCCAAATGGTCAGTCCATAATTGAATTGATACCATTTGGTACAGATGAGATATCAGAAGACACAAGAAAACTACTAGAGGCAAGATTTAATGACAAGGATTATGTTGCATTAAGAAACACCAAATTATCTATTAATCAAGTTAAGAATAGAGCTATTAATAATTTGGAGTATATGGAAGAGCTGCGTTCCAGAGACTCACTAGATTTATTGTCACAAAGTCAAAAAATATCGTTTTTAGAAGATCGTGTACTAAAACTTTCAAGATTGGAACGTGATCTTATACCATTTGATGAATTAACTAAAGAAATTAAGATTAATTATGATCAAATAAGCCAAATTTCATTTTCTAATGAGATAAGGTCTAATTTTAAAACTTTAGATACAATGAAAGTGTTCCAAATTAAGTGGATTGATTCTCTTGTAACTGAGGTCTCTAAGGAAAAAGATGGTAAAAGGCTTAAGGCTTACATTAAGCAACGACTAAAATTAGACACCTTGGAAATTAGAAGTTTAAATTAAGATAATGTTACTGATTTTCTTCAATATACATACGTCTCACTTTTTTAAATAAGTTAGATGAGTAAACAAAGTCAGTTACAGCTTCATTATCAGTTTTAAAAATAGTGTCTTTAGAGCCTTCCCATTCTTTAAGTCCATTTTTAAGAAACACTATTTTTTCGCCGATTTCCATAACAGAATTCATATCGTGAGAATTGATAACAGTAGTCATTTGATACTCATCTGTTATTTCTTGGATAAGATTATCGATAACAATAGCTGTTTTTGGGTCTAAGCCAGAGTTGGGTTCGTCACAAAATAAATATTTAGGATTGTTTACAATTGCACGAGCAATTGCAACACGTTTCTGCATCCCTCCAGAAGCTTCACTAGGCATCTTGTGGTGAGCTTCAGGTAAGTTTACACGCTTAAGTACAAAATCTACACGATCTTCCATTTCACTTTGACTTTGCTTAGTAAACATTCTAAGAGGAAACATTACATTTTCTGCAATGGTCATTGAATCGAACAAAGCACTACCTTGAAACACCATACCAATTTGTGACCTTAAATCGCGTTTCTCATTTGGCTTTAGCGCACTCATTACTCTACCTTCATAGGCAATGCTTCCTTTTTCATACTCAAAAAGGCCTAATAAGCATTTTAAAAACACCGTTTTTCCTGAGCCACTTTGACCAATGATAAGATTAGTTTTTCCTTTTTCAAAAGAAGTGCTAATGCCTTTCAAAATATGAGCATCTCCAAACGACTTATGTAAATTTTTAACCTCTATCATTAGCCTAAAAGTAAACTTGTTAAAAAGTAATTTGCCAAAATAATCACTACACTTGTCCAAACAAAACTGGTGGTACTGGCTTTACCGACCTCTAGGGCACCACCTTTCATGTAATAACCATAAAATGAAGGTATTGTCGCTAAAAGAAATGCAAATACCAGCGTTTTCAAAAAAGCATAAACAATATGAAAGGGTATAAAGTCGGTTTGTATGCCTTGTATGTAATCTTCCATAGTGCCATAGCCACCGTAAACACATGCTGCAAGTCCACCAAGTACGCCTAAAAACATCGCTATAGAAATGATAAATGGGTAAAGCGATAAGGCTATAAACTTAGGAAACACCAAATAATTAAGTGCGTTTATGCCCATAACTTCTAGCGCATCAATCTGTTCTGTGACTCTCATAGTGCCAATACTTGAGGTAATAAATGAGCCTACCTTTCCTGCCATTATAATAGATATAAAAGTTGGCGCAAATTCTAAGATAATAGATTGTCTAGTTGCAAAACCAACCAAATATTTTGGGATTAGTGGGTTTGAAATATTTAAGGAGGTTTGAATCGCAACAACACCTCCAACAAAAAAGGAGATAAAGGCTACAATACCTAAAGAGTTGATGATTAAATCATCAATATCTTTTAAAATTAAGGTACGCATTACTGACCATTTAGTAGGCTTACGAAACATGTCCTTAATCATCAAAAAATAAACACCAATATTATGTAGGTACTTCATCAAACTATTTGTTAATGCTAAATTATGAAAAACTCTTCGTTAAATACCATATTATTAAATTAACATCTCTATAAAACTGTTATTTTTGCAATTCATTAGCACAATAATTTTATGAAAAAAATTGCCTTATTATTTTCAATTTGCTTAATCATTTTATCCTGTAAAGCCCAAAATACAGAGGTGAATAATACAAATGATATTTCGGTCTCTAGTTCTGAAAAACCAAAGCTAGTCGTGGGTATTGTGGTAGATCAGATGCGATACGATTATTTAACAAGGTTTAGTAATAAATTTGGTGAAGGCGGTTTCAAGCGCTTGATGCGTGAAGGGTTTAATTGTAAAAACAATCATTTTAATTATATACCAACTTATACAGGCCCAGGGCATGCTTCTGTTTTTACTGGTACGACTCCAAAATATCATGGCGTAATCTCGAATAATTGGTATAGTAAAGTAGATAAGAAAACTGTCTATTGTGCTGGTGACAAAGATGTGCATTCGGTCGGCACAAATGCTGATGCTGGTAAGATGTCTCCTCACAGAATGTTGACAACTACCTTTGCTGATGAAAACAAATTATTTACCCAAATGCGAGGAAAAACTATTGGTATAGCTATAAAAGATAGAGGTGCTATTTTACCAGCTGGTCATACTGCTGATGGAGCATATTGGTTTCATGGAAAGGATGAAGGTGTTTGGATAACAAGTTCGTTTTACAGAAATGAGTTGCCAAATTGGGTTAATGAATTTAATAAATCTGAGGCAGCTGAATCTTATCTCAAACCTTGGGATACCTATTATAATATAGAGACTTACATTGAAAGTGGTAGTGATGACAATAATTTTGAAGCGGGTTTCAAAGGAAAAGAAAAGCCAACTTTTCCATATGATTTATCAAAATTAAAAGATAAAAACGGAGGTTTTGATATTTTGAAAGCAACAGCTTACGGAAATAGTTTAACTACAGATTTTGCTATTGCTGCCGTAAAAGGCGAAGCTTTAGGAAAGGATAATGTCACGGATGTATTAACCCTAAGTTATTCTTCTACCGATTATGTTGGTCATAATTTTGGTGTTAACTCAAAAGAAATTGAAGACACGTATATAAGACTAGATAAGGATTTAGAACGTTTTTTTAAGTTTCTAGATATTCAAGTTGGAGAAGGTGAATATACCGTTTTTCTAACAGCTGACCACGGAGCTGTTGAAGTGCCATCCTATTTACAATCTGTAAAAATTCCGGCGGGTTATCTTGATTTTAAATCAAGAAAGGAGCAATTTACAGCTTTTTTAGAAGAAAAATATGGGACTAAAGATGTGGTTGAGAATGTAAGTAACAATCAGATTTTTTTAAATAAAGCTAAATTAAAAGCACTTAATCTCAATCTACATGAAGTAGAACAGGATTTGGTAGATGAGCAAATTAGCTACCCAAATATTGCAAAGGTGTATACTGCAAGGACTATGAATTCTACCAATTACACATCAGGTATAGAAGTGTTACTACAAAATGGGTTTAATCAAAAACGCTCTGGAGATGTGATTGTTGTAAATGATATTGCCTATATACCTTATGGTAGGACGGGCTCAACACATGGTAGTGGACTTAATTATGATACACACGTTCCTTTATTGTTTTTTGGAAAGGGTATTAGAAAAGGAGAGACTTTGCAAAAAACAGTAATCCCAGATATAGCACCGACTATTTCAGCATTATTAGGTATTAGTTTTCCAAATGCAGCTACTGGTCAACCCTTAGAATTTGTCCTAGATTAAAAGAACTTAGAGCGAATTCCTATCCAGCGATAGTTACGTATAAATTTGCCTTGTTCTTTTGTAACTATATAATCTGTTTTATTAAATAAGGCTTTAAGGTATCCAAGAGCATAGTCAAAAAAATAAGACAATGATTTTTTTCCCCACGCCATTTTTAAACCTGTTAATATCCCTAAGATAATACCGTATCTCATTTTATACATGGCTTCTCCTTGAAGATGTTTTGAGGCTTTATTATAAGTAGACCCTGTTGGTTTCAAGTGCTTGACTTTAAGCGAATCATCTAATTTAATTTGCCATTTATAAAACTTGGCTAAAAGTTCATCAACAGTATCCCATCCTATAGAGGGTTTTAATTTGTCAATATTATAAAAGCATTCTTTTCTGTAAGCTTTTAGCGCACCTCTAATATGGTCTTTGTTTGTGAGTCCCTCTATAATCCATTCTTCATTTTTTTGGATATAACAAAAACCAGCAGCCATTCCTAATTTTTCATTGGTATTAAAATGAAAAGCGAGTTGTTCTAAATAATTTTTAGGAAAAATTAAGTCTGCATCAAATTTACATATCACATCGTAATTGTCATCTAAGGATTTATAACCTTTATAAAATGCATTGATAATTTTTGCACCTGGAAGATGCAGTTGAGCAGATGAGGTGTTAACGAGTTTAATAAATTGATATTTTTCTTCGTAATTCTCAACAATTTTTTTTGTGCCATCGGATGAATTATCATTAACGACAACTATTTTATGAGGTTGGAGACTTTGATATACTAAAGAATCTAGTGTTAAGCCAATTGAATCCTCTTCATTATGAGCTGGTATGACAATGTAAAATTTCAAATTTCAAATTTCATTACTCAAATCTAATACAATACTATTAGTATACTTCTATTTGTCCGTGGTATTTTTTACGCGTTCTGCGTAAACGATATAGTATCGTGGTGTAAACCATCTAAAAAGCGGTCTGATACCGATTTTTTTTGTTGGATTAGTCCATTTCTGTCGCTCAATAATTTTCCATCCCGCTTTTTCTAATAGCCAGTCAAATTGCCAATCTTCAAATTCATGATAGTGTCTATCCCGCTTATCCGTTTTGCTTTGATAAGCTGAAGAAAACCATAGTCGCAAAGGTACGCTGGCTACTAATTTATCTGCTTTAATTGCTTTTAAAACCGTAAAAGGAGAGAGTAAGTGTTCGAAAATCTCAAAAGCAGTAACAACTTCTGCTTTGGAGTTTTGTATTAGAGAAGTATCTAGGTCTAAATCTTCACCTTTGGTATTTTGAACATTAAAATGATGTTCTTTCATGATTTTGGTGAAAGGATTTTCTACACCTAAATCCAATATGGTTTCAGAAGAATCGACATGTTGTTTTAGAAACTCAAGGCTTAACCTAAAGCGTTTGCTTGGATATGTGTTTTCGTACATTATATTTTTTTGCAAAACACTAAAGCAATTTTCAGTATTCTGCTAATATTTATAAACTATAGCATTGATATGCATTCCTGCACCAACACTTGCAAAAATAATAACATCACCTTTATTAATCTTATGATTATCTAATTTATTATTTCTAATCAAATCAAAAAGTGTAGGTACTGTCGCAACCGAACTGTTTCCTAATTTATGAATGCTCATTGGCATAACTCCTTCTGGAGCTTTGGCTTTATAAAGTCTGTAAAAGCGCTTTATAATTGCTTCATCCATTTTTTCATTTGCCTGATGAATAAGAACTTTCTTTACTTCTGAAATAGGAATGCCACTTTTATCTAAACAATCTTTCATAGCCTGAGCAACATTTGTTAATGCAAATTCGTAAATTTTACGACCGTGCATTTTTATGTAACGTGTATCAGATGCATCCTCTTTATTATTGGACTTTCCAAAGAATAGATAATAAGCTTCTTCGTAAGTAAAAGAGGCTGTTTCGTGGGCTAAAATACCATCATTTCCTTCTGTGGACTCAATGATTGTTGCTCCCGCACCATCAGAATATATCATAGAATCACGATCGTGCTTATCAACTACACGAGATAAAGTTTCTGAACCAATTACTAAACAGCGTTTTGCCATCCCAGCTTTAATATAGGCTTGAGCTTGTATAACACCTTCAACCCAACCTGGGCACCCAAATAATATATCATAAGCTACGCATTTAGGGTTTTTAATTCTAAGTCGGTGCTTTATACGAGAAGCTAAACATGGTAAAATATCACTCTGGACAGTGTTGTGTTTTACATCTCCAAAATTATGTGCACAAATGATATAATCTATAGTTTCCATATCTATATCTGCATCATCAATTGCTTTTTGGGCAGCTAAAAAACCTAAGTCAGAGGAAGTGAGCTGTTTGTCTGCGTATCTTCTCTCGCTAATCCCTGTAATAGCTTTAAATTTTTCTACAATAACTTCATTTGGATAATCAATTCCTGAGCCATCTGCATTTAAAAATTTATGGTCATGAAAATCTGCATTACGTTCAATACTTTCAGGTATAAAACTCCCTGTTCCTGTTATTTTGATAGCCATAGTTATACTTTTTATGGATAATTAATTCATAAATCTAATTAATAAAATGGTTTTGACACATTTTGACGACTAAATTGGAATATTTTTTTGATATTCTTAGTATTTGGTCTTATTTCTAAAAATTCCATTAAAAAAGCGTTCAATTTGAACGCTTTTTTAATTGCCATAATTTGTGTTTTATGCTTCCATATATTGCTCAATAGGCGCACAGCTACATATTAAATTTCGATCTCCATAAGCTTCATCAACACGCCTTACCGTTGGCCAGAATTTATTATCTGCAACAAATTCTAATGGGAATGCTGCTTTTTCTCTAGAATATGGTAGGTCCCATTGGTCAGAGGTTAACATTTCCATGGTATGTGGTGCATTTTTTAAGACGTTGTTGGTGTCTTCTTTTGAAATACTTTCTATTTCTTTTCGAATTGAAATCATAGCATCACAAAATCGATCCATCTCAGCTTTGCTTTCGCTTTCTGTTGGTTCTATCATCATTGTTCCTGCAACTGGAAAAGAAACTGTTGGAGCATGAAAGCCATAGTCCATTAAGCGTTTAGCAATATCAACCACTTCAATGCCATTGGCTTTAAAATCTCGACAATCAATTATCATCTCATGAGCTGCACGTCCATTTTCTCCTGTGTAAAGTGTAGGGTAGTAGCCTTCTAAACGTTCTTTTATATAATTTGCGTTTAAGATAGCGACTTCAGTAGATTTTTTTAATCCTTCTGCACCTAACATTTTTATGTAACCATAAGAAATTATACAAGCAAGAGCAGAACCAAATGGAGCTGCCGAAATTGCAGTAATAGATTGGTGGCCACCTGTTTTAACTAATGGGTTTCCTGGTAAAAAAGGCACTAATTGCTCAGCGACACAAATTGGTCCAACACCTGGTCCACCACCACCATGTGGAATAGCAAAGGTTTTATGCAAATTAAGGTGGCAAACATCAGCCCCAATATTTCCAGGATTTGTTAAGCCAACTTGCGCGTTCATATTGGCACCATCCATATAGACTTGGCCACCATTATCATGAATAATTTGAGTTATCTCTTTAATAGCAGATTCATAAACACCATGTGTTGATGGGTAGGTTACCATTAAAGCAGAAAGATTGTTTTTGTGTAATTCTGCTTTTTCTCTTAAATCATCAACATCGATATTACCGTCTTCATTTGCTTTGGTAACAACCACTTTCATTCCTGCCATCACCGCACTAGCTGGATTTGTTCCATGTGCTGAAGAAGGAATTAAACATATGTTCCTATGATGGTCTCCTCTAGATTCGTGGTATGCTCTAATAACCATTAAGCCTGCAAATTCTCCTTGGGCACCAGAATTGGGTTGTAAGGAAGTACCTGCAAATCCAGTGATTTCAGTGAGTTGATTTTCGAGTTCGTTTAACATTAATTTGTAGCCAGTTGCTTGGTCAGTTGGAACAAAAGGATGCATATTTCCCCAATTGTACCAACTTAATGGTAACATTTCAGATGCAGCATTTAGTTTCATGGTACAAGAACCAAGAGAAATCATTGAGTGATTTAACGCTAAATCTTTACGCTCTAATCGTTTGATATATCGCATTAATTCCGTTTCTGAATGGTACGAATTAAAAACATCAAAAGTTAAAAAGTCAGATTGACGTTGAAGCTCACTCTGAATTGTTTCAGACTCAGAAATCGCTTTTATTTTATCTGTTTTGTTACCCGTAACAGCCTCAAAAATTGAAATAATTTCATTTAAATCGCTTATGGTTGTTGTTTCATTAATCGAAATAGTTACTGTATTGTTATCGGGATAATAAAAGTTTACTTCTTTTTTTTCAGCTTCGTATTTAACATTTACCGAATCTGCTTTAACTTGTATGGTATCAAAATAATGAGAATTAGCTTGTTCTAATCCTAAATTTTCTAGTGCTTTTACCAATGAGGAAGCAGAATTCTTCACTTTATTAGCTATAAACTCTAAGCCTTTAGGGCCATGATATACAGCATACATACCTGCCATAACCGCTAATAAAACTTGAGCAGTGCAAATGTTTGATGTTGCTTTATCTCTTTTTATATGTTGTTCTCTTGTTTGTAAAGCCATGCGTAAAGCACGATTTCCATCAACATCTCTAGTAACACCTATAATACGACCAGGAACATCCCTTTTGTAAGCTTCTTTAGTAGCAAAGAATGCTGCATGAGGTCCACCATATCCCATCGGGATTCCGAAACGTTGGGTTGTGCCAACAACAACGTCGGCTCCAAATTTACCGGGTGCTTCAAGTTTTACTAAACTTAAAATATCGGCCGCGACAGCAACCTTAATGCCTTCTGCATTTGCACGTTCAATAAAACCTTTGATATCTGTAATTTGACCATTTTTACCTGGATATTGCAATAAGGCGCCAAAAAACTCATCATTGAGATTATACTCAGCTTCATTACCAATAACAAGTTCAATACCTATTGGTATTGCTCTAGTTTCTAATAAAGATATCGTTTGTGGTAATACCAAGTCAGATACAAAAAATTTATTGACACCAGCCTTCTTTTGATGACGTTCTCTGACAGCAAAGAGTAAACTCATGGCTTCTGCTGCTGCAGTACTTTCGTCTAAAAGAGATGCATTAGCCATTTCCATTCCGGTTAAATCAATGACCATGGTTTGGTAGTTGAGTAAAGCTTCTAATCGCCCTTGCGCAATTTCTGCTTGATAGGGAGTGTAGGCAGTATACCAACCTGGATTTTCAAGAATATTTCTTTGGATAACAGATGGTAAATTAGAAGGGTGATAACCCATTCCTATATACGATTTATAAACTTTATTAAGATTAGAAAGTTTATAAATGTGAGTTAGATATTCCTGCTCACTCATTGCAGGTTCTAAATCTAAGTCTTGTTTTAGGCGTATATCTGCAGGAACAGTTTCTGAAACTAATTGTTCTATACTTGTAACGCCAATAGTGTTAAGCATGGCTTTTTGCTCCTGAGAACTTGGGCCAATGTGTCTTAATGCAAAAGAAGTTGTATCCATTCTTTTCTAGCTGTTTTTTTGATATGCAAAAATACGGAATATGCTCTTTTTTTTAGTTAACGAATACTAAAGTTTTTAACCGAAATGAGGCGTTATTAACACTTTGTTTATTTTTACAACATGAAGGTATGCAGAACCTTAATAAACTTTTATATTAATAGCAGTATTCACGTAGCATTTGCAGTTTGTGCATTGACATGGATAACCTTAATTAAGGTGAAGATACCTTTTGATGAAAACACCATTTGTTTTGTATTTTTTGCCACAATCACTGCTTATAATTTTATCAAGTATTTTGGATTGGCAAAATTTCATCATAGAAGCCTTGCAAATTGGCTTAGGGTAATTCAAATTTTTTCTGCGCTTTGTTTTCTATTGATGTTTTATTATATGACACAGCTTGCAAATGCTGTTATTTTATTAGTTGTGGTGCTCGCTATAGTGACATTTTTGTATGCCATACCTTTTATTCCAAAGCGATTTTTATATGATGAGCATCAAAACCTTAGGCAAATTGGTGGGCTAAAAGTCTATATTATTGGGATGGTATGGAGTTTTGTTACCGTATTAATACCTATTTTGAATAATGGGTATGAAATAAATTCGGATGTTGTATTGTTGCTTTTACAACGATTTTTTTTGGTTATTGTATTAATGTTGCCCTTTGAGATTAGAGATTTAAAATACGATAGCCTAAAATTAGCAACGATACCTCAAAAAATCGGCATAAAAAAAACCAAAAGAATAGGAGTGCTGTTACTATTGGTTTTTTTTATTCTTGAGTTTTTTAAAGACGAACTAGATAGTAAATCTATCCTGTCGACTCTCATCTTGTTATGTATTACCTTTGTGTTTGTAGTTTTTGCTTCCAAAGAACAATCTAGATATTATAGTGCCTTTTGGGTAGAAGCGATACCAGTTTTTTGGTTAATGAGTCTATTGTTGCTTTTTTAATTCACTATCAAAAGCTTGCTGAAGTGTTGTCTTTTCTTCCTCCTTAAGACATTCTATTTTAGACTTTTCTAAGGCTTTAGTTAGGTTCTTATTACGTTTGGTATAGGCTTGGCTAACTTTGCACCACGATAATCGAATGCCTAGTTTTATTCTTTCCCAAGTTGTGGCTTCACCATATTGACTTTTATCACAAATGTGATGTGCCTCCTCACAACTAATAAATAGTATACTTTTTTTCATTTTATTAATACCAATTTTCTTCCATGCAACTCGCCATAGCTGTTCTTGCTCTATGAATAATTACCCAAAGGTTAGACGCTGTTATGTTTAATTCATTACAAATGGCTTCAGTTTCGTAATGTAATAATGTCTTCATTTTAAAAACTGCGGCTTGCTTTTTTGGTAGTTTGCCTAGGCAATCATGGATTGCAATACCTAATTCTGTATTTTCTATTTTATCTTCGGCGGTTTTATCAAATGGATCAGCGACACGTTCTTCAAGCCAGTCGCCTTCAGTTTCAGAATCACTATTGTATGACATGCGAACTTCGGCTTTGCCTTTATTGGAGTTTATTTTGCGATAATGGTCAATAATTTTCCGTTTCAGAATAGCAATTAACCATGTGCGTTCACTGGCTTCACCTTTAAAATTAGCCATAGATTTTAACCCTGCCAAAAATGTGTCCTGAACCAAATCTTGAGCAATGTCTCTATCACTTACACGTGTTATGGTGTAATTAAAGAGGTAATCTGAATAATCTTTTATCCAATTGTTAGGATTTATTTTGTGTTCTGTCATTTAATGGATATTAGTTATCCTAGTTCAAAAATAGGTATTAATTTTTTATGATATGCCTTAGTCAATTAACCCAGCACGTCTCAACAACGCTTCTGGCTTAGGCTCTTGACCTCTAAACTTTTTGTACAAAGTCATTGGGTTTTCTGTGCCACCTTGGGATAAAACATAAGCCTGAAATTTTTGCGCAACTGTTTTATTAAAAATACCTTCTTCTTTAAAGTATTCAAAAGCATCGGCGTCTAAAACTTCGGCCCATTTATAGCTGTAATAACCAGATGAATAACCGCCTTGAAAAATATGCGCAAATGCTGTACTCATGCAGTTTTCTTTCACGTCAGGATATAAATTAGTATCACTGAATGCTTTTTCTTCAAAATCTTTTACAGAAGTAATTTCTAAAGGACTTTCATGCGAATGCCAAGCCATATCTAATAGTCCAAAACTGAGCTGACGGAGCGTTTGCATACCTTCATGAAACGTTGCTGAAGCTTTTATTTTTTCAATAAGCTCCATCGGAATTACATCGCCAGTTTCGTAATGCGTGGCGAATAATTTTAAAGTTTCTTCTTCATAGCACCAGTTTTCTAATATTTGACTTGGTAGTTCTACAAAATCCCAATGTACACTAGTGCCAGATAAACTAGGGTAAGTCGTATTGGCTAACATACCGTGCAGGGCATGACCAAATTCGTGAAACAAGGTCGTAACTTCATTAAAGGTCAGGAGCGAAGGTTTGCTTTTTGTAGGCTTTGTAAAATTACAAACGATAGATACATGCGGACGATGATTTTGTCCGTCTTTAATCATTTGAGGTTTAAATGATGTCATCCAAGCACCATTTCGTTTTCCTTCTCTCGGAAAAAAGTCAGCATAAAAAATGGAAACTAATTCGCCATCAGTATCAATTACTTTATAAGTTAAGACATCTTCATGGTACTTGTCAATAGTATCAATTTCTTCAAAGTGTAATCCAAATAATTTTTTGGCAACCGTAAATGCACCATTGATAACATTTTCAAGTTTGAAATAAGGTTTCAGTTGTTCGTCATCCAAGCTGAATAATTTCTGCTTCATTTTTTCAGAATAATATGCCGAATCCCATTTTTGAAGTTGGTCGATACCGTCTAAATCTTTTGAAAAATCTTCTAGCTTTTTGAACTCTTCTTCCGCAGCGGGCTTTGCCTTATCTAATAATTCATTTAAAAACTTCTGAACTTTATTTGGCGACTCTGCCATGCGCTCTTCCAATACAAAATGTGCGTGCGTTTTGTAGCCTAATAATTGGGCGCGTTCGTTGCGAAGTTGAGCAATTTTAAGAACGTTGTCTTGGTTGTCTAATTCATCGCCCTTAAAGCCTTTGTTGCCAAAAGCTTTTGAGAGTTGTTCCCTCAACTCACGATTATCTGCATAGGTCATAAACGGAATATAACTTGGGTAATCTAAAGTAATGAGCCAGCCATCTTTTCCTTTGCTTTCTGCCAATTGTTTTGCTGCTTCTTTTGCGCCTTCTGGCAAACCAGATACATCTTTTTCGTCTTTGATGAACATTTCGAACTTATTAGTTTCTGCTAAAATGTTTTCACCAAACTTCAATTTAAGTTGACTTAATTGCTTGTCAATTTCACGAAGTCTTTCTTTTTTGTCTTCAGAAAGATTAGCGCCGTTTCTAGAAAAACTCTTGTATTTTTTATCGAGAAGGGTGTTTTGTTCTGTTGTTAACTTTATGGCGGATTTTGACTCGTAAACCCCTTTTACTCGTTTAAATAAATCTTCATTAAGCGTAATATCATTACCGAATTCTGAAAGCAATGGTGAAACCTCTTGAGCAATTTTCTGAATTTCGTCATTAGTTTCAGCAGAATTTAGATTAAAAAATATACTTGATATTCTATCTAATTCTTCTCCGGAATAGTCTAATGCTTCTATCGTATTTTCAAAAGAAGGCGTTTCAGGATTGTTAACAATAGCATCAATTTCTGAACATGCTTTTTCAATAGCAGTTTTAAATGCGGGCAAAAAATCTTCTGTGTTAATTGAAGAAAATGGAGCTGTATTGTATGGGGTATTAAACGTTTTATTTAGGATTGTCATTTTTATTTTTCAATTTTTTAATTCCGATTAAAATATCTGTTGTCGGATATACTAAGGAAAACACAAAGCCAAGAGGTCCGCAGGTTTTTGCTTTGAAGTTATTTATTTCTAAAGGATAAAAAGTAGGTCCAAAAGTCATTTTTCAAGAAAGATAAAATAGAAAAGCACAAAAAGGGTAAATAGGTAATCGTAATAATATTTCCTTAATTAATTGCATTTTACGATTATTTCAAATCCTTAGAAGACGCAATAACTTTTGCTTTAAGTCCTTCTTTATAAATTAGAATTTTATCTAAAACGCATTGGTCATTAGAACCTATAATTTGAGCAGCCAAAATACCAGCATTTTTTGCACCATTAAGAGCTACTGTTGCAACAGGGACACCACCAGGCATTTGTAAAATCGATAAAACAGAATCCCAACCATCTATGGAATTACTACTTTTTACAGGGACTCCAATTATAGGAAGAGGCGATAATGAGGCCACCATTCCTGGAAGATGTGCGGCACCACCTGCGCCAGCAATTATAACTTTTATGCCACGGTTATGAGCATTTTTCCCGTAATCAAATAATTTTTCAGGGGTACGATGTGCAGATACAATATCTACTTCGACCTCGATATCAAATCCCTTTAGAATATCTACAGCATCTTGCATAACTGGCAAGTCACTTTTACTGCCCATGATTACTCCTACTTTACTCATAATTATTTACTTATTACTTTTATAGTTTCTTTTACTTGTTGTGCTATGGCACGTGCTTTATCTATATCTTTATTGACAATGGTTACATGGCCCATTTTACGAAAAGGTCTTGTTTGTTTTTTTCCATAAATATGAGGTGTTACACCCTCCATAGCCATAATATCTTCAATGTTTTTGTAGCGTACTTCTCCGGTGTGGTTTTCAGCACCTACTAAATTGACCATAACGCCCGCAACTTTACTTTCAGTATTTCCAAGCGGTAAATTTAATATGGCTCTTATTTGTTGTTCAAACTGACATGTAAAGCTTCCTTCTATACTGTAGTGTCCAGAATTATGAGGTCTTGGTGCGACTTCATTTACTAAAATTTCGTCATCTTTCGTTAAAAACATTTCAACAGCTAAAAGCCCAACATGATTAAAAGCCTTCGCCACTTTTAGAGCCACATCTTCAGCTTTTTTAGTGATATGATCTGATAATCTCGCTGGACAAAGTACGTATTCTACTTGATTGGCTTCTGGATGAAATTCCATTTCTACTGTGGGATACGTTTTTATTTGCCCATCTTCGTTTCGAGCAACAATAACCGCCAATTCGTTTTTAAATGGAATTAAGTCCTCAGCGATACACTCGACATTAGGTAAATTCTGTAAATCTGAAAAATCACGAACTATTTTTACACCTTGTCCATCATAACCAAATCGCGCACTTTTCCACACAAAAGGGAGGCTTAAGCCACCATTATTAATAGCATCTTCAATCTCTGAAGTGTAAGCAAATCGTGAAAATGGCGAGGTCGGAATCTTATGGTCTGTATAAAATAATTTCTGAGTGGCTTTGTTTTGAATTGTCCTCAAGGTTTTAGAAGATGGAAATACTTTTTTACCTTCTTCCTCAAGCTTTTCTAAAGCATACACATTGACATTTTCTATTTCAAAAGTAAGAACATCTACATTACGCCCAAATTCTAAGACAGTTTCATAGTCTAGTATATCGCCTCTGACAAATTCATCACAAGCCAATCTAGATGGAGCTTCTGCGCTGTTGTCAATAACTTTTGTGGAGATATCAAACTTTCTTGTTGCATAGAGCATCATTTTGCCCAGTTGTCCACCACCTAGAATACCTAGTTTAAAATCTGAAGAAAAATAGCTCATATTGTATGTCCAATTAGGTTGGAAATCATTAGTTAAAATTTGAAACTACTCAACAAAAATACACTAATTATGGAACAATGTTCTAAAATTAGAAACCAAAAATCGGCTAACATTAATCATTTGATTATCTTTGACTTCTTAAAATTGAAACATGTTAGTTAAGCTTCAAGATTTATATTTTAAACCATTTATTTCTGAGGAGAAAATACAGGAGTCTGTACAGCAGATGGTCAATAAAGTTGCTGAAGATTTAAAAGATGAAATGCCCATGTTTGTTGGTATACTTAATGGTTCTTTTATGTTTGTTAGTGATTTTGTTAAGAAGTATCCTCAACCATGTGAGGTTACTTTTATTAAGTTAGCTTCTTATGATGGTGTAAAATCAACTGAAGATATTCAAAGATTAATAGGCTTAACTCAAGATTTAACAGGAAGAACTGTAGTTATTCTTGAAGATATAATAGATTCTGGCAATACCTTAGAAGAGATTCATCGTATTTTTTCAAATGAAAATGTGAAACAACTCATTATAGCAACATTGTTTTACAAGCCAGAAGCTTACAAAAAAGACTTTAAATTACATTACGTTGGTTTAGAAATTCCAAATAAGTTTATAGTTGGTTATGGACTAGACTACAATGGATTAGGAAGAGATTTGCCGGCAGTATATCAACTAAAAACAACACAACACATGACTAATATTGTATTATTTGGACCTCCAGGTGCAGGCAAAGGTACACAAGCAAATTACCTAAAAGACAAATACAATTTGGTGCATATTTCTACTGGAGATGTATTTAGATACAACATAAAAAATAAAACAGCTCTTGGGACTTTAGCCAAATCTTACATGGATAAAGGTGAATTGGTGCCCGATGAGGTAACCATTGACATGCTTAATGCGGAGGTTGAAAAAAATGCTGATGCTAAAGGATTTATTTTTGATGGATTCCCTAGAACAAATGCTCAAGCTGAAGCTTTAGATGTTTTAATGAGTACAAAGGATTCTCAAATAAATGCCATGGTAGCTTTGGAAGTCGATGACGAAGTGTTAGTTGGACGTTTGTTAGAAAGAGGTAAAACAAGTGGAAGATCTGATGATGCCGATGAAGATATAATTAGAAACCGTATTAAAGAATACTACGGTAAAACAGCAATTTTAAAAGACTACTATACAGCTCAAGATAAATATTTTGGTGTTGATGGTGTTGGTAGTATAGAAGATATTACTGACCGTTTGAGTACGGTTTTAGATAAATTATAAAATGATGTGAGTTTAAAACACTAAGATTTAAACATTCACTTTAAACTCAGAAAATGACCGAAGGAAATTTTGTAGACTACGTAAAAATGCATGTATCATCCGGAAATGGAGGGAAAGGCTCTGCGCATTTGCATCGCGAAAAATACATCCAGAAAGGTGGTCCAGATGGTGGTGATGGTGGTCGTGGCGGTCATGTAATTGTTAGAGGAAACTCTAATCTATGGACTTTACTTCACTTAAAATTTAAAAGACACATTAAAGCGGGCCATGGTTCTCATGGTAGCTCAGTTAGAAGCACAGGTGCAGATGGCGAAGACATGTATCTGGAAGTGCCATTAGGAACAGTTGTTAGAGATACCGAGACAAATGACATTCTTTTTGAAATTACTGAAGAGGGTGAAGAAAAAATTGTTGCAGAAGGGGGTAAAGGTGGACGAGGTAATTGGCATTTTAAAAGTTCTACTAATCAAACACCACGATATGCGCAGCCTGGAATACCATTAGAAGAAAGACATGTAACATTAGAGCTAAAAGTATTAGCAGATGTTGGTTTGGTAGGGTTTCCAAATGCTGGAAAATCTACATTGTTATCTGTTATGACTTCGGCAAAGCCTAAAATTGCAGATTATGAGTTTACAACATTAAAACCCAATTTAGGAATCGTTCAGTATAGAGATTTTCAATCTTTTGTTATGGCTGATATTCCAGGAATAATTGAAGGTGCTGCAGAAGGTAAAGGATTAGGCTACTACTTTTTAAGACATATTGAGCGTAACTCTATTTTATTATTTTTAGTGCCTGCTGATGCCGACGATATTACAAAACAGTACGAAATCCTATTGGATGAATTAAGGCGTTACAATCCTGAGATGTTGGATAAAGAACGTTTTCTTTTAGTGTCAAAATCAGATTTATTGGATGATGAATTAAAGACAGAATTGAAATCTGAGCTGGATAAGAGTTTAAATATTAACTACATGTTTATGTCTTCTGTTGCGCACCAAGGTATACAGGAATTAAAGGATAAACTTTGGAAATTATTAAATGCATAATTAGTTTACTTATTTGAAAATAATTATCAGAAATATAATAGAAAGTAATAACAGTAATATAGGAAGATGCTTTAATTTTTTCATTCAGTTTCTTATTGTTCTTTCTGTAGTTACATTTTCAATAGAGACGCTACCAGATTTAAAAAAATCGACCAGAGACTTATTAGGTGTAATAGAAATCTTTTGTGTCGTCATTTTTACAATAGAATATGTTGCTCGTATTTATATAGCAGAAAAGAAATTAAAGTTTGTTTTTAGCTTTTTTGGTCTGATAGATTTACTTGCTATTTTACCATTTTACTTATCCTTTGGTTTAGATTTAAGGTCACTCCGACTCCTTAGGATATTTAGGCTATTTAGGCTTTTGAAATTAGCAAGATATAATAGAGCAATGCGTCATTTTGCTAGGGCAATGCTTATGGCTAAAGAGCAAATTATACTCTTTATGGCAATTACTATAGTGCTTATTTATTTTTCTGCTGTAGGAATCTATTATTTTGAACATGATGCACAGCCCCAACATTTTTCATCAGTATTTGAAAGTCTTTGGTGGTCTATTATTACTTTAACTACAGTAGGTTATGGAGACGTTTATCCGATTACAGTTGGTGGGCGCGTTTTTACATTTTTTATTCTACTTATTGGACTTGGAATTGTAGCTATCCCAACAGGAATCATTTCTTCCTCAATGACAAAGGTTTTTGACATGAAAAACGACGATGAACTCAGTAAGGGTAAATAGTTAAATGTCTAGAAAATAATTTCAAATTTTAGTACCTTTAAAATAAAAAGATGAAGCTACTACGACTACTTTCCGTATTATTTCTATTGACCTCTTGTGGTGCTCTTGTAGATTATGATTATGAAAAAGATACTGATTTTTCAGAGTATAAGACCTATAATTATTTTACAGATATGAAAACGGATTTTAGCCAATTAGATGATAAACGTTTAATAAGAGCTATGGATCAAAAACTTAAAGCTTTAGGTTTTGAAAAATCAGAAACACCAAGTTTTAGAATAGATATTCAATCGACTGAAGCTGTAAACAACACCAATAGTACAGTGGGTGTAGGTATAGGTGGAACCGGAAATAGTATCGGAGGTATAGGCTCTATTGGTATTCCAATAAATTCAAATAGAACCATTAGAGAAATTAGTATTGAGTTTGTAGACGATTCAAAGAGTGGCGTTTTTTGGCAAGCCGTAACTACAATTTCTAATATTGGTAATTCTCCAGAGAAACGAGAAGCCTCTTTTGTGAAACTAATTGATAAGATTTTTGTGAAATACCCTCCAAAGAAGTAATTGGTTTTAATTCGTTAAGTTGTTGTTAAGGCTATTTAGATTAACTCTGTTTGAATGTATATTTCGTTAAAACTAAATCAACAATCCTATGAAAAATTTAAGACAAACATTAGTAATCCTATGTGTTACACTCTTTACTTTCTCTAATGCACAGTACGAAGTGAAACCACCAAAAGGATATACTCAAGATGTTGGAAATATGGTCTCAATGCTAGATGGTTTAAAAGAAAGAGTAACTCGCATTGTAAAAAGTATGGACCAAAAGGGCACAGATTTTCTTTTAGACGAAAATGCCAATTCACCAGGTGCCATGATATACCATTTAGCGGCAACGGAAGCCTATTATCAAGTTTATACTTTTGAAGAAAGACAATTTAATAAAGAAGAAGAAGCAAAATGGGGAACAGCCTTAAGTCTTGGTGCTAAAGCTCGCGAAGAATTTGTTGGGAATCCAATATCGTATTATTTAGATATCTACGATGAAGTAAGAGCTAAAACAAAACAATTACTTAAAACCAAAGATGATGAATGGTTTGCAAAGAAAAATGGCGGAATGACGAACCATTGGGCTTGGTATCATGTCATGGAACATCAAGCTAATCATATGGGGCAATTGGCTATGATTAGTAAACGCGTAAAATAAAAAAAGAGGCTTTATTTTTTAAAGCCTCTTTTTTATTTAATCAACCTTAATCCTAATGCCTTCAGAATGACTGCTAAACTCCGGCGCATACATCGATTGAATTGTTGTAATGCCATTACTCATATCTCCAGAATTATTAACTCTTAAATCGTACTCAAAAACATAAACGCCTTTTGGTAAATAGTCAATAAAGAAGTTGGTTGCGGCATCTTTTGTACTTTCATAATAACCTAAGCCATCTTGCCATTTGTATTGTGATAACACACTGACAGACTCAAAACCTGCAGCACGCATATCTTTAAGATGAAGGAATTCCATATCGCGGTCACTACGTATTTCTATACGGACTTTTACTAAATCGCCAACATTGAGTTTGGTGTCTTTAGTAATTTCTGTGATTTCTTCACCGCTGTCAGTATTGGTTTTTAGGAATAGTTTTTTATTAAGTTTAAGAGGTGTTTCAGCTGGTGTAATTTTATCTAAATCTTCGAAATATTGCCAATACAATGCACCCCAAGCAATGCCATCTCCTTTTTTAGAAAGCGTGACTTTAGATTGTTCTGGTTTAATTTCAGAGCCATTCCAACTAGTTTTGTAGTAGCCTGTGCCAGCTTCAAGTTTTACGTTCTCTAATTTATAAGGTGAAATTGTTTCATTTCCTACCTTGACTTCAATAGTATCCTCAACACTTAACCAATCGCTTCCTTGTAATAATAAAGCATAAACCGCTTCGGTAGTTGCTTTAGTGGTTTCCCATTTATTGGTTTGCTTATTTTTAAGCAGCCAAATTTTAAGGTTGTCAATGGTTTCTATATCGTTTTGAATTTCAGAAAAGGCTTCAATCAGCAAGGCTTGCGTTTCTATTGGTGCTTGGTGCCAATACCATGATGCTTTGTTTTCCTTCCAATACATACCTAATTCTTCGGATGTAATTGAATTTTCTTTCAAAGATTTTAAGATTTTAGAGGCTGTTTTTTCATCTTGATTTCTATGCGCAACCAACGCCATTAAACCTTTGGCATAAAGCGAACGTTTTAGCCAGTATTTTTGAATTTGCCCATGGTAGTAATCCATTATTTTAGAGACTTCGTTTGAAGCTTTAATTTCAGGATAAAAGCTGCGGACATATAAATAATGCAATTGCGTGTACGATAAATGGTCTTTGTTTAAATCTATTTTTGAATTATACTTTTTAATGTCTTTATATTCTTTGGCAAATTCGGCATCAAGATATTTAATAGCCTTTTTTATCATTTCATCTTGGTCAGAATTTGAAACTACGCCAAGTTTATCTAAATGTCCAAAACCAGAAATTATATGCTGTGTCATATATCTGTTGTCTCTGCCGCCAGTAAACCAAGGCCAAGCCCCAGAACAATGCTGATTGTTTTTTAGTTTTCGTAATGCGCTTTGTAGCTCGTTATTCATTTTATTTAAATCGAATAACAAGGCCATGCGTTTTTTCTGTTCGGTTTCGGATTGTGCATCTCGAAGCCAAGGTGTTTCTTCAATTAATAACGATTTTAACTCTTGGTTTTTTTCTAAGTTTGAAATTAAAGCATCAGAATTTGTGTTTTTCCATTGGCTAAAAACAGATTCTATTTTTGGGTTTGACTTTACAATATGTTGTGCCAATGCATTGGCATAATAGCGACTAAAGGTTTGCTCGTTACATTCGTAAGGATATTCCATTAAATAAGGCAATGCCTGTACCGCATACCAAGCTGGATTAGATGTGATTTCTAACGTGAGTTTGTGGTTCTTTAAAGTCTTAGATGAATTATTAGCTAATTTATCTAAAGTAAATGTTTTGGTTTCATTAGACTGTACCCACATTGGTAGCGTCTCTGTGATAAGCATTCTGTTAGTTAAAACTGGTAACACATTTTGCTCGCCATCACTGTAACCTTCAGATTGTGCGATGATTTTATATTGTACGGCTTGGATGTTATCAGGTATAGTTAAAGACCAACTTGTATTCGCATTGCCTTTGGCTTCAACAGAAAAGGTATTGACTGCGTTAGACCCGACAAGTAATGTTGTAATATCTTTGTTACTAACTGCATCTTCTAAAACTAACTGTGCTTTTCCAGATAAGGGCTTGTCTGTAAGATTTGAAATTTTAGTGCTAATGGTAATGGCATCACCTTGACGCAAAAAACGTGGTGTGTTTGGCAACACCATTAACTCTTTTTGGGTTACAGCTTCAAGTTGCACTACAGAACTTTCTAAGGTTTTGGTATGCGCAAGAAGTTGCAATTTCCATTTGGTTAATGCTTCTGGAGCTTTAAAATTAAAACTTACATTGCCGTCTTTGTCAGTTTGTAATTGTGGAAAGAAAAATGCCGTTTCTTGAAGGTTTTTTCGGATTTGGATTGATTTATTTTTTCCTGGTGCATTTTTATTTTTAGAAACTTCTAATCCTGGAACTTGTCCAGATAAAGTTTGGGTAAAATTAGCATTAGGTACTTGGGAGTCATCAGCCATTACTTCAGCTTCAACAGAAATACTACTTACAGATGATTTTGCCTTAGTCGTTGTTGCATATCCTGTAATAACTACTTCGTCTAATGCAGCTTCATCGTCTGCAAGTAAGACCTGTAACTTATTATTCTTATCAACCTTGTGTTCTAGAGTTTTCATTCCAACATATGAAAACACAAGTACTTTATCATTTTTTGCTTCAATTTCAAATTTACCGTCAAAATCAGTTTGTGTTCCAGTAGTAGTTCCTTTTACAATAATAGACACACCGGGTAACGTTGTGCCAGTAAAATCTGTAACTATGCCTTTTACAGTACCATCTTTAATTGTATCATCATAATTAGCAATTACCTTAGATTTTATAACGTTTATATTTCTGAAATAAGCTCTTCGGGCTTGGTATTCATTCCCAAAATAAAATCCAAACCAATTCCAACTATCAAAGCCTTGGTAGGTGTAATTCTTTGTGGTTTTAAAGTAATTGGTATTTCTAAAATTGGCAATGCTATAGCTCTTAGAAACATTTTTATTTAACCTTGAGTAATAATTGGGTTGGTTTATTGGAACAAAGGTCCAATTGTTTGGTCTAAACTCATCTAGAGAGGCGTCGTACATGCTTGCCAAAACTTCGGCTGCGACTTTATCGCCTTTAGGGCCTTTTATTATAAACTGCCAAGTTTCGTCCTGTCCGGGTTGTAGCTTATCTCTAAATGTATTGGTTTCAATTTGTAAATCGGTTTTAGGATAAGGCACTTTTACAAAAACTGACCCTGACTTAAAATAATTAAATGCCGAGAAACTGTAATGCACGACAAAACCACCTAAGTCTGTTTTGCTAATTGGTAAGGATATACTTCGCTTAGAATTGCTGAGATTGTGTATTTGGGTTTCGGTAATGCTTCCGTTTTTTTCAATATCTACAGTCACAGTAATAGCTTTAGCAGAAGTGCCAAAAGTAAGTTTAGCATGCTCGTTAGGGTGGTATTCTGTTTTATCTAAACTAGCATCAAATAGTTTATTGTCGGCAATAGTTTTGTCTGAGTCACTATATAGAAAGGTATAGACTTGGTCTTTTACCTCTTGACCAAATTTATCTTTAGTTTCTAAGACGATTAGATAAGTGCCAGATTCCCAGTTTTTGATGCGTTTTAAGGCAACTTCTTTTGATTTTTCGGTATCAAATTCTGTTTTAAAAATGGCTATTCCTTTGTCCCAGTTTTGCATTTGGCTTTCGTTGTCATAATCCCAATGTGTGAATAGTTTTTTAAATTCAGCTTTGTTCAAAACTTTATAATCTGGTGCTTGCCAAGGTCTTGGTCTTAAAACTGCATCTGGATGCTTAGGTTTATAGACTTTTATTACGCCTTTGGCAGGTGTAAACTCACCATTAAGATTTGCGGTGTTGATACTGATTTTAGTGTTTTTTTTGGACTTATCAATACGTTGAAGGGCATTAATGTTTGCTATTAATGCATGATAGCCCACGCGAACCGTTGTGGACGTACTTCTTGTTTCGCCATTAATATCTGTGACGTCAGCTGTGATTTCGTAAGTAAAAACAGGTAGATTTTCTTTAGATGTTTTTTCGTCTGGTAAGGCTTTAAAGGTAATTTCAAATTTACCTTTTGTATCTGTTTTTATTTCTCCAAATGCGATTTCTTGCGCACTCGAATCATAACTTGGTCGTCTCCAATAATACCAACTTGGAAGCTGTACATTTCTTTTTACGCGATATACTACTTTAGCATCCGTAATGTTGCTTCCTGCAAAGGCGATGGCATTTCCTTTTATCTTTATGCTGTCATTGATTTTATAGGTTTCAGTTACTGGCAAAAATTGGGTTTCAAATTTTGGGCGTTTGTATTCTTCAACTGAAAAGTACTGCGATGCAAAGCCTAATACTTCAGAGTTTGTTCCTATAGAAAAATCGCCAGTTAGACCACTATTTGGTAAAATAAATTCGCCATGAAAAGACCCGTAATCATTGGTTGTAAATTGGAGTTCGCTTAATTGTTCGCCATTAACATCATGTAAAGTTGCTGTTATGGTCTCATTTGGAGCAACTGCAGTTTTTTTGTTTACTGTTATAGTAGAAATACCTTTAAAATAGACGGTTTGTCCAGGTCTATAAATACTTCTATCTGTAATAATGTACGTTCTATAATTTGGTTTTGTAGTCTTTTGTTGCTTGTAAGCCCTATTAATGTAAGATTCGCCAAAAATTGCTTCCTCGTTGGCTTTAGTGACGGTGGTTACCACATTATAATAGCGGTCGGTATTCTTCTTAAAGACGAAGCGACCTTGTTGGTCTGTCGTAAATTTTTCTTTTCTTCTATCGTTTCTGTCGTAGGAGGCAGAATAAACCAACTCAACTTTGGCATTACCTATTGGTAATCCATTATGACGATTGATAACTTGGTAAGTTACTTTATCATTCTCTTGGGTTTCTACAAGAGCCATATTGGTAACTTGTATGTCCGTAGTGGCAAAAACATCAGAATTTGTATAAGCAGAAATGATATACAAACCATTTTCTATGTTAGGAAGTACAATTTCTGTACTGTGATTTTGATAATCGCCTTCATTTTTTAGATTGCTTGAGAAAGACTTATAAACCTTTAGTCTCTTGAGAAATTTTGATTTTTCTTCTGGTTTGTATTGCTTATTAAATCTATCGAGTTGTGACGAATTAATTTTGAAGATTTTGAAATCTAAATTCTGAAGATTCTTGTAATTTACTAAAACTAGCGAAGCTTGATTAACTGGAATGTATTTCTCCGTTTTTAAACTCAGATTGGGCATTAAAATTTGTTCTTTTAAAACGGCACATTTTTTGGCACCATCACTATCTGGGAATTTTGAAATCACAGTGTTACAAATAGCTACTGCTTCTTTATTTTTCCACTGTAATTGAACTGTATCTTCATTAGAATTTGCATCATATGCATTGCTTTGAATTCTTAATTGTTTTGCAAGTTCAAAACTGTATAAACCTGAGCTTTTAGAGTTGCTTATAGGTTGTAATTCCTGATTAAGTGTTTTGATAAGTTCTGAATCTACAGCATCAAAAGTAGCGTTTTGTTTTACAAAATTGAGTCTTTCAATATTTGCCGAAATAAAGGCTTTAGAGTTCTTGTCTTTTTGATGAAATCGTAAAAGGTTTTGATAAATTTTTAGAGCATTCAGCTGAAGATTTACTGAATCTTTAGAAGTGATGTTTAGTCCCATAAATACATCGCTCTTCGAGATTAATTCAGGATTGTCGATGGTAAATTTATAAGCGGGTTGCGTGATGCCATTTTCTGTAGTTTGGTAAAATACTAGAGCATTATGACTCAGAAAATCAAAAAGAGTTGGGCGATAGGTTTTAGAATTTTCAAGCTCAATTAAAAGCGCACTATATTTTTCTAACGGTTCTTGTTGCAGTAATAGTCCGTTTTCTAAAGAGTTTTGGTAATAGTAATGGACTTCTGTAAATAGTGTTTCTAAATCCCAAGTCCTAAAATCGGTAGCGACTTTTTCTGATGTTTTAGAACGGTTATAAAATTTGTAACGGTTGTTCTGGTAGTATTGCCAGTAAAGTTTGGCTAGTAAATTTTCTAAAACGTGTTTTGTCACCAGATCTTGAGAATCAATTTCGGATTTAAAATTTTCAATAATTTTTAATTGCGAATCTTCTTCCAGTATTTGTAAATACTTGCTCTGGTATATAAGGGCCTTTACAATTTGAATATTGTTTTTCTGCGTCTTTGCTTTTTTGTGTATCTTAGAAACAGCTTCAGAAGCAGATTTAGTTAAACCTTCACTCTCAAATTTTTCAACAGCAGCCCATTCAGAATCATAATGAGTGTTCTGAGCTTTGGAAAATGAAGAAAAGCAGATAAATATCAAGGTAATTATATGGTATTTCATGATTGACAATTTTATAGCAAAATACCTTCAAAAGGTGTTCCAAAAAACACACAATGCGTCACTTTTGGTTTTGCTTGAGTGAAGTTAGCAATTTTATGAGTGAATTGGTCTGTAAGAAATTGAAATTATTCACGACATTAGGTTTAGACTTCAAATTGTATTTTTGTTTAGCAAATGAAATATGTTTCCCTTTTTTTATGCTTGCCATTTCTTCTTTTAGGACAAACACCTAAAGAAGACGCCTCTAATTATATTACTAAGAAGCAGTATATAAAAGCTCAAGAAGTGATGATCGACTATATTCTTGAGCATCCATTGGATAAAGAAGCTCTTGAATTGCTTGGTGATGCTTACGGCTATCAAAAAAAATGGGACGAAGCTATTGAGTACTATAAATTGTTAAAGGGATTGGAAAATAACAATGCCAATTATCATTACAAGTATGGTGTCGCTTTAGGGATGAAAGCCCTAACAATGAGCAAACTTAGAGCTCTTGGTGCTATTGATGATATAAAATCTTCTTTTATAAAAGCTGCAGAATTAGACCCTAATCATATTGATGCGCGTTGGGCATTAGTTGAACTTTACATGACCTTGCCTGGAATTGTCGGTGGAAGTAAAAACAAATCTATGAAGTATGCTTATGAGCTTGAGGCTTTGTCAAAAGTTGATGGATATCTTGCCAAAGGCTATATCTATGAGTATGATGACGAACCAGAACTCGCCGAAAAGTATTATAAAATGGCAGTAAAGGATGGTGGTTCTGTAACCTGCTACGAAAAGCTAACCAATTTATACGAATCACAGAATGAGCCTGAAAAAGCTATCGAGACTATAGAGGCTTCTCAGGATAAGCATAAACGTAATGCACTGCATTATCAATTAGGGAAAGTTTCTGCAGACTATAATATTCAACTAGATAAAGGAGAGCAGTATTTGCTTCAATACATAAAAAATTATTCCTCTGCTGATGGTGTGCCTATTGAATGGGCTTATTATCGTTTGGCTCAGATATATAAGCATAAAATGAACTCCCAAAAAGGTCGTAGTTATATAGACAAAGCACTCTCACTTCGTTCTGATTTTAAGGAAGCTTTGAAAGTAAAAGCTACAATTTCAAAATAATATTTTTTAATACTGGAATTCTTTTGTTTAGGTTAATAGTAATAATTCTTAAACATTTGTTAATTATTCGCAAAATTAATAGTAATACTATTAAATTCGCACTTTAAATAATTAATGATGAAAAATTTACTCTCAACTATAAAGATTTCAGTACCAGAGAAGATATTTCTGAAAGACCCTGAGTCTTCGGATTTAGGAAAACGCATTATAGAACATAGCATATTGTTAATTGATGAGATTGGTTTTGATAATTTTACTTTTAAAAAATTAGGAACTAGAATTGGCTCAAATGAAAGCTCTATATATAGGTATTTTGAAAGCAAACATAAGCTGTTATTATATTTAACATCATGGTATTGGGCTTGGATAGAATATCAATTAGTATTTTCTACGTCTAATATTCCTAATCCAGAAGAGCGATTACTTAAGGCTATTGAAATAGTAACTCAAACCATTAAAGAAGATTATGACTTTTCTCATGTTAATGAAGTAAAGCTTAATCAAATTATTATTAATGAGTATTCTAAATCCTATCTCACAAAAGAAGTTGACAGCGAAAATAAAGAAGGCTATTTTGAAGTCTATAAACGTTTAATTACGAGACTACGAGATATGATTTTGAATATTAATTCAAATTACAAATTTGCGACTAGTATTTCAAGTACAATATTAGAAGGTGCTTTACATCAGCATTTTCTAAAGGATCATTTTAAATCTATTACCGATTGTAGTGATATAGTTACACCAACTAAATTCTTTCAAAATTTAACTATTAACGCTATTAAAACAAAATAAGATATGCTTCAAGAAAAACCACTTTTAACCCCATGGCAGCGTTTTATAGGGTTACTTAAGCTTGAGAAAAAAGACTTGTTTCAAGTGATATACTATGCTGTTTTCTCTGGGCTAATAGGCTTAACCTTACCTTTAGGAATACAAGCTATCATAAACTTAATACAAGGAGCACAAGTAAGCACATCATGGATAGTACTAGTCAGTTTAGTGACCATTGGTGTGGCCTTTGTAGGTGTTTTGCAACTCATGCAAATGCGTATAATAGAAACTATTCAACAGCGTCTTTTTATGCGAGCATCTTTCGAGTTCACTTATCGTTTTCCAAAAATTAGGATGGATGAGCTTCACAACTATTATCCACCGGAGTTAGCTAACCGATTTTTTGATGTTCTGACAGTACAAAAAAGTTTAGCTAAGCTATTAATTGACGTGCCTACGGCTGTCCTACAAATTGTATTTGCCTTAGTGTTATTATCATTTTATCATCCATTTTTTATAGCGTTTGGTGTTTTACTTCTTGTGCTTATATATATAGTATTTAAGTATACAATTCAGCGCGGAATGGACACCAGTTTAAAGGAGTCTAAGAAAAAATATATCGTAGCGCATTGGATTCAAGAAGTCGCTAGAGCTATTATGAGTTTTAAAATATCAGGAAAAACATCCTTGGCCATTGATAAGAATGATAAGTTAGTTGAGGATTATTTAATAGCTCGAGAAGGTCACTTTAAGATTTTAATTATTCAGTTTATCCAAATGATTGGATTTAAGGTTTTAGTTACTGCTGGACTTTTGCTTATTGGAGGTTTGCTTGTACTTAACCAAGAAATGAATATTGGACAGTTTGTTGCGGCAGAAATTATTATTCTATTAGTCATTGGATCGGTAGAAAAATTGATTCTAGGATTAGAATCTTTTTACGACGTATTAACCTCTTTAGAAAAGATGGGTCAGGTAGTAGATAAGAAAATCGAATCTCAAGAAGGAGAAGAAGTCGTAATAGATAAAGATTTTAATATAGAGTTAGAGAAAGTATCTTATGTAGTACCAGATAGAAGCTTACCAATTCTTAATGATGTGTCATTAAAAATTAATTCTAAAAGTAGAATTTTAGTAAAAGGGGAAAGTGGTTCAGGAAAATCAACACTAATTAGAATTCTATCAGGTATTTTTAGACCAACAACGGGTCGTATTTTCTTGAATGATACCGCTGTTAACAATCTAAAATTAAATAGTTACAGAGCACGTTTGGGATTGGTACTTAGTGACGAAACACCTTTTGAAGGGAGTATTAAAGAAAACTTAACACTTGGAGACGAATCAATAACGCAACGGAGAATACAAGAAATTTTATCTATTGTTGGTTTAGTTGATTTTTTAAAGGAAACAGAATTAGGGTTAAATACAGTGATTTATCCAGAAGGAAGACAAATTCCGTTTACAGTTACCAAAAAAATCATGTTAGCAAGAGCTATTCTCAAAAAGCCTAATATGATGATTTTGGAAGAACCCCTAGAGCATTTTGAAGCACAAGAAACAAAGCGAATAATCAAATATCTTACAGATTCAGAGCATCCCTGGTCTTTAGTTGTAGTAAGTTTTAATCCAGAGTGGTCCAATAGCTGTACTCAAATCTTAAATCTGAGTAAAGGTCAAATCTTTTAAATAAAAGTATCATGTTAAACATTTCTCGTAACCCGTTAAATAAAAATGTAGATATAAGTCAATTTAAATCTGCTAGTCATGTATTTAATAAAGATTATTACAAGTATTGGAGACGATTCTTAGGAGGGTTTGCTATCGTCTGTATTATTATACTTTTTTTGCCGTGGACTCAAAACATTTCAGGTCGAGGTAAAGTAACGTCACTTAAGCCAGAGCAGCGTCCGCAGACCATTCAATCGCCAATTCCAGGAAGTATACAACAATGGTATGTCCGCGAAGGCGATCAGGTAAGTAAGGGTGATACTATCATGAAAATTGCAGAAATTAAAAGCGAGTATTTTGACCCTAATCTCGTACAACGCACAGAAAAACAAAGACAAGCAAAATCCTTTTCAGTAGAGTCTTATCAAGGAAAGGTAAAAGCTCAAAATGTTAGAATTGGTGCACTTGTAAGAGAAAGAAAGTTAAAGCTAGAAATGGCCGAAAATAAAATTTTGCAAGCGCTTCAAAAAGTAAAAGCAGATAGTATAGATTTGGTGGCTGCAAGGACCAATATGAGGATAGCTCAGACAAAATATAATAGAGCAGATTCTTTATACAAAGATGGATTTACGGCATTAAAACGTGTAGAAGATGCTAGAGTTAAATTGCAAGAGACTCAGGCTAAAGAAACTTCTCAAGAAGCAAAGCTTTTGGTAAGTAAGAACGAAGTGATAAATGCAAGGTTAGATATTTCACGTATTCAAGCAGAATATGCAGACAAGGTTTCTAAAGCTGAAAGTGAGAAATTTTCGGCATTATCTAATCAATTAGATACGGAAGCTCAAGTACAAAAATTGGAAAATCAAGTATCTAACTATACCATAAGAAATGGGTTGCTTTATATTACTGCTCCGTATGATGGGTATATACAAACCGCACTTCGAGGAGGCATTGGACAAACCTTTAAAGAGGGAGAGGAATTAGTTGGTATCATTCCAGAGAATGTTGACTTAGCTGTAGAGACTTTTGTAGAGCCTATAGATTTGCCATTAATACATAAAGGTGAAAAAGTACGTGTACAATTCGATGGATGGCCAGCAATAATTTTTAGTGGATGGCCTAATGTATCCTAT
>ENA-OUOG01000329-OUOG01000329.1-marine-metagenome-genome-assembly--contig:-NODE-329-length-63681-cov-4.914141_pt1 | contig 63681 bp, 65 predicted proteins | sample MGYA00248635_ERZ508505 | MGnify/ENA primary metagenome ERZ508505 (study PRJEB26176, sample SAMN06267871) | marine metagenome | isolation source: Saanich Inlet, British Columbia, Canada | place: Pacific... | reverse complement strand
AAAGTTTGACGCGCCTTCTCCTGCAAGAGAAGTGAGTATTATCTACCATAAAAGTGAATTAAAAATGCAAATTATAGAGGCCTTACAGGAAGTTATATCTGGTGTAATAAGAGGAGCTATAGCGTTTCAAAATGTACAAATTGTTAGTCCGTTACCGAAATAAACAAATTGTAAAAATAAAAAAAGCGACTCGTAAGTCGCTTTTTTTTTATTCATTTAAATAGATTAAACATTGGTTTAAGTCTGGATTTTTATTGACTATAGATTCTATAAAAATCTTGAGCTCTTCAATTTCATAAGGTAATAATCTTTGAAGTGCTTTTTGTACCTCTTTACAAAACAAATTAGCATCAAAACTAACCTTATTGAGTATCGTTTTGGTGTACTCGAACATTGCTCTTGCCATAATAATTAATAGATTTAGTTAAATAAAAAAGTAGTTTTCAGTTATAGGCTTTTGTTTTTAAATTCATTTAAATTTAGTAAAAAAAACCATTCAAAAATTGTTAAATCTATAAATTAACAGTTAAAAAATTCACAATTAACAATTCTAAAATCTATTATCACCATCAAGCAAATCGCCTAAGCCCCCTAAAACACTACCTTCTTCTTTACTTTTTCCTCCTTTAGGTAAACTTGCTAGAACACGTCCAGCTAATCTACTAAATGGTAAAGACTGTATGTAAACTGTTCCAGGACCTTCTAACTTTGCAAAAAATAAACCTTCGCCACCAAATATGGTGTTTTTAATACCACCTACAAACTCAATATCATAATTTATAGTTTGAGTAAAACCAATAATACAACCAGTATCTACTCTTAAGGTTTCACCAGATTTAAGAATTTTTTTAGCTGTTGTACCTCCTGCATGAACAAATGCCATACCATCACCTTCAAGCTTTTGCATAATAAAACCTTCGCCTCCAAAAAGTCCTCTACCTAATTTTTTACTAAACTCAATTCCTACACTAACACCTTTAGCTGCACATAAAAAGGCATCTTTCTGGCAAATAAACTTGCCATTAAACGCTGTTAAATCTATTGGTATAATTTTCCCTGGATAAGGAGAGGCAAAAGAAACGTTTCGTTTACCGTTTAAGTTGTTATAAAAAGCTGTCATAAATAGACTTTCTCCTGTTAAAATACGCTTACCTGCTCCTAAAATTTTACCCAGAAAACTATCATCTTTTTTAGAACCATCACCAAAAATGGTTTCCATTTTAATACCATCGTCCATCATCATAAAACTTCCAGATTCTGCAACTACTCCTTCTTGAGGATCGAGTTCTATCTCTACATATTGCATTTCTTCTCCGTAAATTCTGTAATCTATTTCGTGTGCTGTCATTTTTTGTGTTTTTGGTTATACAGTTATATGTAGATTAGATTTCTAAAATGTTACACTATTTACTTTTTACTCTTACAGACCATTCAAAATTAAAAGTAGAAACCACTACTCCATCTTCATTTGTACCAATAGATTGCATCCAGAAAGCTTGGCCTTCTCCTGTATTAATAGATTTGCTTAATGCCTCGTCAATTAAATAGCCATCCCTACAACTAAAAGTTATGCGACCCGTTGCTTTTTTTGTAAAACTAGCATTATTATTAGTAACCAACATAGATACTTTTTTACCACTTTGTTTAATTTTCATGAGAACTAAAGCTCCTGTAGAAAGTTCTGCTGCCATACCTTGTACTGCCCAAAACATAGATTTAAACGGATTCTGATTAATCCAACGGTGTTTAACTGTTACAGTACAGGAGTTATTATCTATAGATTTAACACGCACGCCAGCAAAGAAAACTGAGGGTAGCTTAAATAAGTTAAAAGTATTTATTTTACTTGGTGTGAGCTTCATCTATTATTTGTTTCTCCAAAATTATTGAAAATATTCCACACTACAATATGTTAAAGTTATGTTAATTTTTAGTACTATGCGTAACATAATACCTTTTTTTAGAAATATATTTGTATAAGCAACTATTATATACTTTTAAAATGAGCGAGAAAAACCACACCAACATTGCAACCTTTATTCATTTATCTACATTCTCCAGATTTCTAATACCATTTGGAAATTTTTTAGGGCCTTTAGTCTTATGGATAATTAATAAAGATAAATCTCAGTTTATAGATGAGCATGGAAAACAAGCACTTAATTTCCAAATAAGCATTTTAATCTATTCTTTAGTTATTGGTTTAATCACGATTCCGTTTTTTGCCTTCAGTATATTAAATGGATTCGATTTTATGGATCTTAATCTTTTCGATGGCATTCATCTTAATATTAGTAAACCATCGCCTCTATTCTATATAGGTGGTTCTTTAGGTTTTTTAGTAGTTATAGGCTTTATTCTAGAAATTGTATTTATAATAAAAGCAAGTTTAAGAGCAAGAGATGGTGAGGTATACAATTATCCACTTAGTATTAAATTTTTAAAATAACCATACTGAAAACATTTCAGTTTCATCAATAATCAATTAATAAATCAAAAAATGAACAGTTTCACAACATTAAATCGCAGGACACTATGACTCGAGCATTAGAGAAAAATATCAATCAATCTAGAATCTTCAATTGCGAACTGCATTTGAACTCTAATAAAATAAAAGCGAACACATGAAAATAGAAAACACAAAAGCACAAATGCGTAAAGGTGTTTTAGAATATTGCATCTTATCTGTTTTAAAAGACGAGGATGCGTATGTAGCCGAGATTTTAGGTACACTAAAAGACGCTAAGTTACTTGTTGTAGAAGGCACAATTTACCCTTTACTAACACGACTTAAAAACGCAGGACTTCTTAATTACCGCTGGGAAGAAAGCACATCTGGACCACCAAGAAAATATTATGGATTAACAGAAACAGGACAACTTTTTCTAAAAGAACTAACTACTACTTGGGACGAATTACAAACAGCAGTTAACATTGTAACACCTTCAAAAACCAAAGAAAATGAATAAAACAGTCAACATAAATTTAGCAGGTATATTTTTTCATATAGATGAAGATGCATACTTAAAATTACAGCGCTATCTTGAGGCTATAAAACGTTCATTTACAGATTCTCAAGGACGTTCTGAAATTATCTCAGATATAGAAGCACGTATTGCAGAGTTATTTTCAGAACGCATACAAAACGAAAAACAAGTCATTGGAAACAAGCAAGTTGAAGCCATTATTTCTATTATGGGACAACCTGAAGATTACCTTGTAGACGATGAGATTTTTGAAGACGAACCTCAACAAAGAACATATACCAAAGCAAGATCTAAAAAACTATACAGAGACACAGAAACCTCTTATGTAGGAGGCGTATCGTCTGGATTAGCACATTATTTTGGAATAGATGCTATTTGGGTAAGAATATTATGGATTATTCTAGTCTTAGGTTTTGGAACAGGAATATTAATTTACATTTTACTTTGGATCTTGGTTCCGGAAGCAAAAACAACTTCTGAAAAAATTCTAATGACTGGAGAGAATGTAACCATTTCTAACATCGAAAAAAAAATTCGTGATGGTTTTGGTACCGTTTCAGAAAGTGTTGGTCAAAATTTGCAAACTGCAGGCGATAAACTAAAGGAAGGTTTTGAATCTGCTAGCGATAACATTTCTAACTCTGTAAAAAACATAGATGTTAATAAGCAAACCAATAGAATAAAATCTAGCTCACAAACTTTTTTTGATACCATTGCAGACATTTTTATGTTCTTCATAAAAATCTTTGCAAAAATTATAGGTATTATGTTAATGCTGGCAGGAGCTGCTGGATTTATTGCAACTACAGTTGCTTTTATTTCTGCAAACTTTATAGACCGTTTAGATTTAGGAAATTCGGACATATTATTTTTAGCAGAGGCCTCAAACACTCCGTTTTGGCTAGTGGGTTTAATGCTCTATTTTTTAATTGGCATTCCGCTTTTATTATTATTCTATTTAGGTCTTAAAATTTTAGTTAATAATTTAAAATCTATTGGTAGTGCAGCAAAGTTCACACTATTGGGTCTCTGGTTATTATCACTAATTGGCATTTGCATTGTTGGAGCAAAACAAGGCTTATCTTACAGTGAAGAAGCGCCAATTATTCAAAATGAAACATTTGCAAACATTACAGCGCAAGACACACTAATATTAACAATGAAAAATAATGATAACTATGCAGAGTATTTTAATAAATCTAATAGTTTTAAAGTAGGCCATAATGAAAATGGCGAAAGACTAATTTATTCTCAAGACGTAAACCTTACCGTTAAGTCTACTAGAGATAGTGTAGCTAAAATTAAAGTCATTAAAAGTGCGAGAGGACGCTCTTTTGAAGATGCAAAAGAGCGAGCACAACGTATAACTTACAATTATGAATTATCTGGAAACACCTTATACCTAGATAATCATTTTGTCATTCCAAACGATGATTCTAGAAGAGATCAAGAAATTAATATAACGCTTTATTTACCTATAGGAAGTGTTTTGTTACCAGAAGAGAACACTCACAGGTATCATACTAGCAGAGATTTACTCTCAAAAACAAAAGAAGGATATTATCAAAAAGTTGAAAATGGGAAGTTAATATGTATAGATTGTCCTGATGAAGATGAGAATGATTTTGAAATAGATGTAAACATTAATAAAGATGGTGCAAAGCTTAAAATAAACTCTGAAGGTATTGAAGCAGCCACTAATGTTAATTCAATACAAATTAACGAGGATGGTGTACAAAGTAAAACCGATAATGTGGAAGTAAAAATAGATGAGGATGGCATTAAAATAACTTCAGACAATAAAAAGGAATAACAATCAATCAAAAAACGAACAGTATGATAACCATCGCTAAATTTATAATCGCATTAATACTAAGTATAGTAATGTAAAACCAAACACATTTTTAACCAACCTTAAACCATCCCATTTTTTTTAAAAGTTTGGGATGGTTTTTGTTATATCTTTGCTAAACAATTAATATAACTAATGAAAACAAAATTACATCTCCTTATTTTAACGTATCTAGTAACATTTTTAAGCTTTTCCCAAAGTACAGAAAAAATTAAAGGCAGCAGAAACGTGACCACTCAAATTACAGAAATCGATGCTTTTAATCGCTTAGTAATTAGCGACAATTTTAAAATTAATATAAAACAAGGAGAATTACCTTCTGTAGAAATTAACACAGACGATAATTTACACGATGTTATTACATTTAATGTACAAGAAGGAAGTTTAAGCTTTAAAACCAATAAGCGAATTACATCAAGTAAAGCAATGGAAATTACAGTAGTCTATAAAGACTCTTTAAATATTATTGAATTAAAAGAAGATGCGCAGTTAACATCAACAAGTACCATTAAAGTAAAAGACTTAGTCCTTAGAACAAAAGAATCTTCTAAAATCTATTTAACTATAGAAGCAGAGAATTTTAACTATATAGCTGCTGGAAAAACCAAAGCCGAACTTAATATTACTGCCAATACAGTGGTTCTAGATTTAAGTGATAACTCTAAAATTGAAGGTTTAATTAATTCTGAAACTATTACAATAGATATGCTTCAACGTGCCAATGCAATACTTGAAGGAGACTCAAACGAATTAACAATTAAAGTAGACAACTCCGCTATTTTAAAAGCTGAAAAGCTAATAACCAAAACATGTAATTTAATTACAGAAGGCCGAGCAGACGTTCATATTGAAGCCTCTAAAGACATAGTAATTGAAGCTTCTGGAACGACAGAAACGTATATTTATGGAAGCCCAAAAATAGAAATAAACAAATTTGATGACGACGCTATTTTGAGAAAAAAGTAGACTAGAAAAAATGTAACAAAAAAAGCCGAAGCATTGCTTCGGCTTTTTGTTTATAATATAAAACATCAAGATCTAGTTGTAAGTAGAAGTACTCACTTCGAACGTAGAGTCTTTAGCTGCTAAATAACGCTCTGCATCTAAAGCTGCCATACAACCTGTTCCAGCAGCTGTTATAGCTTGTCTGTAAACATGATCTGCAGCATCACCACTAACAAAAACACCATCTACATTAGTTTTAGAAGTTCCTGGTTTTGCATTAATAATATAACCTGTTTCATCTAAATCTAAATAATCTTTAAAAATATCTGTATTAGGTTTATGCCCAATAGCAACAAAAAATCCAGTAGCAGGAATTTCGTGTTTTTCGTTAGTTTGGTTATTAACAACTCTAACTCCAGTAACTACCTGTCCATCACCTAAAACGGCATCGGTCTCTGTGTTAAAAAGTATGTCAATATTTTTAGTATTTTTAACTCTTTCGGCCATTATTTTAGACGCTCTAAACTCATCACGTCTTACTAGCATGGTCACTTTTGTACACAGTTTAGATAAGTAATGTGCTTCTTCACAAGCACTATCTCCTGCTCCAACAATAACTACTTCTTGATTTTTATAAAAGAAACCATCACATACAGCACAGGCAGAAACACCTCCACCTAATTTTAAATATTTTTGTTCAGACTCTAAACCTAAGTATTTAGCACTTGCTCCTGTAGAAATAATAATAGTATCACAGTGAATCTCTTTTTCATCGTTTACCCAAACTTTATGGACGTCTCCAGAAAAATCAACTTTAGTAATCCAACCAAATCTAACATCTGTTTCAAAACGCTCTGCTTGCGCTTGAAGCTCCATCATCATTGCTGGTCCTGTAATTCCATCTGGATAACCTGGGAAGTTTTCAACTTCGTTTGTTGTTGTTAACTGTCCACCTGGTTGACTTCCTTGATATAAAACAGGTTTCATGTTAGCTCTGGCAGCATAAATGGCAGCAGTATATCCTGCTGGACCAGATCCTATTATTAGGCACTTTACTTTCTCTATTGTATCAGACATTTCATTAATTTTATACTACAAAAGTAGTTTTTTTAGCAGAAAACTTACAGTTAAGTTATCAACAGATATTATAAATGCATAAGCTTCAATTATACCATAGAAAGAGTACAATTGAAGCTTACAATTCTAACTAACAAAAAATAATTAAGAATTCTGAAAGTTTTTATTCTTTTCCTTTAAAACACGAAGTCCTTTTTCAAGCAATTCAATTAAATCATCTGCTTTATGACTTGACTTTTTAGTCACTAAACTCAATTCTTCATTAAATTTTTCTTTGCCTGCTTTTGCTGATTTTGCAAGATCTTCTTTTAAAACTGATGTATCCTTTTTTAGTACATCTACAATATTTAAACTTTCATCTTTTATATATTCTCTGGTTTTGCTGCCTTTATCTGGCGCAAATAAAACGCCTAATGCAGCACCTACAGCAGATCCTAATATTAATCCTAAAGCTACAGTTCCTTTGTTTACAATCATAATTTTCTTTTGTTTATTAATCTTTAACTAATTGGTCTAAATAAAACCCATTATGTTACAAACAAATTCTATACCAAGGAGTTAAGCACAAAAAATGAAGATTTATCTCATATTATTTCATAAAAAAAGCTTCAGCAAATGCTGAAGCTTAAAAGTCGGGGTGGCAGGATTCGAACCTGCGGCCTCCACGTCCCAAACGTGGCGCGATAACCGGGCTACGCTACACCCCGAAAATGATTATCTGAATTCCAAAACTATTAATTTTAGAAGTGCAAATATACTTTACTTATTTAAATAACAAACTATTTTTATTGTAAATTGTACAAAAGATAGATATTTTATAATGAGACTTAAAAAACTTACTTACTTTTTACTTTTTTTGATAACGTTAACTGCTTGTGCACAAGACAAAAATCCTGTAAACAATAAGAATACTCATGAAGTTGTAGTGTCTGATTTAACTAATCCTTGGGGATTTGTATTTCTGCCAGATAACTCTTTACTAATTACAGAAAAAGAAGGTAAAATAATTCATTTTAAAAATGATACTAAAACAGAAATAGAAGGTTTACCAGAAATTTATGTTCGTGGCCAAGGAGGCCTTTTAGATATTAGTATCCATCCGAATTACAAAAATAATGGCTGGATTTATTTTTCTTATGCTTCACCAAAAGGAGAAGGTAAAGGTGGAAATACGGCTATTATGAGAGCCAAAATAAAAAACAACACACTTATAGAAAAAGAATTATTATACAAAGCAGAACCTAATACTACTAAAGGACAACACTTTGGATCAAGAATAGTCTTTGATAGAGAAGGCTACCTTTATTTTAGTATAGGAGAACGTGGCGAACGCGATATCAACCCTCAAGATATTACTCGAGATTGTGGGAAAATTTACAGATTAAATGATGATGGTACAATACCTAAAGATAATCCTTTTGTAGATTCTAAAGATGCAAAAAAAGCCATTTGGTCTTATGGACATCGCAATCCGCAAGGCATGGAAATACATCCTGAAACTAAAGACATCTGGACACATGAGCATGGTCCAAAAGGTGGAGATGAAATAAATATTATTAGAAAAGGAAAAAACTACGGTTGGCCAATAATTACTTATGGTAAAAATTATTCTGGTACTACTATTACAAACCAGACCGAAAAAAAAGGCATGGAGCAACCACTACACTATTGGGATCCCTCTATTGCACCAAGTGGTATGGCTTTTATTTCTAGCGATAAATATGGAGATTGGAAAGGCAGCTTACTTGTTGGTTCTCTAAAATTTAGTTATTTAGATCGATGTGAAATAAAAAACGGAAAAGTAGTTAAAGAAGAAAGACTTCTTGATGGTATTGGCAGAGTGCGCGCTATAGAGCAAGGACCTGACGGTTACATATATGTAGGTGTAGAAAACATAGGAATTGTTAAATTGTTAAGACTTTAGAAATGAAAAACTTAAGCTTCATTTTAACTTTGGTATTGTTAGTCTCTGCCTGTAATTCTTCAGACAGAAAAATAGTTCAAAATTTTAATACCAAAAGTCAGGACTTTTCAGAAGGAAAAGATATTTATAATGATTTTTGCATCCAATGTCATATGACAAATGGCAAAGGTGTACCAAAAGTGTTTCCGCCTTTGGCGAAATCTGATTATCTTAAAAACTATAGAATAGAAAGCATTAAAGCTATTAAATATGGCCTCTCTGGAGAAATTACTGTTAATGGCGAAAAATACAATACTGCAATGGCATCTCAAGGCTTAACAAACAAGGAAATTGCAGCGGTAATGAACTACATTACAAATAGTTGGGGAAACAAAAACACATCGTTAATAACTGAAGAAGAAGTTTCGAAGGTTGAACGCTAATATTTTATTTCAAATTCCTAAATTTGTTTAGTTATTTTAAATTTTAAAACATGCTTATAATAGGAATTGCTGGTGGTACTGGTTGTGGTAAAACAACTGTAGTAGAACAAATAATGAATGAATTACCAGAAGGTGAAGTTGGTGTAATTTCTCAAGATTCTTACTACAAGGATACATCAGATATGACTTACGACGAGCGTGTGAAAATTAATTTTGATCATCCAAAATCCATAGATTTCAAATTATTAAGGCAACATTTAACCGCTTTAAAAGCTGGAAAAAGCATAGAACAGCCTGTGTACTCTTTTGTAGAGCATAACAGAACAAAAGAAACTGTAACAACACACCCTAAACATGTTATGATTGTAGAGGGCATTCTTATTTTAAGTAAGCCAAAAATTAGAGACATGTTCGATATTAAAATATTTGTTCATGCAGATAGCGACGAGCGTTTGGTAAGACGTGTAAAACGCGATATTGCAGAACGCGGTAGAGATATAAACGAAGTCTTAACGCGCTACCAAAACACGTTAAAACCAATGCATCAACAATTTATTGAGCCTATGAAAGAGTATGCCGATTTAATTATACCTAACAATAAATACAATACTGTTGCAGTTGATATTGTACGCACAATAATTAACGAAAAACTAACCTAATGCTCAAGTATTTTAAAAATATATATGTTATTATCTTAATCCTATTTGCTTTATTTATGATTTTTTGGGATAGCAACTCCTTGTTAATTCATAACGAGCTAAATAACGATATCGAAAAACTTGAGAACGAAAAAGAATACTACAGAAAAGAAATTATTAAAGACAACAAAGCCATAAAGGAGTTAAAAAAAGAAGAAGGTCTCGAAAAATTTGCTCGAGAAGAGTATTATATGAAACGTGATAACGAAGACATTTATATTATAGAATATCAAGACAGTTTAAAAGTTAACAAAAATGAGTAAAAAACTATTTACAGATTTTGATAGTGTTTCTGCAAAAGCATGGAAACAAAAAATTCAAGTCGATTTAAAAGGTGCAGACTATAACGAGACATTAATCTGGAATTCTCCAGAAGGTATCAACGTAAAACCGTTTTATCATAAAGATGATTTTGAAGGCAAACAATATACAGAAGTACCATCTAACACTTGGTCTATTTGCCAGTCTATATTTGTTTTTGATGTTGAAAAATCGAATTCAAAAGCAGTAAATGCAATAAAAAGAGGTGCAGAAAGTATTATCTTTATTATACCTAACAACGAGGTTTCTATATCAACATTAATTAAAAATATAGATGCCACCTCAACTCCATTATATGTGGAGTTACAGTTTTTAGATGCAGATTATACTAAACAATTATCTGCTATTTCTGGTGTTACCATTTTAACAGATATTATTGGCAATCTAGCACGCTCTGGAAACTGGTTTAATACTTTACAAAGTGATCATGAGCAATTAGATTGTATTGTTTCAGCAAAAAACAAAACGCTTAGTGTCGATTTAAGTTTATATCAAAATGCTGGAGCTACCATTGTACAGCAACTAGCTTATTCATTAGCACATGCTAATGAATACTTAAATCATTTAAATCAAAATTTAACATCAGAAATCACTTTTAAAGTCTCTGTTGGTACAAATTATTTTTTCGAAATTGCAAAACTTCGTGCCTTAAGAATACTCTGGAAAACCTTAGCTGCAGAATATGGTGTTACAGATACTTGCCACATTATTGCAATGCCAACAAAAAGAAACAAAACACTATACGATTACAACACTAATATGTTACGCACTACAACAGAATGTATGAGTGCTATTCTTGGTGGCGCAAATACAATATGCAATCTTGCTTACGATGCTATTTACCATAAAGACAACGAATTTGGCGAACGCATTTCTAGAAATCAGCTCTTGGTTTTAAAACACGAAAGCTATTTTAATGCAGTAGAAAATGCTTCAGATGGTGCTTATTACATAGAAAGTTTAACACAACAACTTTCAGAAAAAGCTCTGGTATTATTTAAAGACATCGAAAACAATGGTGGCTTTGCTAAACAACTAAAAGAAGGACTTATTCAGAAAAAAATAAAGGAAAGTGCTACTAAAGAGCAAGAAGCCTTCAATTCTGGCAGTATTACTTTACTTGGCACCAATAAGCATCCCAATGTAAACGATAGAATGAAAGACGATTTAGAACTCTATCCTTTTTTAAAAATGAATAGCAGAAAAACATTGCTACAACCTATTTTAGAACAACGTTTAACCGAAACCTTAGAACAAAACAGATTAAAAACAGAATAAATAAAAAATCGTAAATACAAATAATAAAAATTTAAAAATCATGAAAAAAACAACTTTCAACCTTTTAGCTTTATTAATTATAGTTACATTTTCAAGCTGTGACAACTCAAAAAAAATAGATTATAAATACGCAGAAAATCCAAATCCTTTAGCCTGCGATTTTTCTAGTGGTGATTTATACAAAGAAGCCGTTTTTGCCTTCGAAAATGATATTATAAACACCTACGATCCCAAATTTAAAAATGTATCAAAGGCCTACTCTAGTTTTATTAATTTTAGATTAAGAGGCAGTATGAAAGTAAAAGATGTTGCCAGCGAACACAGTTTAAAAATAGCAAAAGCACTTAAAGAAGAAACTAGTTTATGGACCAACGATAACGGACTCATGCTTATAAACAAAGCGCATCCATTGGTAGATTGTATTGCCAATAACATAAAAGATAAAGATATTAAAACAACCTACAACGCACTTTTAGCAACAAACAGTTTAAACCCTAAACTCATTCTACCTCTTTTAAGCAATAGCGCAAGATACATTCAAGCAGATGGTAGTTTAAAATCTTATGTGGCTTTCGAGTTCTTCTATTCTCAATTATTAGATTTAGAATTAAAAGATTTAAAAAATCCTAACCCAAAACCAGAACCTGAGCCAGCAAAACCTTCTGTTAATGGTTTTAACCCAAATAGCACACCCAAAGTAGAAGTTCCTGCAAAAAGTTAATACACCTATCTAGGACCCAATTACACGTAATGAATTACTTTAAACACATCCTATTATTAACTATTGTATTAGCGTTTCAATCCTGTATTGAAAGTGTAAAAGGCATGCAAAGCTGGATTGAAGCCACAAGCATAGAACAAGTACAAGAAGCATACCATATTCTTGCAGACGATGGTATAAAAGTATATTTACCTAGTCCGTTTAAAAAACAAACAACAGAAGAATACAAGGCAATTATTAAAGCCATAATAACACCTAATGCCTTTAAAATAGAAGACAGAAGACTAGAAAAGCTTAAGGAGTTAGATGGTAATTTTAGTATATTTTTTGACGAAGAAACCCGTTCAACATTTACACTAAATACGTTACCATATCAACCTATTTACAAAAGAGACGCACAGTTTTTGTTAGGACAGATTAGGTTAAATTACGAAAACAATAATATTAATCCAGACATAACATACACTAAAGTAACTGCAAAATACAATGCAGATAGAGGTCCGCAAATATTTAAAGCCGTATTTAAAATGGAAGATAGTAGTACAGCCATATCTAGCTATATTTTTACATACGTTATATCTGCAAACAAAAAAACAGTTTGGATACAATTACAATCTCCTTACGAAAATGGCGTAGACGATTATTTGAATAAACTAGTAATGTAATGAGCAGAAAAAACCTTCAACATATTTACTTAGTAACCCAAGCCAACAGCCAACAAAAAGCTGATAGCACCTTTTTAACTGCAGAAGACATTGCTGTTAAATCTAAATATTCTAAAGCCGATTTACAAGATTTAGAACATCTAGACTTTGTAGCTGGTATTGCACCAAACCTTCGTGGACCATACGCTACCATGTATGTTCGTAGACCATGGACTATTAGGCAATACGCAGGTTTTTCTACTGCCGAAGAAAGCAACGCTTTTTACAGACGTAATTTAGCTGCAGGACAAAAAGGCTTATCTGTTGCCTTCGATCTAGCAACACATCGTGGTTACGATTCAGACCATGAACGCGTTGTTGGCGATGTAGGTAAAGCTGGTGTTGCCATAGATACTGTAGAAGACATGAAAGTGTTGTTCGACCAGATTCCGCTAGATAAAATGAGTGTGTCTATGACCATGAATGGTGCAGTACTACCAATCTTAGCCTTTTATATTGTTGCAGCAGAAGAACAAGGCGTGCAACCAGAACAATTAGCAGGAACCATACAAAACGATATTTTAAAGGAGTTTATGGTACGTAACACGTACATCTATCCTCCTACACCATCCATGCAAATCATCTCAGATATTTTTGAGTACACCAGTAAAAACATGCCAAAATTTAATAGCATTAGTATTTCTGGATACCACATGCAAGAAGCTGGAGCCACTTGCGATATTGAGTTGGCATACACACTTGCCGATGGTTTAGAGTACATAAGAAAAGGACTTGCCGCAGGAATGGATATAGATACTTTTGCACCAAGACTCTCCTTCTTTTGGGCCATTGGCATGAACCATTTTATGGAAATTGCTAAAATGCGAGCAGCAAGAATGCTTTGGGCAAAATTGGTAAAACAGTTTAATCCTAAAAATGAAAAATCGCTGGCACTGCGTACACATTGTCAAACCTCTGGTTGGAGTTTAACAGAGCAAGATCCTTTTAATAACGTTGCCAGAACCACTATAGAAGCTGCTGCTGCTGCCTTTGGTGGCACACAATCTTTGCATACCAATGCCTTAGACGAAGCCATTGCTTTACCAACAGATTTTTCTGCAAGAATAGCAAGAAACACACAAATTTTTCTACAAGAAGAAACTCATATCACTAAAACAGTAGATCCTTGGGCAGGCAGTTATTATGTTGAAAAACTAACCCATGACATCGCACAAAAAGCTTGGACTTTAATAGAAGAAGTTGAAGCATTAGGAGGCATGACCAAAGCCATAGAAGCAGGAATACCTAAACTTAGAATTGAAGAAGCTGCAGCAAGAAAACAAGCACGCATAGACTCTGGACAAGATATTATAGTAGGTGTTAACAACTATGTGCTAGACCAAGAAGATGCCATTGCAACGCTAGAAGTAGATAACCAAACAGTACGTTTACAACAAATAGAAGGTTTAGAAAAAACAAAAGCCAATCGTGATACTAAAAAAGTAACACAAGCATTACATAATTTAACAGCAGCAGCACGATTATCTCACGAAACTAAAGATTCTGCTGTGAGTGCAGAAAATAATTTACTACATTTAGCAGTAATAGCAGCACGAGAACGTGCCACTTTAGGCGAAATTAGTGATGCCTTAGAAGCTGTTTATGGCAGATATAAAGCACAAATAAAATCATTTTCTGGTGTGTATAGTAAAGAAATAAAAGACGATTCGAGCTTTAAAAAAGCACAACAATTAGCAGATGCTTTTGCAGAGCAAGATGGTAGAAGACCACGTATTATGATTGCCAAAATGGGACAAGATGGTCACGATCGTGGTGCAAAAGTAGTCGCTACAGGTTATGCAGATGTTGGTTTCGATGTCGATATTGGTCCACTGTTTCAAACACCACAAGAAGCAGCCAAACAAGCTGTAGAGAACGATGTGCACATTCTTGGTGTCTCTAGTTTAGCAGCAGGACACAAAACCTTAGTACCACAAGTTATAGAAGCGCTAAAAGCCTATGGTCGCGAAGATATTATGGTTATTGTTGGTGGTGTAATACCAAAACAAGATTACCAATATTTGTTCGATGCTGGCGCAGTTGCTGTATTTGGTCCTGGAACCAAAATTAGCGACGCTGCCATTAAAATTTTAGAGATTTTAATAGAGTAATTTACAAGCACACTAAAATTATAGTATAATACAAACCACCTGCTACAGGTGGTTTTTTTGCTTTTTAGTTTTTAAAATACGGTTAACCGTAAACTATTTATAGCAAATGGTGTTACATTTGTTAAGCAAAAACAGGTAAAACTACCTGTTTTTATTCTCACAAAAAACTAGAAGGACAAAACATTACCATAGATTCAAAAACCTACAAACTAATGGGAGGTGATTTTATTAAATTAAATTAAGTGTTTAGTTGTAAAATTAAATTGAATGTTAACGTGTATAGATTATCAATTCTGTTGGTATTAAGGCTATTAAAACCAAAAATATATTTTAATTAAACACTCCTAGTTATTCTAAAAATGGTAACGAGCACAATTTAAAATGAAGGTTTTTTATAAATAAAAAATGAAAAAAGACAATGAGTAATTACAATTAAAACAGAACCAAATTTTAATTCAATGTTAACAACTTCCATTTTCTAAACCCATAAATAATTGTATTTTTACGCTGGACTATTTTAATTTAAGTTCGCAAATAAAACCAAATCAATTAATGGGTAAAATAATTGCCATTGCCAATCAAAAAGGAGGAGTTGGAAAAACAACAACCTCAGTTAACCTTGCCGCATCTTTGGGTGTTTTAGAGAAAAAAGTATTGCTTATAGATGCAGATCCACAAGCAAATTCTACCTCTGGATTAGGCATAGATGTCGAGGCTGTAGAGATTGGTACCTACCAACTTTTAGAACATACTAATACTGCAAAAGAGGCTATAATAAAAACCAATACGCCTAACTTAGATATTATTCCGTCGCATATAGATTTAGTCGCTATAGAAATAGAACTTGTAGACAAAGAGTCTAGAGAATACATGCTTAAAAAAGCATTAGAAGACATTAAAAACGATTACGATTTTATAATTATAGACTGTGCACCTTCTCTTGGCTTATTAACACTAAATGCGCTAACAGCTGCTGATGCTGTAATTATACCTATACAATGCGAGTATTTTGCACTAGAAGGTTTAGGTAAATTATTAAACACTATACAAAGTGTTCAAAAAATTCACAACGCAGCGTTAGACATAGAAGGTTTATTGTTAACCATGTACGACTCGCGTTTACGTCTCTCTAACCAAGTGGTAGAAGAAGTACAAAAGCATTTTAACGATATGGTGTTTAAAACCATTATACAACGTAATGTTAAACTAAGCGAAGCACCAAGTTATGGTGAAAACATCATTAATTACGATGCCTCTAGTAAAGGTGCAGCAAATTATTTAAGTTTAGCAAAAGAAGTAATCAATAAAAACTCCTAAACAATGGCGAAGGCAACAAAGAAACAGGCTTTAGGCAGAGGACTTTCGGCTTTATTAAAAGACCCAAGTAACGATATACAATCTGTACGAGATAAAAACGCAGATAAGGTTATAGGAAATATAGTAGAACTAGAACTGGATAACATCGAGATGAATCCGTTTCAACCACGTACTAGTTTTAACGAAGGAGCCTTACGCGAACTGGCTTCGTCTATAAAAGAATTAGGTGTAATACAGCCAATTACGGTTAGAAAATTAGGTTTCGAAAAATACCAATTGGTGTCTGGAGAACGCAGGTTTCGTGCCAGTAAATCTATAGGTTTAGAAACTATTCCTGCATACATACGTATAGCAAACGATCAAGAGAGTTTAGAAATGGCATTGGTAGAAAACATCCAACGTCAAGACTTAGACCCAATAGAAATTGCATTATCATACCAACGTTTAATTGATGAAATTCAATTAACACAAGAACAAATGAGTGAGCGTGTAGGAAAAAAACGCTCTACAATTGCTAATTACTTGCGTTTATTAAAGCTAGATCCTATTATTCAAACTGGTATGCGTGATGGCTTTTTATCTATGGGACACGGTCGTGCCATTATTAATATTGAAGACCAAAGCATTCAATTAGACATTTACGAGAAAATATTAGCAAACAAACTTTCGGTACGTGAAACCGAAGCCTTAGTAAAAAATTATAATGCTACCAATGAAGTTGTTGTGCCCAAAAAAGCAGCATCAACCGAATTGCCTAAATTTGTAAAAAAAGGAATAGCAGCGTTTTCAGAATACTTTGGTCATAAAATAGACGTTAAAGTATCTAGCAATGGAAAAGGAAAAATAACCATTCCGTTTCATTCTGAAGAAGATTTTAATCGTATTAAAAAGTTAGTACAAAGTGACAAATAAAGTCCTGATAACCGTTTTTAGTGTACTCCTTTGTTTTTCTGCTATAGCACAAGAAGGCAAAGAAGAGCAGAAAATTACAAAAGAAAAGAAGTCGCCATCTGCTAAAAGTGACGACACTTTGGTTATTATTCCAGCAGATAGTGCTTTAACTAGAAAAGAAATAGATCCATTACGTCCAGCAAAAGCAGCCTTCTACTCTGCCGTTTTACCAGGATTAGGACAAGCCTACAACAAGAAGTATTGGAAAATTCCAATAGTATATGCAGCCATTGGAACAGGTATTTATTTTTATACAGACAATAATAAACAATACAAACGTGTTCGTGAAGCCTACAAAAGACGTTTGGCTGGTTTTGAAGACGATGAGTTTCAAGGCAGACTTACAGATGATGGTTTGAGAGAAGCACAAAAATCGTTTAGACGAAACAAAGAACTGTCGCTTTTAATAACCTTTGGCTTATATGCCTTAAATATTGTAGATGCCAATGTAGATGCGCATTTGTTACAATTTAATGTAGACGATAATTTAAGCTTTAAACCACACTACACTATTGACGAATTCAATAATAAAGGACGTGTTGGTTTAACCATGAATTTTAAGTTAGATTAGTCATTTAAACAGCTTTTGTGGTCATTAAAAAACTATAAATAAGATTTCTGTATTACAGTAATACATTCAGTACAAAAAAGGAAATAACAAAAAAGAGTTTATGAAAATCGCTTTACTAGGTTATGGTAAAATGGGCAAAACTATTGAAGCTATTGCTTTAAATCGTGGTCATGACATTGTTTTAAAAACATCTCAATCTATAGCTTCAGAGATTACAACAGCAGATGTTGCTATAGATTTTAGTATTCCTAAGGCAGCTTTTAATAATATTTCAAACTGCATAAACCATAATGTCCCAGTAATTTCTGGAACTACAGGTTGGCTAGAAAACTATCCAAAAATTACGGCATTATGTGAAGAAAAAAAAGGCGCATTTATCTATGCTTCTAATTTTAGCTTAGGTGTAAATATTTTTTTTGAACTTAATAAGTCATTAGCAAAAATGATGTCTACTTTAAAAGATTACAAAGTAGTTATTGAAGAAATACATCATACTCAAAAACTCGATGCACCAAGTGGTACAGCTATTTCGTTAGCCGAAGATATTATAAATAATAACGCTAATTATAATGCTTGGCAGTTAGATAGTAATACCAACAAAACAATTCCTATTACAGCAAAACGAATTGAAAATGTACCAGGAACTCACAATATCACGTATAACAGCGAAATAGATACTATAAAGCTAGAACACATTGCGCACAGCAGACAAGGTTTTGCTTTAGGTGCTTTAGTTGCTGCAGAATGGTTAGTAGGTAAAACAGGTGTTTACACCATGAAAGATGTGTTAAATATAGGTTAACTAAAAATAAAAATGTAACATTTGCTAAAGTAGATGCACTAATAAAGTTTATTATAAAATATAGATTATGAACGGAACACAATGGATTATATTCTTCTTGATTATTCAAGGTATTCACGGATTAGCCACTTGGAAATTATATATAAAAGCAGGTCGTAAAGCTTGGGAAGCGTTTATTCCTGTTTACAATGCTGTTATTTTAATGAAAATTATTATCAGACCTTGGTGGTGGACCATTTTACTTTTTTTGCCTATTGTAAACCTTATTATGTTTCCAGTAATTTGGGTAGAAACCGCTAGAAGTTTCGGAAAAAACGCAACAGTAGATACTTTTTTAGCCATTGTTACTTTAGGCTTTTACAACTTTTATTTAAACTATGTTGCAGATGTTAAACATGTTGAAAACAGAGCATTAATTGCTAGTAGTAGTGCTGGAGATTGGATTAGTTCTATTCTTTTTGCTATAGTTGCAGCAACTATTGTGCACACTTATGTTATGCAACCTTTTGTTATTCCTTCGTCTTCTTTAGAAAAAACACTTTTAGTAGGCGATTTTCTATTTGTTAGTAAGTTTCATTATGGCGCAAGAGTACCTATGACGACGGTTGGATTACCAATGGTACACGATTCAATTCCGAAGACAAAAACTAAATCTTACTTATTTAACGATAAATACGAAGAACGCAACACCTCTTGGATTAACAAATTGCAATTACCATATATGCGTTTACCAGGTTTCGAAAACATAACACGAAACGAAATTGTAGTTTTCAATCAGCCAGCAGATACCTTGTTGGATATGAATGATTTTACACCTGATAGAAACTACTATAAACCAATAGATAAGAAAACCAATTTAGTAAAGCGTTGCGTTGGTATAGCTGGAGACACTCTTGAAATTAAAGCTGGACACGTTTATATTAATGGTGAGAAAAATGTATTACCAGACAGAGCACGTTTACAATTCTTTTACAATGTAAAAACCAAAGGCGATATAAGACAGTTGTTTAGTAAATACGAAATAACCGAAAGTAGTGGTTACGAAACGTATTACATTGAAAATAAGTACTTAGAAGACCCAAAAATAATGGATTTTATTAATGCTAGCCAAGATATTAATCTTCAAGTTATTAATAGAGATTCTCTTAAAACTGAAGTTTCAGGCACTATAACTCCTCGTTTCTACCAACGCTTAGGCATGTCTGTTGCAAAAACAAACTACATTGGGAACATGACTGAGGAACTCGCTGCAAAAGTGGCTAAAGATCCAAGTGTTATTTCATTAGAGAAAGTTAACTCTGAAACTCCAGATGCACGTTTATTTCCTCAAGATTCTGAATATACGTTTACAGCAGATAATTTTGGACCTATTTACATTCCTAAAAAAGGTGAAACATTAGATTTAACTATTAAAAATTATCCACTATACAAACGTGTTATTGGAGAATACGAGAGAAATACCATAACTTCTCGTGGTAACCAAATTTTAATAAATGGCGAAGTGGCAACTAGCTATACGTTTAAACAAGATTATTACTGGATGATGGGAGACAACAGACAAAACTCTATAGACTCTAGATATTGGGGATTTGTACCTTTTGACCACGTGGTTGGAAAACCAGTTTTAGTTTGGATGAGTTTTGATACTATTAAAAAGAAAATACGTTGGGATAGATTATTTACAACTGTTCATGGTACTGGAGAAAAAACATCTTATTTAATTCCTGTTCTAGTTTTAATTGCTGGATTGATAGGTTTTAACCGTTTTAGAAAACGCAAAAAGACTAAATAGTTTGAATGGTTTAAGGAATTACCAAATAAACAAATAACCATATCAACACATGACTGTTTTACTCCATCCAACCTATTGTCCTAGCATCGCGACATTTGTTGCTATCGCAAAAGCAGATAGTGTAGTTATGGAAGTTCAAGACAATTACCAAAAGCAAACCTACAGAAACCGTTGTTATATATATGCTGCAAACGGGAAATTACAATTAAGTATTCCTGTTGTATTTAGCCAGAAAAACAGACAAAAATATAGCGAAGTAAAAATTGCTAATACTTATAAATGGCAAGATAACCATTGGAAATCTTTAGAATCTGCTTATAGAACCTCACCTTTTTTTGAGTTTTATGCCGATGAATTACAACCGCTTTTTACAGAAACTTTTGATACTATTTTAGAGTTTAATTTAAAGTGTTTTGAATTAATTTGCGACTGTCTTCAGTTAGAATTAGATTATTCTAAAACAGAGGTTTATGATAAAGAACCCAAAAACACAATAGACTACAGAGCGCTAGTGAACGCAAAAAAGGAAACTATAATTCCTTTAAAACCTTACACTCAGGTTTTTAAAGCTAAACATGGTTTTATTAATAACTTAAGTATTTTGGACTTGCTTTTTAATGAAGGTACTAATGCTGTAAGCTATCTAAAGTCACAAACCATTTTCTGATGTATCAAACAATAATACATTATGGTATTCATTTTTTATTGCCTTTAGCTATTGCTTTAGTATTTTATAAAACCACTTGGAAAAAAGCCTTTTTAATTATGCTATTAAGTATGTTAATAGACTTAGACCATGTATTGGCTAGTCCTATTTTTGCAGCAAAACGTTGTAGTATTAATTTTCATCCGTTACATAGTTATTATTTAATACCATTGTATTTGTTTTTAGTGTTCCCAAAAAAAACAAGATGGATTGGTTTGGGTTTATGCATTCATATTTTGGCAGATAGTGTAGATTGCTGGATGATGAGTTAAAAAATTGAAGTATAATACCAATATATTTTTACCACACATTATTCATGTTTTTACATAAAAAACGATTGTTAATACCAAAATAAAAACTACTCCAAACTAACTTTAGTCATTATTGGATAATGGTCTGAATATTCCACATCATAGGTTTTAAAACCATTGACTGAGAATGCTGAATCTGCAAAAATAAAATCTATTCGCATAGGAAAAAACTTAAAATTATAGGTTCTACCAAAACCATTACCTGCGACTTTAAACGTGTCTTTAAAGCTGCCTTTTACTTGTTTATAAACATAAGAAAAGGCTGTATTATTAAAATCTCCACAAATAATTGTCTTATAAGTACAAGCGTTCTTATGCTTTAAAAACAACTCTGCTTGTGTTTGTTGCATTTTAAATGTTTTACCAACACCAACAAAGAGTTTTTCAGATTCTTCGGTATTTAGGCTTTCAACTTTTGGGTCTATACGTAAAGATTGTAGATGAATATTATAAATTCTAATAGTATCCTTACTTTTTAAAATATCGACATAAATAGCATTATTAAACGTATTTGGAAATGCTATAGATCCAGAATTAATAATGGGATAGTTAGAGAAAATGGCTTGTCCGTATTTTTTATTTTTCCCAAGAAGTTTTTCATATTTATACTTATAAAAAGACAACTTTGTACTTTCTCTAGGATGATACTCTTGAAGCGCTAAAACATCTGGAGCTTCGGTTTTTATAAAATTAACTAATTGTTCTTCAATAGCTTCATTTGCAATCCATTTGTAGAGATTAAATAATCTCACATTGTAGTTCATTATAGAGATGTTGTTTTCATGAGCAATCGTTTTAGATTCAGAAAACTTATACAATGAACCATAAATAAAGTAACCTATTACCAAAATAAATAAGGATAATAATAACTGTTTTTTTATTTTAACTAACCAATAAATAAAAAATAAAACATTTAATAGTATTAAAATAGGTACACCTAAGCCTAGTACCGAAAAGACTGCAAATGTTTTTGGAGGCAAAAGTGGTAGAATATAAGATAGCAGTAAAACAAAAGCCAAAACAGAGTTGAAGAAGAATATAACTTTCTCGAAAAACTTCAACTTTTTCATGATTACTTTCCAGCTTTAAATAGAAATTCTTTTTCTTCGGCAGACAAACTTTCGTAACCGCTTTTACTAATTTTATCTAAGATAATATCTATTTTCTTTTGGTTATTAAACTCATTAAATTCGCCTTTAGTATAACCGCCTACTTTTGATTTGTCTTTATAAACTGTTTTAAGATTCTTAGATGTCGAACGCTCAAATAAAGGCATTATACGCGCTATTATACTTTCAAAACCTTTTCCAATATCATGGCCTTTATCTAATTGTTTAGTGTAAATATAACCTAATAATGCGCCTCCTAAATGTGCTAATTCTCCACCTGTATTTGCCAAAGGAATAAGCGCTATAAAAGATATAACATAGAGTGTTGCAAATACCCAAAGTTTTAATCTAAAGACACCAAAGAGGTTTAATTCGTAATTTGGCGAACGTGTTGTAGCTCCTAATAAAATAGCAAAAACAGAAGCAGAAGCTCCATACAATATTGCATTTTCATTAATTAAAGCTGGAAACACATTATAGGAAGCTATAAATATTAATCCAGCAAAAATACCACCTAAAAAATAATAGTTAATAAACTGTTTTACAGAGAAAAAAGTTAGAAATATTCTACCAAAATAATATAAGGCAATCATGTTCCCTAATAAATGCCATAAGCCAAAATGAAGAAAATTGTAAGTAATAATAGTCCAAAATCTATATAGTATTTTACTTAAGCTTTCTGGTAGTGCTAAGTACTCTGCAAAAAAAGTTAAGTGTTGTTTAGTGCCTAGAAAAAACACTGCATTAATAATAGCAATAATTGCAAATATGCCAATATTTACAAAAATAAATTTTTCGTGAATTGGCGCTATTTTATACTTGTATTTTAAATCTGAAACTAAGCTCATTAGTCTATTCTATACTTATTAAACGCATTGTTTTTCCAAAACAGCATGATTATTAAACCTACTACTGCTCCACCAACGTGAGCCCAATGTGCTATATTCATTCCAAAAACAGAAGGACTGCCAAGAAAACCAGAAACAATATCGTATCCTACAATTAACGGAATAAAGTATTTAGCTTTTATTGGTATTGGAAGGAAAATTAACATTAACTCAGAATTTGGGTTTAAAATTCCAAAAGCCACTAAAACACCCATAATACAACCAGAGGCTCCAACCATTGTTGAATTATAAATATTAAAAGCTTCATTTATTTGTTCGTTTTGTATTGGTGTGGTTGGAAAATTCCATTTTCCAGTTCTATAAATATCCATTAATGCTTCGGTAGATACTCCAGAGGCTTGTAACTCTTGTATTAATCTTGGATAATTAATATAGTCAACACCTAATTGAAATAGTACTGCTCCTAAACCTGCAGCAAAATAAAGTATTAAAAACTTTTTACTACCTAAACGTTGTTCTACAGCTGTCCCAAACATCCACAATGCAAACATATTAAACAACAAGTGTTTAAAACCACCATGCATAAACATGTGTGTTACTATTTGCCATGGCTCAAACACCTTATTTTCTGGATAATGAAGTGCAAACAAATCAAAAAATTGAGCTTCACCAATTAGCATTGTGGACACAAACATAATCACATTAATAATTAATAAATGCTTTACTGTTTCTGTTATTCTATTCATATTTAATTTCCTTGATTTAGACTTTGTTTTAGTTAATTTCTAATAGACATCTGTTTTAATTACACTTTTTAAACAAATTTTCTATCTAGTGCATCAACAGTCATGGTTATAAATGTTGCTTTATTTGTTGGTGAAACATTAGGCTCTTTACAAGCAAAAAGTGAATTCACTAAATGCTCTTGTTCTAGAATTGTTAAACTTTGACCCGTTTTTATAGCTAAAGATTTAGCTAGCGATTTAGCTAACAAATCGGTAGCACTAAAATTACTATCTGGCACTTCGTTTTCTACATCGCTAATAAGTTGCTCTAAAATAATAGACACTTCACTTTCTGGAACACTTACTGGCACTCCTGAAATTTCTACTAACTCATCTTTAATAGCCTGAAATATAAAACCTGCATGTTCTAAATCTGTTTTAAGCTGATTTATAATTTCTATTTCTTGTGGCGAAAAATGAAGCGCTAATGGAAACAATAATTGTTGACTCATGGCTTCTTTAATGGTCATGTTCTTCAAAAAATTTTCATATAGAATACGTTGGTGTGCTCGATGCTGATCTATTAATAATAAACCAGATTTTATAGTACTTACAATGTATTTATTATGAAACTGATAGGTGCTTTGCTTCTGCTCTACTTGGTTATCATTATCAAAAAAAGATTCATTTTTAGAATTACTTTCAAAATGAACTTCGCTAAAATCTTGTTGTGTTTGTGTACCTTTAGATTCTAGGCCAACATACAAACCTTCCCAGCTAGCAGCTGTTGGCTTTCTATAAGATGTTGCTATATTAGATGCTTGTTGGTCTTCTCTAAACGGATTAAAATTACTATCGACCTCTATACTTGGTGTTCCTTTTTGCTGGTAACTGTATGGTGTATCTAAATTTGCATCACGTTCAAAATCTAAAACTGGAGCAATATTAAATTGTCCTAAACTGTGTTTTACAGATGAGCGTAAGATGGCATACAAAGTATGCTCGTCGTCAAACTTAATTTCTGTTTTTGTTGGATGAATATTTATATCTATGGTTTGCGGATTTACCGTTAAGTTTAAAAAATAACTAGCATGAGCTCCATCTTTTAAAAGACCTTCGAACGCAGAGCCTATGGCGTGATTTAAATACGCACTTTTAATAAATCTGTTATTAACAAAAAAGAATTGTTCTCCTCTAGTTTTCTTGGCAAATTCTGGCTTACCTACAAATCCTGAAATTTGAAGCACTTCTGTATCTTCGTTTACTGGTACTAGTTTTTCGTTTGTTTTAATTCCGAAGATATTTACTATTCGTTGTCTGTAATTGCTTTCTGGTAAATTAAAAGTTTCACTTCCATTATGAAACATTACAAAACTAATATTTGGATGCGCCAAAGCAACACGATGAAACTCGTCTATAATATGTCTGGTTTCTACCGTATTCGACTTTAAAAAGTTACGTCTAGCAGGAATATTAAAAAACAAATTCTTTACCGAAATCGAAGTGCCTTTTGGTGTCACTATAACTTCTTGGCTAATAACTGTACTGCCCTCTATAACAATACAAGTACCAACATCTTCATGGTCTTGCTTTGTTTTTAATTCTACATGTGCAATAGCAGCAATACTTGCTAGAGCTTCGCCTCTAAAACCTTTGGTATTTAATTTAAATAAATCGTCTGCAGTTTTAATTTTAGAAGTGGCATGACGCTCAAAACTTAATCTTGCATCTGTAACGCTCATGCCTTTACCATTATCTATAACTTGAACTAGAGTTTTACCAGCATCTTTAATTATAAGTTTTATTGAAGTTGCTCCTGCATCTATTGCGTTTTCCAACAATTCTTTAACTACAGAAGCTGGACGTTGTACAACTTCGCCTGCAGCAATTTGGTTTGCAACATGATCTGGTAATAGTTGAATAATATCTGCCATTTACAGCTTAGAAAAATATAGTGAGATCGAAATCGATTATAAAAAGAAAAATAAGTAATAACACTGAAATAATAATTAACACACGTTTACTAACTGCTTTATCTTCAGAGTTTTTATACTCATTCATCGCTCTAAAAAACCTTGTTTTGAGACCACCTGAAGCTTCTAGTGTTGAACGATCATCGTCAAATTTACCTTTCATTGCAAATGGACTACCATCACCTTTGTAAAAACGAGGTTTATAGTTGTAACGCTTATTTTGTTTTAGTTTAATAAATCCCATACCTAAAGTATTTTATATTCAAGATAGTACATGATTGCAATAATAATGCCTAACAAAACCAAAAGTAAAGGCAAACCTATTTTTCGTTTTCCTACACCAGTTGTTCTAGTACGTTCCCATGCTTTTATGCTCTCACGTTTAGTCGCGTACTCTGCATTTTTATCTTTAGTTTCATCTTTAGAAAACCTAGAATTATACTTAAATGTTTTATTTTTTCTATTATTAAACACTATGCGTTCTTATACTTTTAAAATACACTCAAAAGTACTGAAAATAGAGAAGAATTAGTAAGTTTGAATGCTAAAAATTGTTAACAGTTGTTTTAAGTCGCTTGGTTGTAAAATATAAAACAGTAAGTATTATAAAATTTTTACATTAGAATTTACAGAGTAAAACAGAGTTCTACAGCGCTCTAGTCTGGACAAATTGATGTTAATTGAATTTATATTGAAGACTAAGTAATAAACTACTGCTTACTAATTACTGCCATTTTAATAGCTGCAATAGCTGCTTCTGTGCCTTTGTTGCCATGTATTCCTCCAGAGCGATCTATAGCTTGTTGTTTATTGTTGTCTGTTAAAACACAAAAAATAACAGGAATATTATGCAATACATTTAAGTCTTTTATGCCTTGTGCAACGCCTTCGCAAACAAAATCGAAATGTTTAGTTTCTCCTTGAATTACACTACCTATGGCAATAACTGCATCAACGTTTTGCTGTTGCATTTTTTTAGAACCATAAATTAACTCAAAACTTCCTGGAACATCCCAACGTGTAATGTTTTCTGGTAGAACATGATGCGCTACTAAAGTTTCGTAGGCACCTTTGTATAAACCTTCGGTAATGGTATCATTCCATTCTGAAACAACAATCCCAAACCGAAAATCTTTCGCGTTTGGGATTGATGTTTTATCGTATTCTGATAAATTGTTATTTACTGTTGCCATATTTAATTTCTGCTAGAGCGTTGAAATTATTTGTTTGACATTGCTTGAGCTTTCCCAATAAACACCTCTACAGAGGTAGCTTCTGGTGTACTAGGATACGTTTCTTTAATAGTATTAAAATAACCTAACGCTTCTGTTGCTCTACCTAAATTTAAAGCTGCAATTCCTGCTTTATAATAGTATGTAGGAGCTGTTAAGTCGTTTGTTCTCATTTTTGCAGCTTGTAAATAATACTTTAAAGCTTGCTCTGGTTGTTCTAATTGCATGAACGCGTCACCTATAGCACCTTTAGCCATTGGTCCAGCAGCTTCGTCTTCACTTTCAAATTTATCTAAATGCGCGATTGCATTTTTATAATCTTTTAAGTTTAGGTAAGACATTCCAGCATAGTAGTTTGCTAGATTGGCTGCATCTGTTCCACTATATTCTTTAATAATGTCTAGCGCTCCATATTTACCATCGCTTCCGTTAAGTGCAACATTGTAAAGCGAATCGTTAGAAACGCCAGCAACAGCATCGTTAAATTGCTTTTGCGTATGGTACAATTCGTTCATTCCTTCTTCATTAGCAGGTTCTTGAACTAATTTTTTGTATCCTAAATATCCTAAAACTAGAGCAGCAACTACTGCAATAATAATGAAAATATATTTTTGGTTAGCAGCAACAAAATCTTCAGTTTTAGAAGCAGTTTCATCTAAAGTGTTAAATACCTCAGCAGTTGTTGAGTTTTCTCCTAAGTTCTCATCAATAACTTCTTTTTCCTTTTCTGTTTTAGGTTTGTAACCTCTTTTCTTATAAGTTGCCATGTATTTATTATATTTTATGCGTGGCAAAAATAAAATATTTCTTCATATATAAAAGCTTATTTATTTGTTATTTTGCATGCTCCATTTAATTGCTATACTAACTACTACTACATTTGCTTAAATAGTCTATGATTTTAAAGTCACTTTCCTTAGTAAATTATAAAAATTTCGAGAGTAAATCTCTTACTTTTAACGACACCATAAACTGTCTTGTTGGCAACAATGGCATAGGAAAAACAAATATTCTAGATGCTATTTACCACCTGTCTTTTGGTAAAAGTTATTTTAATCCAATAGCCTCACAAAACATAAAGCACGATGAGGATTTTTTTGTTGTTAGTGGCAACTACAATAAGGAAAATAAACCTGAAAAAATTGTAGTTAGTTTAAAACGAGGACAAAAAAAAGTAATAAAACGCAATGGTAAGGCTTATAATAAGTTTAGCGATCATATTGGATTTTTACCTTTGGTTATCATTTCGCCTGCAGATAGAGATTTAATTATAGAGGGTAGCGACACACGACGTAAGTTTATAGACAGTGTTATTGCACAAAGTGATAAATTATATTTAGACGATTTAATAAAATACAATAAAATTTTAGCACAGCGTAACAGCCTATTAAAGTATTTTGCACTTAACAACACCTTTAATAACGATACGCTTGATGTTTACAACAATCAATTAACAGATTTTGGTACTAAAATTTTTAATAAACGCGAAGCGTTTTTAAAAACCTTTATCCCAATTTTTAAAGCAAGATACAAAGCAATTAGTAATGGAAATGAAGTTGTAGATTTGGTTTACAAAAGCGATTTGTTTGATACCGATTTATACACCTTATTAAAACAAGTTATAAATAAAGATAAAGCCATACAATACACTAGTGCTGGTGTACATAAAGATGATTTAATCTTCAACATAGACAGTCATCCAATAAAGAAATTTGGGAGTCAAGGACAGCAAAAATCGTTTTTAATAGCTTTAAAATTAGCGCAGTTTGATTTTATAAAGCAAGTTAGTGGTGTAAATCCTATTTTGTTACTGGACGATATTTTCGATAAGTTAGATGAAGAACGCGTTACACAAATTATAAAACTAGTAGATGATGAAAATTTTGGACAATTATTTATTAGCGATACTCATGCAGAACGTACTGAAAAAGCAGTAAAACAAGTGCATCAATCTTATGAGATTTTTAAATTATAATGTGCTTAAACTTCTCAAGAAATATCGTTTAAAACTTACAAATGCATTTTAAATATTATTATGAAAAAAACATTTTACACTCTTTTAATAACATTAATTCTATGTTGTTCTCATAATCCAGAACATTATATCCAACATATTGATGGTTACTGGGAAATTGAAAGTGTAACACTATCTAGTGGTTTTAAAAAAGAATACACAGTAAATCAAACCATAGACTACATATCTGTTAAAGACAGTTTAAATGGTTTTAGAAAAAAGATGTCTCCGCGTTTTGATGGTAAATATGAAACCTCAAAAGACGTAGAAGTTTTTAAGCTTAAAACAGAAAACGATAGTTTACATTTATATTATTCAACAGCATTCTCCAAATGGAAAGAAACTATTTTAATGGCAAATGAAAACCAATTAAAAATTGTGAACCAAAATAACGATGTATATTTATACAAACGTTACAAACCAATAATTATAGAATAATAAATTAAAAAAAGCCTTCCGTTTCTGGAAAGATAAACATGGCAAAACGTAATAATAACATTTTAAACATACAAGACGCTCTAAAAGATTTTGTAGAAAGCAATAAACTAGATAAAGGTTTAAACAAAGTTAATGTGCGCGAGGCTTGGTCTAACCTTATGGGAAACGGTGTGAACAAATACACAACTGCAATAGATTTAAAAAATGAAACACTCTATGTACAATTAAGTTCAAGTGTTTTAAGAGAAGAACTCAGTTACGGAAAAGATAAAATGATAGCTATGCTTAACGAAGAACTAGGTAAAGAGTTAATTAAAAAAATAATTTTAAGGTAGTACTATTTAATTGGTACTAAAAAAATAAAATAGATTATTTAATATAAAATAGTATATTTGTTTCTTATTATAAATTAAATTTTTTTAAAATGGCTCAAGGCACAGTAAAATTTTTCAATGATTCTAAAGGTTTCGGTTTTATAACTGAAGATGGATCAGACAAAGACCATTTCGTACACATTTCTGGATTAATCGACGAAGTTCGTGAAGGAGATGCAGTAGAATTCGATCTTCAAGAAGGTCGTAAAGGTATGAACGCAGTAAACGTAAAAGTAGTATAATTATATATTCAATTTACCTTATTACAAGAAAAGCTCACTATTTATTTAGTGAGCTTTTTTTTGGGCATTAATCAAAAAAAAGAGGAAATAATAGGTCATGTGAATTAATGGCATCATCTTTGTAAATAATTAAATAATTAATATTAAAATTTATTACAATGAGTAAAGGCACAGTAAAATTCTTCAATGACGCTAAAGGATTTGGTTTCATCACAGAAGAAGGTGTAAACAAAGACCATTTTGTTCACATTTCGGGTTTAATTGACGAAATTCGCGAAGGCGACGAAGTTGAATTCGATCTACAAGAAGGTAAAAAAGGATTAAACGCAGTTAACGTTAAAGTTATTTAATATATACTACATAATTTTTTAAGCAAAAGCCACTCCTAAGAGTGGCTTTTCTATTTTCTACCGTTTTATTCATAAAAAAAAGTAACCGCTAATTGTACTTTTTTATAGTAAGTAATCTTACTTTATTCTTTTAATATCTTAATAACAGTAGCTTTAGAATCTTGTGTTGTTATAGTCATAAAATACAATCCAGAAGTTGCTTGCGATAAATCAATAGATTTAGTAGTATTCATTTTAGTTAAGTCTTCCGTTTTAATAAATCGTCCGTTAATATCATAAATCTCTACTTTTAATAGATTGATTTGTCCTGTTTTCTTAAGATTAAAAATTCCGTTAGATGGATTTGGATACACTGTAACCAAACTATTTATAGTATCAAACTCTGATACAGCTAAACTATAATTACAATTGTAAACTGTAATCTCATCTAGATACCAACCTTCTATACCATTGCAGCCATCAGTTCCCATATCAAATCTAAATTGTATGGTTCCGTTAGAATTTAAACCTAAAGATGATAAATCTATTACACTAGTTCCCCAACTTCCCGCATTAGAACCTCCATCTGTTCCTGTAAAAGCTTCTTGACCCTGCATAGGATTATCATTACCAGCTGCTGCAGAATTAATTGAAGAATTATAACCATTATTAATAAATGCTGATGCAGGTAAAAGATCCCAAGGACCATTATTTATTTTATATTTTATATTTGCACCATCCCACTTAAATTCTGTGGCAACATAATGATTAAAAGCCATTTCAAAAATTCCAGCACCAACGTTTGGCATGGTAATAATCGGGCTTTCTAATTGCATAACACCATTTTGGAAATCTGTTGAGCAATTACCACCATAAGTTTCACCAATTGGTGCATTAATAGCAAAAACACCACTACCTGTTCTACCACTTGGTAAACTTGTTACTAATTCCCAATCTCTAGAAGTCCACGTTGCTCCTGTTGGAACCTGACTAAAACTCCAGCCATCTGTACCAGTTTCCCAATCTTCAAAATAAATTGAATTATTAATTCCTGCTTCACACATAGCTGGTGCAGCTCCTATAAGAGAAGTAAAACCACATTGAGAGGGAACAATACGCAATTCTACAGCTAAAATTGCATTTGTTAATTGTTGCAAATCAAAAGTTGTAATTATTTCTCCGGAAGCTCCTACAGCAGTTCCTGTTGTAGATAAACCTTGAAGGTTTATTCCTAATAAATCTGAACCAGCAGCTTCTAGGCTATTGGCTAAATCTGTAAAATCACTAGTTGCAGTTAAATATTGACTTTGTGCTCTCCAAAAAATATGAGCTGCTTTAGTAAAACCAATACCAGTTATTGTTTGTCCGTTGTAATTTCCACCATCTACTAATAGTGCATAAGCATGATTTGGAACTCCTGAGTTTGAGTGCACACCTCCAGAATCTCCTGTACCACATTTATACTGTACATCTGTAACTTTACCTGGATCACCATTACAAGTTGGATCCCACATATCTCTTATGGCACCACCAAAAGCAGAAGCATCTTCTCCCATTCTCCAGCGGTCGCTACTATTACAACTAGTGCGTAATGCATGATTATCATCTGCATCTTGATAGCTATTTAAAAGATCTACTGTTTCTCCCCAAATATCTGAGTAAGATTCATTTATTGCTCCAGATTGCCATTGGTATATTAACCCACTAGTATATTCTGTATATGCGTGTCCCCATTCATGCGCTACAACATCGTCTGAAGCTGTACCATCGCAATAATTGGCTGTAGATCCATTCCAATTTGCATTTGGACACGAAATACCTGGATTGTTATTTATCGTTCGCATTTTAGCATCTGCTCCATCATAAGAAGCATAACCAAAAGCGTGATTGAAAAAATGATATACATGAGCAGAAGCCTCTACTTCATTTTGTTGCCAAATAGTTAAAGAACCAGGAAAAGCATCTCCTTCTTGCCAAATCAAGTTTCCTGTATTACCTTCAAAAATCTCCCGATCCATGGCATGAGCAATACCTGTAAATTTTTCTACAACTTCTCCATTGTGCGCATTTACAAAAACAAACTCTCTTACATCTTTGTTATTTCGAACTTCTATTTGGTATACCAAATAATTCCCACCTATATAACCTTGAGCTAATCCTTTTTGAAAAACATACAACTTAGTATCATGCACAAATAATGTTTCACCAGAGAAATTAATATCTTGATTTTTAATAGTCTCTATTGCAATTAAAAGTGCTTCAGTTTTTGAAAAAGAAGGTGAAGCATTTAATTTAATATCTGTAATATAATTACCATTTATTGCAGTTAAATTATTTTGCTTATTAAAATGAAATAATAATTTACCATCGTAAACAGGCACACCTTGATACTCTTGATTTAAAACAACGCGTTGAAAGCCAATATTATCTACTGCTGTTGTATTCAATTTTATTGTACTACTTATATCATCAATTCCATAAATTGACTTATTTGAATTTAAAAAATCAAATGTTTTTTCTGTAATTGTGTTTCCTTTTAAATTTAAAGGATTGTCGTTTGAAAACTTAATAAATTCAGGAACATTAGAATCCTGATTAATTGTAACGCTAGCTTTAGTTTTCTGCTCAAAAGCGTTGATGGCTGTTGTGGTATTTTGCGCTTGAGTCATTACTGAAAAAAACAAGCTCATAACCACTAGGTATCTAGTAATCTTCATAATTTTTTTTAAGTCTCGCTAAATTAGCAGATTACAGTGAACAAAAAAAGCCTAACTTGTTAAAGTTAGGCTTAAATGTTTGTTTTTATCGATTAAATGCTTAAAACATCTCTCTTCCTGAGAAATGAAAAGCACCTTCAATAGCTGCGTTTTCATCGCTATCACTACCATGTACTGCATTTTCTCCAATAGAAGCAGCGTATAGCTTACGTATCGTTCCTTCTGCAGCATCTGCAGGATTAGTTGCACCAATTAAAGTTCTAAAATCCTCTACTGCGTTATCTTTTTCTAAGATAGCAGCTACTATAGGACCACGAGTCATGTACTCTACTAACTCACCAAAGAAAGGTCTTTCGTTATGTACTGCGTAAAATGCTTGAGCATCTGCTGTAGTCATTTGCGTTAATTTCATAGCTACGATTCTAAAACCTGAAGCATTAATTTTTTCTAAGATTGCGCCAATGTTTCCTTTTTCAACAGAATCAGGCTTAAGCATTGTAAATGTTCTATTTGTTGCCATTATATTATTTTTTTATGGCTGCAAAAGTAGTGTATTTCTTCGTAAAAACAATTATAAAAACTATTAAAAAATTGTATATTCGTGACCTATGAATACACAAGATATCGAGGAGATTAAGGTACTATTAGCAACTCCTAAAAAAATTGCAATTATACCACATAGAAACCCAGATGGAGATGCTATGGGCTCTACATTAGGGCTTTTACACTACTTGTTACAACTAAATCATGATGCAAAAGTTATTGCGCCAAACGATTTTCCTGATTTTTTAAAATGGTTACCAAAAGTGGAAACTGTAGGTATTCATGAAACAGAAACAGAAGCGTCTGAGGCTTTTATTAATAATGTAGATGTTATTTTTACTCTAGATTTTAATGCCTTACATCGTACAGGAAACATGGAAACGATTTTAGCACAGAGTAAAGCTTTAAAAATAATGATTGACCATCACCAACAACCAGACGATTTTGCTAAATATATGTTTAGCGATGTCTCAATGAGTTCTACTTGTGAGATGGTATATCATTTTTTAGATAAACTAGACGCTTTAGACAAGGTTAATGCTGAAATAGCTACTTGTCTTTATGTTGGGATTATGACAGATACTGGGTCGTTTAGATTTCGCTCTACAACAAGTACAACGCACAGAATTATAGCCAATTTAATAGATAAAGGTGCAGATAATACTTTAATACACAACAACGTATACGATACTAACAGTTATAACCGTTTACAATTATTAGGTTGTGCTTTAAGTAATTTAAAAGTATTACCAGAACATAAAACTGCATATATTACCTTATCGCAACAAGAGTTACGTGATTTAGATTACAAAAAAGGAGATACAGAAGGTTTTGTTAACTATGCTTTATCGCTAGACAAAACGGTTTTAGCAGCCATTTTTATTGAAGATAAAAAACAAGGTATTATAAAAATATCGTTGCGTTCTAAAGGTGGTTTTTCTGTAAACGAAATGTCTCGTGCTCATTTTGAAGGTGGTGGTCATACCAACGCAGCAGGAGGAAAAAGCGATACGTCTTTAGAGTCTACAGTTGAAAAATTTATTAGTATATTACCATCGTATAGTAAAGCCCTTAATAATGAATAAACGCCTTGTTTTACTTTTTGTTTTTGCTTGCGCTTTGTCATGCAAAACTCCAGAAGCTAGAAAACCAGAAACAGTAAAGTCTGGTTCCTTTATTAGTGAATCTGTAATACGTAACAAAAAACTTTACGAAGCCGAAGAAAAAGCTATAGAAGCTTACATTAAAACCCAAGACACCAAGCAGTTTATGGCATCAGAATATGGCTTTTGGTACGCTCAAGATACTGTTGTAGGTGTAAACGCCTCTAAATTACCAGAATTTGGAGATATTGTAAATTTCAACTTTAACCTTTCTGCATTAGATGGTACACTTATTTACTCCAAAGAAGAATTAAAAACTCGAGATTATGCCATGGACCAAGAAGCCCTTTTTACAGGACTAAGAGAAGGCTTAAAAGAAATGAGAGCTGGTGAAACCTTTACTTTTATATTTCCATCTCAAAAAGCTTATGGTTATTATGGAGATGAAAACAGAATAGGAAGAAACACACCATTAATTAGCGAAGTCACAGTAAATTCCATAACAAATAAATAATATTTTTTAAAATGAATAACATTAAAAACTCTATGAAACTTTTTATTATTGCACTATTAGTTAGTATGAGCGCATTCTCATGCCAAGAACAATATCCAGATTTAGAAGATGGATTATACGCAGAAATTAATACCAATAAAGGTACAATGGTTGCTAAACTATATTTCGAAAAAGCACCAGTAACTGTTGCTAATTTTGTTGGATTAGCAGAAGGTAATCACCCAAGTTTAGACAGCACTTTAAAAGGCAAACCTTTTTACGATGGTGTTATTTTTCATCGTGTCATGAATAATTTCATGATTCAAGGAGGAGATCCAAATGGAACTGGAATGGGAAGTGCTGGTTTTAAATTCCATAGTGAGTTCGATAAAACATTAAGCCATAACAAAGGTGGTATTCTTTCTATGGCAAATTCTGGAGGAGTTACAACAAACGGCTCACAGTTTTTTATTACAGAAGTCCCTTATTTAAGAGGTGATGCTTATAATGCGGATGGAACATTAAAAAATTGCGACCAAGGTGGTGTGAGTTGTCATCCAGTATTTGGTGAATTAGTTAAGGGCTTAGAGATACAAGACTCTATATCTAATGTTCCGGTTTCTAAAGAAGTTAAAACACTAAACAGACCACTTGAAGATGTGGTGATTAATAAAGTAACTATAATTAGAAAAGGAAAAGCTGCAAAAGCGTTTGATGCTGTAAAAGTATTTACAGAACAAGAACCTTTATTAGCGGAGCAATGGAAAGCAATGCAGCAAAAAGAAATAGAATTGGTTAAAGAAAAAGCGAAAGCAGCAGGCGAAGATTTTAAGAAAGCAAACGCTAATTATGGTGGTGAGTTTTTTGAGTCTCCTACAGGAATGCTTATGTACCTAAACAAAGCTAAAAAAGAAGTAAAACCTAGCAGTGCAGATAAAGTATTAGTAAATTGTAGTGCTTACTTTATGAATGGTAACCTGTTGTACACCACATATGCAGACGTTGCTAAAAAAATGAACCAATACAACGAGCAACAAGACAAAGCCGGAGCATACAAACCGTTTCCAAGTATTTATAATGAATCTGCAAGTTTAGTACCTGGTTTTAGAGAAGCTATGCTAAGAATGAATGTTGGTGATAAAGCTAGAGTTTATGTACCAAGTTATTTAGGTTATGGTGCAGCAGGACGAGCACCAAGAGTACAACCAAATACAGATTTATATTTTGATATTGAAATAAAAGGGATTCAGTAGTAATACTATTTTCTAATTAATAATAAACAGCCTTTTAAAAGTAATTAAAAGGCTGTTTAAGTTTAAAACTGATTTGTTTTTTTGATATAGTAAAATGTACTAAATACGTTTAAACTATTAAAAATATTTAACACTATATCTAATTATATTTGAAATATGAAAAACATAACGTTACTATTATTATACCTTCTAGCATTCAATATTTCTAAGGCACAATAAAAAGCGGTTACAGAAACAGGTGAACAAGTAATTTTATTTGAAAACGGAAGTTGGGAATATGAAAACAAAGAAGATTCTATAGAAAAAGAAACACCAACAAATACAAAAGTATTTAAAACAGATGAAGAATCTACTTTTTTACTAAAAAGCAGCAAATTAGATTTTGGTTTTTATTTAGATCCCACATTGTGGTCATTTAGCAAAGCTATAGATAATGCTGCTGCTGAATATGAACTTGAGCTTAAAGGTGAAGACTTATATGGTATGATAATATGTGAAAAGCTAGAAATACCTATAGAATCTTTAAAAGCCATAGCAATACAAAACGGAAGAGATGCTGCACCAGATTTAAAAGTTGTTACCGAAGAATATAGAATTGTAAATGGTATTAAGGTGCTTCATCTTCAAATGAATGGAACCTTACAAGGAATTAAATTTTCATATTATGGATACTATTATTCAGGCAGTGATGGATCAGTACAATTTATTACTTACACTTCACAAGCTTTTCTTGATAGCTACAAGGAGGATTGTGAAAAAATATTAAATGGTATCGTAAAACTAAACTAATAGTACAGTTTTTAACAATATATAAATAGAACGTAAAAAGCACAATCTAAAGATTGTGCTTTTTTGTTGAAAAAAAGATTCTGTATTAATTACTTTTTAGGTATTTCCTTTAAAATCTCTAAAACAAATTCCCAGTATTTTTTAGCAGAAGAGATACTTGCGCGTTCATCTGGACTATGTGCACCTTTTATGGTTGGTCCAAAACTAATCATGTCCAAATCTGGATAGTTTTGTCCTAAAATACCACATTCTAATCCTGCGTGGCAAGCTTCAACATGTGCTTTTTCTCCATTTAATTTCTCATACAAACTGCTTAATACTTTTAATATAGAAGAGTCCATATTTGGAGTCCAACCAGGATAATCGCCAGACAATTCTACCTCGCAGCCTGTAAGCTCAAAAGTGGCGCGTAACATATTTGCTAAATCTATTTTAGAACTCTCTACAGATGAGCGTGTTAAACAACCTATTTTAATAGCACCATCTTTTACAATAACTCTTGCTACATTATTAGAGGTTTCTACTAAACCTGGAATATCTGCACTCATGCGATGAACTCCATTTAAAGCAGCATAAATAGAACGTGTTAAGCCTTCTTGGACACCTAAATCCATTATTTTTTCTGGTGTTCCTGTTTTAGAAATTATAACTTCTAAGTCTGGCTCCATGGTTTTTAATTCTGTTTTAATGGTTTTAGCAAGCAAGTCCATTTCAGTATTAAAAACAGCTTCATGTATGGCATCTATAGCAACAATAGCATTACTTTCTCTTGGTATGGCGTTTCTTAAACTGCCACCATCTATTTCAGAGATACGTAATCCAAAATTCTCGAAACCATCAAAAAGCAAACGGTTCATTATTTTATTAGCATTACCTAAACCTTCATGTATTTGCATTCCAGAGTGTCCACCTTGCAAACCTTTTACTGTAATTTTGTAACCTATTTTAAATTCTGGTGTTTCTTCTTCTTTATAGGTTCTTGTTGCTGTAACATCTACTCCACCAGCACAACCTACACCTATTTCATTGTCATCTTCGGTATCTAAATTTAATAATATACCACCAGAAAGCAAACCTCCTTTTAAGCCCATGGCACCTGTCATTCCTGTTTCTTCATCTATGGTAAACAACGCTTCAATAGCAGGATGCTGTATGTCTGTACTTTCTAAAATAGCCATAATAGTTGCTACACCTAAGCCATTATCTGCGCCTAAAGTAGTGCCTTTTGCTTTTACCCAATCACCAACTACATGCATCTCGATACCTTGAGTATCAAAATCGAATACAGTGTCGTTGTTTTTTTGGTGAACCATATCTAAGTGCGATTGCATAACAATAGTCACGCGATCTTCCATTCCAGAAGTTGCTGGTTTTTTAATAATAACATTTCCAACTTCATCTTCAATGGTTTCTAAGCCTAGTTTAACTCCAAAATCTTTCATAAAAGCAATCACACGCTCTTCTTTTTTAGAGGGTCTTGGTACTGCATTTAAGTCTGCAAATTTATTCCACAATAGTTTTGGTTCTAAGGCTCTTATTTCTGAATTCATTTTTAATATTTTAATTTGAAATGCTAAAATACAAAAAAGACCTATCTCCTTGTTAAAACCTAGGAGGTCTAACAGAAAATTAACTATTTTTGAACCATGCTGAAAAACAAAAAAATTCTTATTGCATTCGCTATTATACCTGCTTTTCTAATAGTCAAGGTGTTAGCGAAATTTCCGAATTTTATTGAAGCCTATTACAGCAAAGGTTTGTACACTATTACGTCTAAATTGTTTCGTTATACTTTAGGTTGGATACCGTTTTCTTTTGGAGATTTAATCTATAGCCTTGGTATTTTATATATAATAAGATGGCTAGTAATCAATAGAAAACGTATGCTAAAGAATTTTAAACATTGGTTAATTGATGTTTTTGCTGCAGTTTCTTTTATTTATATAGCCTTTCATTTATTTTGGGCCATGAATTATTACCGCTTACCGCTTCATGAAAACCTAAACTTAAAAGCAGATTATACTACAGAGGAATTAACTATAGTGACTAAAAATCTTATTGATAGGTCTAACGCTATTCATCTTAAAATTGTAAAAAACGACACTTTAAAAGTTGAGTTTCCGTATACCAAATCTGAAGTTATTACTAAAACACCAGAAAGTTATGCTGCGCTTCAAAAAATATTTCCAGAATTAGAATATAAAGGAGTGAGCATAAAAAAATCGCTGTTAAGCTTACCACTTACTTATATGGGTTTTAGTGGTTATTTAAATCCGTTAACCAACGAAGCACATATTAACAATTTAATTCCTGTATTTAAATTCCCTACAACTACAGCTCATGAAATTGCGCACCAATTAGGTTATGCAGCAGAAAACGAGGCTAATTTTATTGGTTTTTTAGCAGCAACACATCATAAAGACCTTTATTTTAAATATTCTGGTTATACTTTTGGATTACGCCATTGTCTTCATGAGGTGTATAGACGAAATCCTCAACAATACGACACGCTTCTAAAAACCATTAATCCAGGAATATTAAAAAATTATCAAGAGGTTCGCGAGTTCTGGATGAGCCATGAAAACCCAATAGAACCTTTATTTCAAACTACATATAACAACTACTTAGAAGCTAATAACCAAAAAGGAGGCATGAAAAGTTATAGTTACGTTGTCGCACTTTTAGTAAATTATCTCCAAGATAAAACACTTTAACAGTATTCGTTTGTATTAGAATCATTCTAATTATTATATTTAGAAATTATTATCCTATTAAACTATCTCATGATAAAAAAAACAATTCTACTTGCATGTCTTGTGCTAACAATTAATGTATTCGCACAGGAAAATGTCCCAAAAAACGATGGTGTAAAAACCATAAGTTCTAATTACACAGCAGTTACAAATGCTAAAATTCACGTCTCTCCTACTCAGGTTATAGAGAATGGTACCATGGTTATAAAAGATGGTAAAATAGTATCTATTGGTAACAATGTGTCTATTCCAAAAAACGCTGTTGTTACAGATTTAAGTGGCAAAAGCGTTTATCCTTCTTTTATAGACCTCTACTCTACTTTTGGTGTAGAAAAACCTAAAAGATCAGGTAGCAACTCTAGAACACCACAATATGATGCCGAAAGAGAAGGACACTACTGGAACGACCATATTAGAGCAGAACAAAATGCTATCGATAAATTTAGCTACAATACAAAAGAAGCCGAAAAGCTAATTGCTGCAGGTTTTGGCGTTGTAAATACGCATATTGAAGACGGGATTATTCGTGGTACAGGAACCTTAGTAGCATTAAATTCTGAAGGATCTAATGCAAATAGAATTCTTAGTACAAAATCGGCACAATTTTTAGGCACAAGTAAAAGTGCCACTTCTAGACAGTCTTATCCAAATTCAATTATGGGTTCTTTTGCTTTATTGCGCCAAGTAAATATGGATGCTAAATGGTACCAAACAGGAACAGCAAAAGAAAAAGACAGAAGTTTAGAAGCGTTTAATGCTAATAAAAACCTTGTTCAAATTATTGAAGCAGGAAGTAAAATGAATGCATTACGTTTGGATAAAATTGGTGATCAATTTAATACACAGTATGTTTTTGTTGGTGGTGGAGATGAATATGAATATATAAAAGAAATTAAAGCAACTAATGGAAGTTTTATTCTACCAGTAAACTTTCCAGATGCTTACGATATGGAAAATCCGTTTTTAGCAAACTCTGTTGATTTAGCAGATTTACGCGAATGGAACCAAAAACCACACAACCCTAAAATTTTAGCTGAAAACAATGTAACATTTGCCTTATCAACCTATAAGCTTAAAGATGCTAAAGAATTTATGCCAAACCTTTTAAAAGCCATAGAAGCTGGCTTACCTAAAGACAAGGCTTTAGCGGCATTAACCACAATTCCTGCTCAAATACTTGGTAAAAGCAACGAAATAGGAAGCTTACAAACAGGAGCTTATGCTAACTTTTTAGTAACCTCTGGCGATATATTTGATAAAGAAACAACTCTGTTTCAAAACTGGGTTGCTGGAACTAAAAACGAGTTAAAGCCTTTAAACCAAAAAGATATTCGTGGTGATTACACTTTTAATCTTGGTAATACAGATTACGAATTGTCTATTAAAGGAAAAATAGAAAAGTTGAAATCTCAAGTAAAAGCAGACAATAAAACTTTAGGCTCTAAAATTAGTTTTGATGAGGATTGGATGAATCTTACCTTCTCTACTGTAGATACTATAAAGCAAGAATTTATTCGTTTAGTTGCTAATATAGAAAACACAAGTGCTTTTAGTGGTAAAGCTATTTTTCCTAATGGAAACGAAAGTACTTTCTTTGCTACTAAAAAAACAGATAGTAAAGCTGCTGATGATAAAAATGAAAAAGATGATGATGATAAAGAAGCAGGAGATGATGATAAAAATGAAGAAAAAGGAGAAAAAAGCGACAAAGATGCCGTTGCCAATACTGATAAATTATTTCCAGTAACCTTCCCAAATATGGCTTATGGTTTTGAAACCTTACCAAAACAAGAAACTATATTATTTAAAAATGTAACGGTTTGGACTAACGAAAAAGAAGGTATCTTAAAAAATACAGACGTATTAATTAAAGATGGTAAGATTTCTAAAATAGGACAAAACCTTAGTACAAATAATGCTCAAGTTATAAACGGAGAAGGTAAACACTTAACTTCTGGTATTATAGACGAACATGCACATATAGCAACATCATCTGTAAACGAGTCTGGACATAACTCTACAGCAGAAGTAACACAAGAAGATGTAATCAATCCAGAAGACATCAGTATTTACAGAAACCTTGCTGGTGGTGTTACATCTATTCAAATTTTACATGGCTCTGCTAACCCAATTGGTGGTCGTTCTGCGGTTATTAAACTTAAATGGGGAGAATCAGCAGACAACCTATTGTATAAAGACATGCCTAAGTTTATAAAATTTGCATTAGGAGAAAATGTAAAACAAAGTAATTGGGGAGATGTTGAAACTGTACGTTTTCCTCAAACAAGAATGGGAGTTGAACAAGTTTACACAGATTACTTCCAACGTGCCAAAGAGTATGATGCTAAAAAGAAAAGCGGACAAACTTATAGAAAAGACGTAGAAATGGAAGTAATTGCCGAAATTTTAAACAAAGAACGCTTTATTAGTTGCCACTCTTATGTACAAAGTGAAATTAATATGTTAATGAAGGTTGCAGAAAAATTCGACTTTAACATCAACACATTTACGCATATTTTAGAAGGCTATAAAGTAGCAGACAAAATGAAAGCTCATGGTGTAGGTGGTTCTACTTTTAGCGACTGGTGGGCTTATAAATACGAAGTTAATGATGCAATACCATTTAACGCTGCAATTATGCATAATGCAGGAGTAACAGTGGCAATAAATAGTGATGACAGTGAAATGTCTAGACGTTTAAATCAAGAAGCTGCAAAATCTGTTAAGTACGGAAATATTAGTGAGGAAGAGGCTTGGGAATTTGTAACATTAAATCCTGCTAAGCTATTACATATCGATGATCGTGTTGGTAGTATTAAAGTAGGAAAAGATGCAGATGTTGTTTTATGGAACAACCATCCTATGTCTATTTATGCTAAAGCAGAAAAAACAATTATTGATGGCATTACTTATTTTGATATAGATCGTGATAAAAAACTACGTGAGGCAATTAAAAAAGAGAAAAACGAATTAACAACACTAATGCTTCAAGCTAAAAATAAAGGCTTAAAAACAAAACCGATTGAAAAGAAAGAGAAAGCACATTTTCACTGTGACTCAGAATTTTAAGAATCAATTTCAGTTTCAATCTAATTAAAGAAGACTTCTAAAGTATTACAGTCTTCAAAATTTAAAAATATTTTCAAAATGAAACAATTAAAATATAAAATATTAGCCTTTGCAGTATTACTTTCATCTATAGTAATAGCGCAACAAACACCTGCTTCTAAGCAAACCAATGCCATTTCTATTGAAGGTGCAACTGCACATCTAGGAAATGGAGAAGTTATTGAGAATTCTCTAATTATGTTTAACAATGGTAAGTTTACTTTTGTTGGCAGTGCCAATACAAAAATTGCACGTCAAGGCAAAGTTATGAATGCTACAGGAAAACATTTATATCCTGGTTTTATAGCTCCAAATTCTACTTTAGGTTTAGTAGAAGTAGATGCTGTAAGAGCCAGTAATGATGCTGATGAAGTTGGAGCAATGAATCCACACATAAGAAGCTTAATAGCCTATAATACAGAGTCTAAGATTATTGAGTCTATGAGACCTAATGGAGTATTAATGGGACAAATTACGCCAAGAGGTGGACGTATTTCGGGAACCTCATCTATTGTACAGTTTGACGCCTGGAATTGGGAAGACGCAGCTATTAAAGCAGATGATGGAATTCACTTAAATTGGCCTAATCCTTTTTCTCGTGGTCGTTGGTGGTTAGGAGAACCATCGATGCTAAAAGAAAATAAAAATTATAAAAAACAAATAGAAGAATTGGCTTCTTACTTTGCTGAAAGTAAAGCATACCAAGCAAGTAACAAGTCGCCAAGACATCTACCTTTTGAGGCTTTACAAGGTGTTATTGAGGGCTCCAAAAAATTATATGTACACGTTGATGGAGAAAGAGGTATTACAGATGCTATAAACTTTGCAAAAAACACAAATATTAAACATATAGTAATTGTTGGTGGCTATGAAGCTCACAAAGTAAGTAGCTTATTAAAGCAAAACAATATTCCTGTCTTATTACAACGTGTACATAGCGAACCTAATAATGATGACGACGATTACGATTTACCATTTAAATTAGCAAATAAATTAGTTAACGCTGGTGTATTGGTTGGTTTAGAAAATGCTGGAGGTATGGAACGTATGAATGCCAGAAACCTACCTTTTTTGGCTGGCACTTGTGCTGCTTATGGTTTAAATAAAGAACAAGCCTTGAGTTTAATTACTTTAAATACGGCTAAAATTTTAGGTATAGATAATATGGTTGGTTCTCTAGAAGTAGGTAAAGATGCTACGCTTTTTATTAGCGAAGGTGATGCTTTAGACATGAGAACAAATAAGTTAGAAAAAGCGTATATTCAAGGACGAGATATTAGTTTAGAATCTCACCAAACAGAATTATACAAACGTTACAGTAATAAATACAAGCAGCAATAATATTATTTAGAAGTACATCTCTAATTAAACTTTATACTCTAAATCATGAAAAAAACACTAATATTTGCTTTTACTTTGTTTAGTTTGCTAGGCTTTTCTCAAGAGAAAGAAGCAAAAAAAACAGAGTTGCCTTTTTTAATTAGCGTTGGCAATACTGGTGTTTTTAATTCGGTTTATAGTAGGTTAGATTTTATAAGTAAAAACATAACAAAAAATACAACATCACTTCAACGTTTAGAGGAGATGCGTCATGGTCAATTAATAATATCTACAAAACCTTTAGCCGAATCTTTTAATAGTATTTATCTTGAAACTAGACCTAGTTTAAATATTGAATTACAGCAAATCATGTTTAGCGGTAATTTTCCAAACCCAAGTTTAAGGCGATTTCCGGTAGTTATTAAACAATAAAAAAAAAGAGCCAATTGGCTCTTTTTTTATTATGAAGAAGTGTTGTTATTATTTTGAAACTGCTGCTTCTGGTTTGGCAAAAACAGTATCTTCAAGTTTATTTTTAGATAAAATAACATCTGTAAACAATAAATCATTTCGCTTATCTCCTATTATAAAACCATCTGCATTATACCATTCTAAGGTTTTAGGTAACAACATTTCGTTAACCATTTGCCAATTAGTATATTTTATAAAATGCCAATCTTTACTTTTTTCTTTAGTAAAATAAGTTACAGTATAACCTAACCAAGTCATTTTATTAGTTTCAGCATCATAATACATAATGTATTCGTCTTCTGGAGATTCGCCAACTTCAGCTGCATAACTAATTTTTATTCCAGGATATGTTTTACTATCAACTTTAAGAGGTTCAACATTTGTATAGGTAATACCATCATCTGCCAATACATAAGGCATGGCATAGAAATAAAACATTAAGTTGTAATAAAACTGCGGATTTCCTTCATACTTGTTTTCTCCTTTATTTATTAGCCAAGCTTCTTTTCCTGTATAACCAATTTTAAAAGCATCAGTTTCTATTAGTGACCTTCTGTCTTTTAAATCTGTTGTTGTTGTTTCGTCTCCTGTTGGTTTTTTTATAGTGAAGACTAAAGTATTAAAGGTATTCCATTGGTCTATGCCTCCATGAGCATTTAATATTTTTGTAACATTTTCTGGATAGATTGATGTTGTTATATCTAATTTTTCTTCAAAGTAGTCTGCATTAACAACTGGTTTTGTTTCTTGTTTACATGCCAAGACTATAATTAATGTTAAAGCAAGTATTAGGTAGTTTTTCATAATATATTTTAGTTTGATTATGAGTCGTAAATTGAAAATGAACATTACAAAAAAAGCTTCAGTGTGAACTGAAGCTTTTTAAATTACTATTATATTTTATTATTCTAATATTAATTTCTTAATGGTTTGTTTATTGTTTTGGTTTAGTTTTACAAAATACAATCCTGCTTGTAGGTTTTTAAAATTAAGCTGAAGTGTTTCGCTTATAACATCTTTAATCACTATTTTACCTTGAACATCTATTATTTCTATAGAGGCAGTTCCACTTGAAATATTATTTAACTTAATATTTATAGTACTAGTTGCTGGATTTGGAAATAAAGCAAAGCCATTGACGTTAAATTCATCTACAGATAAATTATTTTCTACAAATTCTGTTTCAAAAGTATTTGTTATTACTGGAGCATTAAAATCGAAATAAATTTCAGCAGTATTAGGAATAATAGTACCAACTGCATAACCAGCGTTTGGTTTTATTTTATAGTAAACGTAACCATTACTTGCAAAATCGTCTTGAGATTGTGCTGGTAAATTAATGTTATCGAATGTCCAAGTTAACTGATTTCCGTTTCGCATCATTACAACATCATGAGTTGCTCTTAAAAACTGTAATGTGCTTAAATCTAATTGTGAATCTACAGTATTTTCTATTCTAACATTTATAGCTTCTGCAGTACCAACATTTTGGAACCTAATGGTATAATAAAGGTACTCGTCTGTTGTTACAAAATCATTATAAATAATATCTGGACCATGAGATTCTTTAATATCATTGGGATCGTAAGAACCAATAACTTCTTGCGTAATTACAGAGACGTTATTATCGCTAACAACATCGTTAGCTGAAGTAGAATAGACTACAGAACTGGTTACAAACTCGCCCAAGTTTACAGTTGCTGGTGTATATAATTGAAACCAAATAACTCTTGATTCTCCAGGCTGCAGGTTTGTAAAGTCTACTATTGCTCCTGTTGCAGTTTGTGTAACAGTTAAGCCTCCTCCAAAAGGAGTTGCAGCAACATAACTTACTATAGGATCATGAACAAATGTTACTGTTCCAGAGGCAATTGTTGTAGAACCTAAGTTTTCTATTACTAAATCGTTCCAATAATTAAAACCTGGTCTTGGCGAACTAAATGGAATTAAATAAACAGATAAATCTTCACAAGGCATTTGCTCTGTAATTGGAAAATCTACAGTTACAGTGTTGCCATTTAACACTGTAATGTCCTGGAACAATGCTGTTGGAATGTTAAAGCAGTTCTCGTAACCTGTATTTGTTGCAAAAGTTATATCATAACTGTTTGCTTCATCTTGATTTATTATATTAAAGCTTCCTGTGTTAGAATTTACTGTGCTTATGTTTCCATCATTATTAATTTCATAAGTAAAGAATCCGTTTGTAAAAGGTACATCTGTTCCATTAAAAACGCCATCGTTATTATTATCTAAGAAGGCATTAACATCTATAAATCCTATATTACTTGCGCAAAACACATCAAAATCTATTGGGTCATTTTCACAACTAATTACAGAGCCATCAGATTGTATATAGACTGTTGCAGTTGTTCCTGTAGTTGTAAATGTTAAACCAGATAAATCTCCACTATTATTTAAACCATAAGGATTATCTGCATTTAAATTTGTTGTTCCATCACTATCTAAAACAATAAGCTCATCGAAATTATTTTCAGTCATACCAGTATTAAATACTATGTATAATGTTGAACCATCATTACTTGAAAAATTATACTGTTGCGTTTCGTTATTTATATAACAAAAATTGGTATTTACTGGTTGACCAGAAGCACAATCTACAATTATATTAGGATCTGCTCTTGTAGTAAAGCTTGTTGTATTACAGTTAATAGCATTTCCGTTAGGATTGTATGGTGTTATAGTAACAAAATATTGTGTATCGTAATTTAAGGTGCCAACATCGTAAGTACTAACATTGCCAACATCTACCATATCTAGTACAATTTGTCCTGTAGCATCAACAACGTTAAGCAAGTAACCTGTAACATAGACTGTAGCTGGTGTCCATGAAAAATCTATATTCTCATTGACATCTATGGCTAAATCCTGAGGCGTCGTTAACACTGCGTCACAGTTTGGAATTGTAGTAGTGTCTAAACAACTTACAACGTAATCTATAGTAGAATAATTATTACCTGGACAATCTACACTACCATCTGAGTCTACATAAATTGTAATAGTATCTCCAGAAGCTGCGAATGATAGGTTTGTAACATCACCAGCATTTCCGTAAGGTGTTGCCGAATTTAAATTAGTAACTCCATCTGAATCTAAGACTATTAATTCATCGTAGATATTTTCTACTTGACCAGAAACAATAACTAATTGTAATGGTGAACCATCACTACTTGTAAATGTATATTGTAATGTTTCGTTATTTGTATAACAGAATGAATTTGTTATTGGTTGACCACAAGTTACTGTTACTGGACAATTACCTGAAATAATATCGAAAAAAGACAAAGAAGAACACTCATTATTCACAGAACTTACAGATGCAGTAATATTTTGAAGCGTGCTTTGTGTTGTATAAGTTGTTGGATTTGCAATCGGATTAACACCATCAGAAGCATCCTGTGCGCTTTCATAGAAAGTAACGACATAATCGTTAGGATTAAGATTTACTAATATTTCTGGAATAGTTGTAGTTAAATCGTAAACTTGATTAAGATCACAAGATGTTAAGTCATTTGCGGTCCCAATTACTGGAAAAAAACCAATTTCTACTGTTGTTGTACCAGTGTTAATACAACCTGTTACAGTGTTTGTAAGTGTTACTGTATAATCGCCAGATTGAGTTACATGTAGTGTTGGTGTATCTTGTCCAGTACTCCATTGATAAATAACATCTTGCTGAGTTACTGTAAAAGGTACTAAATCTACACCATTTCCTTGACAAACAGTATAAAGAGGATCAAATTGAATAATAGGCAACATATTAGCAATTAAATCTATGGTAGTAATTACATATTCACTAGTTCCAGTTTCTGTAACGCCTGCATAAATTGTAGTTATATTTGGGTTACTTGTATAATTTGAAGGATTTGCAATGGCATTGGTTTGAGAAGCAGCATCACTATTAGTTTCGTAGTAAGCAATAGTATATTCACTTGCAACAACATTACTAAGTATATCTGAATTTGCTAAAGTTAAGTCGTATACCAAAGTACCAGTTGCATTATCGTTACATACTCCAAGAGTTGTTTGATTTACTTGAAAAGGTGCATATTCTGTTAAAAGAATTAATTGACCTATAACGTAACAACCATCAAAATTATCGTCTACTCTAAAATAGACAGTTTGAGAATTTGGAACTATGTTGTTGTAAGGTGATGTTAATGGATTTACATTGTTTTCGGCATCACTCACTGATTCATGATAAGTCACTGAGTAATTTGGGTTGCCTGCAGTAATTTCATCATCTTTTGTAGTTAAATCGAAACTTGCAAAACCATCATTATCTGGATCGTCTTCTACAAGCGGAGTTGGTTGTACAATTTGTACATCAAAAACATTTAAATACAATGCAGTATTATTATTTACATAGAAACAACCAGAATTAGGATCTTCTACTCTTATGTATATTATTTGAAAATATGGAGAATTATAATTTTCGAAAAATGTTGGGTCATTTATTGAGTTAATATTATTATTAGCATCATTTATATCCTCAAAATAAGAAACAACTAAATTTTGATCACCATTTGTAATTTGGTTTTCATTTATTGTTAAGTCAAAATATCCAATACCTTGACCGTTTCCACATGCAATAAGATCGTAAGGTTGAGTATTAATATTTAATGTATTTATTATTAAATTATAGGTTACCACATTAGAAATACAGTTTCCATTAATAGATTGAACAACTGCAAATATTGTTTGTAGGTTTGTTGTATTGGTATAAGGACTACTTAAAGGATTCATTTGTGCCTCAGCATCTGCTTGAGTTAGATAATAAGATACATAAAAATTATTAGGACTTTGAGTTCCTAAAATTTGTTGATCTTGTATATTTAAATCAAATACTGCAAAACCATTTCCATCACAAACCTCCATATCTGTAGGTGTATTTGCGGTTGGAGTTAGATTAACAAATAAATCTAAAGTTACAGTACTATAATTGCCAGAATTTAACTCTTCAACCCTTACATAAACAGTTTGCGGATTTGAAAAAGGAGTATAAGCCGTTGGATCTGGAATTGCATTAGCATCTGCTTGCGCATCGGCTTGGGTTTCGTAATAGGTGACAGAAAAATCATTAGGATTTTGGTTTCCTAAAACTTCTGCATTTTTTAATGTTAAATCGAATGATGTAATTCCATCTGGAATAGCATCATCACAAACTTCCATAGGTGTTGGTTGATTTGCAACTACTTGTGCAAAACTGTAGAATGTAAATATTAATGTAAAAAATAATAGTAATTGTTTTTTCATAATAGCGTTAATTGGTTTGTTTTAGTTTATTACATATATAACAATCAGGAAGTAAAAACTCCTACTTCAAATATTAAAAAATTGCATACAGTAAATATTTTAGAAACAAGAGATTTAGCTTAAATTTGTTTCGACAATAAATATAAGTATTTTTTTATTTAAATGATTAACAAACAAATAAACAGCACTCAAAATGCATTAATAAAACAAATTGTTTTATTAAAAGAAAAATCTCGCGAACGTAAAAAAACTGGATTATTTGTAGTTGAAGGTATTCGTGAAATTGAATTAGCTTTAAAAGGCGATTATACGCTAAAAAGTATTTTGTTTTATGCTGAATTGTTTTCTGCTGAAGATTTAAAGACACTTTCTATAAACAATACCGAAATTATTGAAGTTAGTAAAGACGTGTATAGCAAAATAGCATACAGAGAAACAACTGAAGGAATAATTGCCATAGCAAAAAGTAAAGTAAACAACATGGAAAACTTAACTTTTAAAAACGACAATTCGTTAATTTTAGTTGCTGAAGCTCCTGAAAAACCAGGAAATATTGGTGCCATTTTACGTACTGCAGATGCTGCTAATGTAGATGCTGTAATTATTGCAAATCCTAAAACAGATTTATATAATCCAAACATTATTCGCTCTAGTGTTGGTTGTTTATTTACTAACCAAATTGCAACTGGTTCTACTGAAGCTATTATAGAATTTCTAAAGTCAAAACAAATTAATATATACGCTGCAATTCTTCAAGAGTCTCTAGAGTACCATAAACAAGATTATACAAAAGCTACAGCAATTGTTGTTGGCACAGAAGCAACAGGATTAAGTGATGCATGGAGACAAGCAGCATTACAAAATATCAATATACCAATGCAAGGCGCTATAGACTCTATGAATGTATCTGTTGCAGCAGGTATCCTTATTTTTGAGGCTAAAAGGCAACGTGATTTTAAATAATATAGCAGCATTGCACTAACAAAATTAAAAACAGCAAGGAGGTTTAACAACCTCATCAAATATTATTAAAACTATGACTCCAACTACTCTATTCTATATTTTTATCTCCATTTTAATTGTTAGTTTTATCATAGATCAAGTATTAGATGCTTTAAATGCTAAGCATTATAACGATGCCATTCCAGAAGTATTAAACGATGTTTATGATACTGAAGAATACCAAAAATCTCAAGATTACAAGAAGACTAACTATCGTTTTTCTCTAATAACTGCTTCTTTTTCTATTATAACAACATTAGCCTTTTTCTTTTTGGATGGTTTTGCTATAGTTGATGGAATTGCTAGAGATTTTAGTGAAAACGAAATTATAATTACACTCCTTTTCTTTGGTATTATTATGTTAGGAAGCGATATAATTACAACACCTTTTTCATACTATCAAACTTTTGTAATTGAAGAAAAATTTGGATTCAATAAAACCACAAAAAAACTTTTTATAATAGATAAAATAAAAGGCTGGTTAATGTCTATTGTTATAGGTGGAGTAATTTTAGCGCTATTAACTTGGTTTTATCAAACTACAGAAAACACGTTTTGGCTATATGCTTGGGCATTAATTGCTGGTTTTACTTTGTTTATGAATCTCTTCTACTCTCGACTTATTGTACCATTATTTAATAAACAAACACCTCTAGAATCTGGAAGTCTTCGTGATGCTATTTCTAACTATGCACAAACCGTAGGTTTTAATTTAGACAAAATTTTTGTGATAGATGGCTCAAAAAGAAGTACCAAAGCAAATGCCTATTTTTCTGGTTTTGGAAGTGAAAAACGTGTAACGCTTTACGATACCTTAATAAATGATTTAGAAGAAGAGGAAATAGTTGCTGTTTTGGCACACGAAGTTGGGCATTATAAAAAGAAACACATTATTTTTAATCTGGCAACTTCTGTATTACTTGCAGGTTTAACCTTATACATATTATCATTATTAATTTCAAATCCGTTATTATCTCAAGCCTTAGGTGTTGCAAAACCTAGCTTTCATATTGGTTTAATAGCTTTTGGAATTTTGTACTCTCCTATTTCTACAATTACTGGTTTAATTATGAATTGGTTCTCAAGAAAATTCGAGTACCAAGCCGATGATTACGCAAAAAACACCTACAAAGCGCAACCTTTAATTACATCGCTAAAAAAATTATCTAAAAACAGTTTAAGCAATCTAACACCACATCCTGCTTATGTTTTTATGCACTACTCGCATCCTACATTACTAGAGCGTTTTAAGAATTTAAGCAAATAATATGGAATACATTAGTCGTAAAAAAGTATTTAAAGATCCAATATTTGCATCTTTTGTTTCTAGCTGGCAAGATCTAGAGAATCCAACCAAAAACACAATTATTGAAGCTGGCGAATATTTTGATGAAGACACCGAAACCGTTAGATTTTTTTCTAAAGATGAATTAGAAAAATCATTACAAAAAGACATTAGCAATTTAAAAAAAACTACCGACAATCTTAAAAAAGAAGATTTCGAAATGGTTGGCAAAATTGTAATAGATGCACCACAGGATACAGACGAAGTCCTATTTTTAGCAGAAATTATGGCTTTATTTGCTAAAACACACCATCTAGCGTACACTTTTGTTCCATTGTTTAATGTGCCATGGTTTCATGAAACTATAAAAGGCCACCATCCTTCAACCAAAAAAGCATATTCTAATTTTAAAAAGTTAATTGTAGAAAAAGACTATTCTGGAGGACTCTTGGTTTCAGATTATAAAGTATTACAAAACATGCTGCCAGACTATTTTAACTTGGTACAAGGTAATTATTATGGCTATAACTTTTTTTATGCTCAAAATTTAAAAACCGTATGCTCGTTTCACTATTCTGGGCAAATTTGGTTTTATATCTATTCTCAAGACGCTATTAAAAAAATCGAATCCTTTATTAATAAACACAACCTTATTATAAATACACAGTTTACGTCTTACAATATATAATCTAGTATGATTCTGTTTATTTTATAAAAAAGCAACTTCGTTTAACTATTTTAGACTAGTTTTAGTAAGAATTGTTAATAAAAAAACTTAAACAGATATGATAAAAGGACTTTTGAAACCCATTTATATGTTGAAAATCTTGAACGTTCCATAGCCTTTTATACCAATATACTTAAACTTGAGCAATACCATTATGAGGAAAACAGACGCGTAGCCTTATTCTGGATTGGAAAACCACAACAAGCTATGTTAGGCTTATGGGAAAAACCAAAAGAAGAAATAGATGTAAGGCATTTTGCTTTTCAATGCGATTGGGATTGGATATTAAATGAATCTGTTAGTTTTCTTAAAGCAAACAATTTAAACTTTTGGAATTTCTTAAACGATAAAACCGAACAACCTATGGTGTTTACAAATATACCAGCCATTGCTATTTATTTCTCAGATCCAGATGGACATTATTTGGAATTTATTGGAGTCTTACCAGGAAAACACCTTCCAAAAAAAGAACCTTTAGTAGTTTCTTACAACGATTGGTTAAAAATGGAAAAGAATAAAAATTAAAACATAACTTTAGGAATACACTTAACCAAAACAATATCCTACTCTACTAAAAAATCGAAATACTGGTTTCTGTAAGGCTCGCCTCTTAAAGTAAAATGCCACCATTCTTGAGCATAGTTTCTAAAGCCATTGTTTAGCATCACTTCTTGTAATGTTTGTCTGTTTTTAGATTGTACTTTAGTTAGGTTTTTATTTTCCACCAAAGATTCGCTTCCAAAAAAATCGTAAGTTGATCCCATATCTAACACTTCTCCTGTTTTTAAATTTACTAAGGTAACATCTAAAGTACTACCACTGCTATGCCTAGATTTAGAAGCGATATAACCATCTCTAAATAAATTTTTCTTGTCTACTCTTGGGTAAAATTGCTTTTTCATTAACGTATCATTTACAACCTTTGCCCAACGTACAAAATGATTAACAGCACGTTGTGGTCTATAAGCATCATAAATTTTTATAGACAGATTTTGCTTAGCCAATTCTGCTTGCACAAGCTTTAAAGCTGCAGCTGTTTGGGTAGTCATAATTGCAACATTAGCATGGTAACCGTCTATTATTTCGCCAACAAAATTATTATCACCACAGTATTGCAGGTCTACCTCAATATTAGGAATTTCAATTTTAGCATACACAAAACCTTCAGGTAATTGAGCAAAAGCAACTAGTGAGATTAAAGTTAGCAAAAAGCTATAAGCAAATTTCATTGTAAAGAATTTATAAGCTAATTTAGAGAAATAATTAGTTTTTTATGTTTTCTTCAGAAGAAATACACCTCAATTTACCAGATGCAGAAATAAGTTATTTCCCTAATTTCTTCTCTCAAGAGGAAGCACAAGCCTTTTTCAACACCATTTTAAATGAAACTAATTGGAAACAGGATGATATAAAAGTTTTTGGAAAAACCTATCCTCAACCAAGACTAACAGCATTATTTGCAAACAACAATAGACCGTATAGCTACTCTAATATTACTATGCAACCTAAAGTATTTACAGACACTTTATTAAAAATAAAGTCTAAAATTGAAACCAAAGTTAATGTTAAATTCACTACATGCTTAGCAAATTTGTATAGAACAGGTAACGATAGTAACGGTTGGCATGCAGACAACGAAAAGGAGTTAGGTAAGAATCCTATAATAGCTTCGGTTACTTTTGGTGCAGCTCGTTATTTTAATTTAAAACATAGAAAAGACAAAAACTTAAAACAAAAACTACTACTAGAAAACGGTAGTTTATTACTCATGCAAGGCACAACACAACACCATTGGTTACACCAAATTGCAAAAACAAAAAAACAAGTTGAGCCTAGAATTAACCTTACGTTTAGAATAATTGCATCTTAACCTTAAAATAAAATACTTAATTCTTAAATATTTAAGCGTAAATTTGCGTTGTACTTTTACAAATGGCTTTGCTTTTGTAAAGTGTTATTTAAATACAGATTTTATGAAAATTAAATTTTTAATTGTTTTATTTCTTGTTTCTAGTTTAAGTTTCTCTCAAGAGAGAAGTTTTACAGCTCAAGACATCGCCATAAATAAACTTATTGATGGTACATTACTAACTCCAGAATCTAGTAAAAAACAAAATCTAATAATTATTATAGCAGGTTCTGGACCAACAGATCGCGATGGGAATCAGAATTTTTTAAAAGGTAATTCTCTTAAAAAATTAGCCGAAGGACTAGCTTCCCATAACATCGCAACTTTTCGTTATGATAAGCGTATAGTAAAGCAAATAAAAAAAGGCAATGTAGATAAAAACATTATGTTTGATGATTTTGTATTAGATGCAAAAGCTGTTCTTTCTTATTTTAAAGCCACTCAAAATTATAACAAAATCTATATCGCTGGGCACAGTCAAGGTAGTTTAGTTGGTATGCTAGCAGCACAAGATAATGCAGACGGTTTTATATCGCTTGCAGGAGCAGGACAGTCTATAGACAAAGTAATTATTGAGCAAGTAGAAAAAACTGCACCAATGTTTTTAGAAGACACCAAACGTGTCTTTAAGGTTTTAGAAGAAGGCAAAACAACTACCGACTTTCCACCTGCTCTAATTTCGATTTTTAATTTAGAAGTACAGCCTTTTATCTCTAATTGGATGTCTTACAATCCTGTAAATGAAATTAAAAAACTTGACATGCCAATTTTACTAATTAATGGAACTAAAGATTTACAGGTCACAGAGGCTGAAGCAAAACTACTTAAAGAAGCTTCACCAAAAGCAGAGTTACTAATTATTGAAAAAATGAATCATATACTAGTTCCTATAGAAGGTGATAATTTAGAAAATTCTAAGTCTTATAACGAACCTGGAAGAAAATTATCTATGGAGCTTATAGAAGCAATTGTTGAGTTTGTAAAATAAAAAAAATGCATCCTAAAAAATGACTCATAACACTGTGAGTCTTTTTTATTTCCAATATACCTAAATAGAAAAAGCGTCTTAAAAAAGACGCTTTTTCATACTAACCAACCAAAAATATGATAATTACCACTCTTAGTTTAAAGTAACCACACTCTAAAATAGTCGTTGTAGTAATTATTAATCATATTTCAATTTGCGTGCCAAACTTTATTTAAATAATTAAAGTCGTAATATTTTATGATAAGTTTCACACATATATTTTTAGATAAATAGTAGAAATAGAAAAAGCGCCTTAAAAAAGACGCTTTTCCATACTAACCAACCAAATATGATAATTACTACTCTTAATTTAAAGTAACCACACTTTAAAATAGTCGTTGTAGTAATTACTTAACATATTTCAATTTGCGTGCCAAACTTTATTTAGCAGTCTTTTTTATCCTGTTTTTATTTGGTATTTTGCGGGAACTAATTAAACTAAATATGGACATTACACTACCTTTCTCTAACGATGCTATTGTTTTTGGGCTATTAATGCTCGCCTTGGGTTTTGTTTTCTATACAGAAAACATTAAAACAGGCTTTTGGAAAACATTTTACAAGTTTGTACCTGCTTTATTAATGTGCTACTTTATTCCTTCATTATTTAGCTTGTTTGGTTGGGTAGATCCAGAGACATCAAAAGCTTATTTTGTAGCGAGTCGTTATTTTTTACCAGCCTCTTTGGTATTATTTACATTAAGTATAGATTTAAAAGCCGTTTTTAATCTAGGTCCAAAAGCGTTAATCATGTTTTTAACTGGAACTATTGGCATTATAATAGGTGGCCCTTTGGCTATTTTATTAATTTCTATATTTTCACCTGAAACAGTTGGTGGAGCAGATTTTGATGCTGTATGGAGAGGACTCTCTACACTTGCTGGAAGTTGGATTGGTGGTGGTGCAAACCAAGCAGCCATGTTAGAAATATACCAATACAATCCAGAAAAATATGGAGGAATGGTAATAGTCGATATTTTTGTTGCTAATGTTTGGATGGCTTTTTTATTACTTGGTATTGGTAAAAGAGCAAAAATAGACAAATGGCTTAAAGCAGATAATTCCGCAATAGACGCACTTCAAGCAAAAATGGAAGATTTTGCTGGTAAAACAGTAAGAAATCCTAAGCTTAACGATTATATGGTAATACTAATGATTGCATTTACTGCTGTTGGTATTGCTCATTTTGGGTCTGAACAAATCACAACTTTCTTAAAGAACAATATTGAAGCTGTTAGTGATCCTAAAAGCGCACTATCTTCTTTTGGTAGTGGATTCTTTTGGCTAATCTCTATAGCAACATTAATTGGCGTATTACTCTCTTTTACAAAAGCAAAAAACTATGAAGGTGCAGGTGCAAGTAAAATTGGAAGTATTTTTATTTACATTCTAGTAGCTACTATTGGTATGAAAATGGATTTAGGAGGTATTTTTGAAAAACCAGGACTTATAATGATAGGTATTGTATGGATGACCATACACGCTGGTTTATTAGTTCTAGTCGCTAAATTAATTAAGGCGCCTTATTTCTTTTTAGCAGTTGGAAGTCAAGCCAATGTAGGTGGTGCAGCCTCTGCTCCAATTGTCGCTGCTGCTTTTCATCCTTCATTAGCTACTGTAGGAGCACTATTAGCAGTATTTGGATACGTTGTAGGAACTTATGGTGCAATTCTTTGTGCAGAATTAATGAGAATAGCTGCTGCTGGTTAGTATTTAATTAATTTTTATTTCATATTTGCGCTCTTAAAATTTCAAAAAATAAACATGCAAAAATTACTAATCTTATTAAGCGTTTGTTTCCTTTTTTCTTGTGGAAATGAAACTTCAGATACGCTTATTGTAAAAGGAACCATTAAAGGTTTAAAAAAAGGAACTGTGTACTTAAAAAAAGCTAACGACTCTACTTTAGCAATAATAGACTCTATTTTAGTTGGTAAAGATTCTAATTTTAGATTGCAAACTACTATCGAAAGTCCTGAGGTTTTTTACTTGTCTTTAGACAAAAATGATAGTGATGAAAACAGGATTACTTTTTTTGGAGATAAGGGAATTACAGAAATTAATACCACTCTAAAACAATTTACTTACGATGCTGAAATAAAAGGTTCTAAACAACAAGAAACACTTGAAGAGTATTTAAGTATGAATTCAAAATTTAAAAATAAAAACTTAGAACTTATTAAAGAGAGTTTTGAAGCTTTAAAGGATAACGACACAGCTCTTATTAACCAAACAGAAAAGACATATAAAAACCTTGAAAAAAGAAAATACCTGTATACAGTAAACTTTGCAATTAGTAATAATGATAGTGAAGTTGCTCCTTATTTAGCGTTAACAGAATTATACAATGCCAATATTAAGTTTTTAGATATTGTAAACGATACTTTGACACCTAGAGTAAAAGCTTCAAACTACGGGAAAGAATTACAACGCTTTATAGATAAAATTAAAAAGGAAGAATAATCTCTTAGCCTTTTCTAAACAAAAACCACCTATAAAGTTACTATTTAGGTGGTTTTTTTATTAAGTAAAAACTGGAATAAAAAAAACCTCAATTAAATTAATAACTGATGTTAATTATGAGCCGATGGAGGGACTCGAACCCACGACCTGCTGATTACAAATCAGCTGCTCTAGCCAGCTGAGCTACATCGGCGAAACGAGTGCAAATATAATTTTGTAAATGATATTTGCAAACTTTTTTTTAAACTTTTTACAGTTTATTTATTCTTTCTATTAATTCGCGACCTTTAGACTCTAATTGTGAGTTAATTGCCTTAAAATGTGCTTTCTTATTTTCTACATCTTTTGCATTAACTTGTGCAATTAAATCATCAAAAACTTTAATAGCGTCGTCAATAACTGCTTCACTTTTTTTTGTGTCTTTACTTGAATTTGAGTATTCCCAAACGTAAACTGCTTCAATAATATCACCTAACACGTAATTAATGTCTTTTTTTAGGTCTCTTTTATTTGCCATAATATTAAATTTATTTAGTTTGCAAAAGTAAAGAAATATTTTGGATTAAATACTTGAAAAGTATGAACTGTTTAAAAGTTAAACCGAATTATTTTTTACCAGAAATAAATGTCTAAACATAAACCTCTAGCAATACTGCAGTTTCTGCTTCAATTTTAAAAGATTTAATTATTGCTGGCAGTAATATTGTCTCTCCTTTTTTTATAGTTTCTGAGTGTTTGATAGTGGATATAGTTGCTTCGCCTTCTACACACATATAAATAATAAAGGAATCAAAAGTATTCTCTCTTAAAAGTATTTCTGAATCTATTGGTAGATAATTTGTTGTAAAATATGAACAATTAACAAGTGTATTTGCTACATTTTTAATTTTAGAATAGTCTACTCTAAAATTATCTTTCATATTAAAATTAATAGCGTCTATAGCTAAATCGTTATGCAAATCTCTAGAGTTTCCGCTAGCATCTACTCTATCCCAATCGTAAACACGGTAAGTAATATCGCTAGTTTGTTGTATTTCGGCTAACATTACTCCTGCACCAATGGCATGCACTCGACCCACTTCTATAAAATAAGTATCTCCTGTTTTTACTCTATCGAAATTTAAAATTTCTGGAAGTGTATTATTTTTTAAATGTTTAAGATATTTATCTGAATCCATTTTTTGATTAAAACCTACTATTAAGTTTGAATCTTTGTCTGCATCCATAACATACCACATTTCTGTTTTACCAAAAGAGTTGTGCCTTTTTTTGGCTAATGCATCGTTAGGATGTAATTGTATTGACAAATCTGTTTTAGCATCAATAAATTTAATAAGCAATGGAAATTTGTCTCCAAAAATAGAATAGTTTTTCTTACCTATTAAATCTGAAGTATAAGCTTTTAATAAACTTTTAAGCGATTCGCCTTTTAGTGAACCATTAAGTACAATAGAAGTGTCTCCATCAATATCGCTTATTTCCCAACTTTCTCCTACACTTTCACCATCGGTTTCTTTTTCTAAAACCGATTTTAATTTATTTCCTCCCCAAATTTTTTCTTTAAATATGGGCTGGAATTTAATTGGATAAAGCGCTTTTAATGCCATTTATTGACCTGAATAGCTGACAAAATTTCTTGGTGTTTCGTATAAAACGACCTCTAAATCTAGGTTCGAGTCTAATTTTGCTTTTATTTTTTTATAGATAACTACAACTATATTTTCTGCTGTAGGATTTAAATCTTTAAACTCTGAAACATCTAAATTTAAGTTTTTATGATCGAATGCATCTTCAACTTCCGTTTTAATAATGTCTTTTAGAATTTTCACATCCATTACAAATCCTGTTTCTGGATCTATATCTCCTGTAACACTTGCAATCAATTCGTAATTATGACCATGATAGTTAGGATTGTTACATTTTCCAAAAACTGCATTGTTTTTTTCATCGCTCCAATCTTTTCTATAGAGTCTGTGTGCTGAATTAAAATGTGCGCGTCTACTAACTGTTACTTTCATTTGTTATGTTTATAAATTGATAGAACTTATCAAAAATTATCTTAAACCAAGCGGTGTATAACTCTGGTTGTTCACTTATATCTTTCTTTACATCTTCTAGTTGCATCCACTTCCAACTTTCTACTTCTTCTTTATTAATATTTGGTTCTTTTTCGAAGTAACCAACCATAATGTGATCTAGCTCATGTTCTGTTAATCCATTATCAAAAGGTGCTTTATAAATAAAAGATGTTTTCTCTTTTAAAGGTGTTGTAAAGCCCATTTCTTCTTGTAAACGTCTTTTTCCAGCTTGTAGATTGCTTTCTCCTGCTCTTTGATGACTACAACATGTATTAGTCCATAATCCAGGAGAATGGTATTTAGTTAATGCGCGTTGCTGCAACATTAATTGGTTTTTACTATTAAAAACAAAAACAGAAAACGCACGATGTAATAATGCCTTTTCATGTGCTTCCATTTTAGGCATTAATCCTATTTGCTCGTCTTTTTCGTTTACTAAAATTACTTTTTCTTCTTCCATATTTTTTATATGCAAAGCAAATTTACAAAATAGAGAAAAACAATAAGTTGCTTTTAAGTTTAATTTAGCACTATTGTATTTTGCAAAAAAAAGGCTGCTTAAAAAAGCAGACTTCATTTTTATAAAAATTATTACTTATTTTTTTGTTAAAATAAACTCACTACGTCTGTTTAAATCGTGTTGTGCTTCGGTACATTTAGATTTATTAGTAGGTTCGCAGGCACAATCGTTAACTAACTCTCTCTCCCCATAGCCTCTACCAGTTAATCTACTTCTATCTATCCCACCTTTTTCTACAATATAATTTATGGTAGATTTATTACGTCTTGCAGATAAATCATCATTATAGGCCATACTTGCTCTACAATCTGTATGAGAACGCACGTCTATCTCTACTGTTGGATACGTTTTCATAAACAAGATAACTTTCTTTAATTCACTTGTTGCATCTGGACTACGTATAAAGTCTTTATCAAAATCAAAATAGATAATGTTGATACCTAAAATCTTTGTTATATCTGTACCAATGGCTATATCTGGCACTGTAATTAAAGGATCTAATTCTAATGTTAAATCCAATGCTAAATCTAATTCTAAATTTAGTCTTAAATCTGTTTTTGGAGTGGTGATACGTTTTTCGTCTGATGAATATTTTTACTTCTCACCACGGACTACATATTGTGTGTCACATTCTAAATTAAAATGAAATGCTGCATCTGTACCAACTGTTATTTCTTTAACAACTTCTAAATCTGCATCAAATAAAGTTACGGTTGCATAAGGAATAATTTCGCCAGTTTTTTTGTCTTTTACAACACCTGTAACTTCTTGCTTACAATCTTCTGGATGGTATGCTTTAAAGGAATAAATATCGTCTTCGCCTTTACCTCCTGGTCTATTTGATGAGAAAAAACCTTCGGCTGTACCCAAGTTCTCATAATAGGCAAAATCATCGTTAGAACTGTTGATTGGACGACCTAAATTTTCTGCTGGTAATGGCTGATTGTTTGCAAACTTATTCTCAAAATCTCTAATCACATAAACGTCTAGTCCTCCTAATCCTGGTAAACCGTTTGATGCAAAAAATAAATCACCTTTTTCGTTTATAAACGGAAACGTTTCTTGCCCTTCTGTATTGGGTGCTGTACCAAGATTAATAGGCTCACCTAAAGTGCCATCTCTATTTAAATCTGCTACATATATATCTGACATCCCTGTTGTTCCTGGCATGTCTGATGCAAAATATATTTTTGTACCATCTATATTAACGGATGGATGTGCGACACTATACTCATCACTATTAAAATGAACAGATTCTATATCATCCCATTGATCGTAACTTTGAGAAAAAGCCCTAAATAATTTTAACTTGTTTGTGCCATTTCCATCATCTTTATATTCTTCTTGGAAATAATTATTTCTTGTAAAAAACATAATGCGTTCGTTTGGTGTAAACGAAACTGATGATTCATGATACTTGGTGTTTATTACTTCTTTATAAGGTGTTACCTTTTTATAAGAACTGTCATTTATCTTTTCGGCTGTGTAAAGGTCTAAATATGGCTCATTGTTCCAGATATATCTTTCTATATTATTGTCTTTTGATGTTGAATCAATTCTTAATCTTGAAGGGGCAAATACTAGTTGTTTTTGGTATTGGGCTGTACCAAAATCTGATTTTGATGTATTAATGTCTAGGTTATAGACCTTCATTTTATTGTTAATGGCTTCAATTTTCTCTTTGTAATCTTTTGTAGCCATAAAAGCACGTCCTCTTAAATCTTCTTTATCTGACTCATGAAACTTTGTCATCCATTTATCTGACTCAGCATAGTCTTTATTAGCTTTCAAGGCTAGTATTTAATTTAATTAATTTGGTGATTTAACAAAAAAACCATAATTAAAGCAAAAAACTTAAATATATATAGCCTTTAAAATTATATTTGCTGAAAATTAACACTAAATGAAATTTTTAAAAGAAATTAACAGAAGAAGAACTTTTGGTATTATTTCACATCCAGATGCTGGTAAAACTACTTTAACAGAAAAGCTATTATTATTTGGAGGAGCTATCCAAGAAGCTGGTGCTGTAAAGAGCAATAAAATTAAAAAAGGAGCTACTAGTGATT
>ENA-OUOG01000327-OUOG01000327.1-marine-metagenome-genome-assembly--contig:-NODE-327-length-63945-cov-5.418300_pt1 | contig 63945 bp, 62 predicted proteins | sample MGYA00248635_ERZ508505 | MGnify/ENA primary metagenome ERZ508505 (study PRJEB26176, sample SAMN06267871) | marine metagenome | isolation source: Saanich Inlet, British Columbia, Canada | place: Pacific... | reverse complement strand
AAATATAAATATATTTTTAGACAGGTCTAAAAATTTGTGATTGAAATAAAAAAACTTTCTTATTATTTTTTGCTTTATTAGCATGATCGTCACAGTTTTATTTAACCATGAATTTCTACGATTATATTACAGGTGAAGGAGGCTTAATTTTACTATTCAGGAAATATAAAACACAGCGCTATTTTAAATTTATCGAAAAAAAAGAAAGGGAAAAAGAAAATAATTGCGATATATAGAATTTCTAAGGGTATTCTAGCTATTTAAAACCTCGTTCTTTCTGTATATGTTCATAAGCTTCTTGGACTTGCCTAAATTTTTCTTCAGCACCATCTCGGTGTTCCTCGCCTAAATGACTAAGTCTATCTGGGTGGTATTTTTTAGCCATTTTTCGGTAAGCGCGCTTTACTTCATCATCTGAAACAGTTTTTTCGATTTCTAAAATCTTATAGGCATTATTAATACTATTATAAAACATGGCTTTTATACTCTCATAATCTCTGCTGCTTATACCTAAATAGCCTGCTATAGTATAAATTTGTTTTATTTCATCTTCAGTGACAAGACCATCCGCTTTTGCAATTCCAAATAAAAAATGAAGTAATTGCAAACGTGACGCATGGTCCATCATCTGTTTTATTTGCAAGCAAACTTGACGCGTAGAAATATTTTGTTTAGTTATCCCTTTAAAAAGTCTAAAAGCTTTATTGGCTCTATCCTTTCCATACATATTTGTAAACTGCTGTCTTACAAAATCTAACTCACGTTGGTCTTGTTTTCCATCGGCTTTAATAACCACAGAAGCAAGAATTAAAAGACTAACTTCAAAATCACCTGAACGTGTTTGGGAACGTCTTTGACTTTGCCTTTTTTGATATGTTGATTGTTGGTATGGGTCTTTTTTTCGCTTTCGCCCAGTTTGTCGTTCTCCTAAAAGTGGACTCGCATCTGCAGCGTTATCAACAAAACTTCCCAAGGCCAAGCCAATTATTGCACCTATTGGTCCGCCAAATGACCACCCAATTGCTGCTCCTATCCATTTTGAAAAACTCATGCTGTCATAGATTTTATAAATGCCTAAATATACTATTTGTTAGTATATCACTCTCATATTTTGTTACACATTTGGTATCTTTGTACTTTAAATTGATTATTAAAAAAAGAATAATATGTATCCAGCAGAATTAGTAAAACCAATGCGTGAAGATTTAACTAACGTAGGTTTTGAAGAATTACATACAATAGAGGCTGTAGATAACGCAATTCCTAAAGAAGGTACAACACTTGTTGTTGTAAATTCTGTTTGTGGTTGTGCCGCAGCAAATGCTAGACCTGGAGCTCGCATGAGTTTACAAAATGCGAAACGTCCTAGTAATTTAGTCACCGTTTTTGCAGGTGTAGATAAACAAGCAACAGATAAAGCTAGAGAATACATGGTTCCTTTTCCTCCAAGCTCGCCAAGTATGGCGTTATTTAAAGATGGAGAGTTGGTACACATGTTAGAACGCCATCATATTGAAGGTCGTCCTGCAGAATTAATTGCAGAGAACTTAATGGATGCTTACAACGAGCACTGCTAGTTTTCTAGTTAAGATTTTAAATTTAAACCACGATTTTCATCGTGGTTTTTTATTTTTACACCATTATGAAAATACTAGCTTATCCGCTTACCATATTATACTTTTTATTCTTTGGATTAACCTTAATTATTTTCCATCCGATACAGTGGTTTTGTTTTAATGTATTTGGTTACAAAGCGCATAAGATTAGTGTGGACTGTTTGCAATTTTTTATATTGAGATGTCTAAATGTATTAGGTACACGTTTTAGCTTTTACAATTCTTATAAGCTGCCTAAAAACAGACCTTTAATTATTGTGGCTAATCATCAAAGTATGTATGATATATCTCCCATTATGTGGTATATGCGAAAACACCATGTTAAGTTTGTTAGTAAAAAAGAATTAGGAAAAGGCATCCCTAGTGTATCTTATAATTTGCGTCATGGTGGTTCTGTTTTAATAGATAGGAAAAATCCTCGTAAGGCATTGCCGGATATGATGAAATTTGGTGAATATATCGAAAAAACCAATCGTGCTGCAGTTATATTTCCTGAAGGCACTAGAAGTAAAGATGGCGCACCAAAACCTTTTAAAACTAAAGGTTTAGATATTTTGTTTAAAAAAATACCCTCGGCACTAATTGTTCCTATTACAGTAAATAATTCATGGAAAATGTTACGTTATGGAAAATTCCCAATGGGTGTTGGTAATCATATAAAATTTACTGTGCACAAGCCCATAGAATTAGCTACCTTTACAAATAAGGCAGAACTTATTGAGAAGATCGAAAAAACAATAATTAATGCTATAGAACTTTAACCATTAAGCCCCCTTTTATGTCTCTAAAAAACATACGTTTAGAAGTTATGCAACATCTTGAAAAAGATGTAGAGTTACTTATTGAAAAATATCTTATCCCTATAGAAAAAATTTGGCAACCTACAGACTTTCTTCCTGATTCTAAAAAAGACACTTTCTTTGAAGACGTAAGAGAGATTAGAGAATTATCTAAAGAATTACCTTATGATTTTTGGGTGGTTTTAGTTGGTGATATGATTACTGAAGAAGCACTGCCAACATATGAATCATGGCTTATGGATGTTGAAGGTGTCGCGCAAGTAGAGCGTAATGGCTGGTCTAAATGGGTAAGAAATTGGACTGCAGAAGAAAACAGACATGGAGATGTGCTTAATAAATACCTTTACTTATCTGGCCGTGTTAATATGAAAGAAATTGAAAAAACTACGCAGTATTTAATTGCTGACGGATTTGATATTGGTACAGATAGAGACCCTTACAAGAATTTTGTCTATACAAGTTTTCAAGAACTTGCTACATATATCTCGCACAACCGTGTTGCAAAATTGGCAAAAGAAAAAGGTAATAAGCAACTTGCAAAGATGTGCAAAATTATATCAGGCGATGAGATGCGTCATCACCATGCTTATGCTGAGTTTGTTGAACGAATTTTTACCGTTGACCCTAGTCAAATGACGATGGCGTTTCATTATATGATGAAACAAAAAATTGCAATGCCTGCACATTTTTTAAGAGAATCTGGCAATAAAATTAGTACTGCTTTTGAAGAGTTTAGTAACACAGCTCAACGAATTGGAGTATATACTTCAGCAGACTATGTAGATATTTTACAAAAACTTATCGTTCGTTGGGATATTGGTAACATCAAAAACTTATCTGATGAAGCTGAAAAAGCAAGAGACTATTTAATGAAGTTACCATCTCGCATGTTGCGTTTGGCTGACCGATTGGTTATTCCAGAAAATTCCTTTCAATTTAAATGGGTAGAGCCTGCTTAAAGCTTTTTTTTGACTATTATGAATACGCTTATTGAAAACACAACAACCTTCGTAAAGGAAAAACTTAAAAATGCAGAAGGTGGACACGATTGGTTTCATATTGAGCGTGTTTACAAAAACACGCTCCTTATTGCAAAAAAAGAGAATGTAGACACACTTGTAGTTTCTCTAGCTGCTTTACTTCATGATATTGCTGATCCTAAATTTTATGATGGTGATGAAACAATAGGCCCTAATATTGCTCGACAGTTTTTATTTAAACAAAATGTAGACAGTAAGATTATTGAACACGTTGTTGCTATTATTGAGAATATGTCATTTAAAAATTCTTTAGAACCTAGAGAAAAATTCACTTCAGAAGAATTAAAAGTGGTACAAGACGCTGATAGATTAGATGCTATTGGTGCCATTGGTATTGCGCGATGTTTTAATTATGGTGGTTTTAAAAACAGAGTGCTATATAATCCTAAGATTTTACCAAACCTCAGCATGACAAAAGAAGATTACAAAAATTCTAGTGCCCCAACCATAAATCACTTTTATGAAAAGTTATTACTCTTAAAGGATAAAATGAACACGAGTACTGGAAAACTCTTGGCACTGCAGCGACATGAATATATGGAGCGTTTCCTCAAACAATTTTATGACGAATGGAATGGTAAACTCTAATTTAATTTTCCTTAGCCACTTCTAAAGCTGTCATTTTGTTTTCAATGATATTTAGTTCTTCTCCGTAGTGAATAATGTCTTCTGCAGTAAGTTTAGAACTAGAATTCACAATATCTAATATCTCTTTTTGTTTTATAGAATAGTATTTCAAAGCTATATTTATCTTATCATTCATAAGTCACCATTAATTTTAATTCACTTCTATATTTAGACGCACTTTTACCTGTAAACGCTTTAAATAATTTGTTGAAGTGCGAGAAATTATTAAATCCAGACTCAAAACAAATATCAGTTATACTTAATTGGCTTTCAGATAAAAGCTTAGTAGCGTGCACTATTCTGTATTCGTTAACCAATTTAGTAAACGTCTTACCCGTTACTTTTTTAAAATATCTGCAAAATGCCGGGATAGACATACTTACCTTTTCTGCAATCTCTTCTAAACTAATGTGCTGCTGAAAATTCTCATTAATATGTTTGTATATCATATTAATTTTGGCGTTGTCTTGGGGTTCTATTTCAAACACAAAGCCATCTGCATTAAGCACTTTGTAATCTTCTGAATTTGCCAATGCATTAAGAATTTCTAATAGTGACAAAATAAGCTCTATTCCAGATTTAGATGCTAAATCTTCAATCTTATGTCCTAGTGCTTCTTTAACTTTTTTTCCAAAAAGCACTCCCATTTTTGAACGCTCTAATAACATATTAATCTCCGTCATTTCCGGAATATTAAAAAAATGTGTTCCTAAAAAGTCAGGCCTAAATTGAACAACAGTTTCTGAGCCATTTAATGTAAGACGATCAACAAAACCATAATGCGGCAAATTAGACCCTAGAAGCAATAACTGACTGTTGTTATAATAAGACAAATGGTTACCAATATGCCGTTTTCCTTTACATTTATTAACATAAACCAATTCAATTTCTGGATGGAAATGCCAAAACGGTTTACTTTCTCCCACATAAGCACCATGTTTATGTACGTGAATTGAACTACCAAATGGTGGTGTGATTTTTTCTAAGACCGGTTTGCGCGTTTTCACAATAGTAACAAAATTAGAATTATGACAAACACGAAATGTATTCAGAATTATCATAAAACTATACTATTTTAACATTAAAAAGCGCTCTTAGGTAAATACACATCAATATAGCATACAAACAAAGGCTTTATGTCGTAAAATTGTATTGTATTTTACACTGTAAACAGGATAATATTCTGTAGTAATTAGTCAATTTAGTAACCTTTTCACATTGGCGACTAAGCGATATTTGTAATTGTAAAACAAATAAAAATGCTATGAAAAAGATTATTTTGTTATTACTGTTAAGCCCTATTCTGCTGATTGTCTTCGCTTTAATAAGTCCGCTTTTGTTTCTCCATAATGTTGTAGATTCAAGACAATAAAGATCTGAGTTAATAAACTGCTAGTTTTTAATTTTAATTAGACTAGCTAAAGCGTTATTTCTAACGACTAAAATATGCTGTTCACCGGCAACTATTATAGTTTTTAAATGCTGGACATTACCACCAATATTTAAACCGCTTTCTGATGAAGAAATTGATTTGAAATTATTATTATTTGAATTAATTAAAGTACACCCAATAGATGCATCATATCTGCCATATTCTGCATCTGTCCCAAAGAAATTTCCTCCAGTAATTAAATCTACTTTGCCATCCTTGTCTAAATCTTTAACAACTACATCATTCAATACAGATATTTGAGTCTCAGAAGGGAGAACTTCTGCCTTAAAATATGTGCCTTTTTGATTAAGAAACAATGTATGAGTAAAGTGATTTGCTTTAAGAATATTTACATCTGTAAGCTCTTCTGGAGTGAAAATATCATTAATAGTGGCTATAGAATAGGGCTCATATCTCGTAAAACGTTTTTTTAGGAATGCCATTTGGTCTAATACACGATCACGATTATGAAGTGGGTAACTTATACCTTCATTATAAGATGTAATTATGGGATCAAGACTTCCATTATCATCAAAATCTTTAAAGTATATTTCTACAGGCTCACTAGTAGATGCTTTAAAAATAGAGTTTAGACCTAAATTCCCTGCTATAATATCCTTAAACCCATCTCCATTAATATCTGCAACTGTTAATGAATTCCACCAGCCTACTTTCTCATTTAAACCATACGCCTCAGTTCTATTTTTATAGCTTCCGTTTTCAAATTTAAATACAGAAACTGGCATCCATTCACCTGCAATGATTAATTCTTTTATTCCATCATTATCCAAGTCTGCAAATTCTGCATCAGTAACCATCCCTACATTAGAAATTTCTATCCCCCAATTTATTGTAACATCTTTGAAAGAGCCGTTTTCATTTTTAAGAATATAACTTTTTGGAGTTTCTGGGTAGCGCGCAGGTTTTACTCTAGAACCAACAAAAATGTCTTGTTGACCATCACCATCAATATCATGAATTCTTACTACAGCGCCACTTTCTAGAACTATTGGTAGAACATTGCGAATACGACTAAAATTCCCTTTGCCGTCACCAAAATACAAACGGTCTATATAGTTCTGCGTATTAGCTTTAGTTTCATTACCACCGCTCACCACGTATAAGTCGAGATTTCCATCGCCATTGGCATCGAAAAAGACAGCATCAGTATCTTCTTGGGTTTTATCGACTTCAAAATCTAATATCGTTTTTCTTTTAAAGCTTCCAGAACTTGTTTGTAAAAACAACTTCCCAGAAAAATCTTTTGCGCCACCGAAATAAACATCTTCCAGACCATCGCCATTAACGTCTGCTATGGCAACTGCTGGACCTTCTTCACTTAGCTTTTGGTGTAGTAAAGGCTCTCTTTTAAAGTCTATAAACTCATTTTCTTTATGCGAAAATCCTGTGCCTAACACAGACGAATTATCCTCAAAAAATTTAGCAATTATAAATTCTTCTTTGAATGTAGAAGTGGGATTTCGCTTTACAGTGATTAACTGATTTAACTCTGGCTTTTCGATAATTTGCATACGCTTATCTGGCCATATAATTTCTAATTTCTCTGCAACTACTCCCTTTAGAATTCCGAAATGTAATTTATGCTGTGAAGAGGACAAAAAGCCTCTTGTTGGATTCTAAGATTCGGTAATGGTTACGCCGTTAGATAGGGTTAATCTACCGATTGTTCCAATATCTATTTTTCCTTTCTCATATTCAAAACTGACAGACAAAAAATTATTACCGAGCTGCTGTTTTCCATTATTTTTCATGATGAATGGCACATCATTAATGTTATTGACCACAACATCCAAATAACCATCATTATCTAAATCTGAGTAGGCTGCTCCATTTGAGAATGTGGGTTTCCCACTATTCCATGATTTGGAAACATCTTCGAAATTATTTGATCCTTTATTTTTAAAGAGAAATGCCGGCACAGGAATACTGGGAATCTCTTCGACCCAATTTTTTAAGGTGATTTGTTTAGTGTTTAACCTCTTTTGAAGGTCATCCATTTTATACCTTGCATAATCGTTATTCGTTACATCTCTCATTTAGCCATTTGTAACATGAATATCTTTAAACCCGTCATTATCTATATCTGATAGCAGTACACTCCAACTCCATTCAGTCTGGGCAACATTATTTAAAAATGAAATATCTGAAAAACTACCGTTTCCATTATTAATATTCAGAATATTAGATGCATATTGAGTTCCATAATTATAATTGACCATTTTCTGAAACTTATCATAGTTCTGCATCATCATCATCATTTTGCGGCGATAATTTTTATTGGGCGCCATATCTAAGGTTAATAAGTCTGGATTACCGTCGTTATTTATATCTGCTAAATCAGAGCCCATGGAAGAAAATGATGTATGGCTAAAATAGTCCTCTATTTTATCTTCAAATCTATTATTCCCTTTATTGATTAGCAGCCTATCTGGTTTAATATAATCATTGCACACATAAATATCTGGTTTAAAATCATTGTTAAAATCTCCAATGACGGCACTAAGGCTAAAAGCATCATTTAAAATACCTGCTGCTTCTGATGAATCAAAAAAAGTATGCACTCTATTTTCGTAAAACCTATTTGACAAATTTGTAAAATCACTTGGCACTGCTGGCGAAATCTTTCCGTTTTCGTTTTGAGTTATCTTAACAACATTAGCCTCTTTAAGGTTTTTGGGATGGTTAAGAACGTAGACGTCTAAATCATTATCCCCGTCCGAATCGAAGAAATATGCTTGTACTGAATATCCTGTGTCTGCAAGTCCATAAGCTTCAGCTTTTTCAGTAAAGGTTAAGTCTCCATTATTAATGTATAGCAGATTTTTTCTTAATTCATCTTGAGTAGAAACCGACTTACATACATATATATCCAACAAGCCATCGTTATTTACATCTGCCATTGTTACACCCGTTTTAAAGCCTTTACCCCCATCAACTTTGGCAGATTGGGTTATGTCTTTAAAACTAAAGTTACCTTGGTTTAAATAGAGTTTATTACTTACAGTATTTCCTGTAAAATAAATGTCATCTAAGCCGTCGTTATTAATGTCTCCGACAGCTACACCTCCACCATTGTAAAGATATTCGTAAGTAATGATGTTAAAATTATCTGTTTCAACGATATCATTACTAAAAGAGATATTAGTTCCTGAAGGTTTTAAATATGTGAATAAAGGAGGTGTTTGATTTTCCTGTTCCTTTTCTATCTTTTGTATTATATCAATTTCTTCTTTTGTTTTGTCTTCATTACAATTATAACAAAGCAAAACTGAAGCTAGAAGACTAAAACACTTCAAATATTTTATCATAATCTATTGCAATTTTTTCAAGATTAAGTTGGCAATGTTACGCCCTTGTCTCGCACCTTCTTCAACACCTTGCATGTAATGAATTCCGCCATAAAAACGACTTAAATTCACTTGGTTTGCTGCTTCTCTAAAGGAATTGAATTTTCGTTCCTCAAGCCCAAAACGCAATTGTGTATTGTCCGTAAATGTGTAATTATCCCCAAATATATGGCTTAATATTTCGGCTGCTGAAGCTGATGTTGCACTATGACCACTTGTGTATTCCGGAAATGGAGGAGTTTGCAAAACTGGTGTCCATTCAGAATCTATATTTTCCTGAATAAAAGTTACTGGACGTACTAAGTCGGTTTTATACTTAACGTGCCAAGCCGCAATAATAGCATCGAACATTGCCATAGAAGTCAATGTATAAGCATTGGCTGTTGTAAAATAATCGGACTTTTCTTTAGACGCAACTTGATGGACGATATTTAACCAGTGCCCTGGCGGTGTAAACTTGTGTATTGTTGTTACCATATGCCCTTTATGAACCGTCATTATAGGATTACAATCCCAAAACCATGCTGTCTTTTCTGTGTCTTCTGTTTTATTGTTAACCGCCTCATATACTTGATAGACCATTTTGTAAAAATCAGAATCTCTATCTGTACTATATTCTGGTAGAGATTTATAGTCAAAAACGTTTGCGCTATCTATAACCATTGGTCTTATCTTATCCCAATAGGGCTCTAATCCATTAGCGTAATCTGGTGGGGTTTCTCTCCAGTTTTCAGGCTTTTTTGTACTGGTAAATCTCGGATACGTTCGTGTTTCAGAATACATGTCTTTATCTATCCAATTACTCATTTGTTCTGAGATTTCTAAAGCGTAATTTTCAGAATTTTTAATTGTCGCTTCTGAAAGTCCCAAAAGTTCTGCTCTAGTTTTAAGGCTATCTATTAAGACATCAAAAAAATGTTCTGAATAAATCAATTTTTTGCCCACATTTGAAAATGCAAAAAGAGAAGCTAATTCTGGGTTTACTTCATTTTGTCTTGATACTTTGAAATCTTCAAGGCCATTAATTTTTGTTGTGATTTCAGCTAAACTATCTTGACGTAAACTCTGCAATGTTGAATAATGTGCCAAATGTGCATAGGCATACATGCGACTTGCAACAGGAGGTGTAAAAGCGTCTTCCATAACTGCTTCTAACAAAACCGTATTTGCATGATTTAAATCTGAAGTTTGAAAAACCTGAGTATTGTGTTTTGTTACTTCTTTACAGGAACATAAAAGAACGGTTATAAAAAGAATTAAAACTTTTAATTTCATTGTGAGTTGATTAATTAATTAAATATACTTATATATTCAAACTAATCAAGATTCATAATTGTTTTGAAATTTAAAATAAATAAGACTTTTTATTAATGTAATTAGTACATAAGACAGTTAATTATTCAAAAGGTTTTGAACAAATTTTATAGGAAAATTATTTTTATTTCCCAGGAAAATTAGCCTTACGTTTTTCTAAAAAAGCTGTTGTGCCTTCCTTAAAATCTTCAGTACCAAAACAATTTCCAAAGGCTTCTATTTCGGCTTCATAACCATCAACACCATCCTTGTAGTTGGAATTAACAGCAGCAATTGCTTCTGCTATTGCTACAGATGAGTTACGCATAATTTTACTTGCAATTTTCTCGGCAAGCGGTAATAATTCGTCTTGCTCAACCACATGATTTACCAAACCGTAATTAAGTGCTTGATTGGCGTCAATCATTCCGGCAGTCATAACCATTTCCATAGCCCGACCTTTACCTACTAACTGAGGTAAACGCTGTGTGCCACCATAACCAGGAATAACACCAAGAGACACTTCTGGTAAACCCATTTTTGCATTAGTACTCGCGACTCTAAAATGGCAAGCCATAGCTAATTCTAATCCACCACCTAGTGCAAATCCATTAACCGCTGCAATAACTGGTGTGCTTAAATTCTCAACAAAATCGAATAACAGCTCTTGACCTTTTGCAGCCAATCTTCCTCCTTCTTCAATATTAAAATCGGCAAACTCGCTTATATCTGCACCTGCAACAAAAGCTTTTTCACCACTTCCTGTGATGATGACAACTTTTGTTTCTTTAGACTGATTGGCTTTATCAAAGGCATTATGAAGTTCTTGTATAGTATTTCTATTTAAAGCATTTAATTTACTCGGTCTATTAATAGTAATGGTTGTTATACCATTAGAAAATTCTGAAGTTATGTTTTGGTATGACATTTTTATATTTTTAATTTTTTTAATCATTTTCTTGGAAAAGCAACAGTAAATATAGTTCCTTTTCCATATTCTGAGACAAAGGTAATGCTTCCTTCATAGGTTTCTACAATATTTTTTACCATAGCTAAGCCTAATCCCATCCCACTAGTTTTTGTGGTAAATTTTGGTTCAAACACCTTTGATTTATTTTCTTCAGCAATACCTGAGCCATTATCTTCAACTGTAATATTTACATCATTATCTTTAGAAAATACACGAACATTGATTTGAGGATTTTCGTTATCAATAGGAATTGCTTGTATCCCATTTTTTACCAAGTTAGTTACCACTCGGATGAGTTGAGTTCTGTCAAATTTGGCAATTAATTCTTCTGGCTCTGGTTCAAAATTAATATAGTTTTCATTAAAAATATCTAAAGCTAATTTAACAATATGCACCACATTAAGTTGTTCACTTTGCTGTGCTGGCATCTTTGCAAAGTTTGAAAACGCAGATGCAATAGAGCTCATGGTGTCTATTTGTTGTATCAGAGTATTACTGTACTCATCAACCTTAGTGTGTATATGCGCATCATTAGGGTCAAATTTACGCTGAAAACTCTGCACACTTAATCGCATAGGCGTAAGTGGATTTTTAATTTCATGTGCTACTTGTTTTGCCATCTCTCGCCAAGCTTGTTCTCTCTCGCTAGTTGCTAGCTGTACAGCTGATGCTTCTAGCTCATCAATCATACTATTATATGATTTTACAAGTGTTTCAATTTCTTCACCTGAAGATTCTATTTCAATTTTTTTGTTGCGTTTTTCTAGTCTAATTTCATTGAGCTTATCACTTATACTTTTTAGAGATTGAGTGATATATTTTGATATAAAATATGCCAACACGATGGCTGCTAAAATCATCACGAGATAGGCATAACCTAAACGTAACAAAAACTCATTAAGCTCTCTGTTGAAAATATCGTCATCTTCTAAATACGGAATATTTAAAATGGCAATATTCTTAAATTTTTTGTCGGTAATATATGAATAGGATGATTGAAATACTTTACCATTAATTTCATTTTTAATGACGTAACGATGTTCAGCAGTATTAGAAAGTTGATTTAAGACTTCAGCATCCAAACATACATTAACAGTTGTATTTTGCAATGCCGCTTTTGAGGATTTTAAAAGTTGCCCCTCTAAATCATAAAGATTTATTTGCAGTGCGTGAATATTGGCAATGTTAAAAATCTCTTTTCTGAAAATGAATGGTAGCTTTTCAGTAATTATAGGAAAAGATGTTTCGTCTATAGCAATATCTATACTTCTGCGGATTGCAGCTTCCTTACGTTCTAAACGATCGGCATGATATTCTCTAGCTTCTTCATTGTACTGATGTATTGTTACTGCTCCAATTAATACTGAAGCTAATAATACCAAAAGTATCATGGCTATGAATATTCTAGAACGAAGCGATAGTTTTTTGAGCGCCATATCGGAATTTATAGTAAGCTAAATATAACAATAATCAAGCCAATTAGGCTTCAGGGTTTTTTGCTCTGATATTCTTGTAAATTTTGAAGCCTAACATTAATAAAATACCTAAAACGAGGATTCCTACGACTCCAAAAATCCAATTGAGACTACTTTTAAGTACAACTAAAAATACCACAGCAAAAAGGATAAATGTTGCACCTTCATTCCATATACGCATAAAGTTCGATGATTTTTTTACAACGTCATTTTGCAATTGCTTGTAGTATATATGCGTTTGTATTTGATATAAAACTAAAAGCAACACAAATCCTAATTTTACGTGCATCCAAGAGGCTTTTAAAAATCCAGGGTTGATATAAATTAATATTAAACCAAATATAATTGCCAAAATACTTGATGGCCATGTGATGATAAACCATAAGCGTTTTGCCATGATTTTCAATTGTTTCCCTAAAATTTCTTTATCTGGTGACGGTTTATGAAATGCCTCTATCTGATATACAAATAATCTTGGAATATAGAACAAACCTGCAAACCAAGTGACTACGAAGATGATGTGTAATGATTTTATATAATTATAATATTCTGCTAAAATGTTTCCCATAGAAATTCATTAATCTGTCACATCGAGCGAAGTCAAGGTGCATGTTTAATATTTTATTCGTCTTTTATTTTAAGCCAGTCTTCATATGTAACAACTCGTTTTTCATTATCAGATTTAGACTTTCCAGGCAGAATTCCAATAAATTCGAGATAATGTCCATCAGGATCGCAAAAATATATCGAAATGGCTGGCATCCAAACAAAAACCATCGGACCATTTGTGCCATCGTTTAAAAAATTCCAGTAATCAATATTTCGAGATTTTAAAAAATCTACAGATTCATTTAGAACCCAGTCTGCTTCGCATTGAAAAGCAAAATGCCTGACATCTATTTGATTTTTTGGTTTCTCCCATAAACCAAGCATATGCTGCTTGTCCTCACCAATCCAAAAAAAGGAAGTACGCCTGTCATTATTAAAACGACATTGTTTTAACCCAAGTGTAGTTTTATAAAAATCAATGGAGCGTTCTAAGTCACGAACAAATAAATGTGTTTCATAAAGTCCTTTTATCATCTGTGCTAATCTTCTTCTACAAATAGATAGTTTAATTGCTTAGCATTAAAGGCGGCATTAAACCCTTTAATCTCATCACTTAAAACAGTATTAAAAGCATCTAGCTGTTCGTTGATTTTTTTAGTTAATTCATTTTTTACAGCAATAGCTTGGTCCGTTGGAGGGAAATCTCCTCTTCTGGTAAGAGAATTTAAGCCCCCTAACTTATCTGTTAATTTAATAGGAAAATTTAATGGGTCTTGACCGCTTCTGTTTTTTGTTTGATATAAAGTTTTTTCAATATCAGACAATCGCTCTTGTAGAACTTTAGCCTTATCTAATAATTCTTTTACGGTATCGTCACCTTTATACTGTTTCTGAAACGCTCCAAGTTGTTTATTTATAGACCTTATCTTCTTTATGGATTTATGAGCTTTATCAACTGTACTATTAACGTCTTGAATAAAGTCGAATTGCTTTTGCATATCTGCAATACTACTTTCTGCTCTTGGGTCTGCAAGAATATTAAAAGATTGTGATTGAACATCCCCATTTATATTTAAACTCACCTTATAAGCTCCAGGAACGGCTTTTGGCCCCTGTAAGTTTGCAGCCCATAAAATCATGCCTGGAAGCCTTTCTGCGCCATCGTAAGTCATGTTCCATACAAATTGGTTTGCTCCTTCTTTAACTGTGAGTTTATTCTTTTTATCTTTATTAGAATACGTTTTTATAGTGTCGCCTTTGGTATCAAAATAAGTTAATGATACTTTATCATCATCATTATAATTCTTTATATTAAAATAGGTTATGACCCCATTAGGGTGGTTTGTACCTTCCGTTTTACTGCCCGTGCGACTTCCTCCAGACATTCTGTACGACGCTTTTGGCTTGAACAATATATTTTTACCTAAATCAGCAGTATACAACTGATGAATTACAGATAAATCGTCAATTATCCAAAGACTTCTTCCTTGTGTAGCTACTATTAAATTGTTGTCTTTTATCGTTAAATCTGTGATTGGTACAATTGGAAGGTTTAACTGAAACGGCTTCCAATTTCTACCATCATCAAAAGAAATATACATGCCTGTTTCTGTACCTGCATAGAGTAAGCCTTTTTTCTTTGAATCCTCACGAAGCACTCTTGTAAAATGTTCGCTATTGATTCCATTGGTGATTTTTGTCCATGTTTTTCCGTAGTCTGTGGTTTTATATAAATACGGTGAAAAATCTCCTGTTTTATATTTTGTTCCTGCGACATAGCATGTACCTTTATCGAAGGCACTTGGCTCAATACTATTAATCATCATCCATTTAGGCATGCCTTTTGGTGTTACGTTGTCCCAAGTTTTGCCTCCATCTTTTGTAAGATGTATCAATCCATCATCACTACCAACCCAAAGTAAACCTTCTTTTAAAGGCGATTCTTGCGCAGCAAAAATAGTACAGTAGTACTCAACGGCTGTATTATCTTGAGTAATTGGTCCGCCAGACGACTTTTGTTTTTCTGGGTCATTGGTTGTTAAATCTGGACTAATAATTTCCCAAGATTGTCCTTCATTCTCAGTAACGTGTACATGTTGAGAAAAGGTATATAGTTTATTAGGATTATGCTTAGAAAATATAATAGGAAAATTCCACTGAAATCTATATTTCATGCCTTCGGCTCCTGAACCCATTGGGTTATCTGGCCAAACATTAATGGCTCTTGTGGTCCCTGTTTTGTGATTAACACGCGTTAAATAACCGCCATAACTCCCTCCATAAACGATATCATTATCTTTTGGGTCCACGGCAATATGTGCAGATTCTCCACCTGCTGTGCTTTCCCAATCGTCTTCTGAAATAGCTCTTCCGTCTGTTCTATGCGGAATTCGAATTGTAGAATTATCTTGTTGTGCAGCATAAATACGATACGGAAATGCATTATCTGTAGTCACACGGTAAAATTGTGATGTCGGCTGGTTGTAATAGGTACTCCATGTTTCGCCACCATCATAGGTCACTTGTGCACCACCATCATCCCCAATAATCATTCGATTTGGATTTTCGGGTGCTATCCATAGATCGTGATGGTCGCCATGTGGAGCGCGGTAATTACCAAATGTTTTTCCACCGTCCGTACTTTTATGATAGCTTACATTCAATACATAAACCGTATTAATATCCTTAGTATCTGCATAAACACGAGTGTAATACCATGCGCGTTGACGTAATTTACGCTCACTATTCACTTGGTTCCATGTATCTCCCCCATCATCACTTCTGTACAACCCGCCTTTGTCTTTATTCTCCACAATAGCCCAAACACGCTGGTTATTGACAGGTGAAACCGTGACACCAATAATACCAAGAATCCCTTCAGGAAAACCTTTCATCTTAGAAATCTCTGTCCAAGTTTCACCACTGTCTGTACTTTTCCAAAGTGCAGAGCCTTCACCTCCAGAATTTAAGCTGTAAGGTGTTCTATTTATTCGCCATGTTGATGCGTATAAAATTCTTGGATTTGTAGGGTCCATCATCAAATCGACTACCCCTGCATGTTCATTTGCAAACAATGTTTTCTTCCATGTTTTTCCACCGTCTATACTTTTATAAACACCGCGTTCTTCGGTAGGTTTATACAAATTCCCCATAACGCCGGCATATACTATATCATGATTTGTTGGATGGATGGCAATTCTTGGAATGTGTCGTGATTTTGGTAAGCCAGAAGCTGTCCAAGTTTTTCCAGCATCTACACTCTTCCACATGCCATAGCCTGAAGACACATTACCTCTTACCGTTTTTTCACCACCACCAACATAGATAACATTGGGGTCGCTTTTTGACACTGAAATAGCCCCTATACTTCCACCAAAATAGCCATCAGAAATATTCTGCCATTGGCGACCGCCATTGGTAGTTTTCCAGATGCCACCACCAGTGGCTCCAAAATAATAAAGGTTGGGTTGGTTCGGTACGCCTGTTACAGCTGCGCTTCGACCTCCTCTAAAAGGGCCAACAAGCCTATATTCTAATCCAGAATAATGGGATTCGTTAAAATTTTGAGATTCAAGGTTTAAACTTAAAAACGATAGCAGGACTGCTGCCAAAAGGGTTGATAATCGCATTGGTTATAATAAGGTTAGTTTTGAATCCTAAAAATAAAGAATAAAATTTAGAAGACTCAAGCCGAAACTAACTTTAACTTAACCTCTCTTTTCAGAAAATAAAAAGTAACTATTGTTGATAACACATCTGAGATAGGAAAAGCTATCCAAATACCAAATTCTCCATAATAAATTGGAAGAATATACATTAAAGGAATAAAGAAAATTGCTTGTCTGGTCAACGTTAGTATTAATGCTGGCAATGCTTTACCAATAGCCTGAAAATACGCTGCCCCAATAAGCTGAATCGATAAAATTGGTACTGCCGCAAAAACCCATCGCATATTATTGGGTGTTATTCTTATAACAACTTTATCCGTTGTAAACCACCTAGTAATAACCTCCGGGAAAATCATTAAACTTACAAACACTAGTGCCGCTAATAATGTTGCATATTTAATCGCCGTAAATATGGTTTCTTTAACCCTATTATACTTTTCTGAGCCATAGTTATAACCAGCTATTGGTATAAAACCTTGTGTAATTCCATAAATTGGAAATAACGCAAACATACTTAATCGACCTACTATAGCATAAGCCGTTACGGAAGTTTCTCCTCCAAATTTAAATAATGCATTGTTAACCAATAAAAACGTAACACTAACAACGGCTTGTCTTGTTAAGGTGACAAAACCCAAAGCGCCTATCTCAGATACAATAGCTTTATCTAATCCAAAATGAGCGCTATTGATTTTTAATTCGGAATTTTTAGAGAGAAAATACCAAAAAATAAATAAAAAAGACACTACGTAAGAGCCTGTTGTTGCCCATGCTGCGCCAGCCATTCCAAAATCCAAAACGTTTATGAAAATATAATCCAGTAGCAAATTCCCAACTGAGGGTATCATCATCGCAAACATGGCAAATTTTGGTTTGCCTTCTGCTCTTATTACGGTATTACCCATCATAACAAAACCAAGAACAGGGACGCCATAGAGAATGATTTCATAGTAAATTTTGGCTGGCTCAAAAATGGCACCTTTACCACCAAATGCAGGAATCAGTGAGTCTACATATATTAGACCCACTATCGCAAATGACACCGTGAATAAAAACGTTAATGTCAGTTGATTGCCAAAAGTTTTGAGTGCTTTTTCTCTATTACTAGCGCCTAAGGCTCTTGATATAATTGAAGAACCTCCAATACCAATTGCCATACCTAAAGCCGCAATAAAAAAGGAAACAGGCAAGACTACATTTATAGCAGCTATAGCTGTAGCTCCAATCCAATTTCCTACAAAAATTGTATCTACAAGAATATTTAATGACATCACTAAAATTCCAATAGAGGCAGGTACTGCTTGCTTTATTAAAAGTTTACCTATAGGCTGTTCGCCTAAATCTGTTGAAGAAACTTTTGCCATTAAGCAATGACTGTTTCAGCTGATTTTGCCCATTCATTAATCCATTTTGCTATCAGTGCTACCCAATCGTCATTATCGTTAAGGCACGGTATTGTTATAAATTCTTTCCCTCCTACCTCATGGAAAATTTCTTCACCTTCCATAGCAATCTCTTCAAGGGTTTCTAGGCAATCACTAACAAACGCAGGTGTTACAATAGCCATTTTTTTCATACCTTCTTTACCAAAACGCTCTATAGTACGGTCTGTATAAGGCCTTAACCACGGGTCGAAACCTAATCTTGATTGAAAGCTGGACGAATAAGTGTTTTTCTCCCAACCAAGATATTCGCCAACTAATCGGGTAACTTCTACACATTGGTGTCTGTAACAAAACTCGTGTGCTGGAGATGTTTTTTTACAGCATTCACCACATCCTTTCGGGCTTGGATCGCAATGCGACTTAGTAATATCACTTTTTCTAATGTGACGCTCGGGTACACCATGATAAGAAAACAAAACATGTTCATATTCTTTTTCTTCCAAATGGGATGCTATACTTTTTGAAAGTACTTTAATATAATCTGAATTGTTATAAAAAGGTTTCAAGTCAGTAATTTTCATATTTGGAAAATTTGCCCGTCTAATGTCTTCCGCAAGAACTAAAATAGTCTCTGTTGTAGCCATGGCGTATTGCGGGTATAAGGGTATTAAAAATACCTTATCAACACCCTTATCCGCCAGTTCTTGCAACCCTTCTTGAATACTCATACTGCCATAACGCATAGCTAAAGCTACCGGATAATCTACTTGTTTTTGTATTTTTTCTTGAAGACGCTCAGATAATACTATTAATGGAGACCCTTCTTCCCACCAGATTTTTTTATACGCTTTTGCCGAAGCTTTTGGTCGTGTATTTAAAATAATCCCTTTTACCAAAAGTGTTCGTGCCCAAAGTGGTACGTCAATAACACGCTCGTCCATTAAAAATTCCCCCAAATAACGCTTAACGTCTTTTGGTTCTGGAGAATCCGGAGAACCCAGATTAACTAATAATATGCCTTTCATTATTATAATTTTTCTTTTTCAGAATGTAAAGATACAACGCTTTAATAAATCGGTTCAGCGCTAATTATTATATTTAATTATACTGATATAATATTAATTTTTTATCTCCGTAATATACTTCTTCGGCGTCGTCCCAAACTTCTTTTTAAACGCCGCTATAAAATGGCTTGCTGTACTGTAACCTACTTTAAGACCAACCTCGTTAACATTATAATCTCCAGATTCTAGTAATTTGCGAGCAACTTCCATTTTGTAGTCAAATAAAAAACTATAGACCGTATCACCGTATATTTGTTTAAAGCCCTCTTTTAGTTTTTTTAAACTCAACCCAATGGTGTCTGATAGTTCTTGTAATGTTGGAGGTTCTGCCATTTGAGCGATGATGATGTCTTTGGCACGTTTTAATTTAGCTACATTTTCTTCATCAGCTAAAAAGGGACATTGTTCAATGTCGGCATCTTCATTTCGGTTAAAGAATAAACTCAGTAGTTCGTAAGCTTTTCCCTTAAAATACAGTGATTTTATGGAAGTATTTAAATTAAAACCCAACAATTGATTTAAGACTACTGACATAGAAGGTGTAATTATACCGTCCTTGTAGTACTTTTTGTTTTGGTTTTCGTCTGAGAGAAATGTTACATAAGACGTTTGTTGAGAGAAAAGGCTGTGGAATTTTTCTAATGAAATAACCAATGAAACTAGCCAACAATTTGGACGCACTTCTAAATGGATAGGCAAATCGCGCTGTGGGTTGTACAGCAATAAAGATGTGTCTTGATAAATGGGAAGTCTATAGGCTCCTTGATTAAATACAAAAGTAGCCTCCCCTTTAATACAAAAATGAAACTGAATATAACTGCTATCGATACGGCGTTCCACAATCTCAATAGCTTCATTTTCATTTTTATAAGTCAATATAAAAAACCCTTTTTCAATAGCTATTTCTTCAAAAGAACCTTTAGCGACACTTTTTGAAGTTTTATTTTCAAATTTCATTTTGTTGTTATTTAGAATCGTTCTATATAAATAGCTTGAAACAGCACTATTTTAGGACAAAAGTATGATAAATATCATATTTTAATTTAAAATGTCGTTAAAAAACCACTAGCGGTATTTAAAGTTCTTCTAGCGTTATTTTTATGTTATTAACCAAATTACATTTGCATTGTTAATTCCGAAGTCAGGTAAACGAGCGAATGCAACATAAACAAACACATTTCTATGCTATAGGTCTCAGCTATAAAAAAGCAGATGCTGAAGTACGTGGTCATTTTAGTTTAAGTGAAGCTGCAAAAAGTGCTGTTTTAGAACAAGCACAAAATAAAGGTATAGAAAGTTTATTGTTAGTATCGACTTGTAATCGTACAGAAATCTACGGATTTGCCCAACGCCCTTGCATACTTATTGATTTGCTATGTGAAAATACAAAAGGAACGGTTGAAGAATTTCAGCAAGTCGCTTATATTCAAAAAAATAGTGAAGCCATTTCTCACATGTTTAGAGTAGGTTCTGGTTTGGATAGTCAAATTCTTGGTGATTTTGAAATTATTAGTCAGCTTAAAACTGGTGCAAGAAAATCTAAAAAAGTAGGTTTACTTAATTCCTATTTAGAACGTTTAGTGAATGCCGTCATTAGAGCAAGTAAGCGCATTAAAACAGAAACAGAGTTATCGTCTGGAGCGACATCTGTTTCTTTTGCTTCTGTTCAGTACATCATGAATAACGTCAATAATACATCAGATAAAAATATTTTACTTTTTGGTACTGGGAAAATTGGACGCAATACCTGTGAAAATCTCGTAAAGCATACCAAAAACACACATATTACGCTAATAAACAGAACTAAAGATAAGGCTGATGCTGTTGCTGGTAAGTTTAATCTTTTAGTTAAGGATTACGAAAATTTACAAGAAGAAATTAATGCTTCTGATATCGTGATTGTAGCTACTGGTGCTCAAAATCCAACAGTCTACGGATCACTTATAAAAACAAAGAAGCCTTTGCTTATTCTTGATTTATCTATTCCGAAAAACGTCAATGAAGATGTTAGAGAACTAGATAATATTACTTTAGTCCATATGGACGATTTAGCGAAAATCACTGATGATACCCTAGAAAATCGTAAAGCCTATATCCCAGCTGCAGAAAAGATTATAGAAGATGTTATGTATGAATTTAACGCATGGTTAGACACCCTTAAATTTGTACCTACAATTCAAGCAATAAAGCACAAGTTAACAGATTTTAAAAAGTCTGAATTTTCAACTCAGCGTAAAAAACTGGCCGATTTTAATGAAGAGCAAGCAGAATTGATTAGTAATAACTTAATTCAGAAAATCACAAACCAATTTGCCCATCATTTAAGAGAAGATTCAAATGCTTCAGATGAAAGTATTGCGCTTATCAAAAAAATATTTCAGATAGAAAACATCCAAAATGTCTAAAATTATTCGCATTGGCACACGCGACAGCCAGCTCGCTTTGTGGCAAGCAAAAACCGTTCAGTCTCAACTTGAACAACTTGGTTATAAGACCTTAATAGTTCCTGTAAAATCGACCGGGGATATTGTTTTAGACAAGCCATTATATGAGTTAGGTATCACAGGTATTTTTACCAAAACCTTAGATATAGCAATGCTTAATGGCGATATCGATATCGCCGTGCATTCTCTTAAAGATGTACCGACTATTTTGCCTAAAGGAATTGCGCAGGCCGCTGTTTTAAAACGTGGAAACATCAACGACTGTTTGGTTTTTAAAAATAACGAAGAGTTTCTCTCGCAACGTGATGCTGTAATTGCAACAGGCAGTTTGCGTCGTCGAGCACAATGGCTTAATTATTATCCAACACATAAAGTTGTTGGCATACGAGGCAATGTCAATTCTCGATTAGAAAAACTAGAAAATAACGATTGGAATGGCGCTATCTTTGCTGCTGCTGGATTAGGTCGCTTGGGTATAAAACCTGAAAATGCAATAAACCTACATTGGATGGTTCCAGCTCCAGCACAAGGAGCTGTTATGGTGGCAGCATTAGAAGAAGATGAAGAGATTAGAACCATCTGTAGCGAAATTAACCATAGAGAAACAGAAATTTGTACAGGTATTGAGCGTGAATTTCTCAATCGTTTGGAAGGCGGATGCACAGCACCAATTGGAGCAATTTGCTATATCAATAAAGAAGAGGAAGTTAATTTTAAAGGGATATTACTAAGTAAAGATGGAACTCGTAAAATTGAGGTCGCAAAAGTAGTTCCATTAGGAAAACACGATAACTTGGCAGAATTCTGCGCAGACTATGTTATTGGCAAAGGCGGAAAAACGTTGATTGACCAACTGCAGCGAAGTGATAAAATTACCAATATATACTCGACAAAAACACTAACTGAAGACCAAAAATTATTGTTTCATAATGCCGTTGTAGCAAAAAGTAATGACGCCATAAAAATTAGTCTAAACAGAATTCCGAAAAAAATTATAACGACTGAAATTGAAAATGTTGTTATTACGAGTAAAAATGCGGTTGAAGCCTTACTGATGAATTTTTCTGCAATGGAACTACAATTCAAAAACATCTATTGTGTAGGTAGGCGAACAAAACGCATGATTGAAAAACGTATCGGAAAAGTAACCCATATGGAAGCTAATGTAAAAAAGCTTGCGAATTATTTAATAGACTATATTGAAGGTGCCGAAGTTACTTATTTCTGTAGTGATTTACGTTTAGATGATTTACCAAATCTATTAGAAAAAAATCATATAAAAGTTAATGAAATTGAAGCATATCAAACAAAGTATGATTCTGAAAAACTTGAAAATACAGTAGATGGTATAATGTTTTACAGCCCATCTACTGTAGACAGTTTTTTAAAACAAAACAAAGCCAATGGCATCGCTTTTTGTATTGGCGAAACAACTGCAAATGTTGCAAATAAACATTTTGAAGATGTTAGGATAGCTAAAGTACCTACAGTCGAGAGTGTTATAGAACTGGTGAATGAACATTACGTTTAAACTATGATTAAAAACGATTTATTTTTAAGAGCTTTAAAAGGAGAGGCTGTAGAACGCCCTCCTGTTTGGATGATGCGTCAAGCAGGCCGTTATTTGCCAGAATTCATGGAGATAAAAGCCAAATATGATTTCTTTACACGTTGCCAAACACCAGAATTAGCTAGTGAAATTACCGTACAACCTATACGGCGTTATGGTATGGATGCCGCCATTTTGTTCTCTGATATATTAGTGATACCCCAAGCTATGAATATAGAGGTGCAGATGAAACCTGATTTTGGTCCGTATCTTCCAAATCCTATCCGTTCTCAAAAAGACGTTGATAATGTTGTCGTTCCAGATGTAACAGTTGCATTAAATTACGTTTATCAAGCCATAAAAGCCACAAAGGAGAAACTAAATAACGAAATTCCGTTAATTGGTTTCGCAGGTTCTCCTTGGACCATTTTGTGTTATTGTGTACAAGGTCAAGGTTCAAAGAATTTTGATAAGGCCAAAGAATTTTGTTTTACAAATCCTATTGCTGCTCATGGATTACTGCAAAAAATAACAGATACAACAATTGCTTATTTAAAAGAAAAAGTAAAAGCAGGTGTTAATGCCGTACAGGTATTCGATTCTTGGGGAGGCATGCTTTCTCCAGTGGATTACCAAGAGTTTTCATGGCAGTATATTCAGCAAATTATTGATGCTTTAAAAGAGGAGACTCCAATTATTGCTTTTGGAAAGGGCTGTTGGTTTGCACTCGGCGAAATGGCGCAATCTGGCGCATCTGCCTTAGGTGTAGATTGGACATGTTCGGCAAGAAATGCACGTTATTTAACCGGAGGAAATATTACACTGCAAGGTAATTTTGATCCTACGCGTTTATTTTCTCCGCCTTCAGAAATCAAAAAAATGGTCACCCAAATGATTAATGATTTTGGAAAAGACAAATACATTGTAAATTTAGGTCATGGGATTTTACCTAACATTCCGTTAGATAACGCTAAAGCCTTTATAGATGCAGTTAAGGAATATAAAAGCCCGGTTTAGACGTAACACATTAGCAGTTTGTGCGTCTGTTTAGTAGTTAATTCTATTAATTAAAATATAAAAACGATGGTACAAGATATCTTTAGAGGCTTGCAAGTTTACTCAGGTGCTTATGCGCTTATTTCTAAACTTAAACTCTGGAAGTACTTTGTAATTCCTATGCTAATCAGTTTAGTTGTTTTTATATTAATATTCGTTTCAGCCTATGGGTTATCAGATAATTTAGGCGAATGGATTGCAAATATTTGGCCATGGGAAACGGGTAAAGAAACCTTTACTGCTATTTCAACTTTTATTGCTGGAATTGTAATATTTGCTATTGGATTAATCCTTTTTAAACACGTTATAATGGCGTTATCTTCGCCATTTATGAGTCCAGTATCTGAAAAAATTGAAACGTATTACACAGGAGCTCCTGCAGTAAATATTACTAATGCAACATTTTCTAAACAACTTATACGTAGTATTAGAATAGGGTTAAGAAACCTAACAAAAGAACTTATATACACACTACCAATTCTTCTACTAAAATTTATTCCGGTTGTAAATATTTTTTCAACCGCCTTATTATTTTTAGTACAATCCTACTATGCTGGGGTTTCTAATATGGATTATACTTTAGAACGTCATTTTAACTATAGAGAAAGTATCACTTTTATAAAAAAACACAGAGGTTTAGCTATCGGAAATGGTATTGGGTTTTTGCTTTTATTATTTATTCCTGTTATCGGCGTGATACTAGTTTTACCATTAAGTGTGACGTCTGCCTCAGTAATTACAGTAGATTTATTATTTGATGATGATGAAGGGGAGCATATTGGTTTTGAACCGTTCGAAATAATTGAAAATAGGTAATGGTTTTACAATACACTGGTTTTGAAATTAATCCTGTGCACAATGGCGATGCTTGGAAAATCTGTAACCTATGCACGGCTAATGAAGACCGTTTTAAGACCTATTTTCCAAAAACCTTAGAACAAAATCTAACCCCAACGCTTTCTCAAATTTTTGTGGATAAAAAGGTGAGCGCTTTTCAAAATAAAGACGAGTATTTATATACGCTAAAATATTCTGAAACAAGAGAAATAGCAGGGCTTATCTATATCAAAGAATTAGATTGGGCTAAAAAGCAAGGTGAATTTGCATATTGTATTGGCTATAATTTTGAAGGCAAAGGTTTGATTTCGACATCAATAAATGCTTTGTCAAAACATGCGTTTGAAAATTTAGGCCTAGAAACACTTCAAATTATTTCGCATAAAACAAACATTTCTAGCATTAAAGTTGCCGAAAAAAATAACTTTAAGTGGATAAAAACACTTATTAATGAATATACTCCACCTGGTGAAACGGCTCTAAATATGGAGCTTTACGAATTATATAAGAATGAAAAATAAGTTTTACGATTACATACAAAATCTACAAGATCAAATCACATTTAAACTAGAAGAAATTGATGGTTTAGGACGATTTCAAGAAGATATATGGGAACGCAAAGAAGGTGGTGGTGGAAGAACTAGAGTTATTGAAAATGGCCGAGTGTTTGAGAAAGGTGGTGTAAATATTTCTGCAGTTCATGGCGAATTACCTAAAACCATGCAACAACATTTTGGTGTTGCAAATGCTAACTTTTTTGCTTGTGGTTTAAGCTTAGTGTTGCATCCTAAAAATCCAATGGTGCCAACTGTACACGCCAATTGGCGCTATTTTGAAATGTATGATGTAGACGGAAATATTGCAGACCAATGGTTTGGCGGTGGTCAAGACTTAACGCCTTATTATTTGTTTAATGAAGACGCTATACATTTTCATCAGATTTGCAAAGCAGCTTGCGACAGACATAACGCTGAATTCTATCCAAAATATAAAGCACGTTGCGATGAGTATTTTTATAACACTCACCGAAACGAAGGCCGTGGTATTGGAGGCTTATTTTTTGATTATTGCAAAGCAACTGAAGAATTGAGTATAGAGGATTGGTTTAACTTCGTCACAGAAGTTGGTGACAGTTTCCTTGACGCATATGTCCCAATTGTAGAAAAACGAAAAGATTTAGATTATACAGAAGCGCAACGCAATTGGCAAGAAATACGTCGTGGACGTTATGTAGAATTTAACTTAGTACATGATAAAGGCACGCTATTTGGTCTTAAAACAAATGGGCGTATCGAGAGTATTCTTATGAGCCTACCGCCACATGTACAATGGGTTTACGACAATCATCCTGAAGCTGGTAGTGAAGAAGAGCGTTTAATTAAAGTACTACAAAATCCAAAAAGTTGGGTCTAAAGAGAACATATATAGCTCTGTTATTCTATTGTTTTATTCTGCAGGTAATAAGCGCGCAATCAAAAAAAGACACCGCTTATGTGCGTTCTTTTCCTGATAAATTAATGCTGAGATTAGGACTAATAAATACCTCAAATTCATTTTTTGTAAACGATAGTGAAAATGAAATTAGTTATAATTTAATACCAAACACTAGAGAATATCTAGGTGTTTCTTTGTTGTTTAGGTCTGTAGAATTAGATTTTGGTTTTCTGCCAGAATTCTTAGAACAGAATAAAGACAACAGTAATTCAGAACTCTTTAATTTGAATTTTCGAACGTTTCTAGGACAATGGATGCAAACTTTTAACCTATACAAACAGAAAGGTTTTTTTACAGACTTTAGAGATATAGAAATTCCTCTTTCTAATATAAAAAGTTTCAAAATGGGAGGGTCTACATCTTATATAATGAATCCAAATTTCTCATTTAGAGCCATTGGTTTTCAAAATGAATGGCAGAAAAAAAGTGCTGGAAGTTTTATCCCTAGGCTATTCTACTATTATTCAAAGTTTAATTTTAACGAGAACAATATTAAAGAATCTGTAAAATCGTTTGATATCGCTATTTCACCATCTTATTATCATAACTTTGTAATTAGAGAAAAGATTATTCTTGGTTTTGGTGCATCCACAGGTATCGGATTCAATCATAATAGTTCTAGTGAAAGCAATATAAACTCTGTTTTGTTTGAATTTGGAGGCAGCGCTTCTGTAGGTTATCATTCAAAATCTTTTTTTGTAGGCCTTAATTCTAGCTTTAACGTATTTGAACATAAAACAAATAGGTTTGTCAGAATTGATGATACAATAACATTTTTAGAGTTTTATGTGGGCTATAGATTTAAAGCCCCTAAATCATTTATAAAAACAGCAGACAAGGTGAATAAATTCCTTGGACTTTAAAAAAATAAAATATGTTTCCAATTAGACGTAATAGACGATTAAGAACTAACGAAGTCATTAGGAGTTTGGTTAGAGAAACTATCGTTTCTCCAAACGATTTTTTAGTACCCCTTTTTATTGTTGAAGGCAAAGGCATTAAAGAAGAAATTGCCTCCATGCCAAACTATTATCGCTATAGTCTAGATTTACTTGAAAATGAAGTAAAAACACTTTGGAGCTTAGGTTTAAAATCAGTTTTACTTTTCGTAAAGGTTGATAACGCTTTAAAAGATAACAACGGTACCGAAGCGTTAAACCGAAACGGATTAATGCAACGTGCCATAAAAACAGTTAAAGAAGTTTGTCCAGATATGTTAGTTATGACAGATGTCGCGCTCGACCCATTCTCTTCTTACGGACACGATGGTATTATTGAAGGTGGAAAAATTATTAATGATGCCACAGTTGAAGTATTAGCCGAAATGAGTATTTCTCACGCCGAAGCAGGTGCCAACTTTGTAGCTCCAAGTGATATGATGGATGGAAGAATTCTTGGAATTAGGGAGGCCTTAGACCAATCAAACTTAATAGATATTGGTATTATGAGCTACTCTGCAAAATATGCTTCTGCATTTTATGGCCCTTTTAGAGATGCTTTAGATTCTGCTCCAGTCGATATCAAAAACGTACCAAAAGATAAGAAAACGTATCAAATGGATTTTACCAATCGCGAAGAAGCCATTCGCGAAACCGAAATGGACATTAACGAAGGTGCCGATATTGTCATGGTAAAACCAGGATTATGCTACCTAGACATAGTTAGAGATATCAAAAATAATTTTGACATCCCAATTGCAGTTTACCAAGTGTCAGGTGAGTATGCCATGCTAAAAGCTGCAGTAGAAAAAGGATGGCTAGATCACGATAGTGTCATGCTGGAACAAGTGACGTCAATTAAGCGTGCAGGGGCAAATATTATAGCTAGTTACTTTGCAAAAGATGTTGTAAAATTGATTTCGTAAATTAGCACTAATTAATACAATATACCATAAATGGGTTTACTCGTTTTTTACGCTATAATTTCTATTTTCTTTTCGTTCTTATGTTCCATTTTAGAAGCTGTACTTTTAAGTATAACCCCAACATTCCTTAATCTTAAAAAGAACGAAGGCAAAACATATGCTTCAGATTTAGAAACTCTAAAAAAAGATGTAGATAGACCCTTAATTGCTATTTTGACTCTTAACACCATAGCGCACACTGTTGGCGCTATTTTAGTTGGTGTACAAGCAAAAGTCGCTTATGCCGAATTATATGGTACTGAAACACGTTCAATTTTAGGCTTAGAATTTACAGAAGATATTATGGTAGGTGTTGTATCAACAATCATGACCATTTTAATATTAGTAGCTTCTGAAATTATTCCAAAAACCATTGGTGCAACTTACTGGAAACAGCTGGCAAATTTTACTACTAAAGCACTAAATGTTTTAATTTTTCCATTAAAATGGACAGGGATTTTATGGGTGCTTCAACTGACCACAAAACTCATTGGCGGTAAAGGTCATGGCAGTGTGTTAAGCAGAGAAGGTTTTGCCGCCATGGCAGAAATTGCTCATGAAGAGGGCGTATTTGAAGAAAGTGAAAGCAAAGTCATTAAAAATTTACTCAACTTTAAAGAAGTCCAAGCCAAAGATGTAATGACCCCTCGCACGGTTATGAAGACAGAAAATGAAACTATGAATGTCGAAGACTTTTTTAAAGCCAACTCTAACATTCGCTTTTCTAGAATTCCTGTTTATACAGATGAGTCTGATAATATTACTGGCTTGGTTTTAAAGGATGATGTCTTTAAAGAAATGGCATTTGGAAATGGCACAAAATTACTTTCAGAATTAAAGCGTAATATCATCATCGTTAACAGAAGTCTCCCTATTCCAAAATTATTCGAACAATTGGTAGAAAGTCGAAATCATATGGCTTTAGTTGTTGATGAATATGGATCCGTTAGCGGCTTAGTTACAATGGAAGATGTGATTGAAACACTTCTTGGTCTTGAAATTATGGACGAGAGTGATAATGTGTCGGACTTACAATTACTGGCTAGAAAAAGTTGGGAAACACGGGCAAAACGCCTAGGCATAATTGACGAAGAGAATCCTAAAGACTAAATGGAAACCTGCATTATTGAAACACCATTGGGTAATGCTAAAATAATTGGCGACACTAATGGTATTGCTTCAGTTTCAATAGATGATACAAGCGAAGAATTATCTCAAATAATTCCAGAAAATTTATTAGATTGTGTGACGCAACTCAAAGCCTATTTTAGAGAAGAACGTCAATATTTTGATTTAAGATTAAATCCTAATGGTACGGATTTTCAAAAAAGAGTTTGGCGACAATTACAACAAATACCATATGGTAAAAAGTGCTCTTATTTAGAACTTTCTATACAACTTGGGGATCCAAAAGCTGCACGCGCAGTAGCTAATGCCAATGGGAAAAATCCTTTATGGATTATTGTACCTTGTCATCGAGTCATAGGTAGTGATGGAAGTTTAACTGGCTATGCTGGCGGGTTACATAGAAAAAAGTGGCTCATTAATCATGAAAGCACCAATAAACAACACACCTTATTTTAAGGTTTAGTATATTTAAAGCAATAAACAGAAACAATGAAATACTTAAAACTAATGCTATCTTTTGCACTTACGGTAACGGTCTTTTATGGGTTAAACACCAAATTTGGAAGTACTCCTGCATTAGGTAAATTTTTAGCACCAAACCAAGGTATTTGGCAAAATGAAGGTGACGATAGTATCACTGGAGAAATCACCATTAATGGTCTAGATGAGGTTGTTACCGTCCACTATGACGAACAATTGATTCCACATATATTTGCTAAAAATGATACGGATTTATATAAAGCACAAGGTTATATTACTGCCAAACATCGCCTATGGCAAATGGAATTTCAGACCTACGCTGCTGCTGGTCGTTTATCTGAAATTGTTGGAGAAGGTGCGTTAAATTACGACCGTGCACAACGTCGAAACGGAATGATTTTTGGCGCTGAAAACAGTTTGGAAATTGTAAAAAAAGACCCAGAAGCTTTTGCTTTACTGGAGGCCTATAGTAGTGGTGTGAATGCTTATACAAATACATTATCTCCAGAAAATTATCCTGTAGAATATAAGCTATTAGGGTATGAGCCTGAAGCCTGGACAGCCGATAAAACAATGCATTTACTCATGTATATGACTGATATGCTTTGCGGACGCGATTATGATTTAGAATTTACAAACACCATAAAGAAGTTTGGGAAAAAGCGTTTTGACCTATTATTTCCTGATTTTTATGATATCATAGACCCTGTAATTCCAAAAGAAACAGACTGGAGCTTTATAGATACTAAAATGGCCGAACTACCCGAAAATGAAATGATAAATGATTCCATTTCAATTTCTAAAATTCTAGATAAACCAGACCCTAATAATGGCAGTAATAATTGGGCTGTTGGCCCTTCCAAATCGGTTACAGGCAATCCTATTCTTGCTAACGACCCTCATCTTGGTCTTAACCTCCCTTCAATTTGGTTTGTAATGCAACTATCTACACCAGACCATAATGTTTACGGAGCTACTCTACCCGGAGCTTTAGGTGTTATTATTGGTTTTAATGATGACATATCTTGGGGTGTTACCAACGCTACTCGTGACGTTAAAGATTGGTATAAAATAGAATTTGAAAATGAAAAAAGAACCTCTTACAAATATGATGGGAAATGGGCAAAAACCTCCCTAAGACTTGAGGAAATTAAAATTAAAGGTAAAGAAACATTTATTGATTCTGTAATTTATACACACCACGGTCCTGTGACCTATGATTATAGTTTTAAGAGTAATAACGCGCTTAAAGGCTATGCCATGAAATGGGCCGGGCATATTGGTCATAATTTTACGGATTTATTTTACAATCTCAATCGTTCAAAAAATTACGTTGACTATAGAAATGCGATTAAAAATCATGTGGCGCCAGCACAAAATTTTGTGTTTGCTTCAAAAACTGGAGATATCGCCATGTGGGTTCAAGGTAAATTTCCTAATAAATGGAAAGGCCAAGGAAAGTTTTTAATGGATGGCAGTAAACCAGAACATGACTGGAACAGTTTCATTCCTTCTGATTATAACGCACATACCAAAAACCCAGAGCGCGGTTTTGTGAGTTCTGCAAACCAACACCCTACCGACTCTATGTATCCTTTTTATGTGTTTAACGATGGTTATGATACGTATCGTTCTCGTATTATAAATGATTTCTTTAGGTCTAAAGAAAAATTTGATATTCAAGATTTTAAAAAACTTCAAAACAATAATTTCAACTTAAAAGCGCAAGAAATTACACCTTATTTAATTGAAAATTTAAACGAATCTAGTTTAACAGATAGTGAAAAAGACGCGCTAAGCATTCTAAAAAGTTGGGATTTTGATAACGCCATTGACAGTAAAGCTCCTGGCTTATTTTCAAGCTGGAATAATAGTCTTTACAACATGATATGGGACGAGTTTGATGATGAGGATACAGAATTAAAATATCCTTTCACATATCAATATATGTCTATGTTAAAGAATAATCCTACTGATAAATTTATGGATGTTATAGATACACCAGAAATAGAAACTGCCAATGATTTAATTCAACTTTCCTTTAAAGAAACTGTTGAAAAACTGAATAAATGGAAAGAAAAAAATGGGGACTATACATGGCAAAACTATAAAGGTGCTTATGTAGGCCATTTGTTGCAAGCACTGCCTGCGTTTTCTGTTCAAAACATCCCTATTGGAGGCGAAGGAAATTCGGTAAATGCTTCAAAAAGAAATCATGGGCCATCATGGCGTATGATTGTAGAAATGGGAGATAAACCAAAAGGATTTGGCATCTATCCTGGAGGGCAATCCGGAAATCCGGGTAGTAAATATTACGATAATTTTATAGACGATTGGGCTAAAGGCAACTATTTTGAAATTAATTTTATGGAGTCAGAGAGTGACTCATCTTCAATACAATCCACACAAACTTTAAAGCCAGTAAAATAATATGAAAAATAATAGCATCAATTTTATAATAACAATCGTTTTAGCTATCATTTTATCACAGTTTCTCCCTTGGTGGTCTGTTATGGCTGCTAGCTTTATTTCGGCGCTTTTATTGCCTTTAAAAAAGACTTCAGTATTCTTTATACCGTTTTTGGCTATTGCATTATTCTGGATGGTTTATTCTTGGTCTTTAAGCAGTACCAACGATTTTATTCTTGCTAAAAAAATAGGCGTTTTATTGACCATAGGAGACAATGCCTATTTACTGATTTTAGTGACTGGAATCATTGGTGGTCTTGCTGCTGGTGTTTCGGCTTTATTTGGAAAACAATTATCTTTAATTTTGAAATCCAAATAAAATAATACGATATGATTTCCAAACTCAATCTTGAAAACATTCTATTCCTCGACATAGAAACGGTTCCTGAGGTTGAACTTTTTTCAGGTTTAGATGACACAAAACAACAGCTTTGGGAGGCCAAATCTAAATACCAGCGTCGTGATGAATTTTCGACTGAAGAATTTTACGACCGTGCAGGCATATGGGCAGAGTTTGGTAAAATAATATGTATCTCAGTAGGCTATTTTAAAATGGAAGGTGATGTTAGAAACTTTAGGGTAACGTCATTTTATGGAGATGAAATTTCAATTCTAAAGGACTTTAAAAATCTTTTAATTACTCATTTTAGTCAACAAAAACATTTGTTATGCGCACACAACGGAAAGGAGTTTGACTTTCCTTATATCGCAAGGCGGATGATAATTCACCATATAGAATTACCATACAAGCTAAACTTATTTGGCAAAAAACCATGGGAAGTTCCCCACCTAGACACCTTAGAATTATGGAAATTTGGAGACTACAAAACCTATACGTCACTGAAATTATTGACTAATGTACTTGGCATTCCTTCGCCAAAAGATGATATCGAGGGCAGTGAGGTTTATCGTGTGTATTATGAAGAAAAAAACATTGACCGTATCATCACTTACTGCGAAAAAGACACCATTGCAGTCGCTCAAATTTTCTTACGGTTACGTGGTGATGAGTTACTTCATGATAATGAGATAAAACATATATAAATTAAAGGCTCAAACTAAGTTTGAGCCTTTAATTTATTTTGAAGTATAAAGAACTAATCCTTAATGAATTTTTGTCTTAACACTGTTGTGCCGTCATTAAGATCTATTATATAAATGCCTTTACTTAATTGGGAAACATCGATTCGATTAGTTGCTCTTCCCTTTAAAACGGTTTTACCTAAAATATCAGAGATACTATAGTTTATGGTACTGTCTTCATCCGACTTGATATTAAGATAAGATCCTGTTACCGGATTAGGATAAATCGTTAATCCTAATTCTGAGTAAAGAATGCTTGGTCCTTCTTTAGCAAAAGTCATAGTTGCAGCAGTACCAAAACTTCTAGCTCCCGGGTTGCTTATCCCCGTTATTATAACTTGATCAATAAAGGCTTGGTCTCTATTATTTGAACCAACTGATTCAATTCTAAACCTAGAATTAGATGAGAAGTTTTGAGAGCTACTGCTCAAAGTAACATCTGCAAAATAGAAGTTGTTATTAAAGAAATCTGAATTTGCAAAAAACTGCTGTACAACAACCCAAGAAGACCCATTAAAATAACTTAAAATAATACCTTCGCCAGAACGAAACCCACTCGATAATAAATAGAACGAAATGTTTGCTTGATTAAATGACGTCAGGTTAAATGATGGAGAAGTCATTGTAGATGCTGCTCCAGAATTGTCTCTTATTCTAATAGAAAAGAAGCCTTCAAAAGATGCTGTTGTTTGTACACGATCCACATCGTTTCCGCCATCAATCCAACCATCAAGTCCTGTTTCAAAAAAGCCTTGGCTTAATATTTGGTCTGCTAATTCATTAACATTTACAGTTCTGTTTTCTGAAGTTGAATCTGTATATCACATTTGCAACAAATGTAGCAATCATGTATTGTCCATCTTTGTCTACAAATGTGTAAAAACCATCACCATCAGACAATTCTTCTGAACCATTAATTCCTGGGTCTGCATTTGCATTTCTAAAAGCTTGAGAACCGTTATCTTGTGCTCCAGCTGTGAAAATTACATCTGTTGTACCACTACCATCAGGTCCAATTGCCGCTTTAACATATTGCGTAACATTATAATTATTATTTCTTACGCCTATTGCGCTACCTGAGCCAGATGCTGCAGATAAACTTGATGCGTAGTACACACCGCCATCTGTTCCAAAAATTGCTTGATTAGAACTTCCTGGTCTAAATGTCATCGCGTGCTGATCTGCATGCACTAAAGGAACGTTTAAGGTATTTAACCCTGGATTGTTAGACCATTTTGAAATCTGCGTCCAAGAAGAACCTCCATTTGTGGATCTAAAAATATCAATTCCACCAACATAAAGAATGTTATCGTTTGTTGGATCTGCCTCTATCATTAAGTCATAAAAAGCTTGACCTCTTGTAAAATCATTAGCTGGTATTCCCTGATCTGCATCGTTAGGAAGTGCTGCATTTGAAACTGAAGCAAACCCATTTGTAGTTGAAAAAATTAGCACCGGTGCTGTTGATAATGTTCCTTCTGCCAAAGCATACATCTTATCAGGATTGGTAGCAGACACTTCTATCTCTACCCTGTCTGTATTTGGTAAAGGAGAGACTCCTGCTTCAGTCCATGTTGTTCCATTGGTAGAACTAAATATTTGTCCTCCGCCTGAACCAAAAGCATTACCTATAGTAGACATCCATAATGTATTATCTGCACTAACTTCAAAATCATTTGGTATTGCATAATAAGTATTAGCCCCAGAAGTATTTGCTTCTAAGTTAGCTGATTCAAGTCTATTCCAAGAATTACCTCCGTCAGTAGAATGGTATAATCCTGCAGTTTGTAACCCTAACCAATTGGTTGGGTTTGCAGGATCTCCGTAAACAAAAGCGCCTACACCTACGAATAATTCTGTATTACCATTATTATCCCAAGCCTGCACATCATTAACGTAAAAAAGACCTGACAAGAATAAATTAGTTGCATTAAAGTCAAAAGTAGGTGCACCAGCTGCTGGTATATTTACTGAAGTCCATGATGTTCCTCCATCATTAGTGACATATACACCATTACCAACAACATCCCCAGCTGTATATTGCTCCCCTGTAGCCATGAACCACCTGTTAGAATTATTAGGGTCTATTGTGATTGATGTTACAGATAAATTACCTGGTACATTTTGTACACGCTCCCATTGAGAACTTGCACTAGTTATATTTGTATTTTTCCATAAGCCCCCACTAACACCACCAGCATAAACAGTATTGAATGTTGGGTCATTAGGGTCAAAAATAATGGCTCGTGTACGACCTCCAATATCGTTAGGTCCTCTTTCTTCCCAGTCATTACCAGCTTCACCAGGATTACGCTGCGTTAGTCTTCTTTGGAGCAATTCCTCTCTTAAAATTGCAACATCTCCTTGGTCTAATTTGCCTGTTGCAGGATTAACAGTTAGTTCCCACATTTGTTCAAAGTAACGGTTAGGAGGAAGACCTTCTAACTTTCTCTTCTTTTTATCCCATGTTAAAGTCTCTTTAAAAGGAGAATTTTCTATCACCTTTGCATGAGCTTTTCTTTGCTCGTCTATGATTTGGTTCTCCTTTTCACTTTCATTTTGACTGGTAAAAGTAAATGCTCTCACTGCTAGTATTAACAATGAAACGCCTCCTAATAGTAATCGTAATTTTTTAGTCATTCTAATGAATTTTGTTTATGGTTAGTCTTCTGTTTTGTTTTAAAGAAGCTCAAAATATTAAAATTATGTTAACATCTAGTGTGTTCGACAATATTTTCGATGAAACGCTACAAATATTTTATCTCTAAGCTTAAAATATTATTTAGTATTCAAAAAAACTTAAAGAGATTTGTACTTTTTATGTTTTTCAATAAGAAATGAATACAAATTTTTAAATTTACAGGTGAAAAAATTACTACTTCTTAAAGTCAAAGACCTTTGCATTAGTTTTATCTCTAATAAAAAAAGTATTGAGGTTATTCATAATGTATCTTTTGATATACGACCCAATGAAATTGTGGCTATCGTTGGAGAATCAGGCTCAGGAAAATCTGTATTATCCCTAGCTATAATGGGCTTGTTACCAAAACGCATTTCAAAAATCACTAATGGTTGTATTGCGTTTGAGGAAAACAATTTATTGTCTGTTTCAGAAAATGAATTTCAAAAGATTAGAGGGAACGAGATAGCAATGATTTTTCAAGAGCCTATGAGTTCTCTTAATCCTTCCATGACCTGTGGGAAACAAGTTTCAGAATTAATCAAGCGACATACGTCTTTATCTAAGAATGAAATAAAAGCTGAAGTTTACGCTTTATTTGAACGTGTAAGACTACCTGACCCAAGTCGCGTTTATAGCGCATATCCTCATGAAATTTCTGGAGGACAAAAACAACGCGTTATGATTGCAATGGCTATTTCTTGTAAACCAAAACTATTGATTGCAGATGAGCCAACAACAGCACTTGATGTTACAGTACAAAAGGAAATACTAGAACTGCTAAAAGCGTTACAAGAAGAAACAAAAATGAGCATCCTTTTTATATCGCATGATTTAGCCTTAGTTTCAGAAATTGCTCATAAAGTCCTCGTTATGTACAAGGGTAAAATTGTTGAACAAGGTGACGTAGAGAAAATATTTAAAGCTCCTAAACACAGTTATACAAAAGCACTTTTTAATTCTAGGCCATCAACAAATGAGAGATTACAAAAGCTTCCGACCGTCCAAGATTTTTTGGATGCTACTGTGAGCAAGAAACTAATTTCTAAAAGTGACCGTCAAAAAAAACATGACGCTCTCTACAAACAAGCTCCTATACTAGAGGTCAATGACTTGGAGAAAATATATTTTTCTAAAAAAGGTTGGCTTGGGAAACCTTCAGAATTTAAAGCCGTAGACAAGGTTAGTTTTAAAGTCTATCCTGGCGAAACTTTAGGTCTAGTTGGCGAGTCTGGCTGTGGAAAATCAACTCTAGGCAATGCCATTTTACAATTAGACAAAGCAACACGAGGTGTTGTAAAATATAATGGTAATGATATTACCCAACTTAGTAAAAGGCAACTAAGAACCTTAAGAAAGGATATTCAAATTATTTTTCAAGACCCCTTTGCTTCTCTTAATCCTAGAATGACTGTTGGTCATGCAATAATGGAGCCAATGCGTGTACATGGCATAGCTAAATCTAATTTAGAGAGAAAAACTGAGGTTCTTAATATTTTAAACCTTGTTGGGTTAAGCGAAGCAGATTTTGATAAATATCCTCACGAGTTCTCTGGTGGTCAGCGCCAGCGTATTGGTATTGCAAGAACTATTGCCTTAAAACCTAAATTAATAGTTTGTGATGAATCTGTTTCTGCCTTAGATATTTCTGTACAAGCGCAAGTATTGAATCTTTTAAATGATTTGAAAGAAAATTTTGGGTTTACCTACATATTTATTTCTCATGACTTGGCAGTAGTCAAATACATGTCAGACCAATTAATGGTTATGAATAAAGGCAAAGTAGAAGTGTTTGGTGAAGCAGATGCGATTTATAATAATCCTAAAAATGCTTATACCAAAAGGTTGATTGATGCTATCCCAAAGGGTCTATAGAAAAAAAACTTTTTTGGTTAAATAAAATACGTCAGAGATTAATCTGAGCGTATTTTTTAATTTTGAAGGTCTATCTTCAAAAGTAGGTTCTGGTAGATTTGGTTTGTTTTTCATAAGTTTAAGTTTATGATAGATTTGGGGCAAATCATAAATTAAGTTTATGGTAAACTTGGTTAATAGGTTATTGTTGTTTGGGATTACAAATATGAAACAATATTTGAATTACAACGATTAAATACTGAATTAATCGATGAAATACATTAAACTTTAACATTTAACTCGGTTTGAGTCATAAAAAAGCCACTTTTAAAAAGTGGCTAAATGTATTTTAAAGTCCTTAAATGTCCATCTCTGGAATTTCTCCTTCAATAATTAACTGTCCTTCTGTTGCGTTTATTATATCATCTACACTTACTCCTGGAGCACGTTCTAAAAGTTTAAAACCAACTTTAGTAATTTCTATGACTGCTAAATTGGTCACAACCTTTTTTACACAACCTACACCTGTTAATGGCAAAGAACATTGTTTTAATAATTTTGAGTCTCCCGCTCTATTGGTGTGCATCATCGCAACAATAATGTTTTCTGCACTGGCTACTAAATCCATAGCTCCTCCCATACCTTTTACCATTTTACCCGGAATTTTCCAGTTGGCTATGTCTCCATTTTCTGCAACTTCCATTGCCCCAAGTATCGTTAAATCTACATGTTTTCCTCTAATCATTGAAAAACTCATAGCGGAATCAAAAAAACTTGCACCTGGCAGCGTTGTTATAGTTTGTTTACCTGCATTAATAATATCAGCATCTTCTTCACCTTCAAATGGAAATGGTCCCATTCCTAAAACACCATTTTCGCTCTGAAATTCAACTTCTATATCGTCTCTTACAAAATTAGCAACCAATGTTGGTATACCAATACCTAAGTTTACATAATACCCGTCCTTTACTTCTTTTGCAATTCGTTTTGCAATTCCATTTTTATCTAACATAGCAATGTATCTGTTTAATAATTGAAAAATGTATCAATTCTCTTGTTTAGATTTGATACTTGTGCTTAAAATTTTATAAGAGATTAAGCCTAATTCTCTAACCTTTTCTTTTAATACGGGATGACTTGGATAGTTCTTTGATTTCTCGCATAGGGTTAACCAATATTTTGTTTCTTCAAGTTCTTTTGTTGCAATTTTTATCTTGTGAATAAAATCTGCTTTACTCTCTGCATTTTGAGCTTCATGAATATTAGCGCCAATACTCGTCCCTGATTTTAGGAGTTGTCTAGCAATAACATATTTTCTGTTTGCTTCTAAAATTTCACAATACTCAATAATTAATAAAGCAACTTCAATTGATTTCTCAACAACAGGATTTTTCATGATGCCATTGCTAGATTGGTAAATTATTGAATTGAACGTACGGTTCTTTGCTCAATGCGCTTCTCATACGTTTCACCTTGAAAAATACGTTGTACAAATATTCCCGGAATATGAATCTGATTGGGGTCTAGGTCTCCAACAGGAACTAATTCTTCTACCTCAGCCACCGTTATTTTTGCCGCTCCGCACATATTAGGATTGAAATTACGAGCTGTTCCTTTAAAGATAAGATTACCTGCTTCATCTCCTTTCCAGGCCTTCACAAATGCAAAATTTGCCTTAAAAGCATGCTCTAGAACGTACATCTTACCATCAAACTCACGAGTTTCTTTTCCTTCCGCTACCTCAGTACCATAACCCGCAGGGGTGTATATTGCTGGAAATCCGGCTTGTGCTGCTCTACACCTCTCGGCTAATGTCCCCTGAGGAATTAATTCTACCTCGAGTTCGCCACTAAGCATCTGTCTTTCAAACTCATCATTCTCACCAACATAAGACGATATCATTTTCTTAATCTGCTTACCTTGAAGTAATAATCCAAGCCCAAAATCATCGACACCTGCATTATTAGAGATACAGGTTAATCCTTTTACCTTTCGGTTTACAAGTTCTGCAATGGCATTTTCTGGAATTCCGCTTAGGCCAAAACCGCCAAGCATCAAGGTCATATTATCGCTCACTCCATCTAATGCAACCTCAACATTAGCTACTTTTTTATTAATCATATATCTTGATTATTTGTACCCGAAAATTACAAAAGATTCGTAAATAGGGCTCCCAAAAAAACACTAAAAAACATCACGATTTAAAAATCAATACCCATGTCTTCATCAGTATTATCTTCTGAATTTGTCTTTCCTTTTATTTCTTTAGTACAATCTGTATTAATCGCTAAATTTTCAGGTTTGTCAAATTCGGCCTCTGAGACATTTAAAGTTTCGTCTGCGTAGCAGGATTTCATATATAGTCCCCAAATTGGCAGAGCCATTGAGGCGCCTTGACCATATGTTATAGTTTTAAAGTGTGTCGCTCTATCTTCACCTCCAACCCAAACGCCAGTCACTAAATTTGGTACCATACCCATAAACCATCCATCTGATTGGTTTTGAGTTGTTCCGGTTTTACCAGCAATTGGATTCTTAAGCTCGTAAGGGTAACCCGTCATGATTTCTTTATACATAGCACTTTTAACATAATTATGTCTTAATCGTGCTCCTGATGTTGCTCCTTGGGTTACACCTTCCATTAAATTTACGGTAACATAAGCCACCTCTTCACTTAAAACATCTCTACTTTCCGGCTTAAATTGGTATAAAACTGTTCCGTTTTTATCTTCAATTCTAGTGACTAAAACAGGTTTATTATAGACGCCTTTATTCGCAAAAGTAGAATACGCGGCAACCATTTCATAGACACTTATATCTGGGGTTCCTAAGGCTATCGCTGGCACTGGAAGTATCTCTTGTTCTACCCCTAATTTCTTAGCCATTTCTACAACTGGTTGGGGGCCAATTTCATTCATTAATCTCGCTGTTATCGTATTGGTAGAACTTGCTAATGCAGCTTTTAAAGTTTGAAAACCATCGTACTTACCATCCGAATTTTTGGTTGTCCAAGGCTCTGGATTTCCAAATTTATTAGCTTCTATAGTAATTGGTGTTCTTGGCAAACTATCACAGGGCGAAAGCTGCAACTGGTCTATAGCTGTTGCATAGACAAATGGTTTAAAAGTAGAACCTACTTGGCGTTTACCTTGTTTTACCATATCGTACTTGAAATGTTTGTAGTTCATACCGCCTACCCAAGCTTTCACATGACCTGTTTGTGGATCCATAGACATCATTGCAGGACGTAAAAACGATTTGTAATAACGCATAGAATCTAAGGGTTTCATTACCGTATCAATCTCTGTATACTTGCCACCCTTCCATGAAAAAACTTCCATCTGCGTTGGCTTATCAAATGAAGCAATGATGTCTTCCTCTGACTTCCCTAAATCGTATTTCATATGACGCCAACGCTCACTGCGACGCATAGCGACATTCATGAGGCTTTTGATTTCATTTGCTTCTAACTCTAAAAAGGGAGCTGTGGCATTCTTGTCTGGAGTGTTCTGATTATCAAATTCTGCCTGTAATCGTGGCATATGCTTTGCAACTGCATCTTCAGCGTATTGCTGCATACGTGAGTCAATGGTTGTGTAAATTTTTAAGCCATCATTGTAAAGATTATACTTTTCACCATCAGGTTTAGGGTTGTTTTTTATCCAATCTTTCATAAACTCTGATAGGTTAGCTCTAAAGTAAGTTGCTAAGCCTTCGCGATGAGATTCAGGAGAATAATTTAAATCTAGCTCTGTTTTTTGAAGTGAATCTTTAACTTCTTCAGTTATATATTCATATTTAGCCATTTGGGCCAAAACTACATTTCTCCGATTTTTTGTCCCGACAGGGTTTCTTTCAGGGCGAGGATTATATAGTGATGAGTTTTTAAACATTCCTACTAACATTGCGGCCTCTTTAAGCTCTAAATCTTTTGGTTCTTTCCCAAAATAGATACGGGATGCAGATCGTATACCATCTGCATTATTATTAAAATCATAGATATTAAAATACATTGCTATAATTTCTTCTTTGGTGTATTGACGCTCTAAACGCGTTGCAATTACCCACTCCTTTACTTTTTGTGTTAATCTTTCTAAAGTGTTTTTTGAAGCAATTCCCACAAATAGTTGTCTTGCCAATTGTTGCGTAATTGTACTCGCACCTCCTTTATCTCTCAATATTAATTTTGCAAAAACCGCTCTTAAAAATCCTCTTGCATCTATCCCTGAATGTTCATAGAAGCGGATATCTTCTGTTGCTACTAGTGCATCAACTAAATGCTTTGGTAAATCATCATATCCAACTGGAGTCCTATTATCTTCATAGTAAAACTTCGATAGTGTTTTATTGTCCGATGAAATAACTTCAGAAGCTAAATTAGTACGTGGATTTTCTAATAAAGTATGATCGGGCATTTCTCCCAGTAATCCCCAAGACGCTAATAAGAATATAAGTACAATAGACAAAACACCAAATGAAAATAGCATCCAAAACCATCGGATGTACTTAAAAAATCCCTGACTATCTTTTGTCTGTTTAGAGGTCTTCTTTTTAGCCATAATTACTTGTTTTCAATTCTAAAACCAACTTCTGTAACGCCATCTAATTTATCAACACCATTAACCTGATTAAACTTTCGCATAGCTTGTTTCACTTTGAAAGTATAGGTGCCTTCCTCATGAAATATAAAGGGCGTATTGTAGCCTTTATACCAAAGTTTATTTTCTTTTACATTTGTAAATCCCTCTCCTAACAGCTCGCCATTTGCATCAGCCATTTTATATTCTAAAGTGTCAATTATTGTTTTGCCATTGGGGTATTCTAAACCTGTAATAAGGTATAAATTGCTAAACTTAAAATCCTTATTATTCCTGAGGTTTATATACAAATTGTAGTTGTTAATGGTATCTGGTGCTTCAAACTGAAACACCAATTCATTTTGCATATTCCATTGATTGGGCAGAGATTGATACTCATCAAAAACAGATTTTGAATCACAAGATACAAACAAGAAAAAAGCAACATTAACTAAAAAAAATATGTTAATTCTTCTTGGCATTATTTTTTGGATTTCTTTGATGTTTATTTGTATTACGATTTCGGTTTCTATTGTTTTTACGTCTGTTATTGCGTTTTGGACTATCAAAACGTGTTAAACTATCTTGACCAACAACGTTCTCAAATTCTGTTTTAGTATCTTCAATGTGTTCAGAAGCATATTCCTCAAGGCTTGCTACCTTTTTGCCTTTTTTATTTAATTCTATTATTTCATTAGCTTGATTCGTAGAAATAACATGCCAATTCATCCATTCACCTTCGTAGGCAAACCACATTAGGCCTTTGAATATATCTGTCTTTTGACATACTGCGTTTCCTTTTTCGGTTTGAAGTTTTGCGTCTTTTTTTGGAAATGCTTTTAAAGCATCTAAGTATGAATCTAATTCGTAATTAAGACAACATTTAAGTTTCCCACATTGACCAGCTAATTTTAGTGGGTTAAGTGATAATTGCTGGTAACGTGCAGCGGAGGTGCTTACTGACCTGAAGTCTGTTAACCAAGTAGAACAACACAACTCTCTTCCACAAGAGCCTATCCCTCCAAGCCTGGCTGCCTCTTGCCTAAAACCTACTTGACGCATTTCGATTCGAGTCCTGAACTCACGAGCAAAGACTTTTATTAACTCTCTAAAATCTACCCGTTCTTCAGCAGTGTAATAAAAAGTTGCTTTACTGGCATCGCCTTGAAATTCAATATCAGATATTTTCATTTTAAGGTTTAAATCAATAGCAAATTGTCTTGCTCTGACCTTCATTGGTTCTTCTTTATCTCGTGCTGATGACCAAATATCAATATCCTTCTGAGTTGCTTTTCTGTAAATTTTTAAAACATTTTCCGCGTCTTCAATATCCACTTTTTTGCGTTTCATCTGTACACGAACCAATTCTCCTGTAAGCGTTACCATACCAATATCGTGTCCAGAATTTGCTTGAGTCGCGACTATATCGCCTATACTTAATGTAAGTTTTTCAGTGTTTTTATAATATTGTTTTCTTCCATTTTTGAATCGGACTTCGACACCTAGAAAAGGTTCTTGTCCGTTAGGAAGCGACATATTGGCCAGCCAGTCAAAAACAGTGAGTTTATTGCAACTATCCGTGCCACAAGTTCCATTGTTTTTACATCCTTTTGGTTGGCCGTCTTTGCCAGTTGAGCAACTGTTACAAGCCATAAAATAAGTTATATATATTCCAGAATTTTATAAAATTCTGGAAGAAGGATTCATAAATCTTTAAAAAGTAAAGATAAAATTATTTATGGACTTCTAGAAGTTTAAACCAACAGATTAAAAAAGCCTTAAATTTTACTTTAAGGCTTTGGTTTTATTTTTTCAATGTTTCAAAAATATTGCGTAAATCTTTTTTATGAGGTAAGTGGTCTGCACGCCCCTTTTTAAAAATATCATTGCTATTGCCCTGTCCTTTTCTCAGTGCTTTTTGTTCTTCGTAAGGCAAATCAATAATTTCCATACAATTTGTAGAGCAGCAATTGTTCATCTTTTCTTTACAGCTATCACACTGAATAAACAATAAATGGCAGGCTTCGTTAGCACAATTTGTATGCAAATCTGCTAGCTCACCGCATTGGTGGCAATTGGCTATAATATCATCCGAGATGCGTTCTGAACGTCTTTGGTCGAACACAAAATTCTTTCCAATAAACTTATTCTCTAAACCTTTAGCTTCAACCTGGCGCACATAATTAATAATGCCTCCCTCTAGTTGATATACATTTTTAAAGCCTTTATGTTTATAATAAGCACTTGCTTTTTCGCAGCGTATACCTCCTGTGCAATACATGACTAATTTTTTATCTTCTTTATGCTCTCGCAAATCTTCTTCTATTAAATCTAAAGATTCTCTAAAAGTATCTACGTCTGGAGTTACTGCATTTTTAAAATGTCCTATTTCACTTTCGTAGTGGTTACGCATATCTACTAATACTGTATCTGGGTCTTCAATAAGCTCATTAAACTTATCTGCATCAACGTGAATCCCCTTATTTGTGACATCAAATGATTTATCATTAAGACCATCTGCGACTATCTTATTTCTCACTTTAACCTTAAGTTTTAAAAACGCAAAATTATCATGTTCCACAGCAATGTTTAGTCGTACATTTTTTAGGAAAGTGATAGAATCTAAATGTTTCTTAAAAATTTCAAAATTATCTGCAGGAACAGATAATTGAGCATTAATTCCTTCATGAGCCACATAGATACGGCCAAGCACATCCATGTTGTTCCAATTAATAAATAAATGATTTCGAAAAAGTTCGGGGTTTCCGATTTTAGCGTATTTATAGAAAGAGATTGTTAAGCGTTCTTTGCCAGCTTGCTTAATAAGTTCAGCTCTTTCTTTAGCGCTTAAGTTATTGTACAGTTGCATGCTATACTAATGTTTAAGGTTAGAGATTTTAATTTATACAAACACTGTAACTAAAGTTAAAGTGTAAGCTGGTACAAAGGTAATTTTTTAAATGAAAAAAAGCACTTTGATAATTGTCAAAGTGCTTTTTTGAGGACTAACTCGTTATTACTAATTTTTTAAATTAAATCATAATAACGAGCTAACCTCCATCGGCTTTACAACAGCAAAATAAGAATACGGCTGTTGCCTTACCTAAAGTTTTGCAAAGAATACTTTTTCCTAAAAATTTCATTTCCTTTAAACCTTAAGCTAATGCATAGCAATTTTTTCCTTTTTCAATAAGTAGATGTAAAAACTCTAAAATGGTTGCGTTGTAAATTGTAATCTCTTAAAAGAAGTGTTATTTTTACCTTCACGATTAATTGAGAAAAAAAGATAACATGAGTAGTGAAAAAGATGCGAAATTAAAAGCTTTAAAACTTACATTAGACAAGTTAGATAAGGCTTATGGTAAAGGAACTGTAATGAAAATGAGTGACCAAGCTATTGAAGATGTAGATGCTATATCCTCAGGATCTCTTGGTTTAGATATTGCTTTAGGTGTGGGTGGTTATCCCCGAGGTAGAGTCATAGAGATTTATGGCCCAGAATCTTCTGGTAAAACAACCCTGACCTTACATGCTATAGCGGAAGCTCAAAAAGCTGGAGGTATAGCTGCTTTTATTGATGCAGAGCATGCTTTTGATCGTTTTTATGCTGAAAAACTTGGTGTTGATTTAGAAAATCTTATTATTTCGCAACCCGATAATGGCGAACAAGGTTTGGAAATCGCTGATAATCTTGTGCGTTCTGGTGCAATAGATATTGTTGTAATCGATTCTGTTGCAGCATTAACACCTAAAAGTGAGATTGAAGGAGAAATGGGAGACTCTAAAATGGGCCTTCATGCTCGTTTAATGTCCCAAGCATTAAGAAAACTCACAGGCTCTATTAGTAAAACCAATTGCACCATGATTTTTATTAACCAATTACGTGAAAAAATTGGTGTAATGTTTGGGAATCCTGAAACAACTACAGGTGGTAATGCCCTTAAGTTTTATGCATCTGTACGTTTAGATATTAGACGTTCTACACAAATTAAAGATAGCAATAGCGCTGTAATGGGTAATAAGACACGCGTAAAAGTTGTAAAAAATAAAGTAGCACCTCCATTTAAGATGGCTGAATTTGATATTATGTATGGTGAAGGGATTTCTAAAGTTGGTGAAATTTTAGACATCGCTGTTGAGCATGATATTATAAAAAAAGCAGGGTCTTGGTTTAGTTACGAAGACACAAAACTAGGTCAAGGACGTGACGCGGTTAAAGCCTTAATAAAAGACAATCCTGAATTAATGGATGAACTAGAAGATAAAGTAAGAGCTAAAGTCAACGAAACTGAAGCTTAATCAAAAAAATCCTGAAACTCTCAGGATTTTTTTGATTTCAGACGCAACCTTTTTAAAAGACTTGCATCTTGTTTAAAGTAAGTGATAATTTATAATGAAAAATAAATGAAAAAAATAGTATTAATTTTGGTTTTAGGAACCATGTTGTCATGTGATATTGGAGGCGATGATAATATTAATTTTGAATTAGAATTAATGTCTATAACGGATGTAGATATCCCTTTAGAATTGATTTTTAATGAAAGTAATGAAATCACTGTAAACTATGTTAGACCCAATGGTTGTTACGAGTTTAATGATTTTATAGTTCAACCTCAAGGTAATACTCGAACTGTAGCAGCAGTAGATACCGTTTTTAATGACCCTGATTGTTCACAAAATCCCGTACAAGCTTCTGTAAGTTTTAATTTTAGACCACTGAGCATGGACCCGTACATATTTCAGTTCTATCAAGGCACTAATCAATCAGGTGAAGATCAATATTTAATTATTGAAGTTCCTGTTGCAGAGTAAAAATCATTAATAAAACCAATCATTAATGTGAGTTTAGAAAAACTCATTAAGCAATGTAAAGAAAAGAATATTCATGCACAGAGTGAATTGTACAAGCTATATGCTAGTAAACTGTTTTCTCTATGCCTGAAATATTCTAAGAACTATGCAGAAGCAGAAGATAATCTGCAAGATGCATTTGTAAAAATATTTGATAAGATAAATCAGTATAAAAATAACGGTTCTTTTGAAGGTTGGATTAAGCGCATAACCATTAATACGGCTCTACAACGTTATAGACATGCAGCCGTTTTTAGTATTACTAACGAAGATGCTATTGAAGATGCTGACATAGAATTAGAAGAAAATAGTGTAAATCTGGATTATTTGCTCCAAATCATACAGGACCTCCCTGATAGATACAGGTTGGTTTTTAACCTTTATGTTTTGGACGGATATTCTCATAACGAGATTGGTAAAATCCTTAATATCTCAGTTGGAACATCAAAATCAAATCTTTCAAGAGCGAGGTTGATTTTAAAAGATAAAATAGAAGATTACAAAGCGAATTCTAATTCGCAATCCATTTAAAAATGAGCGATAAAAAACATATCGACCGTATTTTTCAAGAAAAGTTTAAAGACTTTGATGTTTCTCCAGACCCCAAAGTTTGGAGAGAAATTGAAGCTAGAATTCAAAAGAAAAAGAAAAGGCGTGTTATTCCAATTTGGTGGCAGCTTAGTGGCGTAGCAGCTGCACTTGTTTTGTTGTTTATGGCTAGTAATTTTCTTTTTACTGATAACACTTCTGCTGAAGAAATTCCTGTTATCGTGAACACAGAAAGTAAAAACGAACAGAATAAGACTAATCAAGAAAGCATTGATAGTGCGACTTCTGAAGCGTCTTTAAGTGACATCAAAAATGATGATGGGTTAGATGAATCAAACAATAAGTCCAACATACAAAAGCAATTTCCCAATTCTATTAAAGAAAAATCACATATAGCAAAAGACGATTCAGAAACCAAAAATAATAATCTGAGTTTTTCAAAACCTAATCGTATTTCAAACAAAACTTCAATAGCAAAGAATTCGTCTCAAGAAGAAAAATTAAATACAAAGGGTTCTGAAAACAATACTGCTGAATTAAAATCAAATGCAGAAATTAAAGCATTAATAAATCCTGATTCTAAGTCGGAAATTGTTGCTTCAGTTGAGAACAAAAAAGATGAAAACTCAGAAAAAAAAGAAAGTCCTGATGAAAAAGGACAAGATATAGAAGAGGCAATTGCAGAAGCAAAAACAATACATGAAAAAGAAGAAGAAGAATTACGCCGGTGGAGCGTTGCGCCTAATGTTGCACCGGTTTTATTTAATTCTTTTGGAAAAGGCTCTTCCATAGACAATCAGTTTAATAATAATGATAGAACTAGTGACATTACTTTAAGCGTTGGTGTAAAAGGAAGCTACGCTATAAATGACAGATTGAAAGTTACTACTGGGATTAATCGCGTTAATTTTAATAGTACAACTAGTAATATAATAGGACTTTCAGACAATAGTTTTGCCTCTGCTACAACTAATAATAACCTAGAAAATGTAGCGTTAAATTCTACTATAGATGATGCTTCCTTGCAAGTAATAAGTCGCACAAGCCTCAAAGATGCTTCAGTTCCCGGAGCAATTAACACAATACAGACAGGGAATTTAAATCAAAAATTTGGTTTTATTGAGATTCCTATAGAATTAGAATATTGTGTTATTGATAAAAAGATAGGGCTTAATTTTAGTGGTGGGTTTAGCACTTTAATTTTAAATGAAAATGAAATTTCTGCAGATATTAATGGTCAAAACACTAGAATCGGTGAGGCAAACAATATTAATAACACAAGTTTTAGTGCAAATATTGGTGTTGGACTAGATTATGGTTTAACAGAAAAAATAAATATAAATCTTGAGCCAAAATTTAAGTATCAATTAAATACATTTAATAATACTTCAGGAGATTTTAGACCGTTCTTTATTGGTATTTATACTGGCCTAAGTTTTAAGTTTTAAGTTTAGTTAGGTGACTATTGTAAAATCAATTAAGCAATGATGACAATAGTTTTTAAAAGTCGCTCTTTGGTTTTGGGCGACTTTTTTTAGTTTAAAAGCTTTTGATCCTTTGACAAATCCTCTAACAAGAGTGTTCTTACTTTATGGTTTAAGTCTTTTGTATCGTCTATTGTAAGTCCGCTAGTAGAGAAAAAATTATGAATTTTTACACGCATTTTTCCTGGGCTACCACTAAAAAATGAAAACGAAAAGCGTTTTTTATTGTCATAAAACGTCATAGGTACTATAGGTATTTGTTGGTTAATAGCCATTCTAAAAGCACCGTCCTTAAAACTATCTAATACTACCGATTCATCAGGTACACCGCCTTCTGGAAAAATACAAATACTTAAACCTTGCTGTAATCTTCTTTGTGCTCTGAGAAAAACTGCTTGTCGACTCTTAGCACTACTCCGGTCAACCAAAATACATGTACGTTTATAAAAGAACCCAAATAACGGAATTTTAGCAAGTTCTTTTTTTCCTACAAAAACAAACGGGTTCTTTACTGCTGTTAACATGAGCATAATATCTGTCATAGAAGTATGGTTAGCAACAAACATATAGCTGGCTTTAGGGTTTGGGATTTCCTCTCTTTTAATTTTGTAGTTGAAACCCATCCCTATTAAGATAAACTTAGCCCAAAATCTTGCTAACTTAAAAAAGTAAGGATACCATTGCTCTCTAGAAATAGAAATCAATAAAAAAGGTAATAAGAATAAGATTGGTAATGCTACAAGAATATAAAACCAAATCCGATAGAAAACCAAAAAAATGTATTTAAAGAATTTCATGGCACCAAAACTAGACAAATAAATTAAATAGTATATCAGAAAAAATTACCTTTGTTTTCAAGAATAGAAACGACGTATAATTTTAATGATATTCCTGTTTACACGGGTAATGAATATGGCAAGAATACTAACAGGCATACAAAGTACAGGAACACCACATTTAGGAAATATCCTAGGCGCAATAATTCCTGCAATAGAACAAGCAAAAAATGGAGCAAATGACTCGTATCTTTTTATTGCAGATATGCACTCATTAACACAAATTAAAGATGCAGAAACCCTTCGTCAAAACACTTATTCTACAGCGGCTACTTGGTTGGCATTTGGATTGGATATTAATAAAACCATATTCTACAGACAAAGTGATGTGCCTCAGGTCACAGAACTATCATGGTATTTAAGTTGCTTTTTCCCTTACCAGCGCTTAACATTAGCGCATAGTTTTAAGGATAAAGCAGACCGTCTAGAAGACGTTAATGCTGGTTTATTTACCTATCCAATGCTAATGGCTGCAGATATTTTATTGTATGATGCTGAAATAATCCCAGTAGGAAAAGACCAAGAACAACATATTGAAATGACGCGCGATGTAGCCTCTCGTTTTCATGCTAAAGTAGGTAGCGACACTTTTGTTTTGCCCAAAGCAGACGTGCAAAAAGAAACCATGCTTGTACCGGGTACTGATGGCGCAAAAATGAGTAAAAGCAAAGGCAACATTATAGATGTTTTTTTACCAGAAAAAAAACTACGTAAACAAATTATGTCTATTCAAACTGATAGTACAGCATTAGAGAATCCAAAAGATTGGACAACTTGCAACTGTTTTGCCTTGTATAGTTTGTTAGCAGATGATGACGCCATTGTAAAAATGAAAGCCAATTATGAAAATGGTGGTTACGGTTATGGCCATGCCAAGCAAGCGCTTTACGAACTTATTTTAGAGCGTTTTACTGTGCCTAGAGAGCGCTATAATTATTACATGGAAAACCTTAACGAAGTTGATGCTGCTTTAGCTGTTGGTGCTAAAAAAGCTAAGACTGTTGCTGATGACGTCTTAAAGCGTGTGCGTGAAAAGGTTGGGTATTAAATAACTTCAAACATCTTACCTGGCAAAGGTCGTATCACGCCCTTGAGTTCCATGTTAAGTAATAGTCCTGCGAGTTTATACGTTGGCATGTTACAGTTCAAAGCAATAACATCTAACATCTGCTTATCCCTTTCTTTTAAGTAATTATATATCACTTTTTCATCAGAACTTAACTCAACAAAAAGCTGTTTTTGTACTACAGGTTTTACGTCATTTTCTAATTCCCAACCCAATAAATAAGGCACATCCAAAGGATTAGACAACAAATGAGCTTGGTTGGCTTTTATTAAATTATTACAGCCTACGCTCTGACTATCTGTGGTTCTTCCTGGTACTGCAAACACATCACGGTTATAAGAATTAGCAATGTCTGCCGTTACCAGACTTCCTCCTTTTTCGGCAGACTCCACAACTATTGTTGCTTCACTTAGTCCAGCAATAATGCGATTACGTTTTAAGAAATTGTTTCTATCAAAAGCATCTGTACTCCAAAAATCAGAATAAAAACCACCATTCTTCTCAATAGCACCCATATATTTTTTGTGCCCTTTCGGATAAATCTGATTAAGCCCATGTGCAAGGCATCCAATAGTTTGTAAATTATTATTAAGCGCAGCTTTATGTGCTGTAATATCCACACCGTAAGCAAATCCAGAGACAATTACGGGGTCGTAAACTGATAGTTCTTCGACTAATTTTTCGCAAAAAGTAATACCGCTAGTTGTTATTTTTCGAGTACCAACGATACTTATCATGCGTTTGTTTTCAAGATTAATATGTCCGGTTTCAAACAGTAAAACAGGTCCGTCCAAACAATGTCTTAATCGTTCTGGATAATTTGAATCTAAAAAATAAGAACAGCCTATATTGTTGTCTTTTATAAATCGTAACTCTTTTTGAGCTTCTTCAAAATGAATACTATCATAAAGCCCTTCAATGGTTAACAACCCTATGCCATCTATCTTTAAAAGATTATGCTTTCTTTCTTTAAAAATTGCCTCTGCACTACCACAATGCATAATCATTTTTTTAGCTGTAGTCGCTCCAATTTTAGGAACATGCTGTAGGGCTAATGTAGCTATGATTTGGTTTTCTGACATTTAAATTAGAATAAGTCTAAAAATACTATTTTTTAGAGTGTTAATAAATACCTTGTCTAAGACTTCTGTAGAAAACAAAAATTTCTAAATTTGTATATATGCAATTACAAACTTACATCAGCGACTTATTATATAGATACGATTGTGTTACCGTACCAGAGTTCGGAGCGTTTTTAACAAATCGTGTTTCTGCCAAAATACACGAGACTACATATACATTTTATCCGCCAAAAAAAGTGTTGTCTTTTAACGAACAAATACAACATAATGATGGGCTTTTAGCAAATTATATTGCTGACGTAGAAAAGGTACCGTATCAAGTTGCTGTAGAAAAAATTGCTAAACAGGTTAAGGCTGTAAAATCTTATTTGATAGAGGGTGAAACTATCACGTTTGATAATATAGGTGATTTGTTATTAAATACTGAAGGCAGTATTGTGTTTAATCCATCCTACCATATCAATTATTTAACGGATGCTTTTGGGTTATCACATTTTAAGAGCAATAATGTTACACGTGAAGTTTATAAAGAAATTGCTGTAGCTGCTGAAGAAAAAGCACCCATTGCATTAACTCCAGAAAAACGCTCTAGTTCTTGGTTAAAATACGCTGCCGCTGCGGTGATTATTTTAGGTCTAGGAGGATTGGGCGCCGGAAAAGTATATAACGATTCTGTAAATCAACACAATCAAATTGCGCAGCAAGAAGCAAACAATGCTATTGAAAATAAAATACAAGAAGCAACTTTTTTTATAAGCAATCCCCTACCTACAGCTTCATTATCCATAGAAAAACATACTGGTAACTATCATATTGTTGCAGGTGCTTTTAGGATAGAAGCTAATTCTGACAGAAAAGTAGAACAACTCCGTAAATTGGGCTATAAAGCTCGTAAAATCGGTGTCAATCGTTTTGGTTTGCATGAAGTTGTTTATTCAAGTTTTGAAAATAGAATAGAGGCGCAGAAAGCGATGTTTCAAATTAGAAAGGAACACAATAAGGAAGCTTGGTTGTTGGTAAAAAATATCAACAAATAAGCCTATTGAATTACTAAACTTCCTATTTCATTCGCACCACTCCATACTTTTCGATTACCTTTGCATCGAATATAAATTGTTATGGAAGCAAAAACAGCATTTCAGTCTAAAACTATTGTAACAGACCTTGTTTTACCCAGTGAGACAAACCCTATAAATAACCTTTTTGGTGGTGAACTTTTAGCACGTATGGACCGCGCAGCTAGTATTGCTGCTCGCAGACATTCTCGCAGAATTGTAGTCACTGCATCGGTCAATCATGTAGCATTTAATCGCTCTGTACCCTTAGGGAGTGTTGTGACTATTGAAGCCAAAGTGTCTCGTTCTTTTAAATCTTCTATGGAAGTTTATATGGATGTCTGGATTGAAGACAGAGAGTCTGGTGAATGTATTAAGGCAAACGAAGCTATATATACATTTGTTGCTGTTGATGAAACTGGTCGCCCTGTAAAAGTTCCAGAACTTATTCCTGAAACCCAATTGGAAAAAGAGCGTTATGATGCTGCTCTAAGACGCAAACAGTTAAGTTTAGTTTTAGCCGGGAAAATGAAACCAGATGATGCTACGGAATTAAAAGCTTTGTTTAAGTAATTAAACTTTTGTTGCGTTTTTAAGTCTTACTCATTATTACACCTAAATCTTTTAATAATGAGACCTCTATTTATTGTAATTGGAATAATTTTATTTTTAAGCCTTAACGCTTGTGCTAGACGTATTGTCGTTAGGCCATCTACAAATACAACTGTTGTAAAAACGTTACCTAGAAACTATAAAGTTGTTCGTGTAAATGGAAAACGCTATTATGTTTGGGGTAATAAACGTTACCGAAAGACAAGAAATGGTTATGTGATTGTGAACATTTAGTTTTTAGACAACCAACGCTCTGGGTCTAAATTTTGACTATTCTTAGTTATTCTAAAATAAAGTAAAGACTCTCCTGAAGATTTATTAGTAAACACTTTTCCTATTTCTTGACCAGCTTTTACTTTATCACCTTTATTTACATATATTTTCGATAAATTTCTATAAATGGTCAAATAATTACCATGGCGAATTAGAATAGCTGGATTGGCATTTTTGATGAGCATTATTTGAGAAATTTCTCCGTCAAAAACAGCTTTAACCTCAGCGTCTTTTTCTGTAGCTATACGAATCCCAAAACTGTTTTCAGTTACGTTTCTATCTATTAATGATCGTTGTAAACCAAATTTCAACTTAACAACGCCTCTGTCAACTGGCCATCCAAGTCTACCTTTATTGGCTTCAAAATTTGAAGCCAAAGCTTTTCCTGCTGGGGTTAAAGCAAATTCGACGGAAGATGATGTTTTACCTGCTTTTTTATTGGACGCCGCAATAGCCTCTCGTATTAATCTATTTATCTCTTTATCTATACGGTCTGCCTCTTGGCGTTTCTGTTTAATTTGAGCATTATACTTTTTTAAATCTTTACGAATTATTGCCATAAGTTCTTCTTGAGATTTCATCTCTAGCTCTAATGCTTTTTTTGCGTTTCTATTCTCTGCAATTAATTGTTTTTTTTCTTCCTTTTGCTTGGCTAATTCTAAATTAAGTGTTTGTAGTTTTTGTGTTTTTATCTTTATGTCTTCGGCTTGCTTTTTTTGATAGTCTTTATACTGATTGATGTATTGTAAACGCTTATAAGCTTGTTTAAAGTTTTCAGAAGACAGCAAAAACATGACCTTGCTTTGTTCAGACTTGCTTTTATAAGACTTTACAATCATCTTAGCATAATCCTCTTTTAATGCTTGTAATTGATTTCTAAGTTGTGATATTTCTTTTTGATTATTGTTAATCTCTCGTGTTAATTGATTGGCCTGTTCATTGGTTACCTTAATCAAATTTTGGCGAATTGTAATTTTATAATTCACATCTTCAACCTGCTTTAAAACAGAGGTCTCTTTTTTCTTTACTTGTCGGTTTAAGGAATTAAGTTGATTGATTTCTTTTAAAATTCGATTTCTTTCAGCTTCAAGTGATTTTTGCTTATCGCTTTGAGCAACAACAAGTGTCATAGAAAACAAGGCTAATATAACCGCTATGAAAATAGATTTATTACGCATCCTACTCTAACTTAATTTGGGTATAGCCCGAAGGTATTCTAAATGGAAAACGTACATCGCTATTTAATGTTACTGATTTTATTTCCATATCGATTAAAGCTTCATCTGTATTTTCTACTGCCACGATTTTAATCTCTTTGGGGATAACATTCTGTTGCACTTCTTGGTATGATGTATAGTCGACCTGAAGAAATCTTCTTTTTACAGATTGTGCCAACTGTAGTGAGTCTAATTTAAAGTGAGAGGCATTCATTAAATAAAACAGCTCTAACAGAACATCTTGCTCCTTTGGTTGTAACACATAAGAGTTGTTTTGTGTATCAATTGTATGTGCTCTGTTCTTGAGATTATATATCGCTTGACCCATCAAGATATTTTGGACTTTTTGAAAATCTAAATCAAAGCCTACAAAGTTACTAAGTAACTTATAGTCGCCATTGAAATAAGTGTTATCTGTTTTATTGTAAAACTGAACTTGATTTGGAGTGATCATCATTCGCGCCAAGTTTAATGGTGCGCTAAGCCAAATCACCTCATCTTTTTTTATTCTTAGATTAAATGTTGCGCCTTGTGTTTTTTGGCCCTGAGTAATATCAATTTTTGCCCTAGCCTGTAATGTTCTAAAATTGACATCATTTTTATAATGTGCCTTTATTAATTGCTTAGAGGTTAGTTTAGGACTTGCTTCTCCTGAAGCTGCAATGGCTTTAGTAGATTTACAATTGTAGGTGCTAATCATTATAATTAGTACAAGAACCAATTTTAAACTTTTATTCAGCTTAGCAAGTAAACATTTCATAAATTATTATTACACTTTTATGGCTTGTGCCTTTTTAGAAAACGCTTCAGACTTTGTATTATTATTAATCCCTTTATAGGCCTTACTTAATTGTAAGTAAAAATCGCGTTCCATTTGAGGATTTTCAACGAGAAAATCTAGACCCATTTCTAGGCTATCAATGGCTTGCTGGTAATTTTCTAGGTTATTGTTTGTAACTCCATTTAAAAGATACAATATCGGTTGTGCAGGATAAAGTTCTAGTGCGACTTGAGATTGTTTTAGGGCTTCAGTATCCTTTTTTAAATCAATTTGAAGTAAAATAACATCGCGTAATAATTTAAAATCATTTGGGCTCTGTTTTAAGGCTTCTATAAAATTTTTAAGTGCTTTTTCTTTATCTCCTGCTTTAAGATAAAAGGAGGCTAAATTGGATAAGGATTCTGTGTCTTTTTGAGAATTAACACCATCTGTAGCTTCTATTAAATCTTTTTGATATTGCGGGTTTTGTTCAACAAACGATACAAAATCTTTAAGTACTTTTGTTTTTTCTCTCTCATCAATCTCTGGAGCATTTAGAACCAATTTCATTGACGTTACTGCTTCTTGGACGTTGTCTTCTTCTAAATAAAATTTATACAAAGCTAAATGCACAAATTTAGATTCCGGATTTATCTTCTGAAGCGCTTTAGAAGCTTCAAATGCTTTTTTAGACTGTCCTGTTGTACCATATAAATAGATGAGCTGTAAATGTGCATTTTCATTTCTGGGGTTTGCGAAAATTTCAGCTTTTAGATTTTTAATTTCATCTGTTGCATTGCCTCCAAGGCTATAAATGTTATTTCGCATTTCGGTTCGTACAGGGTCAACTCCAAGCTCATTATCTAGTTCGTTAAGTAACAGTAATGCCTCATCAAATCTTTCTTGTTTTATATATATAGTGGCTAAATCTTGCTTATAATCTACATGGTATTTAACCAATTGTTTTAGTGTAGTTATAGCATTGGCAATATCATCTTGTTTGTAATACACATCGTAAAGCTCATCTAAAAACCATTCGTTATCTGGTTGCATTGCGATAGCCTTTTTTAAAGCTTCTTCAGCAGCACTATAATTTTTAAGTTGGTTGTAGTTTTTACCAAGCTCAAAATATATGATTGGCTTTGAGCTGTCTATTGCTAAACATTTTTGAAGTGCGTTTACAGCACGACTGTAATTCTCAATTCCCTTTTGTTTAAGAGCTTCAAAAAAAAACTCTTGGTACTCGTCTTTTACATTACCTAAATCATCATCTGGCTTTTTATTAAAGTCTACCTGAGCCAACACCAATGTTGGTGCTAAAAAAAGCACAATAAAAAACGTATTTAGTTTTAATTTAAACTCCATTATGATAAATGCTTTACGTCACTGAGAATACGTTTCAATACCTATTCCATTTGTGTGTAATCTCCAATACTAATTTTGGTAAACTCGCCATTGTATTTTACATGATTACCAATCATAGCCTCGTCTAAAGTAGCGTTTTTAATATGAGTCTGTGTTTGAATTAAGCTATTTTTAACGACTGAGTTCTCGATAATTGTATTATTCCCAATAGAGACATTAGGTCCAATAGTGCTGTTCTTTAAGATTACTTTTTCCCCTATAAAACAAGGTTCTATAATGGTTGAATTTTCAAGATTTACAGAAACGTGAACTAATGTTTCTTCACCATCTGCTTTTAAAAAGCCTAACATTTTAGTATTGGTTTCTAGCGTTACAGCTTTGTTTCCGCAATCCATCCACTCGTCAACCGTTCCTGTTTTAAAAACTTTGCCGTCTGCCATCATACGCTTTATACCATCATTAATTTGGTACTCCCCGCCATTCATAACGTTTTCATCTAAAACTTCTTGCAGTTTTGACTTTAAAACCGCAACATCTTTAAAATAATAAATACCTATTACGGCTTGGTCACTCACAAAGGATTCTGGCTTTTCGACAAGTTCAATAATTTCATCCTTATCATTCAATTTTACAACGCCATATGCTTCTGGATTATCTACACGCTTGGTCCAAATAACGCTGTCTGCTTCTGGGTCTAAATCAAATTCGGCTCTAATCAATGTGTCAGCGTAAGCAATTACGGCTGGGCCAGACAGAGATGGCTCAGCACTCATTATAGCATGACCAGTGCCAAGAGGCTGGTCTTGTCTGTAAATTGAGGCTTTAGCTCCTAATCCTTCGGCTAATTCTTTTAATTTAGATACCACATCCTCACCAAAAAAAGCTGGGTCCCCTAAAACAAAAGCAATTTCTTCGATAGGTTGCTTTAAGACTTTTGCAATATCTTTTACTAATCTATGGACTATGGGATGGCCTGCAACCGGAATTAGTGGTTTAGGTACTGTTAAACTATGTGGTCTAAGACGTGAACCTCGACCTGCCATTGGTACTATTATTTTCATATTTCTTAGATATTATACTGCTTCTCTTTTAGATTCAAGAAGCACGACCTCTTTTATATTGTAATTATTTCTTCAATTTGGTTTTGAATGAGCTCAACCTGACATTTTAATTTTTCTGCGACCGTCTTGCTTGGCAGATACTCAATCCTATTTTACACCTGTACTACCAAAACCACCTTCGCCACGAGTTGTTTCAGATAAGGATTCTACTTCTTCCCACTCTGCACGCTCATGTTTTGCAATAACCAACTGTGCAATGCGCTCACCATTTTCTATGGTAAAATCTTCATTTGATAGGTTTACCAAAATCACACCTATTTCTCCTCTGTAATCCGCATCAATAGTGCCTGGAGCGTTGAGTACTGTTATTCCTTTTTTCGCTGCCAAACCACTACGAGGGCGCACTTGTGCTTCTGTACCCACTGGTAATTCAATGAATAAACCTGTTTTGACAATGATTCGTGCTAATGGTTTTAATACAATTGGCTCATTGATATTTGCACGTAAATCCATACCCGCTGAAGCTATGGATTCGTAATGCGGTAAAGCGTGATTGGATTTATTAATAATCTTAATATTCATATTTACTTTTTTAGAATTTGTTTTAAGTCCTTTTTTTCAATCAAAATAACTGCAAAAACAAAGACACACAAAAATACTGTTCCTATTAAAATATCTCTGTCAAATTGGTAATAACTTAAAAATGAAATTAGAGTCCCGCCAAGTAAATACATTGCTATTCTTTTAAAATCATATGGTACAGGATAATGCTTTCTCCCTAAAACTACAGAGATAAGCATCATTAAGCCATAAGCTAAAAGTGTTGCATAAGCACAAGCCATAAAACCTAGCTTAGGTATAAATATTACGTTAAAGCCAATGGTAATTATAGCACCTACTACAGAAATATACATACCGTAACGTGTCTTATCTGTTAGCTTATACCAAATAGAAAGATTGTGATAAATTCCCAAACAAAGATTAGCGAGCAAGACAATAGGCACAATATCTAAAGCTAGCAAATAGGTCTCTTTTTTAATAAAAATAGGTCTTAACACATCTATATAGACAGTGACTATAATTAAACCTAAAGTGCCGACAATCGTGAAATACTTTAAAATCGTAGCATAAGTCTCTTTTGCGTTGGCTTTATCCGAATGATTAAAGAAAAAAGGTTCTGCTCCCATACGGAAGGCTTGTATAAATAGCGTCATAAATACCGCCAACTTATAACACGCGCTATAAGCACCGTTGATATATTCTCCTTCATGAGATGGCAATAACCATTTGTCTAAATTCTCATTTATAACAAATGCCAAACCAGCAACCATTATCGGGAATCCATAATTAATAAGTTGTTTGAAAATATCTTTATCAAACACAAATTTAGCCTTAAATATGTATGGTAATACCATGAGCAAAATAAAACCACTTGCTACTAAATTTGCTATAAAGATATACTCAACAGGATTGCTAACATTAAATAAATTTCTTAGTGTTTCTGAGCCATATGTTACTGATAAAAACAGAACATTTAAAACAACAATAATCAAAACATTAATAAGTTTTAATACTGCGAATCTTATTGGTCTTCCAGTAACACGTAGAAAAGCGAATGGAATAACAACTAATGCGTCAATCAAGGTTATTGAAACTAATAGATTATAAAAGTCGGTATTAATCCTTAATGCTTGTGAAATGATATCTCTAAATACAAATAAAACAATTCCAAAAACAAACGTAGTTGTAAGAATAGAAATTAAGGATGTAGATAAAACCTTATCCTTTTCTTTTTGTTTGCTGAAAAATCTAAAGAAAGAGGTCTCTAACCCATAGGTTAAGACTACATTAAAAAATGCAGCTACAATATAGAATTCTGTATTTTCTGAATAGCCTTCGTTTGGTAATACATCTGTGTGTAAACGCACTAACAAGAAATTTATTAGGCGAGGCAATACAATTGCCAATCCATAAATAACTGTGTCTTTAAAAAACTTTTGAAGTACGCTCAAATCCTATAAATAATGCTCTAAAATACTGTTTTAAAACAAAAAAACCTCACTGTTATTGTGAGGTTTTCATACTGTTTTATAAGATTAATTTTTATTTGGCGGAACAGACATTGGTAGTGCATCGGTTTGTCGCTCAATAATATTGCCTATTTTATAATAATTTCTTTTTTCTTTATACATATAACTTACAACACACTCGTTATCTTTTAGGGTGAAGGGGAAGTCAATCATTTCTGATTCTTTTTTATCTGTATGACTTATAAGCAAGTCCTTCCTTGTATTTGAGGTAAATAAAAACCGACCCATAAACAGTGTACTATCCTGTGGTTTTACTTCTAGTTTTGAAATTTTTCCTCTAAAATAAACAGTATCAAGTACAATGTTTGAAGGTTTAGTTTTAATAAAAATGTTGTTCCCTGAACCTCCTCCTTTTACTCCAGCCATCCAACTTTTAGTATAGGCTTCAATAAACTTCACTGGTGATTCTTTTTCTAGTTTCATCGAAGTTGCGCATTGTAAAAAACTTCCTATTACTAGTATAAAAACTGTAATATGAATTATTTTTTTAATTGTTTTCATTACTAATAATTATGCATTTAGTATAAATAGTTCAATAGTTATGCCAATTAGAAAGAATAAGGTATAAAAAAACCTCACACAAGGTGAGGTTTGTAGTGTATAAAATTAAATACTATTAGTTATTTAAGGCCTCTGCCCCACCAACAATCTCTAAGATTTCATTTGTAATTGCAGCTTGCCTAGCTTTATTATATGTTAATTTTAATTGGTCTCTTAACTCCGTAGCGTTATCTGTTGCTTTGTGCATAGCTGTCATACGCGCACCATGTTCAGAAGCAAAAGAATCTCTAATCCCTTTAAATAATTGTGTCTTTAATGACTTAGGAATTAATGTTTCAACAATTTCCTTTTTAGAGGGCTCAAAAAGATAATCAGAATTATTATCTGCTTCGCCTTCTATCGGTTGAATAGGTAAAAACTGTTCTGTTATTACAATCTGTGTTGCCGCGTTTTTAAAACTATTGTATACCAATTCAATTTTATCGAAATCACCTGCAACAAACTTATGCATTAGCATCTCTGCTATTTCGGCAACGTTATCAAAGGTTAAATCATCGAAAACTTCGCTTTTATTAGCAATAACTCTATCTTGTTTTGCAAAAGCATCATTTGCTTTTTTACCGATAGCTAATACCGAAACGTTCTTATCTGAGTAAACATCATTTATTAAAGCATTCGTTTGCTTTATAATGTTTGAATTAAACGCACCACACAAGCCTCTATTTGAAGTTATTGCAACAACTAATACGTTTTTTACCTCTCTTTGAACGGAATATTTACTTCCAGAGTCTGCATCTAATGTTGCGCTTAAACTCTGTAATAATTCAGTTAATTTATTAGAGTACGGACGCATAGCAGTAATCGCATCTTGAGCCTTTTTTAACTTAGCAGCAGATACCATTTTCATAGCACTGGTAATCTGCATCGTTGAAGACACTGAGGATATTCTGTTACGTATTTCTTTTAAGTTTGCCATTCTTTAAGTTATAAAGACTCTTCGTTTAAACGACGAGTGACATTAGTTTATGATTTAGTACTTAGCTGCTAAATCTTTAGCAACGTTTGTTAAGGTATCAATAACTTCATCTGTTAATTTTCCAGATTTTAAAGTATCTAGTATACCTCTATGTTTAGCATTTAAAAACTCAATAAAATCTCTTTCGAATTCTTTTACTTTTTCAACAGGCACATTTCTTAAAAGGTTTTTAGAACCTGCATAAATAATCGCTACCTGATCTTCTACTGTAAACGGATCGTTTTGTGCTTGCTTTAAAATTTCAACATTTCGTTTACCTTTTTCGATAACATTTAATGTCGAAGCATCTAAATCAGAACCGAACTTAGCAAATGCTTCTAATTCACGGAACTGAGCTTGATCTAATTTTAAAGTACCTGATACTTTTTTCATTGATTTTATCTGTGCGTTACCACCAACACGAGATACAGAAATACCTACGTTAATTGCTGGACGTACACCAGAGTTAAATAAATCTCCATCTAAGAAAATCTGACCATCAGTAATAGAAATTACGTTTGTTGGTATATATGCAGAAACGTCCCCTGCTTGAGTTTCAATTATTGGTAATGCTGTTAAAGAACCACCTCCTTTTACTAAAGGCTTTAGAGAATCTGGTAAATCATTCATCTCTTTAGCAATATTATCATCATTAATAACTTTTGCCGAACGCTCTAATAATCTTGAGTGTAAATAGAATACATCACCAGGATATGCTTCACGTCCTGGAGGACGACGTAATAATAGCGATACCTCACGATATGCTACCGCCTGCTTAGATAAATCATCGTAAATGATTAATGCGGGACGACCAGTATCTCTAAAATATTCTCCAATAGATGCACCTGTCATTGGCGCATATACCTGCATTGCTGCTGGATCAGAAGCGTTAGCCGCAACAATAGTTGTATACGCTAAAGCACCTCTTTCTTCTAATGTTTTTGCAATGTTTGCAACTGTTGATGCTTTTTGTCCAACGGCAACATATATACAGTATACAGGCTCACCTGCATCGTAGAATTCTTTTTGATTTAATATTGTATCAATACAAACCGTTGTTTTACCCGTTTGACGGTCACCAATTACCAATTCACGTTGCCCTCTTCCTACAGGAATCATGGCATCAATAGCCTTAATACCTGTTTGTAATGGTTCTGTTACTGGTTCTCTATAGATTACACCTGGTGCTTTACGCTCTAAAGGCATTTCATAAGTTTCACCAGTAATAGGTCCTTTTCCATCAATAGGGTTTCCTAAAGTATCTACAACACGACCAACAATACCTTC